>ENA-ORUO01001825-ORUO01001825.1-human-gut-metagenome-genome-assembly--contig:-NODE-1825-length-18855-cov-3.059096_pt1 | contig 18855 bp, 17 predicted proteins | sample MGYA00242082_ERZ509215 | MGnify/ENA primary metagenome ERZ509215 (study PRJEB26280, sample SAMEA2338829) | human gut metagenome | biome: human gut; feature: human-associated habitat; material: faeces... | reverse complement strand
CCAGCGACACCGCGGGTATGAACCGCGTGCTCTAGCCAACTGAGCTATCCCGCCACACTCAACAGGCAATATCATACCATGTATTTTATGATATGTCAAGGGTTTTTTAAAATTTTTAATCTGTTTTTTGTGTTGTTGCTTTATTCTCTGTCTGAGATTGTGTTGTCTGATCTGCGCTTTCCGTTGTCTGACCGCTTTGATCTTCGCTTGCCGTTGTGGTTTCTGCGCTGTCTGCCGCCGTTGTACTCGCTGCTTCTCCTTCCTGGGCTTCCTGCAAAGAAATTTCTCCCTCTTTGATCATTCCGAGACGCTCTCTCGCAATTCGCTCTTTAGACTCGTCCGTATCAAGATTATTCTTTTCTTTTTCAAGTGTTTTATTCGTCTGATTTAAATTCTTCACTTCTGTCTTTAATTCATCAATTGTCTTCTGATACTTCACAGCTTTTCTCTCAACTTTCTGATATGCTCCCCAGAAAGCACTTAAAATAATAACTGTACAAACAATAATAATCGCAGACTTTTTCGTAAAAAACTTCTTCTTGAACTGTCTGTTAAACTGTTTACTGTTTTTCTTCTTTTTCTTTCTCTTCTTCATTCTGCACCTGCCAAATCCTGCCTCATTTATTTCTTCTTATTATTTTAACGGTTCTCCTCATATTTTTCAACATTTTGCCTGTATTTTTCACAATTACTTTTCCTGGAAAAAATATGATTCCCCCTGTAATTTTCACTATTTTGCTAATAATTTTAATAAATACAGAAAACATCTTTCCAATCACTTCACTCAAAACCAAAAAATAAAAAACAGCCCCACATTCTAATCCAACCAGACAATAAAATCGTACCATTCCCTGATTATACACCTGAAACAGTATAAATAATCCTATAGCTGCTGTAAAACAAAAAATCACATCTTCCAAATGCACCATTTTGTTTTTATGTACAAAATTTTTTCGAAGCGTTCGGAAAAATTCATACCATAATCCGAGCAAAATTCCATATAGGCCGCTAATGAAAAAAAGATGAATCTGCTTTATAATAATATCCGCTATTTTTTTATTTTCCATTTAGTGGAACAACCTCCTGAGCAGACCTCCTTTTTCCCCTTTCATATATCCGTCATCCGAATAAACCATGCTGTATACCAGTCCTTCTATCTCCACCTCCCCTTTTTCTACTGTAAGTTTTGTTACATGCAGTTCTTCTCCCTGAATCATAAGCATTCCCTGTTCCGTATCTAAAATAATCTCATTTGGGTCAAAGGAAATTACCTCTTTTACACCGCTTATAATCCCGCTGCTTCGATTAAAAAGTGAAATCTTATGACTCTTTAAAATCCTCTCTTCCATAAGTTTTACCCTCATTTTTATTCCTTTCATTATATGTATTGCTAATAAAATATATAACCCTGTAAAAATTGCAGGAAACACCTTGACAAACACTTCCAAAACCGTTATAACTATTGAAGTAAATGCGCTTTTGCGCGATATTTCAATGAGACAATGACAAGAATATCAGGAGGAATTTATCATGAATAAAACAGAATTAGTAGCAGCAATTGCAGAAAGAACAGAATTAACAAAAAAAGATGCTGACCAGGCTTTAAAAGCTTTCATTGATGTTGTTGGTGATGAACTCAGCAAAGGCGAGAAGATTCAGTTAGCTGGATTCGGTACTTTCGAAGTAACTGAAAGAGCAGCTCGTGACGGAATCAACCCAAGAACAAAAGAGACTATCCACATCCCAGCTTCTAAAGCTCCTAAGTTCAAAGCTATGAAGTCTTTAAAAGAGAAAGTAAATAACTAATTTTATTAATTAGATCGTGTTTAAAAGTCAGCGTCCGGGAGGACATTATGAGACTAGATAAATTTTTAAAAGTTTCCCGCTTAATCAAACGCCGTACCGTAGCGAATGAAGCCTGCGATGCCGGTCGTGTTCTTGTGAACGGTAAGACCGCTAAAGCAAGTCTTAATGTGAAGAATGGCGATGTTCTTGAAATCCAGTTTGGAAATAAGACTGTCAAGGCGGAGATACTTGATGTGAAGGATACTGCAAAGAAGGATGAAGCTAAGGAGCTTTTCCGGTATTTGTAGGGAGATAGGCGGAACAGACAAAACAGACGAACCCAGAAAGATGAATAAAGCATATTTGTGACTTTAGTCGCTGCAGGCTGAATGTTCGCGTAAAAGCGCTCGCATCCAGCCTTTGCTCCGAGGCCACAAATATGCTTTATTTATCTTTCTGGGTTCTGCTTGCTGGCAGGTCGGAAAATCCATTGGAGGGATTTAGAGTGTGTTTGAAAAATCATTCCAGCAACCTGCACGCCTCAATTTACGGTATCTTCTCTCTTTGGGCGCGTCTATTTGCCTGCGGCAAACTGGAATTTATTACACACTCACCTGTTTTCCCAAAAATTCCGCCGCCACAAGGGCGATCTTCTTCTCCGATTCCCCCAGTCGTTGTTTTCTATCTTTTGCCTGTATAATAATCGCTCCAATTATCTGTCCATTGCTTCGGATTGCCTGGCAGATTTGTTCATGTTCTTCCATGCCATGAATTATCGGAATAAAGCGATTTCTTTCGGATAACGGTAATCTCTCATCTCTGTCATCCAAAATATTCTCTAATATATGACTGATTGGTTCTCCGACAATATCCTCTCCTGTGTATCCGGCAGCAGCAACAACTTTTTCTCTGTCTGTGACAAAGACTGCATTCCCCATTTGCTGTGCTACACACTGTGCGAATTCTTCCGAAAGAGAAGACATTTCTGAAAAAGGCAAAAATTTTCGTAAAATGATTCCCCCTTCTTTATCCGTGTAAATCTCAAGCGGCATTCCCTCTTTTACCTTAAGAGTCTTTCTTATCTCCTTTGGTATAACAATTCTGCCTAAATCATCTATACGACGTACAATACCTGTAGCTTTCATAATATCTTCTCCTTATTCTGGTTTTATAGATAATGATTTTCTGCTGTTAGTATTGCTCATTTTTTTGAAATTATGACTCTGTTTACCAGTTTTCGGAGAAATTTCGTTTTGCCGCATAAAAAACGCCCTTTTTTCTTAATTCAAGAATAATATAACAAAATTGTCGAAGTCCCTAATGAAAGAAGATATCCTTTCTTCATGGGTGTCTGTCTAATGAATTAAATAGTAAGAAATTCTTCTATTTCTTTCCAGGCTTCTCTTGATTCTTTCATTTTTTTCATTCCAAGCTGAAAGACATGGAACATTTCATCATATATGGTAAGCTGCACTTCGCAACCTGCTGCTTTTGCTTTTTTGGCTGCTCTCGCGCTGTCACTTAAAAGCATTTCTGAGCCGCCTACCTGAAAGAGCATTGGCGGAAACCCTTCGTAATTACCGTAGAGTGGGGAAATGTATGGTGTTTTAGGGTCATTTTCCCCATAATATGCATTGCTGTAAATCATGCTGTCTGTCGTATTACCAAAAAGAGGATCTTTTTCAAAGTTTGTCTCATAGGAATCTCCTGTGGCTGCCAAATCTGTCCACGGAGACATTAACACAAGTTTCTTCGGAAGCGGCTCTCCTTTATCTTTTAAATAAAGACAGAGCGCTAATGCCAGGCCGCCTCCGGCAGAGTCTCCGACAACAATAATCTGACTTCCCCTACATCCCATTTCAAGGAGCCACTGGTATGCTGCGTAAGCATCTTCTAGTGCTGCCGGATATGGGTCTTCTGGCGCCACACGATAATCAACAGAAAGAACTGCCCTTTCTCCCGGCATCCTTGCATACAATACGGCAAAATCCCGGTATGCATTTTTCATTTTTCCAATGTAACCTCCACCATGAAGCTGTAAAACGACTTCACGGTTCTCGGTCAGCAGGCGTTCTGCTGTATCTTCTTTGCCCGCCCGGTCTTCTGGCATATTGCTATCATCAGTTTTCAAATATTCCAAGCTGTTATTGGAAAAGAACTCATTTTGATGCAATAACAATTCCATTGAAAAATCCGGCATCTCAATCGGAACAAGGGAAAATCCTCTTGGCGGATGCCACGGCGGTTCTATCTCTGCCACTCTCTTCCGAAATGTCCCATTCTGGATCAGCGGACCAATTCCATGCAGAGAAGTTGCAAGCGCAATAACATTCTTAGACATAGTCGCTGCCAGACTGATTGACTTATCTTTTCTGCGTTTCTTTCTTCTTGCCCTATTCTGGCGAACCATTCGCTCCATTGCAGATTTATCCACAGCCTTCTCTCTTCTTCCACTACTTGTCCCCAAATTTCTTCTATTCATCCTCATCTCCCTATTCACTATTTTAATTTTTTAACGTTTGTTTCTGTTTACACAAAACTATAGAAGGCTATATATGAAGCTTTCGCTTCAATTCATTCTTTGCCTTGCGGTCTCCAATTATCATCGTTCCGCTCCACAGCAATACGGACAATCCAAATGCAATCCATGCAAGTACGATATGATGCAAATACCCCGTAAAATGTAATACTACATCTAATATACTGAGCGCAATTGCCGCAAGCTGCATAAGCAGATAATTTTGCCAGCTTGAAGAATTCACGCTCATACAAATGATAATTGCAAGAACCAATCCATAAATAATGCACGGCAGACCAAATTCCAGTGACCATCCACTCCAGTCAAGGGCAAAATCGATCAAAATCATCAGTCCTAATATAACAAAAATCTGTGTATAAATCTTCCGGATATGCCCCTGTCTTCTACTGAAAATATCCCACATTGTCAATATGAGATAGGCAATAATTCCCCCAGTTACAACAGACCAGTATTTCGGTGCCATATCAAATGTCAGATAATTGATAAATACAAGCAGCATTTCTAACGCAAGCGAAATAAACAGGAGAATTCGCCCTGCTTTTCGGAAACGTCTTGTATTTTTCTTTACATCAGGATAGCCCGCACCTTGTATCAGAAATCTTTTATCTGCTACGGAATCTATATCAACATACCTGGCTCCATTATATTCAAATTCACTATCTGGAAATCCGCTGCCTGATTTCTGTCCCTTTGACTTTTCTTCCGTCAATATTGTATGACACAGCGGGCAAACCATCGTATCATCCGCAACCCACACGTTGCATCTCTTACATTTATTCATGGGAAAATGCACCTCCTCTCAGCAAACACTTTCTATTAATTATAGTACATTCAAACTTTCTATTCGAAATGCCAGAGCGTGTTTGAAAAATGCTTTTCATTAATCATAATACACTCCATTCGTTTCTATCTCTACATCAATGCCGTCCTCCGCAAGACTTCTAAAAAATACTTTCTGTACTGAAGTATCCTTTAAAAGCGAACTAAAAGTAAATGTCAGTTCATCCCCATAGGAGCAGACTGTTGCCTTTGTATTCTGCCCGGTCGATGGAGACAGTATTATCTGAAAACGCTTGATATATGGACGGTATGCCTCATCCACAATCATTCGTCCCATATTTGTAATCGTTGTTGTCGTTGCCTTCGCACTCATCAAATATACAAGCTTAATCGCTGGCTTTTTCAGGAAAAGAGGGACTACCCGCAATGCATAATTCTTCTGGTTTGACACATTGTATGCAATCATTTTTTCCAGATTCTCCTGTGTAATCTGCCTCTTCAACTCTGCCTGCACCAGCTTCATCACTTCCTGCCGCTCGTATTTTTCCTTTTCCGGTAAAAAAGAGGCACTCGCCATCGCAAAGAAATTCCTTGTTGTCATTGAGCCAAAAAACGGCCGCAGATTCACCGGAACACACAGCACAATCGGCTTTTTTGAAACATTTCCATGCAAATATCCCTTATAAATGCTGTATACAAAAATCCCGGATAAATATTCATTAATACTCATCCCAAGTTCTTTTGCCTTCTCTTTAAGCTGCTTCACTGACATATACCCATGAATAGTCCCTAGTTCACCTCGAACAAGACGTTCTCCCTTCATGTGCACTGCTGGAACAGACTTATAAGTCTTCTTCCCTGCCTTTTTATAATTCTTTAAATAACTGTCCTCTGTATCAAGCGACGTATCATCGCAGAGCCGGTCACCCATCTCACCTGAAAGCTGCGGATAACAAATCCTCAAATACTGATATGTCAATTCCCTTAAAAAGTTCACCGCTCCCATTCCATCTGCAAGCGCATGAAATACTTCCAAATTAATTCGGTTCTTATAGTATGTCACCCGAAATAAATAACTTTTATTCCGATGCTGCTCTATATAACGACAAGGAAAATCTTCCTCCTCACGCACAACTGGCTTTCCCTTTACATTTGTCTCAAAATAATACCAGAACATTCCCGTTCTCATCCGTACATTCATTGTGTTAAACCAGGGCAGAACCTGCTCTAATGCCTCCTGCAGACACTCTGGCTCAATATTCTCCGAAAGAATTACAGCGATTCTATATACATTTGTCATCGTCTCATTCGCGATAACCGGGAAAAGATTCGCTGTATTATCAAGCTTCTCCCAACGCGTTTCTTTTTTCTGGACTCTGCTTTTCATCTCGTACTCCTGTCTGTATGATAATATTCACGCAGTTTTATTATTTCAAGAATGCCGAGGCATTCTTGCTGCGAGATGCGCGTCATGCAAAGCATGACATATTTCTTTTGCGCATCTCTGCAATCCTGCCGGAGGCTATATCAGATGGGGGATTGACTCCCACCACTGATACTAATTTGCTCCTCGCCACCTGAAGAGGTGGAAGTCATCTCACATCTGATATATTACCACAAAATGTTTTAACAAAACAGATGAAGTAGAAAGCTTGGTATTCAAGGCGAACTGACGAACCATCATAGCGAGTTAACAAACTGACGAACCATCATTCTGGGATACCAAACTGGCAAACTGACGAACCATCGAAGCACAATCCTCCCCATTTGTGACTTTCGTCGCGGCGTGATAAATGCTCACTTATACGCTCGCATCCAACACTTGCTCCCAGGCCACAAATGGGGAGGATTGTGCTTCAATGGTTCTGACTGTGGCTGCTGGAATGAATTTGAAAGTCAGCCTATCATTTCTTTTACATTCTCCACACTCATCTCTGCTATTTCTGCTATTTGTTCTGGTGAAAATCCTGCCTTTCGCATTCCAGAAATTAGTTTTTTGAATTTCTGCCTTTCAGATTCCCTTCCTTCCTCAAACGCTTCTTCTCTAATCCCCTGACTTAAGTTACACATTTCCTTCACATCCTTCCTTATATCATTTTCCAATGGGATATCGTATTCTTTCTCCATTATATCCAATTTATCTTCTACCTCCAAGTCCGAAGATAAAAGTGCTGATAATAAACGATGTAATTCGTATTTTTCTTCTTTTTCCGGTAAGTTTTTTGCGATTCCTATTATTATAATATTGAGAAGATCTAAATCGCCTTTCCATTTATGAGATCCTATAATCTGCTCTTCTTCTAAATGAATATGACTCAAACTGTGTTCTTTCATGTTCATACAAATCCAAATAGAATAAACTCTTTTCATATCATCATATTCTGAATTTACAAAATCTCTTCCCTTCTGTGAAGATACTATTCTGCATATATAGAAAATAGCTCTGTTTACTATTTTATATTTTCTCGGTTCTTCTTTTTGTGCCTCTACGTTAATAATTATCTGAGTCAGACCATCTTTCATCCTGACATAAAAGATAATGTCAAAACGTATCATTCCCTCGTTAATCTCACTGTTTTCTGTATTTAACCCGCTAACCTGTTCTGTAGTTTTCGTATCTTCTAATTTTTTTCCTGGGTTGTCTCCCGCTTTCTTTTTCCCATTAGTCATTCCAGAATCAACCGGAATAACACTAATATACGGTTCTCCTTCTATATAATTAACTACTTCCTTCGGATTCATCTCCCGAAATTCCTCTATAGTATTTACCAATATGTACGCCAGTATGATTTTATGTCCTAAAAGCTTCTTCGCCTTCTCGTCATACTGGGCATCTTTATCTGACGCTCTCACTGTTTTCTTAATAGATGCGTCCACAAATATCTCCTTTTTGTAATTAATCATTCTTTAATTCCATATTTTTACTATATAACATTTTTCTGATTTATGCAAGAGGAATTTTAATTTGTGAGACTGTAAAAATAGACGAACTCAGGGAGATAAATAAAGCATATTTGTGGCTTTCGTCGCGGCGTGTTGAATGTTCGCTCCACGCGCTCGCATCCAACACTTGCTCCCAGGCCACAAATATGCTTTATTTATCTCCCTGAGTTCTGCTCATTGCCTATATCCGCTCTCTATTTATTTTAAAATCATATCTACATTTATAGATTTATAACCAAAAGTGTCGTAAAAACGACCATTTAGACATAAACGGTAGATATTTTAAAAAAAATTGTTACAATGATGAGAGTACAATAGAAAAACAAGATACTTATATTTTTACAAAAGGAGGATTTATTATGCATTGCGAAATCTGTGGAGGTCAAATAGAAATACAGGCTAACGGCAAAGGCATGTGTACGACATGCGGAACAACTTATTCCATCGAATATCTTAGAAAATTATTATGTAATAGTCCAACTCAATCAAATCGCATTAGTCCAACAAATAGTAATGATTTTGAAATTGTAGCTGGAACCTTAATAATATATCATGGAAATTCCAGAAGAGTAATTATTCCAGAAGGCGTAGTAGCGATTGCAGACGCTGCATTCTCTAATATGACCTATTTAGAATCTATACAACTACCAACTACCCTTTTATCAATAGGACAATATGCATTTTCCGGCTGCAAAAGCTTGGTAAACATTTCCATTCCCACCAAGGTAACCTCTATAGGTTCTAGCGCCTTTTCTAATTGCAAATCTCTACAGAAAATCATCCTTCCTAATAGTATAACCACCTTAGGAAGCCATGTTTTTCATCTCTGTACAAATTTAAAAGAAATAACTTTTTCTAATAATCTTAAAGTAATCCCTATGAGCGCATTTGAAAGTTGTGAATCATTATTAAATATCTCTATTCCAGAAAGTGTCGAAATAATTGAAGAGGATGCATTTGGAAGCTGTAAAAATTTAAAGGAAGTATACCTTCCTCATGCCGTAGAAGTTTCAACATCTGACTCTCCTTTTTCATGTTGCAAACAATTGAAAAAAGTTATCTGTCCTTCTCATTTTCCACCTCGCATATTCATTGGCACTCCTTGGTATGAAAACAAATCTCGGGAACTTATTCAAAATGGCATCTGTCCATATTGCGAAGGACGCTTAAGTATCTTTGGTAAGAAATGCAAATCATGCGGAAAGAGCTATTAATTTACACTAATATTTTTACAGAAAAGAGGGATTTCAATGTCTGATTTTTTTAAAGATGGTTCTCGGTGGGGAAGTATTGACAGTAGCGGTTCTATTTACGCTTCTGACGGTACTTATCTCGGTAGTTTAGACAAGTTTGGAAAGTTCCATGACAGCAGTGGCATTTATATGGGCAGTATAGATAGTCAGGGGAAAATACGAAATTATAAAGGTGATTATTTAGGAAGTGTATGGTCAAACGGTGAAGTTCACAACGATCGTGGAGATTATATTGGAATGTTTCCATATTACAATGGAAAGATAGGCCAATTTCAAATCGGAAATAATAATGATTCGGCCTCATCTAATAATAATTCAAACTATAACAATGACAACCAGACAATGGGAAGTTCCACAACTCATACTTCCACTGGAGGCGGCAGTATAACTCCTGCCAGTCTTTCTTCGGAAGGGGATATTCTAGATGTCATAAAATTTGTAGTTATTATTATTATCGGTGCCCTTATTTTTTCTATATTATCCGATTGTTTTTATACAGTAAAAGAGTTATTTATTTCTCCATACTCATCCATTCTTTTGCTGTTATCCTTAGTCGCACCGGCTATTGCTGGCACCATATCCAAAAAGGAGAATGCTGCTAAGGAGTTCCCTCTTTTATATCTGATAAATTATGCACTTTGCCTGCTGTGGTCTATTATTTTTACATTGATTTTGCAAATGACTGCTGTTTATTCTGTTTTTATTTTCGCATTAGATAGCGTAATCTTTGCATTAGCTATGACTATTATTTCTATCCTGTTCTATACAATACTGGATAAAATAATCTTTAGCAATAAAAACATGGCTGATTTTAATTGGTTAATAGCACTCCTTAGTTTATCTATTATTACTTGCGTTCTAGTAATTATATTATTTGTTCAGAATCTGTTTCAACTTGACCATCGTTTACAATGGGACAAACGCCCTCGTTCCTATGCACCTTATGAGTCCACTACAGAATATACTGACGAAGATACTGAAAGTTATGATAATACCGATGATTCGGATGATTTTTCTGATGATTCAGAAAGCTACAGCGATGATTCCTCCGATGATTCCTGGAATGATTCTTCTGACTCTTCTAATGAAAATAATAACGAAGAGTCCTCATGGGATTCTATAAGTTTTGAAGATAAAATAAATCAAATCAAAACCGATTATTATGATATTGAAAATAACTTAGATTCAATGGAAAGTGACTCTAGTGATGGGGCAACGTTCTATTACAGAAATAATACTCTGACAAAAATGGTTGATACCGTATATCAGGATAATTATACTGTTGAAGTATCCTACAAAAACAGTAAACCATTTTTCATTTTCATGAAATCTAATGATGATAATTCTGAATACAGATATTATTATTTTAACGGGAAATTAATCCGCTATATCGATGAAAATGGCGAAGTCAGTGATTATGAAGATGGAACAGATATCATTGGTTCCGATTTATATGAATGGGCTGATGCTATGTAAAATTCTGGTTTACCGCAGGTCAAGGTATGCACTATCTACCACTTACGATTGCTCAACAACTATAAATTTTTTAGCGGTTCTACTCAATAGCTCTTCAAGCAATCCGACTATAGATTCTTTAGCTTTGCCGGGCTGCCAACAAACAGAACTCCAGAAGATAAATAAAGCATATTTGTGGCCTCGGAGCAAGTGTTGGATGTGAGCACGAAAGCGAACATTCAACACGCCGCGACTAAAGTCACAAATATGCTTTATTTACCTTCTGGAGTTCGTCTGTTTATCTGTCGCTCCCCCTTGCCTGCGGCAAATCACCCCCTCTTATGTGCTTTTCCATAAAAGAGTTCGGCTAATTTCCCTGTTGTCATTTCTTCTCGTTCTTTTCCGGTCAGATCCATGACTATTTTTCCAGAATCCAGCATAATCGTCCTGCTACCGTATTCTAATGCATATTCCATATCATGCGTAATCATAAGGGTTGTGATCTTATTTTCCTCAACAATCTTTTTCGTTAATGCCATGACTTTTTCGGCTGCGCCAGGGTCAAGGGCTGCGGTATGTTCATCGAGTAATAGGAGTTCTGGTTCTGCAATGGTTGCCATTAAAAGAGAGGCTGCCTGTCGCTGTCCGCCGGAAAGAAGACCGATTTTTGTTTTCATTCTGTCTTCGAGTCCCATTCCAAGTGTGGAAAGGACTTCTCTAAAGTAGGCACTGTCCTTTTTATTTAAGGCAAAGAAAGACGGGGAAGCCTTTCTTGTGTAAGCAAGGGCAAGGTTTTCCTCAATGGTGAGGTTCGGAGCGGTTCCACGAAGTGGATTCTGGTAAAGGCATCCGATGTTTAAGGCTCGTTTGTAGTCTTTTCTACCATGTCTGCAACCTGTTTTCCAAGCTGTACATAGTTTACACCAACTGTAGCAAATCCACCGTCTGCAACCATAGAGTCAGCACCGCAGTAGATAGGAACTTTCTTTGCGTAAGCAGCATCTGTGTAAGTAGCCATTGCTGAAGCGATTGTGTTGTCGTTACCAGTATAAAGTGCATCTACTCCTTTAGAAATCAGGGATTCTACTGCTGTCTGAAGCTCAGAAACATTAGAGATAGAAGACTCTTCATAAGCGATATTATTATCGTCACAGTATTTCTTAGCTGCTGTGATTGTAGATACGGAGTTTGTTTCACTGGATGTATACAGGAAACCAATCTTCTTGTAATCTGGCTGGAAGTTAGCGATCAGCTTAACGATTTCATCTGCTGGAATGTTGTTAGAAACACCTGTGATATTCGCACAATCTTCTCCTGTAAGACCTGCTGCTTCCGGGTCTGAAACTGCGGCGAATACGATTGGTGTATCTTCTCCATCATAAACGCTCTTTGCTGTCTGTGCTGTGGAAGTTGCGATTGGAACAACAATGTCTACTCCTTCAGATTTATAATTCTCAATGATAGAGCTTAATGCTGCTGTATCACCGTTTGCGTTATCTGTTACAACTTTGATGTTGTCGTCTTTTCCAAGTTCAGAAGTGATAGTATCACGAATCTGGTCAAGGGATGTGTGGGACATTGGCTGAACGACTGCTACAGTAACCTGTTTTTCTGACTTACTACTTCCTGTGCTGCTTTCGGAACTACTGTTAGAACCACATCCTGTTAAACAAAGAGTTCCTGCCATTGCTGCTATAATTGCTGTACTTACAAATTTTTTAAATTTTCTCATTTTCTTTTCCTTTCTATATCTGTTGCCCGAAGTTTTTAATCAGCTTATATTGTAAAAAACTTCTCCCCAAGATTATATAAATTTAAAAGTTTAATTGTTTCAGATTAAAACTTGTGTAAGCTGGTCTGCTGTGATATTTAATTTCACATAAGAAAAAGATTTAAGTGAAAAACTATGTAAAAAATTGTGTTAAATATCAGAGTGCCAGCAATTCTAAGTTCTAATTTTCACTTGCCATTTTTATATGCTTTTTAATTACCTCACAAGATTGTTTAAGCATCTCCTGTTCTTCCTCTGTTAATGGAAGTTCGATTATTTTCTCAATTCCATTTTTACCGATGAGACATGGGACTCCGCAATGTACATCATGCTGACCGTATTCGCCTTGAAGTAATACAGAGGCCGGCATGATTTTTTTCTCATCACGGAGGATGCAGGCTGCCATTTCAGTTAAGGCTCTGCCGATGCCAAATTCGGTTGATTTTTTACCTTCGATGATAGTCATTCCAATCTGTCTGGTTGCTTCTAAGACTTTTTCCTTAGAAATATCATAAGCATCGAATGGAAGTCCCCCGATTGTTACTGATGAGAATGGAATCATAGAGGAATCTCCGTGTTCTCCTAAGGAATATGCCTGAATAGAACGTCTTCCCACACCGGATTCTTCGCTTAATGTCCGAATTAATCTTGCGGTGTCTAATAAAGTTCCTGTTCCAAAGACTCTGTTTCTTTCTAAACCAAGTCCTTTTCTTACATAGTCGGCTACAATGTCAGCTGGATTGGTAATGGTTACGACAATTCCTGGAATCTTGTATGGTTTTAACTGTTCGAGAAGTTCTTTTAACATTTCTACGGAACGGCCTAACATATCAAGTCTTGTCTGTCCCGGCTTTCTTGCCTCACCGATTGCGACAACAACGAGAGCTGCATCTTCGCAATCTTTATAGTCACCATCTCTTACTACCGTTTCTCTCTCACAGAAGCTTACGCTATCTGCAATGTCTAATGCCTGTGCGTGTGCCTTATCTTTATCCACATCCACAAGGACAATCTCACCGGCTATACCCGAATGTGCCAGTGCATATCCACAGTGGGAACCGACATGTCCTGCACCGATAATCACAACTTTTCTCATTTTCATCCTCCTTATCCACAATTATCAAAGTTTTTCCACAATACAGCTTTGTTGATGTCAGAGAACTATAAAAAAACGTCCCTGACAAATATTCTCTATCTGTCAAGGACGGGTAAAACTCCAAAAATTCTCCCGCGGTACCACCTTGCTTCATGAAAATCTTCATGCACTCACAGGATACACATCATATCCCTGACAACTAACGTATGTCCTCACGTCAATGCTAGTAAGCTTTAAACTTCCATATCACCGTATTCTATCAGTTTCTGTACTTCTTCAAATACTTCTGTGCAAGATAATTGATATCTGCCTGAATCTGCTGTTCACACTGCCCTCCGTGGCCCACTTGACAATCTGCGTTCTGTCCGGTTCTCAGCATCCCGGTCTCTCTGTAAGTGCATCAATCGCCCTAACTTCCACATCATCGGTTTAAGCGTCCGCTGTATTTACTTTAATGCGTTGATTATATACCCACTTGATAGGAAAAGTCAACTATCTATTTTCCAATTCTTTTTTTCGCGCGTATATTTCTTCTTTGATTGTATCAAGTGTCTCGATTTCGTCCACTTCTTTTAACAGCTGCATATAAATCTTTTTCTTCTCTGCTACTGGAGTATTTCCCATAACTTTGCGCACAAAATACTTCTCTTTTGTCATAGTTGGCTTAAATGTACGCGCATAATTCTTTGTTGTCTTTTTAAATCCGGCAACTTCAAGGAATCCTTTTTCAAGTAAAGCATTCACCATGAGATGAATAGAACTGTTCTTCCATTCCTTGTCCCCAGATGCTTTGATAATCTCTGAAGAAGTAAGTGCTTCTTCCTGCTCCCACATTACCTCCATAATCGCCAACTCGCTCTTTGTTAAATGTTGTTCTGCCATGATAATCTCTCCTTAAACTTTATATATGTTTATTTATGTTCACTACACCCTTTTAATAAGAATGCATTATATCTTGCCTGCTTCATGACTTCTGACAAAGCGGCCTTCCACTGCCATATCTGTCCAGGCATTTCTTTGATTGCATTCTGTCCTTCCTTTACAAAATGATTTTTTCTTAGAGTGTGTTAAAAAATCCTCTAATTCTTTCGTCTTTTTCTGACAATATTAAATATAATAATTGCCACAAATGCTATGATACCACATCCAGTAATCATAAATGCAAGCTTAATTCCCGGAAGCTGATAATGTAGCTTAATATCATGTGTTCCTTTTTTAAGATTAATACCGATATACTGATAATTTACCCTCTGAATATCTGTCTTTTTGCCGTCAACATATGCTGTCCAGCCTTTCTGATATGGGAGAGTGACCACCAGCATCTTGTCTTTGTCAACAGTGATATTACCAGTTACCGTATTCTTCTCTGCTTTTGCATTCTGCAGGGAATTCTCTTTAAGTGCATTCACTCTATCTGCATAATTAGACATCGTCTGAGAATAAATCGCAAGATCCTTATACTTCAAAGTGCCTGTACCGACAAACTTCAAGGTACATGTCTTTACAGCACCCTCTCTGTATCCCAGATTAAAAAGATATTCCTTTTGCCCGGTAGTATATGCATCAATACGGAACTTATGACCATATTTTACGCCCGGAGCCTTAATTCTTGCTGTTATAAAATGCTCTTTCGCATCTTTTTCTGCATAAATATCTCCAACCAGAGACAGATAAGTTTCTGCATTGGCCGGCGCCTCAAAGGAGAACTTCATCGTTGCACCCGGCTTCTCTATCTCTATCGTATCTTTTGTCATAGACACACCGTTAAGCTTTATATTTTTAATCTTTAACTTTTGTGCAGTAAGCGGAAGCTTCGTAGCCACAGTAAGATTACTGTTCTTATCCATATCCTTATCTTCCACAATAGCTGCAAGCATTGTAGTCTCCTGCTTTTCGGCTGCAGAATACTGATCAATTCTATCTGCATTTACTATTTTATCGTAAGTATACCCAAGTGGCAAGGAATATTGATTCTCATAAATAGAATAATATTTATTCTTTGTCTCCTGCACCTTTTTATAGCCATATGGAATTGTTGCCGTATTCTTCTTTGCAACACCCATATACTTCACGCTCGCAAGCGTATTCAGGTAAGTCCGGAAGTTGTAATCATAGATACTTACAATATTCCAGCGGCAATTACCCATCGCATTATTATAATTTACAATACCGCCATTTAACGTACTGCTAAATGTAGAAACATCATTATATCCATATAACAAACTGGAAGAACGAAGGTTACCCGTTGTAACAAGATTGGTGCTTCGGTAAAATTCATCCGTATCCGCTCCCGGTACTTCATCAAGATGCTTTAACGCTGTCCCGGAAATCTTCTTTTTAGAATCTCCCGCAGAAACGTAGGTATCCAGATGCGTATAACTATCATCCCCAGAAGTAATAAACCACTTTGCATTAAGGAAAATAACCAGGGCAGTCATTCCAAGAACAATTCCTCTAAACTGTTTCTTAGAAAATGTAATCTTATCACTATTTAATAAGAACAGCATAATCAGCGTTGCTGCCAAAAGTCCAAACGCACCATAAATACTTGGAACAAACAACTTGTCAGAGAAAGCATTTACCAGCCCGTAAAGTCCAGTGATCGCTGTCATGATTCCCAGTTCTTTTCCGCTCAGATCTCGCATCTTATCAAGACTTTCTGCCAGAATAAAGGAAACGATCACCACATAAATATAACCCCAGCGGTTATTTACATTACTAAATCCGCTGAAAATATATCCGAAAACAGGGAACAGAGAAAATGCCGTGAAAATCACAAACAGCCAGCGAAGTTCCTTTCGGTTCTTTCTTGTAAAAAGTAATACGATTGCCAGCATTGCAAGCGGAGCAAATCCAAGCTTAAGCCATAAACCAGACGCAAAGTTATCCGATATATAGGACGTGAAAAAGTCCACCAGCCATTCTGTACGGTAAAATAATGGTGTTGTACTTAAAAATGCAGTAATCTTTCCACCACCACTTCGGCTTGAACCCATGTAACTTCCAAAAGATGTAAATAATGAGATCACTCCCAGGGATGCCCCCAGAATATAACTTCCCACTATAATAAATCCTCGCTCAAAAAATGTCTTCCAATTCCGATATTCCTCTGTACAAACGATTCGAAGCACAAAATAGATTCCCAGTGTAATTGTGTTCATATACAGGAAATAATAAGAACACAGCAGAGAAACCCCTACTAAAACTGTGAGCATATACCATTTTCTATTACGAATCAGTCTCTCCATCGCAACAACAAGAATCGGGAGAAGAATCATTGGCGTAAGGAATTGCCCATGCTTCGTTCCCGCATAAATAGCATAGCCGGAAAAGGCATACACGATACTTGCCGTATAAGCTGCAAAATGTGACTTTTTAAAATAAAGTACGAGACCGGACATACTAAGTCCTGCAAGAAAATACCTTACAATAATCAGAAAACTATATGCCTTCTCTATCTTCGCCGGTGAGAATAACAGGTATAACCAATAAACCGGGTCATAACTGATCGCCACTGTCGCACCAAGTCCTGTTGTAAAATCGTACTGTTTAAAATCAAAGTTTCCACTGAAAATATCTTTAAATATCTCAGGAATATACTGAATAAAACGATATACCTTCGGAACATACTGCCCAAGACCATCTGCCTCCCAGATTAATGTTTTATTCTGTAAAATGTATGGCAGGAAAATAAGCACTGCCATCACCACAAAAAGCACAGTATATCCAATAAAATATCTAAGTAAGGAACGCCAGTTTTCCTCTCCCTCTCTGGAAGCCGGTGTTGTTATAATGCCCCACACTCTTTCTAAAATATTCACTACCGCTTCTTCTAATGCCGCATAAATACCGGCAAATGGCACACATATATTAATCGCTATAAATGCAAGGAACATTCCAAGAAATACAAAATATGCCGCCTTTATATAAAGTACTGCAAACACTCCTGCAATAGCAAAAGAAAGCGCCGCCATAATAAAATTCTTTTTTTCTAAAAATGTATTCTGCTTTTTCTTTGCACAAAATACACCCCAGAAAAATACAAATAGTTCCGTACTAATCGCAACTGCATGTGTGCGGTCTCCGCCAATCAATGTTCCTGCCAGACCATATCCGATAATCCCTTCTGGAAGAAAAACAGGCAGAAAACCAATAATACATATCAATAGAAGCAATACCGGCTTCTCCATCCATCCTTCTATATAATCCCACAAATAGGCACACAAAAGAAATACGATGCTGACAGACAAAAAGATAGCTGAAATTTCAAAAACCTTTATAAACGTTATGAAATTCCTTATTGTCGTAAACGGATTCACATGTTTTGCGAATACTTCATAAGGAATTCCCAAAAGTGCATACAATCCAAGACTATAGGCCGCATGCCTTAACATACATCCCTTAAAGTCCCCATACTTCTCACTCTGAATCTGTATATAATATCCTACTGCAAAAAAGATTCCCGGTACATACACAATCTGAACTATTCGAGTAAACGCATGAACAATATGCACCTCTCCAAACTTATGACAGAGTGCCGTCATTACCAAAAATATAAAATAAAAAGCTACGATAAGCTCTCTGGAAAAAACTTCGCGCCTTGAAGTTCCATTTTTCCCTTGTATAAACATCTTATAATCCTCCTGACTTTATCACATAACGCTATTGTACGTCATTGTCTACAAATTTGCAATATATGGGATGATTTATGATTTATCGGTGGGGGTGGTAAACAGACGAGTCCCTGAAGCTGGTAATATGCAAAAATGCTTCATTTCACTGCGTCCAAACTGCTCACTCGCAATTTGGACGCAGCTCAAAGGCGCATTTTTACATATTACCAGCTTCGGGGACTCTGTTTGTTGGCACTCCTTATTGACACTCCGATAAATTGGGAGAGGATTTGGGGATGGCGGCAGGAAGTTTCTACTTATTCTTTGATTTCATTTTTCAATTATATCTTTCCCTGTTTCCATTCTGTTCAATTCGATAAATTGACAGGATGGTTTGAGATAACAGCCAAAGAAAGTAGTTTTCTTTTCTAAAAACCAGTTCCCAAGTGTCAATCCTTCTGACTTCAATCTCCCAGAAAGCAAAAACCTCCTGGCACATCCTCAAATTCCCCAACATTATTAATTCTGTTCCTTCTCCAGCCAAAGACAGCCCTCAGGGAATAAAATAATCCATATTTGTGGCCTGGGAGCAAGTGTTGGATGTGAGCGCGAAAGCGAAC
>ENA-ORUO01001823-ORUO01001823.1-human-gut-metagenome-genome-assembly--contig:-NODE-1823-length-18856-cov-2.888570_pt1 | contig 18856 bp, 15 predicted proteins | sample MGYA00242082_ERZ509215 | MGnify/ENA primary metagenome ERZ509215 (study PRJEB26280, sample SAMEA2338829) | human gut metagenome | biome: human gut; feature: human-associated habitat; material: faeces... | reverse complement strand
CCGCCCTCATTCAGGCGAAATCTCCCGCAAATTGCGACGCACATCTTGCAGAAAGTATTTTTCAAACACGCTCTAGAGGTTAAACATAGATTAGTTAGCTTTCAGGTTTCATCTGTTTTAAACTACAATAGCTTCAGAAATGCAACCAGCGCCTCATACTGTTCTGGATTTAGCTTAGCAGCGTAGTACATCAATCGAAGCTGCTGTTCGCTTAATGTTGTAATCTTACTCTCGTCCTCCAGAAAAAACTGTGATAATGTAATGCCAAAAGCATCACAAATCTTGCTTAACGATGGGATTGTAGGAAGCATATTTTTACGATACCATGAAGAAATTGTAGACTGTGTAAGACCGGAGCGTTCTGCAAGCTGGTATTCTGTCCAATTCCGTTCAGTTCTTAAATCAACAATTCTTTTTAAAATATCCATTAGAAATCTCCTTAAAATATATTTATTTTCATAGAAGGATAATAATAGTTTCTATCAAGATATAATTGATAGATATAGTATATATATGCGTTAATTATAGTGAATAAAAACGTTGCAAAATAATATGTATAAACGTATAATTAAAACTACAATAAGAAAGTACTCTCAAAATCTTTCTTGCATTTGTTTTTGCAGCTGATTTATTTTTAGCTCATTCAAAATTTATTAATGTATGCGCTGCATATATCTGAAAGTTTGTGTACAGCTAACAAAAATTTCTCATAAAATCAAGTGAAAAAAGATTTCTAGGGTATATAGAAAAAAGGAGGCATTGTATTTTTAGAGAACTGTGGAAAAAAGATATAGAAAAAAGAGGGGATGTGATGAAATGGAATGTCCAATATGTGGACACAGAAATAAAAGCGGTACAAAGTTTTGTATTCAGTGTGGGCATAAATTTGAAGAGAAATCAAAAAGTGGACTTGGGGTAGCGGGGACAACGGCCGTATTTGTTGTCGCTTTTTTAGTGATAGGTGCAGTGGGAATATTTGTGTGGAAGGCTGGAATATTGCCAGGAATGACAGGTTCATCAAGTAGTCATTACAATAGAAATCTTAGTAAGAGTTCAGATGCCAAAGAAGATTCCGAGGCAGAAGCAGATACTGTAGAAAGTACAATTCCAACAACAGAAGCCACACAGGCAACAACGGCAATAGCCAATGATCAGGAAAATACAAATTCAAATGCTAGTAAAGAAATTATATTAGCGGGAGTAGCGGCATCAAATGTGCCAGATTATAGTAACTATCTTTCTCCAGATAATTATGAAAAATTAACGATTGATACCGATTTTAGCTTTTCGTATCCATCAGGATTTTTCAGCAAGGTAGAACAATATAATAAAAACTATACATTTTCCACTGCTGATAATTCAGATACTATGTATATTTCCTGTGAATTAGGAAGTGGAGATGCTGTGAAAGATGTAAGAGATGCAGCAAATAAAAATAAGAGTCTTATCAATGCAATAGAAGATAAACATGGAGTTTTGGTTGTATCCGATAAAGTAAAAGATGGATGGGCACATTGCATTGTAGGGGGGAATTATACAGAAAGTCAAAATGGCAATGGAAATGGAATGTATAAGGTTATCGTTTCTAATGGTTCTTACATATATACCTTAGATTATGAATATGGTTCTTCCGATAATACCCAATATTATACACCACAGAATTATATGCTTGAGTGCATGTATCGTTATTGTGAGCATAGCGGAACCACTTATAAACCGAGAACATGGCAGGAGTTTTTGGAAGATCAGATGGGGGAGAAGAAAGATGATTAAAATAAAATGATTCCAGTAGATAAAAAGACTCAGAGAATAATTTAAGCAGACAGGGAGGAAAAAATATGTATTGTCCAAATTGTGGTAATAAGATAGAAGATGGAGCAAAGTTTTGTCCATATGATGGAACAAGATTAGATGGAAACAGAAATTCATGGCAACAGCAAGGTGCAAATTTTAATTATAAATTAGATAAAAAGAAACAGCCAACAAAAGCGTTAGTCATGGAAGGAATTGGATTAGTATTCTTTATATATTTATTATTAGTAAATTCATTGGCAAATCGCAGTTCAGAAACAGAAGCATGGTTAAATGATCACGGAACACCGGTATTGTTGATAGGATTAGTCTTTATTGGAATTTCTTATTTTATGTTTAAAGCATTCAAGAAAAAGCAACCTCTAGTAGGATTGGGATATGTTGGATATATAGTGAGTTGTATTGCAGTAATTATAATTGCAATAGTTCTTGTTCTTGGTGTAGTTATGGCTGTTTTAACTTTGGCTGTAGGAGGCTTGGGTTAAGCGATTTCACAAAAGTTAAGAAAAGAGTATTTGCAGAGGCTTTTGAAAATGGATTATAAAATAGAGAAAAAACTATAAAAGGCATTATAAGGAATCTTCTTATTGGAAGATGGGTATCTGATGAAAATGAAATAGTAGAGTTTAGGGAAGATGGTACATGTACAGCTCCATTTACATATGATGCGGCATGGTTAGAAAGTGCAGAACGTTATACTGTTAAAGAGGATGGCACACTGGTTTTAAGTAGTACAGGAGGGAATGTAGATGCTTCTTTTAGGAGGGCAGAATCAGAAGATGATGTACTTGAGTATAGTGCCAGTTATTTTGTTTCTAAGGATACTTTCGTCATAAAAGGGGTTAAATATACTAAAATAAACTAAAGGTAAATAGTGGAAAATAAAGTCTATATTACATTTATACGAAATAAGGTTTCTTTAATTTTAGCATCGAAATAGTTAATGTTTTCGATGCTAAATTATAAATATTGAGAAGGTTTATCATAAAATTTATAGGATACAGGATGGATAAATGACTATGGCATATAAATGCAGGAAATGTGGATATATTGTAAGAGATAAAAGAAAAAACTGCCCTAAATGTGGACAGAATATCAAAAAAGATAAATTTAAAAGAATATGCAAACATTTTGTTCTGTTAATTGGAATATTAATTCTGTGCCTGTCTGGGCTTTCATTTTTTCAACAAAAAAGAACAGAACAGGTAATAAATGAATTTTTGACTGCTTATAAAAATGCTGATGGAGAAAAATGTGGGGAGCTTCTGTATAGCAATATTTCTGAGGAACCGATTTCTTTTTCGGAAACGCAAAAGCTTTTGGCAGAGAAGATGAGCTGGAAGGTGAAAAAGCATTTCTTTAAATGGAAAAAAGATGAACAAGTGGAGGTACAGATTAAAAATCTTAATTTTGAGGAAATAGCCAGGAAGTTCGAAAAAAAACAGACATCAGAAGAAAAAATAAATGCAGCGATTTCTGAAGCTAATGCCGATAAGTTTTATAACTGTAAAGTGACAGTCAGCAAGTACGGTAAAGAATATAAAATTATTATGACAGATACATTGTCGAATGCTTTATTTGGAGGGCTAAATGAATATTTACAAAAAAATATGGGGGATTTGAATGATAAAGATTAAGAGAAAATTAATTCTTCTTTTATGTATTATCTTCTTATTTAATAGCAGTGTCACTGGAAGGGCAAAGGAAACAACGTTGCAAAAAGCTTTTATAACAGTGGGGCTTTCTGATAGAACAACTCAGATGTACAGGGTTATATTAAAGAACAGTGAGATTTATATAAGTGCTAAAGATTTGGCTGGAATAACAGGATATAAATACATAGAAGATGGTTGTATTGAATTTGAAAAGAATCGTTATAATCTGATGGAAAAAGTATTTATAGATTTTTCAGGAGATGCAGAGGTAAGTCAGAAAAAGTACAAATTAGATATCATAAAAAGAAAGAAAATCTATTATCTTCCTTTGGAAAAAACATTGTATCTTTTAAGAGCGAACTGGTGCGTAGAGAATGATATTGTTTATATCAACCCGATGGATTCTGATATTTTGGGCTTTATATATCTTTATTGGGATGAGATAGAGACGAGTAAGTTAAGACAAGAAGATTTATTTATAAACAAAGAGTATAACGGAGTTAATAATCTTACTGACAGCTTCTGGAACAGTCTTGTACATATGACAAGAGACTTTGATAATAGATTATATATTCCAGGCGGTGCTGTTGATCTGGTTAAGGAAGAATATGAAAAGGCACTGATGCAGTTAAACGAAGATGATCAGCAATTTTTGGGTGAAGAAGGGCAGAAAAATATTGAAGAGCAATTAAAACAATCAGAGTTAGATACCATTGAAACTAAAGAGGGGGTATTAGAGAAATTTATTGAGATTCCAGAAAAAGCAGAATCATTAACTGAACTTTTAGACAATTATGAAAAAGAAAATACTGTTGCCCGAAAAATATCAAACATAATAAAAAAATCAGAAATTCAGAAATATAAAATGACAGATCTTTCTGAAATGTGTAGTAAATTCAGTAATGCATTAACGATAATACACGCAGTATTTAATGTTATGGAGATTTCTTCCTGGGCAGATCAGATGGATGAAGAATTCTTAAATCAATTATCTATTATTGAAGATATTAATGATAAAAAGATATATTCGGGCTGGACATTAAATAGAATGAAAGAGGCAGCACAGGATTTAAGAAAACGCAAAGAAAATAAACCAGAATCAGTAGTTTATAGTTCGTGGAAAGAAATTGGAAAGTCTTTAACAGGAGCCTTAGCAGATCTTACTTGTACGGGAAAGCTAGTTTCGGCGATACAGATGATAGATTCCATTAACAGTCTGACAGAATCTGATTTAAACAAAATCATGAAAGCAAAAGAACTTAATTATTCTATCAGATATTTTTTGAATTTGGAGCAGTTAGCAGAAATAGAAAGTGTTAAGCAATATGGAGAAATTTTTGTTGATAAGAAGTTAGATATACAGACGATTCAAAAGATGCGGAGCATCATATTAATGCGTTTGCGAGTTGATTTGCGAGCAAGATCCATGCTTTATAAATTAAACCAGATGGAAAGAAAGGATAAAAAAGCCTGGGAAAAAAGTGTGGAAGCAAAAAATATGATGAAACATATACAAAGAGATTACGCATTAATCATAGAGTTACAATCAACAGAAAAGTCTGATAAAAGATTACCGCAGGATTCTTTAAAAAATATGTATTGCGATGAGGATGGACTGGTAAAAGAAAAAATACCACAAACTATTTTGAAGAAGAATTTGAAAGGAAAACAGGGTAAGGAAGAACAAGCAGATTCTTCTCAGAATTCTGTTATAGGAAATGATATTTTAGAAGTAACATCCCGAGAAAGGGATATTGTTTTAACTTTGGATGTATCAGCAAGTATGGATGGTATTCCTTTGGAAGAAACGAAAAGGGCAGCTACAAAATTTGTTGATTCAGTTCTTGACAAAAATTCTAATATTGGACTTGTTTCTTATAGCGATGAGGCATCAAAACTGAACGATATCTGTAGTAATGCCACTCTTTTAAAAGATAATATTACAGGGCTTTCAAGCTGGAGGGAGACAAATATAGGAGCAGGATTAACTAAAGCATATAGTATGCTGCAAACAGGACCATCTCAAAAGAAAATTCTTGTTTTAATGAGTGATGGACTACCTACACTTGGAAAGGAGGGAGAGGAATTAATAAAGTATGCAGAAAAAATAAAAGATCAGGGAGTCTTAATCTATACACTTGGATTTTTCCAAAATACAGAAGAATATAAAGCAGAAGGCCAGTACCTTATGGAGAAAATCGCAAGTGAAGGATGTCACTATGAAGTATCCAGTTCAGAAGATTTAGTCTTTTTCTTTGAAGATGTTGCAGGTCAGATCGGTGGACAGAAATATATCTATGTGAAAGTTGCCTGCCCAGTAGATGTGTCAGTAACTTATAAAGGAGAAACATTAAGTTCGGCAGAAAATGATCAAAACCTTAGAACAAGTTTTGGAACCTTATCATTTAGGGAGAATGAGGGGAAGGAAAATAATGAAGAAAGTAGCGGATATAGCAACACATATTTAAAAGAAGCCGATAGCAAGGTTAAAATTCTCAGATTAAAAGAAGGAACAGACTACAATATAAAAATAAATGGAACTGGCGATGGGGAGATGGATTATACGATAGGCTTCGTGAACGATGAAGGCGAGTACAATGATCTCCGAAGATTTGAAGATATTGATATCAATAAAGATACCGTAATAGATACGGTGGCCAATACTTCAAAAAAAACATTGCTTAATATAGATGAAGATGGAGATGGAAAATATGATTTAAAATTACAGGCAGGTGTAAACGGATATGGAGAGGAAGTAAAAATAGACAGGGGAATATATATTATCTTAGCATATGCGTTTATCAGTGCATTAATAATTACCATCATCGTAAGAAAAATTTCTATTTAATTGATTAAGTAAACCACAGACGAAGCCATTGCCCCCAATAAGGCATATTTGTGGCCTCGGAGCTACGAGACTGTAGTAAAATGTTAGAAAAGGCCGACATTAAAATTATTGATTTTGACGACTTTGTGTTTTGTACAACTGAGTCAAAATCAATAACTTTTAATGTCGGCCTTTTCATAGAAGACGATTTCTCGTAGCGACTAAAGTCACAAATATAGGGTATCGGTTCTCTTCTCGGGCGTCTGTTCTTAATGAATTAAATAGAAACTTAGAAGATTCCGACCTTAACATTGAGGAATCTCCCAACGAAAAAAGCTATATTGAATATGCACAGGCGACAAAGGATAAGAAAAACCCTGTCTCCTATTCCATAGAGAATGGCACATTAACCTTAAAAGAAGCCGGAAATACTGGTGCTTCTTACTACATTAATGTTGATATAAGCTTCTTACAGGCTGCTCTCAGCAGTAAAAATATAGAAGATTACACAAAAGAGTCTTCTAAATACGAAAACTACGTTACTCTCTATCTTCCAAAAGATAAACTCGTATCTTCCGCAAAAATCTATCTTGGATATGGTGATTTTTATGTAAAAAATGCTACTTTTGATACTACTAACATCAAGCTTGACGATGGAGATTTTGACGCAAATACACTTACTGCTAATAGTGGAAAGCTTACTTTCTCCTACGGTGACTGCGACTTGCAAAAAGCTTCTCTCGGCAATATTTCTCTCACTTCAAAAGATGGCGATCTTACTGTAAATGAACTTACTTTATCAGGAAAAACAAAAATCGCGCTCTCTTATGGTGATACTGAAATCACCTTAAATGACTCCACAAAGAAAGTATCTGGATTTGACCTCGCCACCCATTATGGAACGATTACTGCTTCTGGTCTTAACGGAAACAAAACACTAGACGAAGATGATGATGTAAATACATTCCAGTCAGATTCTAAAGATGGGAAGACAAAACTTTCGATAGACTCTAAAGATGGGGATATTACGGTAAAATAATCAGATAGATTTTAAAAGCAGATTATGGCTTTTTGAAAAGTTGAGTCATGAGAGTTTGACACTCATATTGTTGTTTTAATATGTAAAAATAATAATTTTTCTTATGCATTTTTGTATCAATCCTTTGAAATTTAGTTTCCCAGGTAGCCTCATTCTTCTGTCCTCTCACCAAATTTTTATTGACAGGACAATCTATCTTAATATAAAATAAAAAAAATAAGAGGGAGTAGTTAATATCCATCTTTATGGATGAATAACAGTCGTCATCACGCCATAAGGCCGGTTGTTATTGAAATAACGAGACTTTTATCAATCATTTTGTAACTGTTCAGAATTATGTACTTTTATTTATGTATTTTAATTCTGAATACCACAGTTATTTTTGATGTGATAAAGGTCTTTTTTTATTTTCCTTTATCACAAGAAAGGAGAATATATGGAATATGTATTACTAGTCGTCGGATTTATTCTTTTAATTAAGGGGGCAGATTTCTTTGTAGAAGGAAGTTCTTCTCTCGCCCAAATCCTGAAAGTGCCCAGTGTTGTGATCGGTCTTACCATTGTTGCAATGGGAACGAGCGCACCGGAAGCCTCCGTCAGCATCAACGCCGCCCTTGCAGGAAGTAACGATATCGCCATTAGCAATGTTGTCGGATCGAATATTTTCAATGGATTAGTCGTTGTCGGGGTATGTGCCTTTTTATCTGCATTCAAAACAAATCGTGATATTTTAAAAAGAGATATGCCACTCAACATCCTTGTCACATTTATTTTATGCCTTATGTTTCTTGACGGAAAACTCAACCGGATAGAAGGCGGTATCCTCTTTGCCGGAATGATTTTATATATTACTGTCATGATCTATCACGCAATCAAAAATAAATCGGAAAACGAACCGGAAAAAATTCTTTCTTTGCCAAGAAGTATTATTTACATGATCGCCGGTCTCGCTGCAGTCATCTTCGGCGGTGACTTAGTCGTTGATAAAGCATGCATCATTGCCACCAACTTCGGCGTAAGCCAGAACTTTATCGGACTTACCATCGTTGCAATCGGAACCTCCCTTCCGGAACTGGTAACCTCCATTGTTGCCACCAAAAAAGGAGATAGCGGTCTTGCACTCGGAAATGCTATCGGCTCTAACCTGTTTAACATCTTGTTTATCCTTGGGTTCTCAGCCATCCTTTCACCACTGCACGTACTAAATGAATCGATTATCGACTGTGGTATTTTATTAATTAGCAGTATCCTTTTACTCATCTTTGCAAAAACAAAGCAACATATGTCAAAACTCGAAGGAATTATCTGCATTGGACTGTACCTGGCATATATGGGATATCTTTTGATTTAATTTAGCACATACAGACGAAAAAAGAAAGCCAGCTATAGCAAAGGTAAAGATAGTCGCGGCGTAGAAAATGCCTGACCGGCATTTTTACTTGCTCCGACATTACCTTTGTTATAGGCTGGCTTTCTTTTTTTGTTCTCTGACTCCAGATATGATAATTAAATCTTCTATAGGATATTCGGTAATCAAACACGCTCTAGGCTTCTACTTTATAAAGAATATCGTAGACAGAAATACTTATAATAAAATACAGAAACAGTCTGTTTACATTATTATTCCGGTTGTTTTGGTAAGCCGGCAAATCCTGCTTCTAAATCCTTATCGGTAGGAATATAGTCGCTCATCTCACCATTGTTATATTTTTCATATGCTACCATATCAAAGTATCCGGTTCCGGTAAGTCCGAAAAGAATTGTCTTTTCTTCTCCAGTTTCTTTGCATTTTAAAGCTTCATCAATGGCTACACGAATCGCATGACTGCTTTCTGGTGCAGGTAAGATTCCTTCTACTCTTGCAAACTGCTCTGCTGCTTCAAATACTGATGTCTGTTCTACGCTTCTTGCCTCAATTAAGCCCTGATCGTATAATTCAGATACGATACTGCTCATTCCATGATAACGGAGTCCTCCTGCATGATTTGCAGATGGGATGAATCCGCTTCCTAATGTATACATCTTTGCCATTGGGCATACCTTTCCTGTATCACAGAAATCGTAGACGTATTTACCACGAGTTAAGCTTGGGCAGGAAGCCGGCTCTACTGCAATAAAGTGATAATCGGCTTCTCCACGAAGCTTTTCTCCCATAAATGGAGAGATTAAGCCCCCAAGGTTAGAACCACCGCCGGCACATCCGATAATAATATCCGGTTTGATTCCGTATTTGTCCATGGCAATCTTTGATTCTAATCCGATGACAGACTGGTGAAGAAGTACCTGATTTAATACACTTCCTAAAACATAACGATACCCTTCATGCTTCGTTGCAGTCTCAACTGCTTCTGAAATCGCACAGCCAAGGCTTCCTGTTGTTCCCGGATGTTCTTCTAAAATCTTCTTTCCAACTTCTGTCGTAGTAGATGGGGATGGTGTTACACTTGCTCCATAAGTACGCATTACTTCACGACGGAAAGGTTTCTGCTCATAAGAAACTTTAACCATATATACTTTACAATCAAGATCAAAATACGCACATGCCATAGAAAGTGCAGTTCCCCACTGACCTGCTCCTGTCTCTGTAGTAACTCCCTTTAATCCCTGCTGCTTTGCATAGTAAGCCTGTGCAATCGCAGAATTAAGCTTGTGACTTCCACTTGTATTATTCCCTTCAAATTTATAATAAATCTTTGCAGGTGTTCCAAGCTTCTTCTCTAAACAGTATGCCCGTACTAATGGTGATGGACGGTACATCTTGTAAAAGTCTTTAATCTCCTGTGGAATTGGAATATAGGCATCCGTATCATTTAACTCCTGCTTCACTAATTCTTTACAGAAAACAGGCTCTAATTCTTCTGGTTTTAAAGGCTCTAATGTTGCTGGATTTAATAAAGGTGCCGGCTTCTTCTTCATATCTGCACGCACATTATACCAGCTGTCAGGCATCTCATTCTCTTCAAGATAAATTTTGTAAGGAATTTCTTTATTGCTCATATCCTTCTCCTTTGCAAATCTTTTTCTTTTAATTTAATAGTTTAACACTCTAGTCTAATACATTATGCTATACATAGTTTATACTATCTGTCTTCCTACGTCAAGTAGATTAACTATTTGATTCATTAAGAGACAGACGCCCGAGAAGAGATACGATATCCTATATTTGTGACTTTAGTCGCGGCGGTTTAAATGCTCGCTTTATGCGCTCGCATCTAAACCTTGCTCCGAGGCCACAAATATAGGATATCGTATCTCTTCTCGGGCTGTCTTTGGCTGGATTTTATTTGAATTAAATAGTAGTTGTGGAGATTTGGGGGAGAGGGTAGAAGTTTTCTGCTTGCTCTCAGAATATTGCAGGTTAAATCATCCCCTCTGCTCCCAGCCATTTTCGAGTAAGCAGAAGACATCAGCTTCTGTCCCCCCAATCCCCTCCTCCTGTTTAATTCACCTTCTCCAGCCACAGCACAGAAGCCATTGTCCCGAATAAGGCATATTTGTGGTCTCGGAGCAAGTGTTGGATGCGAGCGCATAAGCGAACATTCAACACGCAGCGACTAAAATCACAAATATGCCTTATTCGGGACAATGGCTTCGTCTGTAATTTACTTAATGAATTAAATAGTAACTCAAAATGTCAAGTCAAGCGTAAAAATTTGTATTTTTTAAGTAGAATATCAAATGTTTTTCTATAAAATGACATGATAAAATATGTTTATATTGGCTGACTAATCTGTTGACACATTTTATAGTCTTGCTATAATTTTATATAGATTAGCACCTTAATATGATATTAGGGACAAAATACCTTTTGATTCTAATATCTTAATATATGAGAAGGAGAGATTATTGTGGTTAAAGTAGAACTATTAAAAGAATTAGATAACGGAATTCGTTTTTATTCTATGGAAAATGAATCTTTAAAAATTGTTGTGGTAAATATGGGATGCCGCATTATGGAAATCCACACTCCAGATGCTTCTGGAAATAAATCAGATGTTATTCTCGGATTAAAAAATATTGAAGATTATGCGAATGACCCGGCTTACTTTGGTGCAATCATCGGCCGTGTTGCGAACCGAATTGGTGATGCCCACTTCACATTAAACGGAAAAACTTACGAACTGTATGCCAATAATGGCAAAAATCATTTACACGGAGGAAAAGAAGGATTCGATAAAAAAATCTTTGACGTTACTCCGTTAGAAAATGGACTCCGCTTCCACTACTTTTCTAAAGACGGTGAAGAAGGCTATCCTGGAAATTTAAATTTATATGTAACTTATACATTAAATGAGAATGCATTTTCCATTCACTATGAGGCCGATACAGATGCAGACACTGTTGTAAACTTTACAAATCACCTGTATTTCAACCTTTCTAACACATTGGATAAAGTTAATGACCATTATTTACAGATTAACTCTGACTATATCGGATGCGTCGATGATACCTGCCTTGCAACTGGAGAACTTCTTCCTGTCAAAGACACTCCATTTGACTTCAACAAACGAAAACGAATCGGACAAGATCTCGAAGCAGACCACATCCAACTGAAAAATGCTTTCGGATACGACCATTCTTTCGTATTAAATGGTACAGAAAATCAGTTAACTTTAGAAGAACCCGTCTCCGGCAGAAGACTTATCATCTCAACAACTGCTCCTGTCGTTCAGGTTTATACCGGTAACTTCTTAAAAGATGGCTGTATCGGAAAAGCAGGCAGAGTTTATGAAAACCGCGAGGGTGTTGCGTTAGAAACACAGCTTATGCCAAATGCAATCAATACGGAGGAAAATCCTTCTACAATATTACGAAAAGGGGATAAATTCGAATCAAACACAAAGTATGTGTTTGAAATAATGTAGCTTCTTAATTAGACAGACGGAAGTGACCTGCTATCGTTATGGCAGATCGCTTCCTGTCTTCTGCAAATATTAAGTGCTACATTGTTTTAAACGGGGAGGATTTGTGGATTCACCCGAAAAATTATGGTGGATTTCTTATAGATTTCACTCCCTCAGTTTATCAAAGGCAGCCTTGTAGAAATAAAATAATCCCTATCTCTGACTTCAGAGCTGCTTGAAGACTATATTTTGAAAAGACCATTATCAATAAGAATTGATTTTGTGACTTTGTGCTGCGGAATTTTGACCATAGAAACTTTGCATTCGTTTCTGCTTTACTGGGCAAAATGGAGCGTTTAGCACAACGGAACAAAATCAATTCTTATTGATAATGGTCTTTTCTGAAATAGCCTTCTTGCAGCAATACTAAGTCATCTCATCGGCATATAGATTCTTCGGATTTCGTCTCCGTTAATCTACAAAAAAGTTTTCAACACCTCCAGCACTCCATTTTCGGCATAGCCTGGAATGACTTCATCGGCGGCTTTTTTAGTTTCTTCTCTTGCTGTGTTTACTGCATATCCTTTTCCGGCAGACTGAATCATAGAAATGTCATTCAGGTTATCTCCAAAAGCAATCGTTTCTTCTGGGGCGATTCCCAATTGGCGGCATATTTCTTCCAGTGCTGTCCCCTTTCCGACTTCTGGCATTACAATATCAACCCAATACTTTCCAGAAGTCAAAAATTCTAATTTCCCTTTCCATTTATCTTCCACAAGTTCTTTGCAAATATTCTCTGCACTTTGCGGATGATATAAAGTCATCATACTAAAATCTTCTTCTGGAACCTGATTCCAACCGCCTGTTCCAGTAACATTAAAATGATACTCATCTGCAAGTATCTTATACATTGAAGTCTCCTCAAAGGGGCAATACATTTCTGTTGCTGTATCAAGAACACCTTCTACTCCTTTCAGTTTTGAAAATTGTCTCCACATCTCTCTTCCCCACTCCTGTGGAATGGACTTTATGATTCTTGACTTTCCGTGGTAAGTCAGTACATTTCCATTTTGGGACGCAACCCATATTTTATCTAAAACAGGGGCAAAAACCTTTTTTACACTACTCATATGTCTGCCTGATGCAACAACGAATATGATTCCTTTTTCAACTAATTTTTCAATCACTTCAAAATACTCTGGATTGATGTCCATTGTTCCATCTGGTATCAAAGTTCCATCTATATCTGTCATAATTAATTTTACCATTATTGTCCTCCTATTATTTCCTGATCATTTAAATATGTATTGCTTAAAACACTCTCGAAATTAAAAACTTTATTGAATAGTGTGAGTATATAGCATGATTGATATATTTACAAGCAGGTGCTATTATATTGATAATCAATCGCTTTTTGTGATTGTTATTGACGTTTATCAATCATATTTTCTGATTGCTTTTGTTTAATATAGATAAAAATATTGATAGAAAGGACATTTTACATGATACCAGACGAACGTAGAAAAGAGATTTTAGAATTACTTGATGAAAAGGGGTATGTTTCCGTAAAAGACCTATCACAAAGATTATATGTAAGTTTACCTACTATCCGTCGTGACCTCACCTTATTAGAAAGAGAGGGTTATGTGCTAAGAACACATGGCGGTGCTTCCCTTAGTATATCTGACTCTTTTGTTGAACCTTTTGCCTTGCGTAAAAAAACAAATCTTGAAGCCAAAAAATATATTGGAAAAATTGCGGCTTCCCTCATCCATAATAATGATACTTTATTTATTACCTCAAGTAGTACCTGCCTGGAATTCGCCAACCATATCAAACCAGACCTTCGTCTTAATATTCTGACAAATGGAATGCCCCTCGCTCATAAACTATCGGAAAACAATAACGTTACTGTCGAATGTCCTGCCGGTATCTATAATTATTTTCATGAAGGAATCTATGGAAAAGAAGTAAAGGAACTGATCAGCAAACGTTATGCCCAATATTGTTTTACTTCCTGCAACGGAATTGACCTGATAAATGGCCTGACATTTTCAACAGACCTTGATATGACATTGATACGGGCCTGCCGGGACAATTGCGATCAGCTTATTGTGCTTGCGGACCATACGAAGTTTGGAATGACCTACTATTTTAAAACTCTCAGTATAAAGGAAATTGATGTTATTATTACTGATCAGGAACCAGCGGAAAAATGGATCACTTACTGCGAAGAGAATGGAATAACCCTGATTTATTAACTTCTAATTTGTAAGACAGCAAAACAGACGCCGCTACAACTTCCATAGCGGCGTCTGTCTCTGAGAATTCCTGGTTTTCTCCTTCTCCATATTCTTGAAAATAAAGTTTTCGGACAGCCTGCAAGAACTGCTTTAAATTTCTTCCTTTCCGCCTGTCTTTTCACGAATCACAAAAAGAATCGCAACCAACAGCACAATACAAACCGGAAGTGCCAGAAGTGAAAACTGTGTCAGCCCTACAGCCTGCAACACACCAATTATAAAATAACCGATCATGCAGACAGCCGCCACCAATCCTACATATGGAAGCTGTGTTGCCACATGGTTAACATGCTCACAATGTCCGCCAGCCGATGCCATAATGGTAGTATCGGAAATTGGTGAACAATGATCACCGCAGACAGCACCTGCCAGACAGGATGCAATCGAAATTGCCATCATCTGACCAGATGGGAATACACCAATTACAATTGGGATTAAAATACTGAAAGTTCCCCATGAGGTTCCAGTCGCAAATGCAAGAAATGCCGCTACTACAAAAATCACCATCGGAAGAAAGCCCTGAAGTCCCTGCGCGAAGTGCTGTACCATATCGGCTACAAATACCTTTGCGCCAAGAAGATTTGTCACGCCAGACAGCGTCCATGCCAGTGTCAGAATCATGATTGGTGCAATCATGGATTTAAATCCATCTGGAATACACTCTGTAAACTCACGGAAAGAAAGTACATCACGCAGCATATAATAAACAAAAGTAAATGCGAGCGTCACGCTTCCACCAAGTACCAGACCTACCGATGCGCTCGAATTTGCGAATGCATCCACAAAGGATGCTCCCGTAAAAAAGCCACCGGTATAAATCATGGCTACAATACAGCTTGCAATCAATACAATTACTGGAAGCACCAGATCAAGTACATGCGAGTTTTCCTTAATGATTTCTTCTTCATTGTCCTCATACGGTCTTCCCGGTGTTGTAAACAAATCACCGGCAATAGCATTCATCTCATGATGCTTCATCGGTCCAAAATCCACACGCAAAACAGTAATTGTAAGCAGCATTACTAACGTCAGAATTGCATACAGATTGTATGGAATGGTCTGAATAAAGACCGCAAAACCATTAATTCCAGAATCGGCTGGAACAGATGACGTAACTGCGGCTGCCCAGGAGCTGATTGGTGCAATGATACAAACCGGAGCCGCTGTCGCATCAATAATATAAGATAGCTTTGCTCTGGATACCTTGTGACGGTCTGTCACAGGACGCATAACACTTCCAACCGTCAGACAATTGAAATAATCATCGACAAAGATTAACACTCCAAGAATCATAACGCTAATCTGTGCCCCAATCCTTGTTTTGATGTGCTTAGATGCCCACTTTCCAAATGCAGCGGAACCTCCCGCTTTGTTTAACAGTGATACTAAGATACCCAGCATGACAAGAAATACTAAAATTCCAACATTTCCGGAGTCAGACAGCTTGCTTACCATGCCGCCATCCTCGTTAAATAGCATCGTATTTAACATCAATTCCAGATTGCCATTGGCATACAAAAGTGCTCCAGCCAGAATTCCGGCCAGAAGTGATGTATATACCTCTTTTGTAAAAAGTGCCAGTCCAATTGCGATTACTGGCGGCAGTAATGATAGTGCTGTTGCGTATACGACGCTTGTATACTCACCATCTGCGGATGGTTTGCCCATCAGCATAGTGATTGCAAGCAATACGGCAAATACCGCAATCAGTCCAAGCATTACGGCTTGTTTTCTTTTGACTTTCGTTTTCATTATACTTCTTCCTCTCTGTATAATTTATATTGTTGGGAAAAACACTTCTGAGACATATCTTGCTACATATTACAAGCCACATAAATAAAATTAACAGCAAACGATTACACAAAAACAGAGAAGCCCAGATGGACTTCTCCCTCGAAATCTTTTCTTACCTCATCGTATTTCTCGAAATATAGTACATTGTAGCATGTTATTTTTAAGAATGCAATTATTCATTGCGATTTTCTTTATATTAATTTATATTTTTGACATACCATACGCATACTTCCTGCAAACATTCGACAAAGTATGCGGGAATGCTCCACAATGTCATACGACATGTCATGATTCAGCCAGTCAATAAGCTGCCCAAACAGCTCACACTTTAAATAACTTATGACAAATTCTAAGTCTTTTGAAGTGACCTTTTCCGAGTAATCTCTGGAACGGATATAGGTTCGGGTAACATAATCACAAATTTTCATAAGCTGCTTCTCATAAAATTCTCTGTTCGAAGAGCCATAAATGTGGTAAATCATCCTTTTATTCAAATTAATCTCTTCCAGAGCCGCCGTAACCTTTTCCTCAAATGTAGATTCCTCCGGCAAATTTTCTATGACTTTCGCAGTCATCTCTACAATAATCTCTTCTAATAAAGAAGGGATATCCTGAAAATGATAATAAAAAGAATTACGATTCACACCACAGTCCTCTACAATATCCTTCACTGTAATCTGGGAAATCGGTCGTTCTGTTAATAACTTTATAAAAGAATTTTTAATTTCTCTTTTGGCAAAAGGGGGCATTCTGGCACTTCCTTTCTCAACTTAATTCAACTTATTACCTTATATAATAATGCCACAATGATTACGCACTACATGCAACATAATACCATATCTTCGCCCTTTATTCCATTAAATTTTCTAAAAAATCAATAAATTCTTTCTTGGTATTTGTATAAAGTATCTACACTTCTTTCTCTTCCACCTCATGATAGATTCTAAATCCATCTCTGCCACTTCTTTTTGTTGTATAAAGTGCTTCATCAGCATGCTTATACAACTCTCCAAATGTCGTGCCATCTTTTGGCATAAAGGCCGCTCCCATACTGCAGGTCAATGTATGTTCCTCTAACTCCTCTATCGGAAGTTCTCTGAGATACTGCTGTAAATTCTCCATCCTCCGAACGGCAAATTCTTCTGAAGTGATTCCCTCCATAAATATGAGAAACTCATCTCCGCCAATTCTTCCTACAATATCATTCTCTCTGAAAGAACTCTTCAAAAGATGACCAACCTTATATAAAACTCTGTCTCCTACTGCATGACCAATAAGTATCATTAATCTGCTTAAAATAATCGACATTCATCATCATGAGAACAGCACCGGCCTTACTTCTGTCACTATGCAGCCACTCTTTAATACGTTGTTCTGTTCCTGCTTTATTATATAGCTGCGTCAGTCCATCCCTGCTGGCAATCTCTCTCATCTTCTTCTGTTTCATGGATGTTCTCTGGAAAATGAGAATCAAAAATGTAATCATACCCACACCAATGACCGCAAACAGAATCACTTCCCTATTTCCAATAAACTGAAATTCCTCCTGTGCTTTCCTTTGCGGAACCATATAGCAGAGCATCCAATTATTGATATGCAACGGCCCATATGCCAGATAGCTCATGGCATTCTTTTCTTTAAGAACAAGAATACCAGACTTTTGCTTCTTGATATTAGCCTTTGCTGACTTCATTGTTTCCTCGGCAACCTCACCACTCTTTGTATAAAAATCATATACATTATCATCAATACCAATCTTTCGATAAGAAAGTCCGCTATCACAGGAAATAATTTTTCCGGAAGTATCTATGATCATAGAAAAACCAATGCCATCATAAATATCATTAAATAACATCTGATTCAACGCACCTACATTATAGGATGCTCCAAGAGCACCTGTCACTTTTCCATTCCTGTAAATTGGTACAGCAAGAATCACTTTTGTTCTTCCATCTACCTTACTTTCAAGTGGCGGACTCATTATCTTTTGTCCCTGCATCACTTTCTTAAAATACCCTCTGTTTTTTACATTCTTTCTTGCACCGTTATTGTAATAAGTATCTCCATCTGCCTTCATAATGCCTATCAGATTCAAATCCTGTTCTTTTACAATACTCTGAATCAGCCTTTTATTCTCCTGACAAAACAGATCTTCTCTTTCACCCATGTAAGAAGCCATACCCGTCAGATAATTAAACTGAATATCCAGCACTGACTTCAAATGATAGCTCTGCCTCTCTATATTTGTTGCCACAGTTTTTCTACTGCTAACTTCTACATCCTGCTGCAACCATGATAAAAAGAATAAAAGACTCAATATCATAAAACTAAGAAATGCTGCTATAATCAGAAAATACCTTTTTATCTCGTTTTGTTCGATTCTCTTCTTTTTCATGTTGCCCATCCCCTCTCCAAATATACTTTGCAATCCGTAAATTAATTATGATTTTATCATACCATAGCATTTTTCTTCTGTCAGTCACATTCTTTTACAAATAGCAACAAATTTTCGACAAAATCGGAGGGGTTACTATTTAATTCATTAAGCGAACTACAGACGAAGCCAGTGAACTTCATAAGCC
>ENA-ORUO01001813-ORUO01001813.1-human-gut-metagenome-genome-assembly--contig:-NODE-1813-length-18893-cov-13.468733_pt1 | contig 18893 bp, 9 predicted proteins | sample MGYA00242082_ERZ509215 | MGnify/ENA primary metagenome ERZ509215 (study PRJEB26280, sample SAMEA2338829) | human gut metagenome | biome: human gut; feature: human-associated habitat; material: faeces... | reverse complement strand
CCACGAAGAAATCTTCGACACACACGAGGAACGGGAAGAGCGCGAACGTTTCGAAGCCTGCCGTCGGGAAGCCCTCAGAAGGAAAACCGAAACGCACGAAGCCGAAGAAAAAGAATCCGTGCAACCGGCCTCCGCTCACGAAACCGATAAGGACCTGCAAGAAGACTATACGACAGCCGGGTCCGGAATCCCGGCACACACCCCGCAGCCCTTATCGCCCCTATCCGGGAGCATCTGGTGCGGCGCTCCTGCCGGTAATCCCATTGGAGAACCTGCACCCGGATTCCATCGATCCTCTTTCGATTGCAACAGAAGAGAATAAATCCGATGGGTGAAGGGTGAACCCAATCCCCTCTTTTTCCCTCTCGATTTCGATGAGCAGAAACAGGAAGTCACCCTTCTCCCCTACCATGCCTCGCTATTTTCTCGTCTCCTCTGTGTTTTGCTAATGCAAAATATGGAGCGAAACGTCATGTCGTATCAACAAAAAGATTCAAGACCGTCAAAAGCACGAATTAAATCCCCGCCTTTATCGGGCGGTGAAGTCGCAAGGAAGACGGAGGAAAAAGGGCGAGGACTGTCCGAGCGGAGCGAGTTCCGCAGACCCCGACGGCGACTGCGGCGACAAACCCAAAAGCCCGATAACCGCGGCGGCGCTTCTTGGTTCGTTCTTCTCGCTGCTGAGAAGAATGAACAAATAAAGCGAATTAATGTAACAAGGACTTTCTTTGACAGGGAAAGAAAATCATTAGTATTCAACCTTCTCCCCTTGCCGTGCCCCGTATGCGGAGTATCGCACTGCAATGAGCGGAGGGTTACTATCAATCTCCTCCTCTGTGTTTTGCACCGCAAAATATAGGGGAGGTGTCCGCAAGGACGGAGGGGTTAATAAAAACGGCGGCGCTTCTTGGTTCGTTTTTCTCGCTGCTAAGAAGAATGAACAAATAAAGCGAATTAATGTAACAAGGACTTTCTTTGACAGGGAAAGAAAGTCCTTTGTATCACAATCCTCCCTTGCCGTGCCCCGAAGCATTGCGGTGTGTGGCGCAAAAAAATATAGGGGAGAGCTGAGGAGTGTAGCGACGAGGAGAGGGATTAAAAAGACCAGCAATGGAAGTAATAGAGTTAACCCTCCTCTCCCCCTGTGTTTCCGTAAGGGAATATAGGGGGAGTGCCCAAAGGGCGAGGGGGTTAGAATACAAGGAAGAACCCCCGATTCCGCCTTTATCGGGCGGTGAAGTCACAAGGAAGACGGAGGAAAAAGGGCGAGGACTGTCCGAGCGAAGCGAGTTCCGCAGACCCCGACGGCGACCATAGTGACAAACCCAAAAGCCCGATAACCGCGGCGGCGCTTCTTGGTTCGTTCTTCTCGCTGCTGAGAAGAATGAACAAATAAAGCGAATCTCATGCAACCGAGACTATCTTTTACAAGAAAAGAAAATCATTAGCATTCAACCTTCTCCCCCTGCCGTGTCCCGTAGCCTTACGGGGTGTTTTGTAGCGCAAAATATAGGGGAGGTGGCACGAAGTGACGGAGGGGTTAATAAAAAACGGAAGCCCTTCTGGGTTCATTCTTCTCGCTGCTGAGAAGAATGAACAAAAAATAAAACTCCACTACCGATACAGTACTTGAAAAGAAGAAATAAAACCCAATTCTGCGATAACGAAAGTATGATTCTCAAAAAAATAGATAACACACAGACAAAACCGAGGCTTGTTTCTATTAACCCTTTACACTATCTTTGCACGAAGCAAAGGAAAAGAAAAGTGGAACAAGATTTTCTGAACAGTCTGAACGACCAGCAACGCGAAGCTGTGCTCTATACCGATGGACCGGAATTGGTTATCGCCGGAGCCGGGTCGGGTAAAACAAGAGTACTTACCTACAAAATAGCACACCTGCTGCAAATGGGATATCCGCCCTACCGGCTGCTGGCACTCACCTTCACCAACAAAGCGGCCAACGAAATGAAAGAACGCATCGCCGCATTGGTAGGGACAGAGACAGCTCAACGCTTGTGGGCAGGGACGTTTCACTCCATTTTCTCCCGCATACTCCGAGCCAATGCCGACCGGCTCGGCTATCGTCACGACTTCACCATCTACGATGCCTCCGATTCCCTGTCGCTTATAAAAAGCATTATCAGAGAACTTCAACTCGACGATAAGACATACAAACCCACAACCGTGCAAACGATTATTTCCCAGGCGAAAAACGACCTCACCGATCCGCAAGCCTATGCGCGAAACCGGGAACGTGTCGAATGGGATACTCGTTCGAAACGACCTTTAATCCATAAAATATATCAACGTTATCAACAACGCTGTTCCGTGTCGGGGGTAATGGATTTCGACGACCTGCTGCTCAATACCAATATACTTTTCAGGGACCACCCCGACGTGCTGCAACACTACCGCAACCTGTTCGCCTACATCTTGGTAGACGAGTATCAAGATACCAATTTCGCCCAACACCACATCGTCAGCCAGTTGGGAAAAGACCACAACCACATCTGCGTGGTGGGCGACGATGCCCAGAGCATTTACTCGTTCCGGGGAGCGAATATCCACAATATACTCGGACTGAGTAAAGAGTTCCCGGGATTGAAAATATTCAAACTCGAACGAAACTACCGTTCCACTCAAAATATCGTCAATACGGCCAACAGCCTCATCGCCAAGAACAAGGAGCAAATACCCAAACAAGTATTCTCCGAAAAAGAACAAGGAAACAAAGTACAAGTAATAAGTGCCTATTCCGATTTCGAAGAAGGCTTTATCGTCTCGAACCGTATTGCCGAAATGCGTCTCACGACTCACTGTGATTACAACGACTTCGCTGTCCTCTATCGCACGAACGCACAGTCCCGTGAATTGGAGGAAGCTCTGCGCGAGCGTAACATACCCTACCGCATCTACGGAGGCATGTCGTTCTACCAAAGGAAAGAAATCAAGGACGCCATCGCCTATTTCAGATTGACGATAAACCCCGATGACGAAGAAGCGCTCAAACGAGTCATCAACTATCCCGCACGAGGAATCGGAAATACCACTCTCTCGAAACTCATCGAACGGGCACACTCGCAGGAATCCAGTATATGGAAGGTGATTTCCGACCCCATAGGCCACAACTTGGCCGTTAACAACGGCACATTGAACAAGTTGAAAACCTTCAAGGACCTCATAGACGAATTACGCTACGAAGCCGATAAAAAGAACACACCGGAACTGGCGGAAACGATTATCAAGCGATCGGGCATTTGGGGAGAGATTTCCTCGGATCGTACCCCCGAAAACATCAACCGGCAAGAGAACATCGAAGAACTTTTGAACGGTGTCCGTAAATTTTGCGTAGGGCGCAAAGAAGCCGGAGAAGAACAAACCTCCCTATCCGACTTCTTGGCCAAAATTTCTCTGGCGACAGATCAAGACAACGGCGATGAAACCGAGCAAGACAAAGTAACCTTAATGACGGTCCATGCATCGAAAGGATTGGAGTTCAAACAAGTTTTCATTGTTGGAGTAGAAGAAGACCTCTTTCCTTCGGCCATGAGTAAAAACAGTGAACGGGAAATCGAAGAAGAACGACGTTTGCTCTATGTGGCCATCACCCGCGCAGGAGAAAACTGCACCCTCACGTACGCCCTCTCCCGCTATCGTAACGGACAAACAGTCTTCCCTTCACCAAGCCGGTTCATCAAAGACCTCGATTCTCGATACGTCGATATGCCGGTACAAACCAAACAAGAGTCTCCCAGAGAAACCATATCGTGGAACCGATTTCCATTCGATACGGAAAGACCGCGCAAAACTTCCCGATGGAACGAAGAAGATACGGATCGCACACCTGCACCGAGACCATTCGCTGCTCCGTCTCCGGGCAAACGATTGACCAAGATAGACTCTAAACCCACAGGCGAAACCCATTCTACGACACAGTCCACAGTTACAACTGCTGCCGGGCAAGTAGAAATAGGAACATTCATCTGCCATGCCCGCTTCGGAAACGGAACCGTTACAGCCATAGAAGATACGGGAGACAACTGCAAAATAACCGTCGAATTTGAAAACGTCGGACGCAAACAGCTCCTGCTCAAATTCGCCAAGTTCACAATCATAGAATAATTTTCATACGTCATGCACGATACGCTATCGCAAATACCATCGCCCTGCTATGTTCTCGAAGAAGAACTATTGCGCCGCAACCTCGCTCTCATTCGCTCCGTCAAAGAAGCCGCCGGAGTAAATATTATACTGGCGTTCAAAGCCTATGCCCTTTGGAAATCATTCCCCGTCATACGGGAATATATTCCGCACTCCACAGCCAGCTCCATACACGAAGCACGGCTGGCATTCGAGGAAATGGGCAGTCCGGCACACACCTACTCACCGGCCTATACCGAGCGGGATTTCCCGACAATACTCAAATACAGCAGCCACATTACCTTCAACTCCCTGACTCAATTCGAACGGTTTTACCCCCAAGTAGTAGCCGACGGCAATCGGGTATCGTGCGGGTTGCGTATCAACCCCGAATATTCCGAGGTAGAAACCGACCTCTACAATCCCTGCGCACCGGGTTCCCGATTAGGAATAACCGCCGACAAGCTGCCCGAACTTCCGCAGGGAGTGGAGGGGCTTCATTTCCACACCCTCTGCGAGTCCACCTCCTACGACCTCGAAAAGACTTTGGCACAGGTCGAAGACCGATTCGGGCATCTACTCCCCCATATCAAATGGCTGAATATGGGAGGCGGTCACCTCATGACCCGCAAGGATTACGATACCGCACATTTGATTAACCTCCTCCGGGGCTTCAAACAAAGACACCCCAGCCTCGAAATCATTCTCGAACCCGGTAGTGCGTTCGCTTGGCAGACCGGTACATTAGTATCCACCATAGTCGATATAGTCGAGAACCACGGTATCAAAACAGCCATTCTCGACGTCTCTTTTGCCTGTCACATGCCCGACTGTCTCGAAATGCCCTATAAACCGGCGATACGAGGCTCGGTAGAACCCGCTCCCGGCACATACGCCTATCGCATGGGAGGAAACTCCTGTCTGAGCGGCGACTATATAGGAGACTGGCATTTCGACCACGAATTGCAAATAGGAGACCGAATCATATTCGAGGATATGATTCACTATACGACAGTCAAGACAACCATGTTCAACGGAATCCCCCACCCCTCCATAGCCTGCCTCAAAAGCGACGGGAAAGTGGAAATCTGGCGGGAATACGACTACTACGACTATAAAACCCGAATGGATTGACAAGACATCGATCCCCCGGAACAAATCACAAAATACATTTGTTAATCGACAAAAAGCATAAAACAATGGGAACATTCTTAGGTATCGTAGCACTGCTCATCACCCTTGTCGCATTTATTCCCCTATTGGGATTTCTCAACTGGGTGGCCATACCCATATCGGTCATTTTCCTCATCATCTGTGCCATTCTCAAATCAGACAATGGCAAAACCCTCTGCATCGTATCTATCGTTTTGGGTATACTGCGCCTTATGCTTGGTGGAGGGATATTCTAATCTCCTACGAGACAATGAAAACTGTTTACAAATCAAAGGTCGATAAAGGCTTGCTAATCGCCATTATAGCAATTGTCCTTCTGTCCTACCTGCCGCTCCTGTTCGAATTCTCTTGGATAGCCCTCGCCTTATTGGTCGTCACGGCCGCTTTCATTGCCGACCCATTCTGTAACACGAGCTACACCATAGACAACGGCACGCTGCACATCAAATGCGGCATATTCTTGTCGTCCTCCTTCCCGATCGACCGAATAACGAAAATCTCGAAAACCAATAGTTGTTTAAGCGCACCGGCCTTATCGATGGACAGGATAGAAATCCGCTTCGCCGACAAAAAGACTCTCGTCTTGTCTCCCAACCAGAGGCAAGCATTCATCGATCATCTAAGGAGTCTCAATCCCGATATAGTTGTAAAGCCACCTCTCTGATACGGAATGATTCCCCTACTCTAACGTGAGAAAGTCGGCGGCTAAACGAACAGACTCCCCGAATGCCGTAGGCTGTCCCGGCACGGTGATAAAGAGATGCACCGTATGAGGCAAAACCGTATGGCTCACGGCAACGCCGAGCCCGGAAAGTCTGGCCGCCAATTCCTTCCCCTGACATAAAAGAATATCCCGCTCGGCATTGACGATAAGCGTCGGCGGTAGCTGTTTCAGTAGCTCGTCATCGGCTACACCCGGCGAGACAAGAGGCTGTCGAGCATCTCCTGTACCGATGTATGCGGCATTGAAAGCCTCCATCAATTGGGCATCGAGACCATATCCCTCGGCATAGTTTTTCCACGAAGACGAACCGTCTGCCCAAGCTTTTGTCACCGGATAAAACAGCACGAGCGAACAAAGTGAAGAGCACATCGTTCCACTGTCCATGCGGCAAGAGTGAGAATCCTTTGCAAGAATTAGGTTAAGAGCCGTAGCAAGAGCAAGATTCCCGCCCGAACTATCTCCGCCGATAGATATCCGATCGGGAAGAAAGCCATACTCCCCGGCATGCTCGAAAGCGAATGCGACGGCCTCGGTACAAGCATTGAGGGCGGCAGGATAAGCATGTTCGGGTGCTAAGGGATATTCCACGGCCAACACAGCAATCTTTGCCCTATACGATAACCCCGCACAAAAATGAGCGCAACTATTGATACTCCCGAAACACCAGCCACCCCCATGTAAGTAAATCAACACAGGCAACGGAATAGTATCGAATCCGGCAGGGCGATACAAACGATAACACCCTCCGATATCCGTTGCCACTACCCCACTTTTCGATTCAGGGTTCGTATTACGCGAATTACGCACAGATATCAAAGCGGTACAATCCCCGTTTATGGCGCGACGCACGGCATCGGCCTGTGTCTTTTGTAAACCCGCAGGCAAAGATTGAAGAAACGCACAAGTCTCCTTCTCCATCATTACACTGCTCTGCGCTCTGCCTCTCAATGAAAATACGATAAGTACGGCACACATGATCTTTTTAGACACATAAAAAGCCGTACGACAAATACCTAACGGTTCCATACATTCATTATCCCTTTGATTGAGCTATCAAAGATACGCTTTTCCACACAAAACACACCTACCAACACTGTAATTCAATAGTATTTATCCGTGGTATTCTCAACACATAAGAAATTAACAGTTTAAAATCCAACTAAATTAATTATGATTTAATTTCAAATCCGTACCTTTGACATATTAAATACAGCCCAACAAGGCCGTTAAAGTGTACGATTCGAGTTGTGATTCGCTTTCAAATTTGTATCTTTGACATATTAAATACAGCCTCGCCATTTCCTCGCTCGACAGGTTCCAGGTTGTGATTCGCTTTCAAATTTGTATCTTTGACATATTAAATACAGCGGCGGAGCCTATTCGCTGTATTCCTTGCAGGTTGTGATTCGCTTTCAAATTTGTATCTTTGACATATTAAATACAGCTGGTAAAAGTGGAATCAGACCGCCATTCAAGTTGTGATTCGCTTTCAAATTTGTATCTTTGACATATTAAATACAGCGATGGCGTTCTACGACTGATAGATTTTGAAGTTGTGATTCGCTTTCAAATTTGTATCTTTGACATATTAAATACAGCGCAAGGCGTTATAACCATAGATAGAGGTTTGTTGTGATTCGCTTTCAAATTTGTATCTTTGACATATTAAATACAGCAATTTATTCGACAGGAGACCTCGGTACTTGTTGTGATTCGCTTTCAAATTTGTATCTTTGACATATTAAATACAGCAGTAGAGATTACTCATAGATGGTCTAGTTGGTTGTGATTCGCTTTCAAATTTGTATCTTTGACATATTAAATACAGCACGGCAGACAAATACAAGATAGGTAAGTTCGTTGTGATTCGCTTTCAAATTTGTATCTTTGACATATTAAATACAGCACACAAGTTCGTGAATTGAGGAATCGCATGTTGTGATTCGCTTTCAAATTTGTATCTTTGACATATTAAATACAGCATGCCGTTGCGAACTTGCGTAAATTCGGCGGTTGTGATTCGCTTTCAAATTTGTATCTTTGACATATTAAATACAGCCTTGGCCTAAGAACTTATCATCGCTTTCAGGTTGTGATTCGCTTTCAAATTTGTATCTTTGACATATTAAATACAGCCGGCTTCGAAGGAATCGACGGTAAAGCGGTAGTTGTGATTCGCTTTCAAATTTGTATCTTTGACATATTAAATACAGCAACTGGGTGAATACAGAGTGGATAGAAGGGGTTGTGATTCGCTTTCAAATTTGTATCTTTGACATATTAAATACAGCAATGCCGAAAAGAAAAGCAAAGAGAATGGAGTTGTGATTCGCTTTCAAATTTGTATCTTTGACATATTAAATACAGCATGCCGTTGCGAACTTGCGTAAATTCGGCGGTTGTGATTCGCTTTCAAATTTGTATCTTTGACATATTAAATACAGCCTTGGCCTAAGAACTTATCATCGCTTTCAGGTTGTGATTCGCTTTCAAATTTGTATCTTTGACATATTAAATACAGCAACTGGGTGAATACAGAGTGGATAGAAGGGGTTGTGATTCGCTTTCAAATTTGTATCTTTGACATATTAAATACAGCTGTATTTGTTTGTACTTTAACTCCTATAAGTTGTGATTCGCTTTCAAATTTGTATCTTTGACATATTAAATACAGCTATTTGTTTTATAGTAATACATAAATTTCTGTTGTGATTCGCTTTCAAATTTGTATCTTTGACATATTAAATACAGCTTTCGTAGAAATCAAAGAATCGTTCGGCATGTTGTGATTCGCTTTCAAATTTGTATCTTTGACATATTAAATACAGCTGTGGCATGAGGCAAGTGAAGAACCTGAAAGTTGTGATTCGCTTTCAAATTTGTATCTTTGACATATTAAATACAGCAGAGAATGTTTCCGGTTAATGGGCGTCAGCGTTGTGATTCGCTTTCAAATTTGTATCTTTGACATATTAAATACAGCGTCCCCCTGCATGATACTGTTCTGCGAGTAGTTGTGATTCGCTTTCAAATTTGTATCTTTGACATATTAAATACAGCTCCTCTATCTCGATAGTATAATATCTGTCAGTTGTGATTCGCTTTCAAATTTGTATCTTTGACATATTAAATACAGCACGACCATGTATTTGTCGCCAATATGGGTAGTTGTGATTCGCTTTCAAATTTGTATCTTTGACATATTAAATACAGCGTATCACGTTTCGGTCTATCTTCTTATCAGTTGTGATTCGCTTTCAAATTTGTATCTTTGACATATTAAATACAGCAGGAGTACGCAAAGGGGCTTCAAGACAAAGGTTGTGATTCGCTTTCAAATTTGTATCTTTGACATATTAAATACAGCATGCTCGTGAAAGAACCGAAAGAAGCCGGCGTTGTGATTCGCTTTCAAATTTGTATCTTTGACATATTAAATACAGCAATTCTTTCAAGATCTTGTATCCTCTGGTTGTTGTGATTCGCTTTCAAATTTGTATCTTTGACATATTAAATACAGCAACAGTTGAGAGCTACCGGAACAACGGTAAGTTGTGATTCGCTTTCAAATTTGTATCTTTGACATATTAAATACAGCACCATGAACTCGGTGAGCTTGAAATCACCAGTTGTGATTCGCTTTCAAATTTGTATCTTTGACATATTAAATACAGCTTGCGGAATTTTTTGTTTTTACATTTGATTGTTGTGATTCGCTTTCAAATTTGTATCTTTGACATATTAAATACAGCGTAAGCAAGCATGGATACTTGCCTGTGCGGGTTGTGATTCGCTTTCAAATTTGTATCTTTGACATATTAAATACAGCGCAAATTCGCAAACAACGGCAGCCCTTCAAGTTGTGATTCGCTTTCAAATTTGTATCTTTGACATATTAAATACAGCCAACGACATTACCACAATTAAAGAGCCTGTGTTGTGATTCGCTTTCAAATTTGTATCTTTGACATATGTATCAAGGAGGCTGTCGACGAGTGGAGGGTTGTGATTCGCTTTCAAATTTGTATCTTTGACATATTAAATACAGCCCATGAGCAGGTATTTCGGTTTTTTTGACTGTTGTGATTCGCTTTCAAATTTGTATCTTTGACATATTAAATACAGCTGGTGGACGTGGTGGTCTGCGTGAACGGGCGTTGTGATTCGCTTTCAAATTTGTATCTTTGACATATTAAATACAGCTCTATCCAGTAATGCCTCTCGACCGTGAGCGTTGTGATTCGCTTTCAAATTTGTATCTTTGACATATTAAATACAGCTGGAAAGACAGGAGACCCTGCGTGCGGCTCGTTGTGATTCGCTTTCAAATTTGTATCTTTGACATATTAAATACAGCTTGGGATTATACAAACACGGAAAATCAAGTGTTGTGATTCGCTTTCAAATTTGTATCTTTGACATATTAAATACAGCTTAGTATTACCAGGGGATACCTTTCCGATTGTTGTGATTCGCTTTCAAATTTGTATCTTTGACATATTAAATACAGCACAGGACAAATAGAAATAAGCATAAACATAGTTGTGATTCGCTTTCAAATTTGTATCTTTGACATATTAAATACAGCTAAACATAATTGGGATAAAGAAACATATCGGTTGTGATTCGCTTTCAAATTTGTATCTTTGACATATTAAATACAGCACAGAGATGATGGAGTATTACCAGCTTATAGTTGTGATTCGCTTTCAAATTTGTATCTTTGACATATTAAATACAGCTTTTAAAGCTGGTTTGGCTGCCAGTATAAGTTGTGATTCGCTTTCAAATTTGTATCTTTGACATATTAAATACAGCCTATTGGAGAAAATATCGAGCTTGCAGGTGGTTGTGATTCGCTTTCAAATTTGTATCTTTGACATATTAAATACAGCAGAAGAAGGAATCTTCATAAGAGATGGCAAGTTGTGATTCGCTTTCAAATTTGTATCTTTGACATATTAAATACAGCTGTTAGGGCTATTTTTCAGTATTAATTCATGTTGTGATTCGCTTTCAAATTTGTATCTTTGACATATTAAATACAGCCATGGATCCAATATATGACAAACGTCAATGTTGTGATTCGCTTTCAAATTTGTATCTTTGACATATTAAATACAGCAAATTCAGGGCTGAACATCGGCCTAATGTAGTTGTGATTCGCTTTCAAATTTGTATCTTTGACATATTAAATACAGCCAGTCACCCTGTCGGGATTCTGTGAACACGGTTGTGATTCGCTTTCAAATTTGTATCTTTGACATATTAAATACAGCCATTCCGCTTGACACTCACGTCGCAACCGTGTTGTGATTCGCTTTCAAATTTGTATCTTTGACATATTAAATACAGCATATAAAAAAAGTCAAATTTCCTTATATGGTTGTGATTCGCTTTCAAATTTGTATCTTTGACATATTAAATACAGCAGAATTGGAAAACAGCAGCAGGCATTATAGTTGTGATTCGCTTTCAAATTTGTATCTTTGACATATTAAATACAGCATATATTTTGTATAACCTCTATCACCCCAAGTTGTGATTCGCTTTCAAATTTGTATCTTTGACATATTAAATACAGCAACTAAAAACATTTAATCATGGACTTTCAAGTTGTGATTCGCTTTCAAATTTGTATCTTTGACATATTAAATACAGCTGCTTGGTCGATATGTCTGTCTGGGTGATAGTTGTGATTCGCTTTCAAATTTGTATCTTTGACATATTAAATACAGCCTGTTGCTGGTAACCACCACCGCCATATCCGTTGTGATTCGCTTTCAAATTTGTATCTTTGACATATTAAATACAGCAAAACGACAAGACTTGTTACCTGCTTACGAGTTGTGATTCGCTTTCAAATTTGTATCTTTGACATATTAAATACAGCTTTCAGAACATCTAAAAGAGAGCACAGAGGGTTGTGATTCGCTTTCAAATTTGTATCTTTGACATATTAAATACAGCGGATGTGGCACAAGCAGCTATGGACGCAGTGTTGTGATTCGCTTTCAAATTTGTATCTTTGACATATTAAATACAGCTAAACAAATAGAACAATATGGGAATCTTAGTTGTGATTCGCTTTCAAATTTGTATCTTTGACATATTAAATACAGCTAATTATGAATCAACAAGAAGCAGCGCAATGTTGTGATTCGCTTTCAAATTTGTATCTTTGACATATTAAATACAGCTTAGTATTACCAGGAGATACTTTCCCTATTGTTGTGATTCGCTTTCAAATTTGTATCTTTGACATATTAAATACAGCGGTTCGACGGTCCATAATCGACAAGTATGGGTTGTGATTCGCTTTCAAATTTGTATCTTTGACATATTAAATACAGCTACTTTGTTGACGAACCAGTACGAGGACAGTTGTGATTCGCTTTCAAATTTGTATCTTTGACATATTAAATACAGCCAACAAGGCTATATTTAGATTCGGCTGGAGGTTGTGATTCGCTTTCAAATTTGTATCTTTGACATATTAAATACAGCGCATAAAGGAGGAAATATTGTATTCAAAGGTTGTGATTCGCTTTCAAATTTGTATCTTTGACATATTAAATACAGCTCCAAGCGTTGTATGAGCCATCACTTACAGGTTGTGATTCGCTTTCAAATTTGTATCTTTGACATATTAAATACAGCGTGGCTCCAATTGAGTTTGGTAGCCAGGAAGTTGTGATTCGCTTTCAAATTTGTATCTTTGACATATTAAATACAGCTGGTATCCCGATTCGTACGGCATAAACTCCGTTGTGATTCGCTTTCAAATTTGTATCTTTGACATATTAAATACAGCTTGGGTGTGTCAGTGTGTGACATCTTGTCTGTTGTGATTCGCTTTCAAATTTGTATCTTTGACATATTAAATACAGCCGTAGCGCCAAGTTGTTCACAACCAATGGTGTTGTGATTCGCTTTCAAATTTGTATCTTTGACATATTAAATACAGCACAAAAAGAAATGAAAGTAAGCATTGGAAGTTGTGATTCGCTTTCAAATTTGTATCTTTGACATATTAAATACAGCTAGAACTTAACTTAAAAGAAGGGAACTACAGTTGTGATTCGCTTTCAAATTTGTATCTTTGACATATTAAATACAGCAAAGGAGGTAACATTGTATTCAAGGCAGATGTTGTGATTCGCTTTCAAATTTGTATCTTTGACATATTAAATACAGCGGAATCATTGTGATGTGCAATTGAATCATTGTTGTGATTCGCTTTCAAATTTGTATCTTTGACATATTAAATACAGCACAATTTGTATAGCAATTTAATAGTCAAACAATTACACAATCAATTAGGATCAAAAATTAAAGCTGTATTTTATCAAAAAGCCGGTTTTTTAACCGGCTTTTTGTTTTTCAAAAGAGTTCGAGCTGTTGAGGTAGAACCTGTGGCTTTACCTCTTTCTTCCCATAGAAAATTTCCATCATACCGAATTGTTTATCAGTAACACAGAGAATACCTACTTTTCCAAACGGCGGTAAAGAAAGCTTCACCCGGCGGATATGTACATCGGCATTCTCCCTACTAGGACAATGCCGCACATAAATGGAAAATTGAAACATAGTAAATCCATCTTGCAACAGTTTCTTACGGAAGTCGGCATACAATTTACGTTCTCGTTTCGTCTCTGTTGGCAAATCGAAAAATACCAATACCCACATAATACGATATTCGCTGAATCTATCCATATTAATTATAATTCTGGATAGATGATTTTACGTAACTCCCCGTTAAAACATTTGTATAAAGAGGCGGTAGTTTGGGCGACAGCGACCATCAAAGGACTACGCCGCCCTTGAATACCTACCTCTACCACCGGTAAAGACAATAACTTTGCTTTCAATTCGGTCGTTAACATCGAATAGTCCTTTCCACTTTCCATGATTTCACAGACCAAGCCATCGACATAGGGGCGATAAGGCTCCATCACATCATCGGCCAAACAATATGCATTATAACGGTTATGATGATGTATGCCCAAAGTAGGTAACAATCCGCTAATAACGAGCGACCGAGCGACAACAGCCCGAAGAATGGCATAACCATAATTGAGTAGATTGTTGGGAGGATCGCCGTCTCTGTCTCTGCGAAAACTATCGAGGTGAGGGAATATACTCGACCAATAATAGGCGGCAGCCCGTGCCTCCATATTATCGATGTCTCCACTACGGACTTCGCCCACCCATGCCCGCATATTTTTGGCTATAATTCCCTGGCTCTCCAAAATTGCAGCTTGATTGGCAATCTTTTGCTGCACTGTCTGTTGCCAAAGTTGCTTTTTCAAAGGTAACGAAGCATTAAGTTGGTCTCGGAACCGTTCGTTTTGTGTCGTGTTCCCACAAAGGGGTAGTATGAGTCCCACAGGCAAACGACTTTTATCGCAAGTGATAATAGCACAATTATTTTCGAGAAGGGCTTCGAGCAATCCTTGTGTGATTGTTATCTGCGAATGATCGAGTACGACCACTCCTATATCTTCGATAGGAATCGTCCGCTCCGCCTCTTTTTTGAAAGTATCGGGTAATGTGTCGTTATTCGACACTTCTGGCAGACGCAGTACTAGCTGTGCATTGCGCAAACTCAGATACGAGGGATTCCCAAAATATAATGTGCGTTTGATCATGATATTTCCTTTATTTCACCCAAAACTGAGATATGCACCTTATGAGGATTTAATCCCAATAACGACTTTATACTCACCCTTTTTAGTTTTCCCATCTGCATAGACAATTTCAAATTGGGCTTTCCATCGTACTTATCTTCGACAGAAGTTTCTGTATGATACCTAAAACTATAATCACTCTTACTTAATTTTTGTACTCGATAAAGATATTTGTTCAACAATGCATAGTCTTGTTGATCCATAGCATAACGATAATCTTCCTCATTCATTCCTAAAATAAACATCTCATTTTGCTGCAATGAAAGAACAAATTGCCATTTTACATCAGGTAAGGATTCTAAAACGTTTTCAGATATATCGTTTCGCTGAAGTATATTATCCCAAATAGTATCTGGTTGAGTGACAATAGCCGGTATACCTACCCGACAGCGATCCACTGCTTCCCAAAATGTAACGGTTCGTTCCTTATACTTGCCATCTTCATCTCTATAAATAGCAACATGATGATTGTTCCCCGGATTGACCCAAGCAACAGGATTTCCCTTATCATCTTTTTTGAGTGGAACTAACGTATTAATCGCCGGCTTCGCAAAACAACGAACCGTGCGAATTGGAATACGACACTCCTTATCTATATATACAGGTTTAGCAAACGCCTCTTTGGGATTATCATTATATTGAGCAAGCCTACCGGAAAGGATTCTATGAATACGCTTGTCCACAACTTTTTCCTTATCCAACATTTCCCGATTAATCGAGGTTATCGGATACTTCATTACAGCACGCTGCTTTTGTATAACATGACCTTGCTCATCTTTCTCCCACACATGAATTACGCCATATACACTCTCTTCGCTCAACGCACCTCGTGGAATTAAAACTGACTGGACGGAAATACGTTTTCGGTTCTTACGAATATATCGCTTGCCGGGAGTCACCGCACGCTTACCGGCTCTAAACGACACTAATATTCTATCAACAGCCTCACGGACTTGTGCAACTGAGAAATGAGGTTGTGACTGTATATAACGTTCCAAACTCATTTTGTTGAAATCCGGTCCTTCTTCTGCTCTCAAATTATTCAAGCGCTGAATATACGCCTGTTTGGTACAGGCAATCGTAAGTGCATCAATGGCATGGTGGCGATGATCGAATCTCTTACTCCAATCCTTTATTTGCTCTCTCCTAATGACACTGCCCCTATGGTTTACCTCTATTACCTCGGTTAAACCCACTTTCTTATATCGGTCAAAATTGAGATCGTGTAATACGGTATCCCAGCCCCAAACATGTCGCAAGAAACTGGTAACCGAACCACTCGTAGCCGTCACATTATAACAAATCGATGTCAGAATCTCTTTGGCTTTCCTTGCTATATACTGACTCTCTCGTAATTGTCGATCTATGAAATCGATAGAAATTTTATCGACTGGGGTTAATAAGTTTTGCCACTTGGTCTTGCTAATTTGGTTATTTGTGTACATTGTGTTAACTCGTTCGACATAGTCGGACAGAGCTTTTTCGCCTTTTGATTTCATATAATCATATGCAGTGCGATTATTTTTCTCTTTATTACAGCTACGACAAGAACAAACTTTATTTGCAAAACTATCGTCGAAATACAATGATTTAGGAATAATATGTTCTACCTCGACATCAAATCCTCGCAAAAAATCCCCCACATCTACCGGTTGCCCGCAATAGATACAACAGTGTTTCGATTCCTCCCACATTTTATATTTCTGTATGCGAGATCGAGTTGGCACACCATATTCAACTATACGTTTAGCAATTTGCTCATTTTCCCTTTGATTCTTATTTATACTTTTATATGTATTAGAACGTTCTTCTTTACTTTGTTTCAATTCACGCGCCAACTCCACACGGATCTCATCGAATCGTCCATATTTTTCCATAAGCGCATTCACCACATTAACCATTTGATTGAGGATCTTCTCAACCACTGGTTGCCGAAGCTCGTTCTTTTTAATCGCCGGTAATCTATCCAGCAAAGCGCGCGCCTCATTTTCAGCCTTTGTATAGTTATTGCTATGGTTATACCCAGCAGCCTCACAAGCCTCTGCATAGTTCATACCCAACTGCAAAAATGGCAATATGCGACGTATAGCCTTGCTCGATTTATTTCCAAAACCGGCTTTCACCAAATCGATGGCGCTCAGCCGTTCTAAAACCTCGTCATCATCAATTCCGAATTTCTGTCGCAACACCGACTGTAACTGCTCCCGATCGTCAATCGAATACAATACATGCCACAGCCGATAAAGCGGTTCCTGCTCAAACGACAGGCTAATCATGGGAATAATCTCACCCGTTTCAGTATTGACCATCGACGAAGATTCCTCTTGAAGATTAAATTGCAACAATCTTTTCTTATCAGGATAATTGCCCAAAGCTCGTTCGATTTCCACTCGGGTTTTGTTCCCCTGTATTCCAGTCTTAAACTGCTCACCCAACCGGTAACCATACGTCTTGGACAAACCCAACAGTTTCAAGAGATCGCTACCTTTGAGTTTCTCGTGAGTATTCAAAAAATCAAACAAAGCTGCTCTTTGCTCCGCCGAAATAAAAACAATTTCATTCCGACGGTCCTTGACTACAATATTATTGATACTCTCCCACAAACGGCATACTTGAAACAATGGAGAAGTGCGTGGTGATACCTTAGGACCAGCTTCGGTCTTTTTACCGGCCGCATTCAGATAGAAACGCTTTTCAAATTCACAGCGCGACACCAAGTATTTGCACGACTTTAACGGTCGTTGGTAATATATAATCTCATCTCTAATACATCTGATTGTCTCATCAGTCAATATATCGGGATAAAATTTTCTTTGACAATTCATAATACAATCAAACTCCTCGACATAAGCCTGACGGGGATATACTTGTTCTTTACAACGAAAAAAAGCATTTTCTGTCAGTCTTCGAAAAAATAATTCCCCAATAGTCAATCTCATCTCTTTCAATTCATCATAACGGGTTTTAACAGTTTTTACATAATCGGTTATTTTCTTATCACCCGAAAAATCACTTTTTATTGACTTATATCCACGTTTTTGATTCAAATGTAACAAAACTCTCCCCAACTCGTTCAACTCGATTCGTTGCGTAACAGCCTTTGCTCTTAATCCCCATAATTGGAGTTTAGGCAAATAAGATAAAGAGTCATCGGGTAACATTCCTAATGTATCCAACTTATTCCTTAACAATGTGCGACGCAATTGATATCTGTCATATCCTTTACGTTGAGTCCTTTTTTGAGTCCTCTGTGAATTTATAGACACCCCATTTCCTTGTGTAAAAGAAGATAGTTCTGCGGCTGTAAGCGATACAACTCGGCTACCCATAGCTACCAACTCCTGTTCTTCTGAATTTTCTCTTATAACAGACCAACCTATACTCGATAAACCTAAATCTAATCCTAAGATGTTTTTCATGCCTACTATATATTTTATGGTATTATTATATTTAATGTGTAAATATAAAAAAATTTATCGAAAAATACAATAGTATTAAAAAATTATATGTATATTTGTCAACACAAATTTGAAAGCAAATCACAATAAGGATTATTCCGTTGTGAAAACATTTGGAAGGGGGAGTATTTATACTCCTCGTTCTTTTTTATATATATCTATTTTATCAAAAACTTTTTAAGAATATTTCTCTGTCTCCAACCCAAAATCCCATTCGTAAAATTATAATCACTGCTGTCATATCCTTCTCCAAACGATTTCCTTTAATAGTGTAAAAAGGATATTAATCTATATATTAGATATTATCAAAGGGTTATGAGCCGAAAATCAGGGGTATGGAGCGGCGTCGGGGACGACGGGGCGAGCTCTCAGGGACGGGAGTTTCTGAGGGGTGGGGTTTAATCCGCTGTGCAAATCCAAGATATTTTTTGTCTTAGAAACTTTGGCTTGTATCAACCCCTCCGTCCTTTGGACAGCTCCCCTGTGTTTTGCGTAGCAAAATATAGGGGAGGTGGTTTAACGCCCTTGTTACATCGTTTTAACAAACGAGATAACTGTATTCGCCTTTCTCCTCTGCCGTGTTACGGGACACGGTAAAGGAGGAGGGTAATACTTTCTTATATATCGTGTTTGTCCTTCTCTCCTGTTCAGCATTCCGGTACAGGGGAGAGGGATAATCATGGAAACGATGTGACTTTAGGGGCG
>ENA-ORUO01001802-ORUO01001802.1-human-gut-metagenome-genome-assembly--contig:-NODE-1802-length-18977-cov-12.891978_pt1 | contig 18977 bp, 16 predicted proteins | sample MGYA00242082_ERZ509215 | MGnify/ENA primary metagenome ERZ509215 (study PRJEB26280, sample SAMEA2338829) | human gut metagenome | biome: human gut; feature: human-associated habitat; material: faeces... | reverse complement strand
CCTTCTCCCTCCCGTTGTTTGCCAAAGCAACCTGGAATCCAAGGTCTGAAGGTGCATACTTTGTAGTCGGACTAAGCTTCTAAAAGCAAAGAACTATGATTTACACACGCCGAAAGGCAAATAGTAAATACAGTCTCTACAGACTGCGTATGGCCCTTGCCATATCGCTGGTATTCTTCATGCAGCCGGGCTTTGCACTGGTCGAAGCCGGTTTTGCAAGAGTAAAAAATACGGCCAATATCCAGATGAAGAACTTCGTTGACTTCATGTTTGGCTGTCTGCTCCACTGGTTCATCAGTTTCGGACTGATGTTCGGTGCAGGCGGATTCATAGGAATGCCCCATTTCTTCGACCTCTCGTTCTACGACGGAGGCGGGCTTCCCACGGAAGGTTTCCTGGTATTCCAGACTGTATTCTACGCTAATGATTTTATGTTTTATTAAACCAACAATTACAACTCTAAGGTATTATGTCAAAATTGAGATTCAGAGTAGTAGAAACGGCGTTTAAGAAGAAACCCGTTGCAGTGGCAGTTCCGGCGGAACGTCCGTCAGAGTATTTTGCCAAGTATGTATTCAACAAGGAGAAGATGTTCCGCTATCTGCCGAGCAAGGTGTATGCCAAACTGACGGATGTGATTGACAACGGAGCTCCGCTGGACCGCAGCATAGCCGACGAGGTTGCCGCAGGTATGAAGAAATGGGCGGTTGAAATGGGGGCGACCCACTATACGCACTGGTTTCATCCGCTGACCGAAGGTACTGCCGAAAAGCACGATGCTTTTGTGGAACACGACGGCAAAGGCGGCGTGATGGAGGAATTCACCGGCAAACTGCTCGTGCAGCAGGAACCGGACGCTTCCAGTTTCCCGAACGGCGGTATCCGCAATACGTTCGAGGCACGTGGCTACTCAGCATGGGACCCCTCCTCCCCGGCATTCATCGTAGACGACACGCTCTGCATCCCGACTATTTTCATCGCCTATACCGGTGAGTCTCTGGACTACAAGGCACCGTTGCTGAAAGCCCTGCGTGCCGTAGACAAGGCTGCCGTCGACGTATGCCACTATTTCAATCCGGAAGTAAAGAAAGTGGTTGCCTATCTGGGCTGGGAGCAGGAATATTTTCTGGTTGACGAAGGGTTGTACGCCGCACGCCCCGACCTGCTGATGACCGGACGCACGCTGATGGGCCATGACAGCGCCAAGAACCAGCAGTTGGAAGACCACTACTTCGGGGCTATTCCCAGCCGTGTGGCCGCTTTCATGAAGGAGCTGGAAATCGAAGCGCTGAAACTCGGCATCCCTGTCAAGACCCGTCACAACGAAGTGGCTCCCAACCAGTTCGAGCTGGCTCCCGTCTTCGAGGAATGCAACCTGGCGGTAGACCACAACATGCTCATCATGGCCTTGATGCGTAAAGTGGCACGTAACCACGGTTTCCGCGTACTGCTGCACGAAAAGCCCTTCAAGGGTGTCAACGGTAGCGGCAAGCATAATAACTGGTCGCTGGGTACGGATACCGGTATCCTGCTCCACGCACCCGGCAAACTGCCCGAAGAGAACCTGCGTTTCATCACCTTCGTAGTGAATACGCTGATGGCCGTATACCGTCACAACGGATTGCTGAAAGCCTCCATCTCCAGTGCGACGAACGCCCACCGGCTGGGTGCCAACGAAGCGCCTCCGGCCATCATCTCTTCCTTCCTGGGCAAGCAGTTGAGCCAGGTGCTGGAACACATCGAAGAGAGCACTAAGGACGACCTCGTCAGCCTCAGCGGCAAGCAAGGCATGAAGCTGGACATCCCGCAGATTCCGGAACTGATGATAGACAATACCGACCGTAACCGCACCAGCCCGTTCGCCTTCACCGGCAACCGCTTCGAGTTCCGCGCCGTGGGTTCCGAGGCCAACTGCGCCAGTGCCATGATTGCGCTGAACTCCGCCCTTGCCGAGCAGTTGACGGAATTCAAGAAAGATGTGGACGAACTGATTGAAAAGGGCGAGCCGAAAATCTCCGCCATCCTCGAAGTTATCCGCAAGTACATCAAGATTTGCAAACCCATCCACTTCGATGGAAACGGTTACAGTGACGAATGGAAAGCTGAAGCTGCCCGTCGTGGTCTGGATTGCGAGACAAGTGTCCCCGTCATCTTCGACAACTACCTGAAACCGGAGAGCATCCGGATGTTCGAGTCCATCGGCGTCATGACGAAGAAGGAACTGGAAGCCCGCAACGAGGTGAAATGGGAAATGTACACCAAGAAAATACAGATTGAAGCCCGTGTGCTCGGAGATTTGGCCATGAACCACATTATTCCCGTAGCTACACAGTATCAGTCGGATTTGATTGACAATGTCTACAAGATGAAAGACCTGTTCCCCGCAGAGAAGGCTGCAAAACTGTCTGCCAAGAATCTGGAACTCATCGAAGAGATTGCCGACCGTACCGCCTTCATCAAGGAGCATGTGGATGCCATGATCGAGGCGCGCAAAGTGGCCAACAAAATTGAGAGTGAACGTGAAAAAGCCATCGCCTACCACGACAACATCGTACCGATGATGGAGGAAATCCGTTACCACATCGACAAGCTGGAACTCATCGTCGACAATCAGATGTGGACGTTGCCCAAATATCGCGAGTTACTGTTTATAAGATGAAAAATGAAGGATGAATCCTTAATCCCTATCTCATTCTTTTGTTGGTTGTTTTAAGTTTGCAGGGGGGAGAGGTGCCGCGAGGCAGTTCTCTCTCTTTTTTCGTCCATGCCAACAGTTGGCGGTAAGCCGGAAATAACCTATCTTTGCCCGTCAGATAAAACAATCCTGTCATCATGAAGAATTTACGTAATTGCTATGCAGCGTTCCTACTGTTTGCCTTGCTGTTCGTTTCGGCTGCTGCCCCGGCACAAACCGATCTGCAGCAAAAACTGGGTCGGATTTCCACCATTACGGAAACCCGTCCGTTGGAGTCTACCCGGTTCTCCGAGAAGTATGTAACCTATTTCACCCAGCCGTTGGACCACCGTCATCCCGAAAAGGGCAGTTTCCACCAACGTGTAATTGTCTCCCACGTCGGCTTCGACCGTCCCACGGTGATTGTAACCGAAGGCTATGGAGCCGCCTATGCCCTCAACCCCAAGTATCGCGAGGAACTTTCCGAGCTGCTCGATGCCAACATGATTTTTGTGGAATACCGTTATTTCCTGGAATCCACCCCTGAGCCTAAAGACTGGCAATACCTCACCGCCGAGAATTCTGCCGACGACCTCCACGCCGTCCGCAACGCCTTTAAAAGCATCTATCCCGGCAAATGGATTGCGACCGGCATCAGCAAGGGCGGACAGACTACCCTGCTCTACCGCACGTTCTATCCGGACGACGTGGATATTTCCGTGCCTTATGTAGCTCCGCTCTGCTACGGGGCAGAAGACGGACGCCACGAGCCTTTCCTCAGGAAAGTGTCTACTCCGGAAGACCGCAAACGGATTGAGGACTTCCAGTTGGAAGTGTTGAAACGGAAAGCCGCACTGCTCCCCCGCTTTGAGAAATATTGCGATGAAAAAGGACTCAAGTTCCGTGCACCCGTTGAAGAGATATACGACTATTGTGTGCTGGAGTATTCTTTTGCCCTTTGGCAGTGGGGAACTCCCGTCAGCAGCATCCCTGCCACCACGGCCTCGGACGATGAGATATTTGCCCATCTGCTCGACATCAGTAATCCCGACTACTTCATTGCCGACAGTCCCACAGCCTCGTTCTTCGTACAGGCCGCCCGCGAACTGGGCTATTATGGCTACGATACGAAGCCTTTCAAGAAGTATCTTTCCATCCAATCGAGTAAGGATTACCTGCATCGCCTGATGCTTCCCGAAGAGCTGAAAGACATGCCCTTCGACAAGACCCTAAGCAAGAAAATCACGAAGTTCCTGAAAGAGAATGACCCGAAAATGATATTCATCTACGGACAGAACGACCCGTGGACAGCTGCCGGAGTGACCTGGCTGAAAGGAAAGAAAAACATCCATGTATTCGTAGAGCCCGGTGGAAGCCATCGGGCACGCATCGGCACACTGCCCGACGTTCAAAAGCAAGAAGCCATTTCACTGATAAACAAGTGGCTGTAAGAATAAAAAGAACAGATGGTCCGCTTGATTGAAACAGGCCATCTATTCAATGCAAACAGACCATGCGTTCAGGGCAAACAGACCATCTGTTTACAACCAACGCATGGTCTGTTTTTTATTCTACGATTTCAGCATCTTCAATGTTATTGATTTCTCTTGAAGAGGAGTCCTTTGTACCCGGTGCTTTGGGACGGCGACGCGTAAACTTGAACCAGTTCAGCAGTTCCGAAGCCGCATAGACCAGACTGCTGATACCGATAATGATAAATGCCGTGGAACGTACTCCCGTAGGATTAAACAGCGCCACCAGTCCGGCAATCAAAATCAATACAGGCACCGCATAAAAGCCATACGGCACCGGCATCCAGCGACGGGCAGCAGAAAGCGAGGCAATCTGTTGCACTCCTCCCATCACCAGGATAAATCCCAATACAAATGTCAGCAGGTCGGCAAAGAAACCGGGCATGATAATCAGCCACAAGCCAAACAGCAGGCTGCCCACCCCCTCGATAGGGAAACGGCTGCGCATCTCCGTGCTCTGTGCAAAGTAGCCTATGATGCTGATAAGCGAAGGCACCAGAAAAATGACACCTATCGTAATCACAAAGTAATCACCCGCCTGGTCGGGAAACATCACCAGCACCAAACCGATAACCAGCGCACATATAGCACGCAAAAATGAATAACTTAATCCTTTCATGAGTCTATGTTTTTTGCGAAGATACATCTTTATCCGAATAACTCCACACGAAAATCCCGAAAAATCAGTTTACATTCAGCCAGGCATTCATATCTTCGGCCACAAAGAGCCAGTATAATAACAATAGTACAGCAATAACCACGCCTATGGCAACTAAATGTTTTCGATTCATAGTCTGTTCCTTTCTTTTTTTGAATGAATATTCGTTTTTACTACACCTATAAGAACAATATTTCAAGAAAAATGTTTTAATCCGGAAAAAAAGTCATATTTATTTTGGCAGTTAAAACAAAGTGCTTATATTTGTCGCGAAAACGAAGACAGGCTGCACCTCAGCATAAAAAATGAACAAGTTCATTTTATTATACATTCGGTTTGCACTGTCTTTGCCCCTAATAAAACAAAAAAAGTCAATGAAAACAATGTTAGTAAATACATATTGGTGGTGGCACCCGTTACAACTCCGACAGTCGTAAGGGAGCAGCGCTCGTATGTATATATGTAATATATAGTAAAAAACAAAAAGAGCCCTGTCGCACCAAGCGACGGGGCTTTTTTCGTTTAAGCAATAATGCGTTTTGATTTCTGAAATAGTAAATAGTAAATAGTAAATCGTCAAATAGTAAATAACATGATGAATTTCTTAGTTGACAAAGAAGGTTATTACGGAGAGTTCGGCGGGGCATACGTTCCCGAAATCCTCCACAAATGTGTAGAAGAGTTGCAGAACACCTACCTCAAGGTGCTGCAAAGTGAGGACTTCAAGCGTGAATACGACCAGTTGCTGCGCGACTACGTGGGACGCCCTTCCCCACTCTACTTGGCACACCGCTTGTCCGAGAAGTACGGTTGCCGGATTTACCTCAAGCGTGAAGACCTGAACCACACCGGTGCCCACAAAATCAACAACAGCATCGGGCAGGTGTTGCTGGCACGCCGCATGGGCAAGCGCCGCATCATCGCCGAAACCGGAGCCGGACAGCACGGTGTGGCCACAGCCACCGTCTGCGCCTTGATGAACATGGAATGCATCGTCTACATGGGTAAGACCGACGTAGAGCGCCAGCGCGTCAATGTGGAGAAGATGAAGATGCTCGGCGCCACCGTCGTTCCCGTCACCAGTGGCAATATGACGTTGAAGGACGCCACCAACGAAGCCATCTGCGACTGGTGCTGTCATCCCTCGGACACCTACTACGTGATAGGTTCCACCGTCGGCCCGCATCCGTACCCCGACATGGTGGCACGCCTGCAGTCCGTCATCAGCGAAGAAATCAGGAAACAACTTCTTGAGCATGAAGGACGCGAATGCCCCGACTACCTCATCGCCTGCGTAGGCGGAGGAAGCAATGCAGCCGGCACCATCTATCACTACGTCAACGACCCGCACGTGCAAATCGTCCTCGCCGAAGCCGGAGGAAAAGGCATTGAAACGGGAATGACAGCCGCCACCATCGCCCTCGGCAAGATGGGCATCATCCACGGCTCGCGCACCTACATCATCCAGAACGAGGACGGACAGATAGAAGAGCCCTATTCCATCTCTGCCGGACTGGACTATCCGGGCATCGGCCCCATGCACGCCAACCTTGCCAAGCAGAAGCGTGCCATCGTCCTCGCCGTCAACGACGACGAAGCCATCCGCGCCGCCTACGAACTGACCCGGCTCGAGGGCATCATCCCCGCATTGGAAAGCGCCCACGCACTGGGTGCGCTGGAGAAGATGAAGTTCAAGCCGACGGACGTGGTGGTGCTGACGGTGTCGGGACGGGGGGATAAGGATATAGAGACGTATTTGAGTGATGAGTGATAAGTGATGAGCTATTTGAAAATACGAGATGCAATGAAATAAAATACAAGATACAATGAAACAATATGATTATAAAACAATCAGCCGCACCATGCTCGGTGACTTGCATACGCCGGTGAGCACGTATCTGAAGGTGCGTGACATCTTTCCGCAGAGCGCACTTATGGAGAGTTCCGACTATCACGGCAGTGAGAACAACCGTTCGTTCATCGCTCTGTGTCCGCTGGCTAGTGTCAGCATAGACCACGGCACGGCTATCTTCCGCCTGCCGGACGACAGCCGCGAAGAGCATCCCATAACCGATGCATACCGGGTGGAGAATGCCTTGAACGATTTCCGCGCCCGCTTCCGCGTGGAGGGCGAATACAGCAATTACTGCGGACTCTACGGATACACCTCCTTCAATGCTGTCCGCTACTTCGAGAATATTCCCGTGAAGGACAGCCGCGAAGCTACCAACGATGCGCCGGACATGCTGTACATATTATATAAGTACCTCATCGTCTTCAACGATTTCAAGAATGAGATGCTGCTCCTCGAGATGCTGGCGCCCGGCGAGACCAGCGAACTGGACCAGGTGCAGAAGGCCATCCATAACCGCAACTACACCGCCTACGATTTCCGCGCCGTCGGCCCCACCACCTCCCCACTTACGGACGAGGAGCACAAGGCGAATATCCGCCGCGGCATCGCCCACTGTCTGCGCGGCGACGTTTTCCAGATAGTCCTCTCCCGCCGATTCGAGCAGCGTTTCACAGGCGATGACTTCAAGCTCTACCGTGCCCTGCGCAGCATCAACCCTTCTCCCTATCTGTTCTATTTCGACTTCGGGGGCTTCCGCATTTTCGGCTCGTCCCCCGAAACCCATTGCCGCATCGAAGGCCGCCATGCCTACATCGACCCCATTGCCGGAACCACGAAGCGCACCGGCGATGCAGAGCAGGACGCCCTCAATGCCCGGTACCTGCACGACGACCCCAAAGAGAACGCCGAACACGTGATGCTGGTGGACCTTGCCCGCAACGACCTCTCCCGCAACTGCCACGATGTAAAGGTGGACTTCTATAAGGAGATGCAGTATTACAGCCATGTTATCCACCTCGTCAGCCGTGTCAGCGGAACGCTCCGCGAAGAGGCCGACCCCGTCAAGGCCTTCATCGACACCTTCCCTGCCGGTACCCTGAGCGGCGCCCCGAAAGTACGCGCCATGCAGCTCATCAGCCAGCTGGAACCGCACAACCGTGGAGCCTACGGAGGCTGCATCGGTTTCATCGGACTGAACGGCTCGCTGAACCAGGCGATTACGATTCGTACTTTTGTCAGCCGCAATGGTGTCCTCTGGTTCCAGGCAGGCGGCGGCATCGTAGCCAAGAGCAACGACGAGTACGAACTGCAAGAGGTGAACAACAAGCTCGGCGCACTGAAAAAGGCGATTGAGATGGCGGAAAAAATGTGAGTTCATGTACGATTTGACGATTTACGATGTACGATTTGCCATGCGGCGTACATTGCGCAGCCAAATCGTACATCGTAAATCGTCAAATAGTAAATAAAATAGATTGTAAATACAAAAGATGAAAACAGTTATCATAGACAATTACGACTCCTTCACCTACAACCTTGCCCATCTGGTGAAAGAGCTTGGCGCAGAAGTGGATGTGCTGCGCAACGATAAATTCCGGCTCGAAGAATTGGAGCCATACGATAAAATCATCCTCTCACCCGGCCCCGGTGTCCCCGAGGAAGCCGGACTGTTGCTGGATGTCATCCGCACCTATGCCGGACGGAAACCCATACTCGGTGTCTGTCTGGGCGAACAAGCCATCGGACAAGCGTTCGGTGGAAAGCTGGTCAATCTGGAAGAGGTGTTCCATGGGGTACAGACGGAGATAAGGAGGAAGGAGGAAAGACTAGGGACAAGGGATGAAGGATTAGGGGGAAAGGATTATAAAGGTATTTCTCTCGAAGAAGACTATATCTTCTGCGGTTTACCCAATAGGATTCCCGTCGGACGATACCACTCCTGGGTAGTGGATACGAAGGAGCTTCCCGACGAACTTGCCATTACCGCCATCAGCCCCGAAGGACAAATCATGGCGCTGAAACATCGGGAGTATGACATACACGGCATCCAGTTCCATCCTGAATCGGTACTGACACCCGACGGAAAAACAATCGTAAAAAACTGGCTTTTCAAATGAGGCACTTCAGAAAAAGAGTAAATTCAATCGTCAAATCGTAAATAAATAGATGAAAGCAATACTCACCCGTCTCTTCAATCACGAAGAGCTCACGTCGGAGGAAACCAAACAAATCCTCCTCAACATCACCAAGGAAATGTATCCTGAGGCGCAGATAGCAGCCTTGCTCACTGCCTTCCAGATGCGGAGCATCACTGTGGACGAGCTTATCGGTTTCCGCGAAGCACTGATGGAGACACGCCTTCCCATCGACTTCGCCCCCTATCGCCCCATCGACATTGTAGGTACGGGCGGCGACGGAAAGAACACCTTCAACATCTCCACCTGCGCTTGCTTCGTAGTGGCGGGAGCCGGCTACAAGGTTGCCAAGCACGGCAACTACGGAGCCACTTCCGTGAGCGGAGCCAGCAATGTCATCGAGCAGCACGGCGTACGCTTCACCAACAACCCCGACACGCTGAAACGCAGCATGGAGGAGTGCAACATCGCCTACCTTCATGCCCAACTTTTCAACCCGGCGATGAAGTTTGTCGGTCCCGTACGCAAGACGCTGGGAGTACGCACCTTATTCAATCTGCTCGGCCCACTGGTGAATCCATGCTGCCCGGCATACCAGCTGCTCGGTGTGGCAGACCTCTCGCAGATGCGCCTATACACCAACGTATTCTATAAGCTCGGCATTGACTTTGCCGTAGTCAACAGCCTCGACAGCTACGACGAAATCTCCCTGACGGACGAGTTCAAGGTGATGACCCGCAACTACGAGCGCATCTACCGTCCGCAGGCCCTCGGCTTCAAAGATGCCCGTCCCGAAGAACTCTTCGGTGGCGCATGCAAGGAAGATGCCGCCCGCATCTTCGACAATATCCTTACGGGGCATGCCACACCTGCACAAACGCAATGCGTCATTGTCAACGCCGCCTTTGCCATCCAGGTGATGGAGCCGCAGAAAGAGATTGAAGAGTGCATCGCCATCGCACGCGAATCACTGGATAGCGGACGGGCGCTGGCTACACTGAAAAAATTTATCGAGATTAATAAATGAAGCAATGAAAGATATACTGTCCGAAATCATCGCCCATAAGCAAACAGAGATTGAACTGCAGAAGCAAACCGTCTCTCCGAAGCAGTTGCAGGAGCAAGCCGAAGTCATCATCCGGGAGAATGCGGTCCACCGCCGCAGCATGAAGCAGGCCCTTGCCGCTTCTTCTACAGGAATCATCTCCGAGTTCAAACGCTGTTCACCCTCCAAAGGCTGGATAAACGAGGCTGCCCAAGCAGAGGAAATACCCGCCTCCTACGAAGCCGCCGGCGCCGCCGCCCTCTCCATCCTGACGGATGAGAAGTTCTTCGGCGGTACGCTGCGCGACATCCGCACGGTCCGTCCGCTCGTCCGCATCCCCATTCTGCGCAAGGACTTCATCATCGACGAGTACCAGCTTCTGCAAGCCTGCATCGTAGGTGCCGACGCCGTACTGCTCATTGCCGCCTGCCTCAGTCCGGAGCAGTGCAGCACCCTCACCGCCCAAGCCCACGAACTCGGGCTGGAGGTATTGCTCGAAATCCACAGCCCTTCGGAACTCTCCTATATAAATAAGGAGGTCGACATGGTGGGTGTCAACAACCGCAACCTCGGCTCTTTCGTCACCGATGTGGAAAACTCCTTCCGGATAGCCCGGCAACTGCGCGAAGCCACCCACGGACCGGCATCCCCGCTCCTTGTCTCCGAAAGCGGCATCTCCGACCCCGAAACCATCTGCCGCCTGCGTGCCGCCGGCTTCCGCGGTTTCCTCATCGGCGAAACCTTCATGAAAACAGCCAACCCGGGCGAAACCCTGAAAAAGTTCATCCAAGACAGTCTCTTAATTAATAATTGAAAGTTGAAAGTTGATAATTGTAAATACAAAAGTCTCTCATACAGCGTTACATCGCGCAGCCAAATAGTAAATAGTAAATCGTAAATAGTAAATCGTAAATAAAATGTCTCCTCTCATCAAAGTATGCGGAATGACCGAAGCAGAAAACATCCGCAATGTAGAACTGCAAGGTGCAGATATGATTGGTTTTATCTTCTACCCCAAATCTCCCCGTTGTCTGTGCCAGATGCCCGGGTATCTGCCAGCCTGCGCCAAGCGCGTCGGCGTCTTTGTCAACGAAAGTAAGGAAAACATCCTGATGTATACCGACCGTTTCGGCCTTGACTACATCCAGCTGCATGGCAATGAAGCTCCCGAGTACTGCCGTTCCCTGCGCAATGCAGGCCTGCACCTCATCAAGGCTTTCTCTATCTTGCTGCCCAAGGACCTGCTTTCCGTATCTGCCTACAATGGTCTGTGCGACTATTACCTCTTCGACACCAAGACCCCGCAGTACGGCGGTTCCGGCAACCAGTTCGACTGGAACCTCCTGCACCGCTACAACGGTCCCACCCCGTTCCTGCTCAGCGGCGGCATCAACCCCTACAGCGTAAAAGCCCTCCGGGAGTTCCGCCACCCCTATTTCGCAGGTATCGATATCAACAGCCGTTTCGAAACGGCACCGGGAATAAAGGATGTGGAACGCATCTCAAACTTCCTGAAAGAACTCGATGGGTTTACTATTTGACGATTTACGATTTACCATGTACAATGTACAATTTGCCATGCGGCGTACATTGTGCAGCCAAATAGTAAATAGTAAATTGTAAAATTGTAAATCGTAACATGCAGCATATATTGCGCAGCCAAATAGTAAATAGTAAATTGTAAAATTGTAAATAGTATGTTGAACCGCATTAACCAACTTTTCCAGGACAGCCCCAAGAATCTGCTGTCCATTTACTTTTGTGCAGGCTGTCCCAACCTCGACGGTACTGCCGACGTTATCCGTGCCCTCGAAAGAAACGGAGTCAGCATGATTGAAATCGGAATTCCGTTCAGTGACCCCATGGCCGACGGCATTGTCATCCAGAATGCCGCCACCCGCGCCCTGCACAACGGCATGTCCCTCCGTCTGCTTTTCGAACAATTGCGCGACATCCGTCGCGATGTCCGCATCCCGCTTGTCCTTATGGGATACCTCAATCCCATCATGCAGTTCGGCTTCGAAGCCTTCTGCCAGAAGTGCGTGGAATGCGGCATCGACGGCGTCATCATTCCCGACCTCCCTTTCCGCGATTACGAAAAGAGTTACAAAGCCATCGCCTCGAAGTATGACATCCGTGTCATCATGCTCATCACCCCCGAAACCAGCGAAGCCCGCGTCCGCGAAATAGACGCCCACACCGACGGCTTCATCTATCTGGTGTCCAGTGCCGCCACCACCGGTGCCCAGAAAGACTTCGACACCCGGAAGCAAGCCTACTTTAAGAAGATAAAAGATATGAACCTGCGCAATCCACGCATGGTAGGCTTCGGCATCAGCAACAAGCAGACATTCGATGCCGCCTGCACCCATTCATCCGGTGCCATCATCGGCAGCCGCTTCGTCACGTTGCTCAACGAGAAGGAAGGAGATGCGGAAAAAGCTATCAGGCAGTTGAAAGAAGAGGTAAGAAAGTTATGAGTGATATCACTCATGACTTTTTTCGCTATCTTTGTACCCCAAAAAGAACCCAAATACGAAATTTATGAAAGTCGATTGCCCTTCCGTACTATTGATTTACACTGGTGGAACTATCGGAATGATAGAAAATCCCGAGACCGGTGCGCTTGAGAACTTCAACTTCGACCAACTGCTGCAGCATGTCCCCGAACTGAAGCGCTTCAACTACCGCATCTCTTCCTATCAGTTCGACCCGCCTATCGACTCTTCCGATATGGAACCTTCCCTCTGGGCAAAGATTGTAAAAATCATCAACTACAACTACGACAATTTCGACGGCTTCGTCATCCTGCACGGTACCGATACGATGGCCTATACAGCCTCCGCACTCAGCTTCATGCTCGAGAACCTTTCCAAGCCGGTCATCCTCACCGGTTCCCAGCTTCCCATCGGCACCCTGCGCACCGACGGGAAAGAGAACCTCATCACCGCCATTGAAATAGCCGCCGCCAAGCATCCGGACGGTACTCCTATCGTCCCCGAAGTGTGCATCTTCTTCGAGAACGAGCTGATGCGGGGCAACCGTACCACCAAAATCAATGCCGAGAATTTCAATGCTTTCCGCTCCTTCAACTATCCCGCACTGGCAAAGGCAGGCATCCATATCCGTTATAACGAGCACCTCATCCACCGTCCCGACCCGTCACGCCCCATGAAGCCGCACTACCTTTTCGACACCAATGTCGTAGTGCTCACCCTCTTTCCCGGCATCCAGGAAAGCATCATCAACTCCGTGCTTCATGTTCCCGGCCTGAAAGCTGTTGTCCTCAAGACCTTCGGTTCCGGCAATGCCCCCCAGAAAGAATGGTTCATCCGCCAGCTGAAAGAAGCCAGCGAACGTGGCATTGTCATCGTCAACATCACCCAATGCCAAAGTGGCGCCGTCGAGATGGGACGTTACGAAACCGGTCTGCAACTTCTCCAGGCAGGTGTCATCAGCGGCTATGACAGTACCCCCGAATGTGCCGTCACCAAACTCATGTTCCTCCTGGGACACGGACTGGACCAAGCCGAAATCCGCCACCGCATGAATTCCGACCTGGCAGGAGAAATCACCAAGATTCAGTAAAGCAGCAACACAGAGGGTATATAGTTATATTGACAATTTTCAAAATAAACTTGTTTTATCTATTCGCACAAAAGCGTTAAAAAGGGTTAATCACCATGCTTTTATCCCCCATTAATAAAGCTTATTAGTTTAAATAAACGTACTTTTGCTTACAATCAAGCAAAACAAATGTAAAATATGGGAGAAAATACCCTATACAAACGCTTTCTGCCGCTTGTTATTCTTACAGTAGGCATACTGCTGCAGGGTTGTAAAGACGATGTTTTTAACCCCGAAAAAGTGAAAGCAGCCTATCAAGACAGGTTTCCGGTCAAGAACATAGACCCGGCTATGGATTGGAAAATGACTCAGCAGGTCCGGGTCAATGTTTCTGTATCCGAAGATACCGGCATCGACTATACCATACGTATTTACGACAAGAACCCCTTAATCAGCCGGTCATCTGCCAAACTGCTGGCAGAAGGCACCGCCAATAATACAACAGTATTTACTACCGTCATGGACTGCCCTTCTGTACTGACGAGCGCTTTTGTGTGCCGCACCGATACACACAGCCGCAACATAGTAAAATATGTATCCATCCAAAACGGTCAGCTCCATGCCGCTTTCGGCAATTCCCTTGCAACTACACGTACCGCATGGACGCGCAGTGTCAGCATCGAGACCTATTCACCGGAAAAGTCTGAGGCGGAAATCACCGCAATGCTATCAAGCGCCGAAGAAATAAGGCCGAATACCGATTTTCAAAACGGAAAAGCCTACAAAATCTCCAAAGACAATATATATAGGAATAAAATCAGCAAGGACGGCATGGGAAGTGACAATCCGGCCATCATCATCATTGAAGGCAGCTGGGAACCCAATGGAAACAACATGACCGTTGAACGAGGCTTCGAATTCTATGTGATTGACGGAGGGGAAATCGTGATACCGGACGAGCACACCTTCACTTTAGTGCAATCCAGCCGGTTTATCGTCTACGCGGGTGGAACCATCAAAGGGAACGACATCGAATTGACCAATGCATCCGGAGGCAGCTACAACTACAATGCCGGCACCATAGAAATAGATGATTTCCATGTCAGCCAGGGAGGAGTATTCTATAATTGCGGTACCGTACGTGTCGATGAAATGAATTTCGACAGCGGATGCAAATTCATCAACCAGGGCAAAGCCTACATCGGGAAAACCCACAGCAACATCACTATAGACAACGGATGCTATCTATATACGGAAGAATTTGTAGGCACACTGAACATGGGAGACACCTCTTCTGCAGAGATAGAGGATTTCGGGGACCATAGCAACAATTACAACACCAGAATCACAATGGGTGACAACTCCATGATAACCGTACTTGATGAAGCAGAATTGTCACAAGCACAATTTATGGGCTCAAACAATGAATATGCACTGGTAAAAATCAATAAAGTTGAAGATATAGGGAATTTTTCCAGCCAGGGAAACATTCATTATGAAGTGAAAGAAATTGACGATGATATCACTGAGGACATCTGGTGGGAAGCCAAATTCCTTGATGCCATCAAGAATACCGAAGGAACCATATCCAAATGGGGAGAATCCCCCATCACCATTCCCGCCGGAGACTGCACGGGCGAAGGCAATACTCCGAACGAGTCCGGCTCAGAGCCCCCTACAGACCCAGTCTCCTATACGTACGTATTCGAAGACAACTTCCCGTTGGTAGGCGACTATGACTTCAACGACGTGGTCTTGGACGTGGAGACCTACTATCACCGCGAGAAAAAGACGAACCACATCAAGCGCATACAGCTCGACGTGACCCTTGCTGCGGCAGGAGCAAGCAAGCCGTTGGGCGTAGGGCTCCGGATTACCGGAATCAATAAATCCGATATCCGGGAAATCAAGACCGGAGGCGACGATTCGCGTTTCCAGGAGTCATTCAACAGCTCGTACAACAAATTCAGGTACAATAACGCTACTTATATGGAAGATTCCGATCCGAATGTCATAATCCCCATCGCAGGCGAAGTACACAATGTATTTGGAGTTGAATCGGGTAAGATGGTAAATACCGGCATTGGAGTGACCGCCAAAGAGTATACTTATAAAGTCATTATTGAACTGGCAGACCAAAACCGGACAGAACCCCTATTCTCAAAAGACAATCTGGACTTCTTCATCTGTTATCAATATAAAAGCATGGAACAACGCATGGAAGTTCATCTTTACGAATTTTGGGGATATGGCGCCACTGCCGCCGGAACCATACAGCAAGAGAATCTTGACTTAGCAGGCAACAACACATGGGCAATCTGCGTGCCGTATGGCTTCCGCTATCCCAAGGAAACCATCAATATTTCACGCACTGATATCCCCGAAGCAAGCGCATATCCGGAATTCATCTATTGGGCCCAAGACAGAACCCAGTATACGGAATGGTACGAACACCCGGTAGAAGAAAATGTATATAGATAAATATAGCAAACAATTATCATAAGCAATGAAACAAATATTATTTGTAGATGACAAACCTGCCATAGGCAAGGTACTCTCGGTCTATTTAGGAAAAGAAAATGAGCTGGTCTATTTCGAAGATCCCGTCAGAGCCATAGAATGGCTGAATGAGGGGAACGAGCCCGCTCTCATCATTTCGGACATACGCATGCCCAAAATGACCGGAGGTGAATTTCTGGCATATCTGAAAGGCAATTCACTGTTCAAGGACATTCCGGTTGTGATGCTTTCCAGTGAGGAAAGTACCACCGAGCGCATCAACCTGCTCGAAGCAGGAGCCGAGGATTTCATACTGAAACCTTTCAATCCTATGGAGCTGAAGGCCCGCATCAAGAAATTTCTCTAAACAACAAAATCAATGGATATGTTATATTATATCTACATAGGTAGCAACCGCGTCACCATCGGCCACTTGAGCAAAATTGCGGGAGGCATGTTCATGGCTGTTTCATCCTGCAACAAAGCGGCGAAAGTCATCGACGGTATCCGCGAACGGTACAACACATCCATTCTTTACGAAGAAAGTACCCCTCAAAAGGACAGCCAGGACATCACTTTCCTGCACAAGCGCTTCCCCCGTGTCTACATCATCCTCATCACCGAAGGGTTGCAGAAGGAACACCGCAAGCTCTATCTGCAGGCAGGTGTCAACAACACCCTTTCCCCTATGGCCAGCGAAGAGAGCCTCCAGCAAATGACGAAATTCCTCCGGTTGCGCAAGGAGCACAAACTGCAGGAATTCAGCCAGTCACACCGTAAGATATTCAACACCTTCCACCTGCCTATGTGGAAACGTATCTTCGATATACTGTTTGCGTGTGCAGTGCTCGTTGTGCTTTCTCCGCTACTCATTGCCACAGCCATAGCCATCCGCATGGAGAGTAAAGGCAAAGTGATTTACAAATCCCAGCGTGTAGGCAGCAACTACCAGATATTCAACTTCTTGAAGTTCCGCTCCATGTACACCAATGCAGACAAGCGCCTGAAAGAACTGAATGCCCTCAACCAATATAAGATAGAGGAAGAGCTTACGGACGAGCAGCCCGATATCCGCTTCGACGACCTGACCGGCACTTCCGAAGAGGAGGCTACCCTGCTGATTTCGGACGATTTTGTCATCTCCGAAGAAGATTTCCTTAAAAAGAAGGCCCAAGAAAAACAGAATACGTTTGTCAAGATAGAGAACGATCCCCGTGTCACCCGCGTAGGCCGTTTCATCCGCAAGTACAGCATTGACGAACTGCCGCAGCTGTTCAACGTCCTCAAAGGGGACATGAGCATCGTGGGCAACCGCCCGCTCCCCCTCTACGAAGCCGAGCTGCTGACCAGCGACGCATATATCGAACGCTTCATGGCCCCTGCCGGACTGACAGGACTGTGGCAAGTGGAGAAACGAGGTGGCGCCGGGAAGATGTCGGCCGAAGAACGCAAACAACTGGACATTAAATACGCCAAAGAATTCTCATTCTGGCTGGACATGAAGATACTGTGCAAAACGCTGACGGCATTTGTACAAAAAGAGAATGTATAAAATAAAGATAACAGGAATTATATGGCTTTAGAGACAATAAAAAGATATATCAGTTCCATCATTTACAGTGTAATCCTCTTAGGATTGTTGGGGGTGTCTTTGTCTGTGGCTGCGCAGCAGGAGTTGACACGGGAGGAGCGCATCAAGATATTGGAACAGCTCAAAATGGAGGACAAAAAAATAGAAGTCAACACATTGGGTTTAATCAGTTCGAAGACATCAATAGATATTGAGAATTTAGAGTTGCCTCCTCTATCCGTCTTTCTTGATGCAGTAACAGAGAATGCGTCAGTAAAAAGAGCCCAATCCCAAGTAGAGCAAGTCAAGAACCAATATCGCCTGGAAAAAAGGAATTGGTGGAACTACTTCAGGCTGAACGGTAACTATTCTTACGGACGCTACAACATCATAGGCAATGCCAGTGACGAGTTCACCCCTATGTACCAGACAACGATGTCAAGTGCCCAGCACAACTTCAATGTCGGGGCCAGCGTCGGTGTCAGCCTGGGTGATCTATTCAACCGTCCGTTGAAACTGAAAGATTATCGCTACCAGATAGAACAATTGCAATATGTACAAGAAGATGTCATGGAAGAACGGAGACTAAAGGTCTTGGAAGCCTACAATGCAGTTACCGAACAATTAGCCACCATCAAAGCCAAAGCAGAAACGGCTGCCTTGTATAATGCACAAATGAAAATATCTGAAAATAATTTCATACAAGGAGCCATCGACATCATTGCACTTTCTTTAGAGCGTGCGCGCCGCACCGGTGCCGTGACCACGTATGAGCAGAGTCGTGTAGCTTTACACAATTCAATTGTATTATTGGAAATGTTGACTAATGTAAAAGTTATAACAGACAAGTAAACTAATTATGAATATAGTACAATTTTTGGCAAGCTTCTTTTACCGCATCCGTTATTGGTTATTGTGGGGAAGTCTTCTTGTTACGGCATTGGTCATATACTTTACCCAATTTTTACCATACAGTTATACGGTAAACAGTAGTTTATATGCAGGCGTAACCAATAGTACCAATTTGGATGGAAGCCAGCTTATCAACATCAACAGTACTTTCGACAATATCATTAATATTGGCAAGTCCAAAAACACTTTGGCAAAGGTTTCCGTTCGACTGCTTGCAACCAATCTTGTACACGGTGATGAATGGAAAGACAATATGTACATTCAAGCCAAACATTACAGACAACTTGTCCAAATCCTTCCAAAAGAAGTATTGGCTTTGGTAGACCGTTCCTCTTTGGATAAAACCGTAACTAATTTAATGAATTACAGAAAGGAGAACAGTAGCAATTTTGTCTATTCCATATTCAACCGCCCTTATCCGTTTTATAGCTATAACGCATTAAATTCAATCACCATTAAACGATTGGGTACCAGTGACCTGATAGAATTGGTATATACCTCCTCCGATCCCGGTATTACGCAAAACACCC
>ENA-ORUO01001796-ORUO01001796.1-human-gut-metagenome-genome-assembly--contig:-NODE-1796-length-19016-cov-3.264912_pt1 | contig 19016 bp, 24 predicted proteins | sample MGYA00242082_ERZ509215 | MGnify/ENA primary metagenome ERZ509215 (study PRJEB26280, sample SAMEA2338829) | human gut metagenome | biome: human gut; feature: human-associated habitat; material: faeces... | reverse complement strand
TGTGTATGGGTCACCGGCGTTGGGTTTTCGCCCCGGAGCTTTCTGGCCATTTTGAGAGAGGCCTGGGTCAGCTCCGCCAGTTCCTCAGCGCATTGCTCCAGCACGGCGGGCAAGCCGATGGCCTCAATGACCTGGTTCATCTCCGGCTGGACGCCCATATTAACAGCGCGGTCATCCCAATACTCTGAGGCACCAACCTTGCGCGGGGCGTTGTTAAAGGCGGCAATCCAGGACGGCAGGCTCTCATTGATGGCGTCAAAGTGGAGCCCCCAGTTTTCACAGGCAGCCACGGCTTCCTGCAGCAGCGGCCCCTCCCGGCAGGTCCAGAGGATGAGGCCAGCACCGGCGTCCTGCTCCGTCTTTGCCTTGGAAATAACACTCCAGTGAGGAGCGCCTATTGCTGGATACGCGTTATCACACAGGCAGCCATCAAAGTCAATGGCAATGGCTTTCATCTAAAACACCTCCCGGTCTTTTTGTCCTTGAGTTCGATGCGGGCCAGCAGCTCAAAGCCGCTTTCCGCTATGATGAATTTGAGCACCTTGATGAGAAAATTGACCTTTCCCTCCAGGGAGGCGTCCTCCTGCATGATGGGCCGCAGGGCGTTGTAAGCGGTTGGGTCAGGGTAGCCCTCACCGTTTTCCCAGGGTTTAGGGGTCATTGTTCAGCACCTCCTCTTGCCATTTTTCAATATCAATGCCCTTTTCCTTGAGTTTGTAGCGCTCTGGGTAAAGGTCATCCATTTCATAAAATTCACGCATCCGGCGGTGCTCTTTGGCCATCGCCAGATAAAAGTCATGGAGGCGCTTTTCCCTCCATCCATAGCGCTGGTACAGGGTCCAGATGACCAGGGTGTCCAAGTCAAGGGAAAAGCGCTTGTCTGCCTCCAGGCATTGTTGATTGATTTCATGCAACATGGCCTGCTCCATGGTTGGGGTCATAATGTCCCGGCCCAGGTCGGAGAGCTTGATGTTGATGCTGGGGTCCTTGGGCACCTGGATGCCCTGCTTTTTCAGCTTGCGACGCTCCTGCCTATTCATGCCGGGCCTCTTTCGCGCATCGGAGAAGGTGCTCTGTGGGCTCCCAGGCCGTGGATGTCACGGGTTTTGGACTCCGGACGGCGGTGCTTTTTACGCTTGCCCATAGGTCGAGGCCTCCTTTCTCAGTCCTCAGCGGTGGCAATCTCACCAGCGCATGCCGCATATCCGGCCAGATCCACAAAGCTGTCCGCTTTGTTTCCGGTGGCAATCCGGGCCACCTTGAGTAGCCCCATCATGGCGGCCACATCCTTAGCAGTGATGTGGTTGACGGCCATGACCCTGGCCAGCTCCGGGTGAGCTGCCCGCAGGTAGACCCCCCACAGCATGCCGATGGTTTCAAAGTTGTTTTCCGGGGTGCCATAGTCCTGCTCGCGCTCTCCGCAGACGCAGACCCGGGCAGCCTCCAGGATTTCAGCTCTTTTCATGCTGTCAGTTCCTCCTTTATTAGACGCGGGCAGTTCACCTGGACCAGAGCCTTGGCCATGATCGGAACCACACTGTTGCCGATGCGGGCCACCTGTTCTTTGATGGGGTAGGGCCTGCCCTCGCTGTCGTGGGTGATGATGTAGTCCGCCGGAAAGCCTTGCATGAGCTTGAGCTCCGGCTCTGCCTTGAGCATCCGCAGGAAAATGTCCTTGAGGATGTACTGCTGGCCATTCAATTCAGTCACGACATTCACCAGGCCAAAACGGTCTTTGGTGGTGATGGTGGCCAGGGGCTCCTCAAGGGTTTGCCCGCAGCCGGTGCCATAGTATTTGATGAGAAAAGCGGACACCAGGCCAAAGTGGCCGGATGAGGTCGTGATGGTGTGCAGGGGCTCCTGGCAGCTCTGGCCGGTGCCGGTCTTGTAAAACTTGGTGACAAAGGCCGTTACCAGGCCGTAGCGGTTGCTGGTGTCAATGGTCTTGATGGGCTCGGTCAAAAGCTGTCCCCGCGCATCTCCGGCATTGGTTTCCCCGTGGTACTGGATGAGGAAAGCAACGGCCTCTTTGTTGTTCACGATATAGGGGACGGGGTTTTCCACCACATACTTGCGGTAGCCGTTGGCAATGCGGCGCATGGTGGCCTCCGCCAGCGGCTTGGGCCGGTTGAAAATGGACTTGCCCAGATTGGACCAGTCAATGAAGTCCCCGCAGGAAAGCCACTTCTGGGTGCCGTGGCCGCCGTCCTTGCTATGCGTGGCCACGGGCCAGACGATGGGCTGCTGGTCCCGTCTGAAAATGGCATACCAGCGCTTTCTTGTGGTGGGCGCTCCGTAGTCAGCGGCCACCAGCTCCCGGCTGTCAAAGGCATACCCCAGGGAGCACATGGCCCGGATGAATTTGTTGTAGTCCTCACCGGCCCGCTCTTTGATGGGCCTGCCGGTGCTGTCCAGAGGGCCCCATTGCTGTATCTCCTCAACATTCTCCATGATGATGATTTCCGGCAAAATGGCCTTGGCGTGCTTGTAGACGGCCCACGGGAGGATGCGGAGCCCTTGGTGCCGGGGCTGCCCGCCCTTGGCCTTTGAGTGGCTGGTGCAATCGGGTGAGGCCCACATCAGATCAACCTTTCGGCCTGCTACATGCTTCTGGAGGTCAACGGTGAAAATGTCCTCAGTCAGATGCAGGGTGTCCGGGTGGTTGACCTTGTGGATGCGGATGGCCTCCGGGTCATGGTTGATGGCAATATCAATGGGGCGGTTGAGGGCCAGCTCAATGCCCTTGCTGGCACCGCCGCCACCCGCAAAGCAGTCAATAATCAAGCCACCCATGTTACACCTCGCCGCAGTCATCAAACACAACGGGGATGAGCTCCTGCATCCGGTGGAGCAGCGGGATGACCACCTCTCTCATCTGGGGGTGAGCTGCCTTGGCACTACGGAGCTTGAAGAAGTGCCGCCACTCCCGGATGTTGGCCGTCATGATGACTTCGGCCTTGAGGCTGTTAGGTAGGACGGCACGAGCCTCCTGCGGAGTACAGCCCCAATCCAGCAGAGTGAAATAGGACCTCTCAGCGGTCTCACATACCCATCTCCAGCTCGCAAAGGCTCTGGTCCCTTCCTCCAGAAACGCTGGGCGGATAACAGTGATTTCACCGCCAAAGCCCTCTTTGGAGTAATTGCAATAACGGGTGCTCTCCTGGCAGTAGGAGGCCAGGCGGTGCCGGACCAGCTCATGGGACACACCCCGGTCACAGGTAAACTTGACGGTAATGCTGAAATGCTCCAGCACGGCCTCATGGCCCCGCTTGATGATGTTGGCCACGAAAGCCGGGGCGCTGGTGTCGGTGATTTTGTCCTCGGACTTATAGCACACCCGCCCGCACAGCTCAATGTGCTTGAGGACGGTCTGGCCGTCCAGCGGGGTGAGAATTTCAAAGCTGGGAGAGATGATTTTCATGTTGATGCCTCCTTAGATTTCAAAGCCGCAAATAGGGCAGACGGTGTCTGTTAGCTTTATACCGCAGTTTGGGCACCGGCAGCGCACAAGGTCAAAACCAGTGTTGTTTTGGGCCTCAGCCTCCGCGGCTTGCAGATTTTTGACAGCTTGCTCAAAATAGGAGCCCTTGAGTTCAACGCCCAGGCCACGGCGGCCCATTTCTACCGCTTGATAAGGCACAGAGCCAATGCCGCAGAATGGATCCAGCACAATCTCAGAGGGGGCGCTCCACAGGTCAATGCACCGCTCTATGAGGTCAAGCTGTAGCGGGCAGATGTGCTTTTCGTCCCTTTCGTCACGAGCGCTCTTACGCTGTAGGGTGTTAGATTGCCTTATATCCATCCACACAGGGGATGCATAGCGTTGCCACACATCCACGGGGAATTGCTCCGGGGTGTGTACGATTGGCTCAGGATTCTCTCCTGGTTTTCGGAAAGTAACCACATAATCCGGCAGGCCTTGGCGGCTCATAGAGCTGTCTTTTCTAATTTGCTTATGTAGCAAGCCCAGGGCCTTAGTGCGCTGCATTTCAGTAACGGGATTTTTCCACACGCACACCTCGCTGTGGTAGATAAAGCCAGCGGCTATAAAAAGCCGGATGATGTCCCCGCGAAAATCTTTTACGCCGATAAAACCATCCCGGCTTTTCATGGCAGGTAGATTCATACAGTGAACAGATACCAGGCGACCGGGCAATAGAACACGGCGTAGCTCATCGATGAGAAAAGAAAAGTGCTGCTGAAATTCGGCATCATTTTTACAGTTTCCCATGTCCCTGTCACTGTCTGAGTAGGTGTACAGGCTCGCAAACGGCGGAGAAAAAATGGAATAGTGGATGGAATTGTCTGGGATACCCTGGAGAACCTCCACACAATCCCCCTGGTAAACGGTAAACCGATCACCAATACACTGATTCAATACATTCATGCAGAAAATCCCTCCCATTTCGGAAAGTCCATAGCAGACGCCGGTGCATACGGAGTTGCAATCCGGCAGGTACTTTGGAGCTCTTTCTTTGTGATTTCTTTGGTTTGGGCAATCATGGCGATGTGCATTTTGGCGCAATCTTGCTCTTTCCGCTCAATGTTTTCTTTTACACAGCCCTCTCGGCTGCTGATGATGATGTAGACATCCACAGGTTTGATCTGCCCAAAGCGCCAGCATCGGCGGATTGCTTGATAGTATTGTTCATAGCTGTCAGACAGGCCTGTAAAAATCATGTTGTGGCATTGTTGCCAGTTCATACCAAATCCAGCGATGCTTGGTTTGGTCACAAGACAATGGTGCAGGCCCATAGAAAAGCCCATCATGGCGCTGCCACGGTGCTCCGCTTTATCGCTGCCTTTGACCTCCACAGCCCCGCCAATCAGCTTTGTCAGCTCCTTACTTTCGGCGTTTAAGTCACACCAGACCAGCCATTGCTCATCGGAATTGTTGACCAGCTTAGCGGCGGCAGCACAGCGGAGGGATAGAGTTTCCTTTCTGGCTTTGCGGCGCTCAGTTAGAGAAAGGGCTTCGCCAGTTGGAACTCCGCCATCTACGATGATTTCATGGACCCGTAGCTCCGGCAGGTCATATCCTTCCGATGAGTAGCCTAAAGTTTTGGGGCTGTCTAGCACCACAGCCCAGGAGCCCATCCATCGCCAAAATATATCTTGTGCATGACCTTTCAGCCTCCACTTACTGGTTTGTCCACCGTCGTGGACAAAGAACATAGCCAGCATTTCAGAATAAGACATGATACCTAAAAACTCAGAGTGATTGCCCAGCTCCATGAAGTCATTGGGCGCCGGGGTGGCTGTGCAGGCCAGCCGGAACGGAGTATTGCTGAAAAAATCAATGATTTGGTTTCTAACCTTGCCGGTGAAAGATTTGAGGATGCTACTTTCATCCAGGACTACACCCTGGAATGAGCACCCCTTGAATTTATCCAGTTTTTCATAGTTTGTGATATTGATGCCTAGCTCTACATCTGCTGCACTTTCGCAAAGCTTGACTGGAATACCAAACTTTAAGCCCTCAGCAACAGTTTGAGTAGCCACGGCCAGCGGCGCCAGTATCAACACTGAGCCGCCACGCTTTTGACAAATTTGGGAGCCCCATTCAAGCTGCATAGCAGTTTTTCCAAGGCCGCAATCCGCAAATATGGCGGCCCGTCCCTTGGCAAGGGCCCAGCGCACAATATCTTTCTGGAACGGATAAAGCGTCGGATTGAGTTGAGAGGTATCAACCAGTATGCTGTCGTTATGGATGGATGTTGCAGCCTTTGCATTGATGAAGTCGATATAGTCCAATGGTTTCACCACCTAATCCTTTGTGAAGTAGTAGCCCACCCAGCCAGCAGCTTTGAGGGGTAGATCAGGTGCCCAGGGCACCGGCTCCCCCATGATGGAGCAGACGGTGGAGAGCATGGTGTCCTCATCGGCAAAGGGGGCCACATCAATGACCACCTCATCATGCACATGGAACACCACGGGGAGCTTGGCGGCCTCCAGCCGGTCAATTGATACGGCCAGGCAGTCACGCGCGATGGCCTGCACGCAGTTCTCCACCAGCTTGCCGCCGTAGGTTTCAATGCGTTTCCACCGCTTGGTTTTCTGGTCCATGCCCATGTAGGAGATGGAGGGCCGCCCCCATTCATTCTGGCCGATGCTGGGGTTGATGTAGTAGAGCTTGCGTCCGGATGGGAGGAGGATAGTGAGGCAGTCGGTGCCGTTGTCATAATCGTACTCACGGGCCAGCAGTAGGCCATTGACGCCCACGCTACCGCCCTCTGTGATGACATGGATGGCGGCGCTGTCCATGGAATACCAGAGGTCACGGATGCGCTTGTTGGCATCTCTCCAGCGGCTCACGATGTCCGGCAGCTCCTCCTCAGTGAGCCCCATGTCCAGGGCACCCATAGTGATGAGGGCCCCGGTGCTGCCCTGGTAGCCCAGGGCTAGCTCAGCCACCTTGCCCTTTTGCCGGAGCGCATACTCTGGGTTTCCCTTTTTGATGAGCTCCAGGGGCACTCCGAACATCTGAGAGGCGGAGGCCTCATAGATTTTTCCGTGAGTGCGGAACACCTCAAGCCGCCATTGCTCACCGGCCAGCCAGGAGATGACACGGGCCTCAATGGCCGAAAAGTCAGCATCAATGAGGACATGCCCCTCCGGGGCCACAAAGGCCGTGCGGATGAGCTGGCTGAGGGTGTCAGGCACACTGCCATAGATGAGCCGCAGGGCGTCCAACTTACGGCCCTTGACCAGTTCCCGGGCAAGGTCCAGCGGCTCCGTGTAGGTACGGGGCAGATTTTGCACCTGCACCAGCCGCCCGGCCCAGCGCCCTGTCCGATTGGCCCCGTAGAATTGGAGCAGCCCCCGGACCCGGCCATCCTCGCAGACGGCGGCCTCTATGGCGTCATACTTTTTGGTGGAGGTCTTGCCCAGCTCTTGCCGGATTTCCAACATGCGGCTCACCTGGGCGCTGTTATCGTCACGGCCCAGCAGGCGGGCCACGGTGTCCTTTCTCAGATCGGCCAGCTCTTCACCAATCTCCTCCTGGAGCCATACGGAGAGCTGGGCTACGCTGTTGGGGTTAGACAGGCCGGAGAGCCGCACGGCCTCCGCAGTGAGGTTTTGGCGCACGGTATCACCCAGATACAGGGCCCCGGTGACCAGCTCAAGGTCAACGGCCACGCCCCGGGCGTTGATGATGAGGTCGGTTTCCCATTGTTTCTGCACCCAGTCCGGGGGCATGAACGCTGAGAGCCGCCGCTCAATCTCCATCTCCGTGACCACATCCTGCTTGCAATACTCTTTGAAAAGCTCCCATTTTGCGGGGTCGTGCTGGGGCAGGTTGCGGGTCCTCTGGCCGTTGGCCTTTGTGGGCTTACACGGTATACAAAAATAGCGGATGAGGGCCTTGCCAGTGTTGAGCTTTTGCTTGTCCTGAGGGAGCCCCAGGGCCTTGCCGGTGGCATCCAGGCCCGCCGTATAGCCGCAGTAGAGGCCGTGGAACATGGTACAACGCCATTGGCTGGGGGGCAGGGTGCCCAGATACTTTGAGAGGCAGCCCCACTCAAAGGGGGCATTGTAGGCGTGCTTGATGTAGTCCGGGGAGGTGATGGCCTGGACCAGCCACGGGGGGAGCTGCTCCCCCCGTGCCAGGTCGATGATTTCAACAGGCGCACCATCCAGACTGTACGCAAAGAGCAGGATTTCAAAGTCCGGGCTCTGTATGTACTTTTGGGCTCCAGCTTTTTGCAAAGGCACACTGGAGTAGGTTTCAAGGTCAATGTTGAGATGGTGCATGAGTAGGCCTCCTTACGCGGGTTGTCCGGTAATTGGGTTGATGCCGTTTCCGCCATTCCAGGCTGGAGTAGCAGCGGGAGCTGTCACGGGTGTAGCACCGATGCCTGCAAAATCAGAGGCGGCGGAGGCCTGGCCGCTCAGAGGCTCCCCGTCACGGGTCTTGAGGACATTGCCCAGGCCGCAGCCGATGCCCTTGTTGCCGCTGTTGGAGTAGCCGAAAAAGCGGATGGTCACACGGCCATACATACCGCTGTAAATGTCAGAGGGGGCCAGCTCACAGTTGATGTTGTCGATGCCCACCACCTGGGGCTTGTTCTTGGTGCTGGCGGTGATGACCCAGTGGCCCTTGCACTCATCGCCAAAGGGGACACCGGACTGGCGCACGCCGTCACCGTCATGGATGGGCACCTTGAGCACCGGAGGCCGGGCTCCGTTCCAGGTCTTGGTCAAAGCCTCCTGGGCGGCGGCGTTGATGGCGGCGTCAATGTCCGCCTTGGTGGCGGTATCAGACTTGGGGATGAGCAGGGTGACGGAATACTTGGGCTCACCACCCTGCTGGGATGCTCTGGGGGTGGTCAGGTTGCAGTAGGAGAGGCGCACCTCGCCGGTCAGTACTTTCATGGGGTCGTTCTGATACATAATCCTCGATCTCCTTTTCTTTTAAGTCTTTTGGTGTTTCGTATCATTCCAGATGGTCTGGACTTTCACCCAGCGCTCATGTCGGGCCTTGGCAACCTTGAGCTCGCGGGTTAGTCGGTTGTTGTTTTTGAGGGTTTCCACCACAAACTTGTTGCGACTCTTTGGATTGCTCACTTTGCGCCAGCCGTCCACATAGTCCTTGGAGGCCAGCCTCCAGGCGTCCATGCTCTCCTGGACAGCTTGCTCCAGGTAGGCCGTCAGCCGTTCCGTGGACTCCTCATTGGCCCAGGGGTCAGAGAGGATGAGCTTGATGAGCTTGCGGATGTTAGTGGCCGGCAGATCCAGCAGCCGGTCCAGATAGATGTCCGCCCGAAAGTCCCCGGAGCGGATGGTGATGAGCTTGTCCTGCTTCGTGAACAGGGGGCAGTCCTCACAGCGGTCCCGGTCAGGGATGGCCGGGAGGTAGCTGTTGGGCTCCGCCACCATGTAGCGCACGGACTTCTTACACCACGGTGCCACCGGGAAAACATGCTCCTGGCCCTTGATGTCCAAAGGGACAAACGGGTGGAGGTTGGGCCGGGCGTGGGCGCAGGTGTTGTATTTAAGCATCAGGTTTCACCCCGGCAAAGTCAGCAGCGGCGGGGTTGTAGGCCTCCCGCTTGTCGGAGGCAGGGGCAAGGGTGGGCTTGCCCAGGGGCTTGGTCACAAAGCCGCCAATCTTCTCCGCAAATTCGGTCTTGCCCATGAGTTTCTCCAGCTCGGAGAGGGTCTTGGGCTTGCGGTCATAGATCAGCGCCTCATCATAGCCAGCGGCAATGACGGCCTGGATGGCGGCCTCCTGGTCCGTAAATGTCCGATTACTCCGCCCTGACACCAGTTTCCAGCCTGGGATTTCTTTTCCCGCCAGCAGGGCCTCCGTGGCGTAGGCCTCCAGGTCTTTGTACCACTGGATGAGGTGCTGGCCACGGATGAGCAGGTCACCGATTTCCTCATCAGAGAGCAACGGGTGGACTTCATCGCCAGTGAGGGCTCCGGTGTGGGAGTGTTCCTGGGGGACCATGGCATCCGCCGGGACGCTCCCGGCAGGCACACAGTCCTTGAAGTCCTCCAGGGCGGTGTTGACATTGGCACGGGCCCGGCACTGGGCCTCGCCACGGCAAAAGCGACAATGGTCACCGGGGACAAACTCACCCAGACCAGAAAAGGCCCGCTGGGCGATGGGTTTGATACTCTCACCCCAGGCCCTCAGCTCCTCCACGGATGAAACCACCGTGGTGTAGCTGTCCAGCCGGGGTTGGTCAATGGTCATGCGGACCCGCTTGATGGTGTCACCGAACACAGGGGCGTAGCGTCGGAGAGCACCCAGGGCGTAAAGTTTCATTTGTGGGTTGCCCTCAGCGGACACAGGGACGCCCTTGCCGTGCTTGTAGTCCACGATGCTGAGGAGATCCCCACCGATAATGCAGCAGTCACAGGTGCCGAAGCCCTCCGGCACATAGTCCGTAAACTCCACCCGAACCTCCACGGCCACGGTGGGGGCGGTGTCATAGGCCATGACCTGCTCAGAGATGTGCTCCAGGTAGAGGTCAGAGGTCTTGTCCATCTCCGGGGTGTAGAGGGGGTCTTTCTTGAGCTTGTTGAGGCGGGTGTTGTAGGTGCGGGTGCTCATGGGGGTGCATTTCTTGAGAACTTTGAGTTCACAGATGGCGTGAGCCAGACGGCCCTCCTCCGCGTACTCGCTGGTGCGCTCCGGCAGCCCCTCCTCAAAGCGGGGGGCCGCCGTGCAGTTCAGCCAGCGGGATGCAGATGATGCAGACAGAAGTGCATGTTTTTCAGGAGGCATGGGGCACCTCCTTAAATCTGAGCGCCCAGGCCCCTGAGCTCCGTGGCGAAAGCGCCATACTGTTCTGGTTTGAGCTGGGTGACGGCCTGCACGCCATAGTGGCCCAGGAGCTCCAAAAGCTGCTGCATCTTCCCGGCGTCAACCAGGGAGGCACCGGCCCGGGAGATTTGGTCCAAGGTGTAGGTGGGGGCTCCAGCAACAGGCACAGCAGGGGCGGGGGTGTTACCAGGGGCGGCAGATGTCGGGCCAGCAGTCGGCGCATTGGTCACAGGCGTGGGAGAGGGGCTGGGGGCCGCCATAGTGGGCACAGGTCCCGGGGTAGGGTTTACCGGCGCAGGGCTCACAGGAGCTGCCACAGGGGCAGGTGTGGCGCGATGGGCGGAAACCGATAGCGCCGGGTCCGGGCTGGAGGCGATGGCCTCAGCCAATTTCAAGATAGAGGCGGCCAGATCGGGAGCCTCAACGGTGATTTTCATTTCCATCATGGATGTCATCCTCCTTGTTATCAAATTCTTTTACAATATCCAGATCCTCCGGCGTAAACATCACACCTGAACGGCCAGCCAGAGCCCGAACTGCATCCCAACGAAAAAGATGCCGAATATTGTCACGGTGACTCCGGTGATACCCAGCAGCTCCTGCGCCCGCTGTCTGCGCTCCTCCCGCGTCTTTCGATTCATTCTCCCACATCCTTTCTCATTTTGAGTCCCCGAAGATCCAGCACGCCCGCCAGGGCAAACAGATCGAAGTAGACTCTCTGGTCCAGTCGGACCGGCTCCTCGCGGAGTACTTTGTACACGCTGTTCTCCCCGCATCCCAGGGTTTGTGCCAGTCGGCGCGGGTCCAGCGCGTGCCGGCTCATCGCCTCCTCCGCTGCCCGGCGGACGATCTCATACGCAGTCCTCATTGTTCTCCTTCATCTCATTCAAAATAGAAGCGTTCTCGCAAATACTTCTCAGGCACTTTGCCCCGCACAACAAGAAAACCCTTATCTTCCAGTTCTTTGTTGAGCTGCCGGATGATGCCATAGGCCTTGGAGTCCTTTACGCTGAGAAAAGTTTTGACCTCTTCGACACCTAACAGCCTCATAAAACGTCACCTCCTCGAAAGTCCGTTTTATAGGACAGGCCGCATGGTATCATGAGATATTACACATACAGCAGCCGGAAGGTCTCCCGCCCCTTGGGCGTTACCAGCGTTTGGGTGCCGCTCCACTGGGTCTTTTCGTTGAAGCACTCCTTGACCTCAAACAGGCCGTTGTTTTTCTCCTCATAGGGGAGCAGCTTTCCGCGCTTGTCCCGGTAGATGTATTTCCGCTCTAGCAGGAAGGAGACGAACTTCTTCGGCGGGATCTCCAGCTGCTTGGCTGTCTCCCGGAAGTTGGTCAGCAGATTCCGGTCCACCAGTTCGTCGAAGTAGTCCGCCTTCGGTGCCATGATCTGGTTCTCCACCGTCAGATTGGAATTGATAGCTTTGACCTTCTTCAACTCCTGCTCGGCGTAGCGGAGTGCCCGAGACATGACCTTCTCCGGGCTGTTCCAGTCCCGTTCCAGCGCAAGGAAATACTGGCGTGCCAGTTTGCCTTTTTCATTGCGCTGTATCATGCAGATCTCCTTGGCCATGTCGATGGAGAGGGCGGCGTCCTGTGCTGGGCGTCCACCTGTCGGGGTTTTACTCAAAAATGAGTAAAAGTCCTCACCCTCCAAAAACCCATACCCACACATCCTGGAAAACCAGTCGTTAAACCTGGTTTCCACACCCAGGAACTCATGCAGCTCCCGAGCCGAGACTGCGGGCTTTTCACCCGAATAGTCCACTTTGATCAGTTCGTCCATATAGATCTCCTTTCACTGTTTATTCGGCCAACTTTGTCCCAACGGACGTGGTGTCCTGGTTCGGAAGGTCAAGAATCTCCCGGATAGCCTGGACAATTTTTGGAGTAGATAGCTGACCAGTCTGGATTTTGTGCATATAAGAGCGGTCAAAATACAGCCCGGTCGCGCCGCGTACCTGCTCAATGAGCCACGTTTGTGTTCTTTCGATATCTACAAGGCGCTTTTTGATCTCCTTGCCGAACGGTGTAAGTACAGCGCTTTCCACAATTTCACCACCTTCCTTTTTGTATTGACTTTTACGCACAAGTGTAATATATTATATTTGCATCACATATATTACGCCTTCGCAGCCCGTGACTGTATTGTATTCTGCTTTCGCGTAAATGTCAACGGGCTTTTTATGCTTTCGCATAATTTTGGCGGAAACCACAAGAGGGGCTGTGTATTTATGTCTGAATTGTATAATCGAATCGAAAGACTGTGTGTTCAAAATAAGGTCACTATTACTGCCATGTGTAGAGAATCTGGGGCGAGCAGAGCATCCCTATCTGATCTTAAAGTAGGGCGCAAGCAGAGCCTATCGGCTGATACGCTCGATAAAATTGCAAATTATTTTTCTACTACGGTTGACTATTTACTAGGCCGCACCGACGACCCAACAGACTATGATGACGGGGAAGTCCTCGCTGAGATTCCTTTGTCTTATGTAGATGCTTGTGATGGCGATGTGCGCCGGGCCCGGGCCTTAATGCTGGCGGTAGACGAAGACGCTATGAATGAAAAAACGCCCATCCTTACCAAGAAGGATGAACGTATAACTGCACAAAACGAAGATGAAGAAGATATGATCCTTTTAGCCCGGCACATGGAGCCAATTCCAGAGGAAGATCGGCGGGCATTAAAGGAGCAATTCAAGAGTTCTATTGACTTGTATCTGAAAGCCAAGGGACTCAGCCCACAGGAGGATGAATGAAGCCAGACTTTGACCGTGCACAGAATGCGGCGACAGAATTGCTGCTTAGGCAAACCATCGACAGCTTGTATCTCGATGCACGCAACTTTATTTTGCCAGACGGCATTGTCATCGATACGGTACAAAACTTCAGTGAGCTTGTGCAACGACCTATCACAGAGCTTGGAATTGGTTCCATTGAGGGGGCGTGCCTTCTTCGGCACGGCCGCTACAAAATTATTCTCTATGATGATACAATTCGTAATGAACAAAGAAAACACTGGGGAATTATTCACGAGCTTGGACACGCCTGCTTGGGGCACTCTCGTGATGATCGGAAAGCCGAGATTGAGGCCCATTTTTTTGCTGCTCAACTGGTTTCTCCAGAAATTGTTTTGGTGGATATTTACAAGAGACGGGGGCATCTCTCTGATTACGACATATACAACAATTTTAATCTATCCCTCGAGGCGGCCCAAAAGAGAATCCGCACACTTCGGCAGCGCTCCTGCTACAATTCTGGAGAAATCGACAGAAAGTTGCTTGAGAAATTTACTCCTGTGCTGGATAGAAGTTTTGCTTTCCGCTCCAACGCTTCTTGATGTGCAAGGCTCTACCACCTTGTAGAACACCCACCCCGCATCACGCATGCAAGAGACCGGGGCGGTATCGGTTAAACAAAATAAAAAAAACCGCCCCCGGTGCTACCAACACCGAGAGCGGATTGTGGCTTGGGTGCTACCAACACCGCAAGCATGGAAAAGTCCCCAAACATTCACAAGTCAAGGCACTTTTGCGCCCTTTTATCATACCATATCGGGCCAAAAGGTGCAAGATAAAAGGAGGCCCTTATTGTGTCCGTTGCAAAGATGAAAGATGGAAAAAGGTGGTATGTATTTGTCAGATGGAAGGACTGGACAGGGAAGACCTGCCAGCATAAAAAGGAGGGGTTTGAGCGCCGGGCCGATGCCAAAGCCTATGAAAAGGAATTTCTGGAACAGCGCACCGGCGCATCTGATATGACCGTCCGCTCCCTCTATACCTTGTATATGGAGGATTGCAAAACTAGGCTAAAGCCCACCACCTGTGCAAACAAAGATTTTCTGTACCAGCGCCACGTCCTGCCATACTTGGGCGCACTACCAGTCTCCAGAGTGGGCCCGGCAGATATAAGGAAATGGCAAAACACTCTTTTGGGTATCACGCAGGACAACGGCCAGCCCTACTCCCAAACCTACCTCAAAACGGTCAATAACCAGGTTTCGGCCCTGTTCAATTATGGCGTCAAATATTATGGCGTCAAATATTATGGCGTCAAGGTGAACCCTTGTCGTTTAGCTGGATCTATGGGGAAGAAGAATGCGGGTAGCATGCAATTTTGGACGGTAGATGAGTTTGAACGATTCATTGAATCTGTGGCTGATAAACCGGCCTCGGTGGTCATGTTCTCGCTATTGTTCTGGACAGGGATGCGCTCCGGGGAAATGCTGGCCCTTACCCCGGCTGACTTCGACTTTGAGAACAATACGGTGAGCATCACAAAGAACTATGCTCGCCAGAACGGTGTTGACCTCGTCATGGAGCCGAAGACACCGAAGAGCCGCCGGGTTATCCGTATGCCGCCCACCCTGGCCCAGCTGGTCAAAGAGTATTTGGCGGCCATTTATGACCTGGGCCCGGATGACCGCATCTTTCCCCGGAACACTAAATCATATCTGCAATGGGAGATCCGGCGCGGATGTGAGGCCGCCGGCGTCAAGCGTATCCGGGTGCATGATCTCCGTCACTCCCACGCTTCGCTTCTGATCGAGTTAGGGTATTCGCCGTTGATGATAGCAGAGCGCTTAGGGCACGAGAACATAGAGACCACATTGCAGACCTACTCCCATCTCTACCCAAATAAGCAGGAGGCGCTTGCTACGGAACTGGACAGAATGCAAAAGTGCTACGATTTTGCTACGCACGAATTTTTGTAGCAAGATTTTATAAACAAAACAGCGGTAAACGTCAAGTTTACCGCTGTTTTAATGCTTATTTTACAACATTTAAGTTGACTTTCGTTGCAACTCTATTATTCCCACTCGATCGTTCCAGTGGGCTTGGGAGTCAGGTCAAAGAGGACACGGTTGACGCCCTTGACCTCGGCGGTGATACGGGCGGTGATATGCTGGAGCAGGTCGAAGGGCACGTTCTCCACGGTGGCGGTCATGGCGTCCACGGTATTGACCGCACGGATGATCACACACCACTCGTCCGCGCGCTTATTGTCGCGGACGCCGACAGATTTGATGTCAGGGATCGCAGTAAAATACTGCCACACCTTGCCCTCCAGGCCGTTCTTGGCAAACTCCTCACGGAGGATGGCGTCGGACTCCCGGACGGCCTCCAGGCGGTCACGGGTGATGGCGCCCAGGCAGCGCACGCCCAGGCCGGGGCCGGGGAAGGGCTGGCGGTACACCATGGAATCGGGGAGGCCCAGAGCCTTACCGCAGGCGCGCACCTCGTCCTTGAACAGCATCTTCAGGGGTTCCACCAGCTCGAAGTCCAGGTCCTCCGGCAGGCCGCCCACGTTGTGGTGGCTCTTGACCGCCTTCACAGTCTTGGTGCCGGACTCGATGATGTCGGGATAAATGGTGCCCTGGCCCAGGAACTTGATCCCCTCCAGCTTGCGGGCCTCCTCCTCGAACACACGGATGAACTCCGATGATCTTGCGCTTCCGCTCCGGATCGGACACGCCGGCCAGCTTGTCCAGGAAGCGGTCCACCGCGTCCACATAGATCAGGTTGGCGTCCATCTCGTCCCGGAACACCTTGATGACCTGCTCAGGCTCACCCTTGCGCAGCAGGCCGTGGTTCACATGGACACAGGTCAGCTGCTTGCCAATGGCTTTGATGAGCAGAGCGGCCACGACAGAGGAGTCCACGCCGCCGGACAGAGCCAGAAGGACCTTCTTGTCACCCACCTGCTGGCGGATCAGCTCCACCTGGTCGGCGATAAAGTTCTCCATATTCCAGTTGGCCTGTGCGCCGCAGACCTGGAACACAAAGTTGCTCAGTGCCTCTTTGCGGGCCGCGGCATCCTCAGGCCAGGGCTGATCGCCTTTGTGATCGGCCAGCAGCACGGGCACAGGAGCGTTGTAGATCTCCTTGGCGGCGTCGATCTCCACACCGTCTACCACACGGTTGGGACCCCCGTTCAGGATGATGCCCTTCACATTCGGCAGAGCGGCAAGCTCTTCGGCGGTGATGTCGTGGGGATGGATCTCGCTGTAAACGCCCAGTGCACGGATCTCACGGGCCAGACGGGGATTTTCCTCACTGCCCAGATCAAGTATCAGAATCATGTCCTGCTTCATTGCAGCGCCTCCTATTTTTTGTATGACTCATAGTACCACAATTCGGGTGGTTTCGCAAGATATTGTGCCTTCAAGCATGGATAAAATGCGTAGATCTTAGAGTAGGGTTCCTAGTATAGTTTGACAAAATTTGAGCAGGGGAGGGGGAGTGATCCCAGCAGCGGATGGCTCTCTCCGCCAGATTTTACAAAGCTTTTACGGTAAGCTGCTTGCTGGGAGCGAAGAAAGGGGCTATACTCACAGACAGAAACGGAAGGAGGTGAGCGCGATGGGATTTGCATTGAATGCAGCCGAAGATCTGGAGGACCTGATCTACGAGTGCAAGGAGGTCTCTGCCAGCGAGCGGTAAGGAGATATAGATCCGAATTTCAGGACCACACCATAAGGTGTGGTTTTTTGTGTTTATGGGATGACAGCAGGGGGGTAAGCCGCTCCAACAGCAGAAAGGTTCCGGAGGAGAGGGGAGGGGCGGATAAAAGTTCTCCCCGGGCCCGCCGGGGCCCGGGGAGAAAAGGATCAGATCTTGGTGATGTCGATGGGGGTCAGGTCCTCGCTGCGGCTCTGCTCCCGGACGGTGAGAACGGCCCGGGCGGTATCGATGGCGGTGACGCAGGCCACGGAGTGCTCCACGGCGGAGCGGCGGATCTTGAAGCCGTCGCTGTCCTGCTTGCGCCCCTTGGTGGGGGTGTTGATGATCAGGTCAACGGTGCCGCTCTGGATCATGTCCAGAATGTTGGGGTGGGCCTGGGAGACACGGTTGACCCGCTTGCACTGGATGCCAGCCTCCGTGAGGGCGTCGCAGGTGCCGGAGGTGGCATAGATCTCCACGCCCATCTCCTCGAAGCCCCGGGCGATGCCTACCATCTCGGCCTTGTCCTCGTCCTTCACGGTGACAATGATCCGGCTGCCGCGCTTGGGCACCTTCAGACCGGCGCCCTTGAAGGCCTTCAGCAGGGCCTGGGGATAGGTCTCGGCCAGACCCAGCACCTCGCCGGTGGACTTCATCTCGGGGCCCAGGCCGGTGTCCACATCGGTGAGCTTCTCAAAGGAGAACACGGGGGCCTTGACGGCGAAATAGCTGGCCTCGCGGTACAGGCCGGTGCCATAGCCCAGGTCCTTCAGCTTCTCGCCCAGCATGACCTTGGTGGCCAGGTCGATGATGGGCACGCCGGTCACCTTGGAGATATAGGGGATGGTGCGGGAGGAACGGGGGTTGACCTCGATGACATAGATGTCGTCGTTGTAGAGGATATACTGGGCGTTGATCAGGCCGATGACGTTCAGGTGCTTGGCCATGTTCTTGGTGTGCTTCAGGATCAGCTCCCGGTGCTTCTCCTCCAGGTTGATGGGGGGATAGACCGCGATGGAGTCTCCGGAGTGGACGCCGGCCCGCTCCACGTGCTCCATGATGCCGGGGATGAGGATGTCTTCCCCGTCAAACACGCCGTCCACCTCCAGCTCACGGCCCATGAGGTACTTGTCGATGAGGATGGGGTGCTCCTGAACGGTCAGGTTGATGATCCGCATGAACTCCTCAATGTTCCGGTCGGAGTAGGCGATCTCCATGCCCTGGCCGCCCAGAACGTAGGAGGGACGGACCAGAACGGGGTAGCCCAGCTCGTTGGCCGCCTGAAGGGCCTCCTGGGTGGTATAGACAGTGCGGCCCTTGGCGCGGGGGATGGCGCACTTCTCCAAAATCTCGTCAAAGCGCTCGCGGTCCTCGGCGGCGTCCACGCCGTCGGCGGAGGTGCCCAGGATCTGCACGCCCATCTCGGTCAGCGCCTTGGCCAGCTTGATGGCGGTCTGTCCACCGAACTGGACCACAGCGCCCCAGGGCTTCTCCAGCTCCACGATGTTCTGCACGTCCTCAGCGGTCAGCGGCTCGAAGTACAGCTTGTCCGCCACGTCGAAGTCGGTGGAGACGGTCTCGGGGTTGTTGTTGATGATGATGGTCTCATAGCCCATGCGGCGGAAGGCCCACACGGAGTGGACGGAGCAGTAGTCAAACTCAATGCCCTGGCCGATGCGGATGGGGCCGGAGCCCAGCACCAGCACCTTCTTCTTGCCGGAGCCGTTGTCCACCGCCTCGTTCTCTCCGTCGTAGGTGGAGTAGTAGTAGGGGGTCTCGGCGTCGAACTCGGCGGCGCAGGTGTCCACCATCTTGAAGGAGGGGATGATGCCATACCGCTCCCGCAGGGCCTTCACCTGGGCCTGGGTCATGCCGCACAGGGCGCCGATGTAGCTGTCGGCGAAGCACATCTCCTTGGCGCGCTTCAGGGTGTCCATGTCGGGTTCGCCCTTGCAGGACTTCAGCTCGTTCTCCATGGCGATGATCCGCTGGAAGCCGTCCAGGAACCAGATGTCCATCTTGGTGATGTGGTTGATCTTTTGGGGGGAGAAGCCGCGGCGCAGGGCCTCGGCCACCACGAAGAGCCGCTCGTCGGTGACCTGGACCAGCAGGTCCTCGATCTCGTCGGTGTACAGGCCCTCCAGCTTGTCCAGCTTCAGCGCCCGGACGTTCAGCTCCAGGGAGCGGATGGCCTTCATCAGCGCGCCCTCGAAGGAGTTGGCGATAGCCATGACCTCGCCGGTGGCCTTCATCTGGGTGCCCAGGGTGCGGCTGGCGGTGGTGAACT
>ENA-ORUO01001791-ORUO01001791.1-human-gut-metagenome-genome-assembly--contig:-NODE-1791-length-19041-cov-18.407616_pt1 | contig 19041 bp, 16 predicted proteins | sample MGYA00242082_ERZ509215 | MGnify/ENA primary metagenome ERZ509215 (study PRJEB26280, sample SAMEA2338829) | human gut metagenome | biome: human gut; feature: human-associated habitat; material: faeces... | reverse complement strand
TATTATACATGAATTCCTTGAGAATAAGGTGTCAACTTTATTTATACAACATCATGCATTGGAAAATATGGTGAGTCTTTATCTGCATGAATTGTCTGAAAAAGAAGAAATTTTAGATGGTTACGAAGTTTATACGCAGCTATTTTGTGTATAAGATTTTTTGTTGAGCACACCTATGAAGCTTTCCCCCCTGGCAGCAGAGCAGTTACAGATCCCGTTCCCGTGGCACGGAAACCATGTTTCTTCTGGTGTATGAGGTCACGGATGAGATGTCAAAGTATTGTATTAGCTGGATTGGGGGTGAAGATAAAAAATGGGTGAAATATGAGGAAAATAAAAGTGGTTCGCCAGATTTATAATAGAAATTTATCAGATATAAAAGAGAATGGGCGAAAAGTGATGGAATTCATTTCAATAGCCCACGGAAATCAAAAAGTCAGGGCGAAAAACAGCAGAAATGAAGAAGATTCCCCCAAAATGCCTGTGGAAACGCTGAAATGAGGAAGAAAGAGGGCGAAAATGTCTGAAAAAATCGGATTTTCGCCCTGTCATCTGTTTAAAATTATCTCACGATCGTATCCCGGATCTGGTCGAGTGACACCTCATAGTTATGGCCGGCAGAAATGGCTTTTAAATCTTCAAACTCTGCTTTCTCTTTTTCGACATCGTACCCGCTGCTTTTTTTGATCCGTATATCGCCGTATGCGGAATGGCAGGTTTCGATTTCAGAGGTAAGTTTGGCGCGGTCAAACATCTGATAGCGCACACCGCGTGTTGTGGTGTGTAAAAAGAAAAGGGAAGTCAGACGTTCACGGTCTTTTGGCTCACAGATACAGGTTAAAAGAATACCCGGACGGTTCTTTTTCATCTGAATCGGTATTGTGTATACGTCCAAAGCGCCCGCCTGTAAGAGCAGTTCAGTTGCAAATCCGACCGCTTCGCCTGTCATATCATCGAGATTGCAGGAGATGGACAGCACGGAGTCATCAAAGGATGGAGCTGTGTTGGAACCGGGAGAAGATTCGCCGAGGAAAACACGCACACAGTTGGCGGCAGCAAAATCCTTTGTTCCCATACCATAGCCGATCTCTGCTACATTCATAGGCGGCATGGCTTCGAAAGAGGTCACAAAATGTTTTAAAACAGCAGCCCCCGTTGGCGTACAGAGTTCGCCCTGAATATTTCTACTGTAAAAAGGAATCCCTTTTAAAAGTTCTGCGGTGGCAGGTGCCGGAACCGGGAGTGTGCCGTGGGCACAGTGTACAAAGCCATTTCCGACATGAACCGGAGAGCAGAGAATGGTTTCCGGTGCAAGCAGGAACAACAGATAGGCACATCCGGTCACATCCACAAGCGCGTCGATCGATCCGACTTCGTGGAAATGGATCTGGTCTAAGGTGGAGTGGTGCACTTTTGACTCTGCTTCCCCGATCAGACGGTAGACCGCGGCAGCGGAGTCTTTTACAGATGATGGGAAAGAAAGCGTGTGGATCTGTTCTAAGATCTGGGTGTAACTGGTATGGGCATGCGTGTGGTGGTGTTCATGGTGCGAGTTGTTGTCGTGAGTATGTGTGTGCTCATTTTCGTCATGAATATGATCGTGAACATGCATGAGTGTATCCTCGTCATGAGAGTGTCCATGTGAATGCATGAGTGAATCTTCATCATGAGTGTGCTCATGTGAATGCATGAGTGTATCTTCATCATGAGTGTGTTCATGTGAATGCATGAGTGTATCTTCATCATGAACGTGTTCATGGTAGCATTGTGTACCATGATCGTGTGTAGGGGATTCTTCCTGTGCATGGATTGTCATGTGCCCATCTTCATGAATGTGCTCAGGCAGAACATCATGGGAATGTTCTTCCTCCCCGTGTACAGCTACCCTCATGTGTGTGCCGCTGATCCCGCATTTTACTGCCGGTTCCACAGAAAGTGTCACACCGTAAGGTGCAAAAGCCTGATTCATGTCCGATAAAAATTTTTCTTTCTGATCACAGAGTTCATAGAGGGCGCCCATTAACATATCGCCGGCAACACCCATATTACATTCTATATAAAGTGTTTTCATAAATAATCCTCCCTGGTGCTGAATTTGATATTTTTTAATATGAAGATTTACAGTTTGTCCGTGTTTTTATGGCAGGATGATGGTCTGTCATCTGTTTTAGGGGCTGCCTGATGATTGATCATGCTGGCAAGGTAACCTGCACCAAAACCGTTGTCGATGTTTACGACGGAAACACCGCTGGCGCAGGAATTAAGCATCGATAAAAGTGCTGAGATACCACCAAAACTTGCGCCGTAACCAACGCTCGTCGGGACGCCGATGACAGGACAGTCGGTCAGGCCGCCGATGACGCTCGCAAGCGCGCCTTCCATCCCGGCGACTGCAATGATCGCATTTGCCTTTGATAAAAGTTCCATATTTGAGAGCAGACGGTGGAGCCCGGCAACGCCGACATCGTAGAGACGGATGACATGATTGCCGAGTACCTCTGCAGTCAGCGCAGCCTCCTCTGCAACCGGGATATCGCTTGTCCCTCCGGTGGCGACAACGATCGTGCCGTCAGCGGAATAATGCTCGGTGCGGTTTACGATGCCGATTTTTGACAGCTCATCGTAAAAAAGATCAAAACGTTCGGACAGGTACGCCGCGGATTCTGTCGAAAGTCTTGTGATCAGGATATTTTCTTTGCAGTGGGAGAGCAGGCTGTTTATAATGCCCTCCATCTGTTCTTTTGTCTTAGATGCACCGTAGATCACCTCCGGCGCACCCTGTCTGACTTCACGGTGATGATCCACCTTGGCATATCCAAGATCCTCAAAAGGTGCCAGCTTTAACTGGTCATAAGCATCGGAAGCAGTAAGCTGCCCCGATTCTAACTGTTCTAATATATGTTTGATATGATCATTTTCCATAGTAATCCTCATTTCTGAGCAACTTGTTGCGAAGAGGCGACGAGAATCTCAAATTCTCGTAGGCATGTTTTTTTATGCCTTGTCATAGAAGCTATTTGTTTTTGCTCAGAAACAAATAGCCGTGCGAAAAATAAGCTATCGAGCTTATTTTTCACACTAATTTCTCCTTCATTGCAATTCACTGCCTATTATACTCACATCCCACCTTATTTGCAAAAATAAAATGCACACGATTCTCTGGGTTTTGGAAGAAATAGATAAAAAATGGAAACTATTTTTGGTAAATTAGTTTCTTGCGGGTACGAAAACAAGATGATACAATATAGGAAACTCAAATAACAAAAATAGTTTCCATGTAATAAAGAAGAAACGGAGAACATGATGGAATTAAGGGAGAGTATTTTAGAGGGAACCTTAAAGGCATTTAACCAGAAAGGGTTAAAATTTACCATGGATGATCTGGCTGGAATCCTTGGCATGAGTAAGAAAACGATTTATACCGTGTTCCGTGATAAGGAATCACTTTTCTTAGCGATGGTAGATTATCTGTTCGATTCAATCAAAGAGAGCGAAAGACAGGTGTTAGAGAATGAAAAATTATCCACACTTGAAAAAATCCGGGCGGTTTTAGGTGTTTTGCCGGAGAGTTACCGGGAAGTTGATTTCAGACAGCTCTATCTGTTGCGGGAAAAGTATCCGAACATCTACAAACATGTGGAGGAACGGTTAGAAACCGGCTGGGAGACAACGATTTCCTTATTAGAGCAGGGAATGAAAGAGGGCGTGATCCGGCCGGTTAAGATCCCAATCGTAAAAATGATGCTGGAGGCGGCATTAGAGCAATTTTTCCAGAGAGATATCCTGATCTCTAACGGGATATCCTATCAGGATGGTCTGGATGAAGTAGTCACGATCTTAGTGCAGGGAATCGTTGCGGAAGGGAAGTGAGGATGATGCAAAAACGCATTTACTGGAATGACGGGTGGAAATTTAAGGAAACATACGAAAATCAAATGAGAGAGACGGCTTATCAGGATGACGCATGGGAGGATGTCAGACTGCCGCACACTTGCAAGGAGACACCGTTTCATTATTTTGATGAGAGCAGTTACCAGATGGTGTGCTGCTATAGAAAACATTTTTTTGCACCGGAAGAATGGAAAGATCAGACCGTGATCGTGACGTTTGAAGGCATCGCGCATGAAGCACAGGTGTTTTTGAACGGGAAAAGGATCGGGGAGCATCACTGTGGCTACACGGCATTTTCCATCGATATCAGCAAAAAACTGCGAATCGGGGCAGAAAATGTGCTTACAGTGCGGGTGGATAGCAGGGAGAACTTAAACATCCCGCCGTTCGGGTATGTGATCGATTATATGACTTACGGCGGAATTTACCGGGAAGCCTATGTGGATCTGAAAAATGAGACTTATCTCGCGGATATATTTCTGCACAGCGAAATACCGGAAGGTCAAAAGCCAGACGCAAAGCTGATCTCTGAAATAGAAATTAAAAACAGTGGCAAAACCGATGAAAAAAAGGAATTTCTCATCCGGCAGAGTATCAGAGAGCGCGGCACAGAAAACTACAGACAGATCGGTGAGGGCCGGGTGGCATCAGATCGTAAGCTTTCTTTTCCGGTGCCGGATGTAAAACTCTGGGATCTGGAGAATCCGGTGCTCTATGAAGTCAAAACAGAACTTTTGCAAAATGGAAATGTGCTGGATGAAAATATTACGCTGTTTGGATTCCGGACTGCAGTTTTTTTGCAGGACGGCTTCTATTTAAATGGCAAAAAAGTAAAGCTGCGAGGATTGAACCGCCATCAGAGTTATCCATATGTCGGCTATGCAATGCCGGAATCCATGCAGAAACGGGATGCAGACATTTTGAAAAATGAACTGGGCGTAAATGCGGTGAGGACGTCCCATTATCCGCAGAGCCGGCATTTTGTGGAGCGGTGTGATGAACTGGGACTTCTGGTCTTTACGGAAATACCGGGCTGGCAGCACATCGGGGATGAAATCTGGAAAAAACAGGTGGTCGAAAACGTAAAAGACATGGTAGAGCAGTATCGGAATCATCCGTCTGTGATCCTGTGGGGTGTGCGGATCAACGAATCCGGGGATGATGACGCATTTTACCGGGAAACAAACCGCGTGGCACATGAGCTGGATCCAACAAGACAGACTGGGGGTGTCCGGGCACATAAAAAGAGCAGCCTTTTAGAGGATGTCTATACCTACAATGATTTCAGCCACAATGGGACAAACCACGGATGTGAGAAAAAAAGTGCTGTTACGTCTGATAACAGCAAACCGTATCTCATCAGCGAATATAACGGACATATGTATCCAACGAAAAGTTACGACTGGGAGGAACACCGTGTGTGGCATGCCATGCGACATGTAAATGTATTAGATGCAGTTGCCGGGGAAGCGGATATCGCAGGAAGTTTTGGCTGGTGCATGTTTGACTACAATACACATAAGGATTTTGGCAGCGGCGACCGTATCTGTTATCACGGTGTGATGGACATGTTCCGAAATCCGAAACTTGCGGCTGCGGTCTACGCGTGTCAGCAGGAAAAGGAGCCGGTACTTGAAATCAGTTCGTCCATGGATATCGGGGAACATCCGGGCTGTAACCGCGGAACGATCTGGATTTTTACCAATGCGGACAGTGTACGGATGTACAAAAATGACCGGTTTTTAAAGGAGTATACCGCATCAGATTCGCCGTATAAAAATCTTTCACACGGACCAATCGCAGTGGATGACTTTATCGGGGATGCCATTGAAAAAGAGGAAGATTTTAAACCGGAGCAGGCAAGGAAAGTGAAGTATATCCTGAATGCGGCGGCGCGGTATGGACTTTCCGATCTTCCGAAAGGTGTGTATTTAGCGGCACTGAAGCTGATACTCTTTTATCATATGAAGCCGACGGACGCGGTAACTTTGTACAACCGTTATATCGGTGACTGGGGAGGTACTTCGACAAGCTACCGGTTTGAGGCAGTAAAGAATGGAAAAGTGGTAAAAGTGGTCAGAAAAGAGCCGGTCACTTCCATGCATTTATCCGCGGAACCGGACCATCAAAACCTGACAGAACGACATACTTATGAAGCTGCGGAAATCCGTATCCGTGCCCTGGATCAGAATAATAATATCGTAAGCTTTTACCAGGAACCGGTTGTACTGTCGACGGAGGGACCAATCGCCATCATTGGACCTGAAATCATTTCCCTGCAGGGAGGCATGGGCGGCACTTATGTCAGAACGACCGGGGAAGAAGGCGTCGGGATTTTAAAGATAAAAGCGGCACAGATGGAAGAGCAGAGAATACTGTTTGAAGTGAAAAATGACAGAAAATAAACGGTCACTGTGTTTTACAATGTGAAAAGAAATTTTGAAAAGAATTTTAATAAACACAAAATAAGGAAGGATGAAGTGTAAGATGACAGAACGATCAAAACAGATTTTTGGAAACGACATTGCACCGGGTGCCTATAAAAAAGCAGTCCGGTCAAAGCAGAAATTTATCCGTAAATTCGGGGATGACAGCACAAAAATTTATCCGACCTCGATTCAGGCAAATCCGTATATCGGACCGGAGCTCGGTGTTTCAGATATCCGTGTAGGCGAAGAAGGCACAGCGGATTTTAATACGGAAAAAGGAATCATTGTCGGAAACATCCGTATGGGATTTGGTCATTACCGCATTTCCATGGCGATCGCTTCCGCAGCACATGCGCTGGGGTATGAACCGTACTGGATGGATTTAAATTCCTACGGACAGACCACCTGTACCAAAGTGATCGGTGCGCAGAATGATCTTTACTCCATGGGTTCCCGTCTGTCACAGAAGAGCAGACTCTTTAACCGTCTGGTGTGGGAGCCGATGAACTATGAGGGATTCCGCAAACTGACCTACAATGCAGCAGATCAGAAAAATGCAGAATTGATGGCTCCGGTGTATGCGAATATCCCAAAGGATATCCCGGTCGTCGCAACGCATGTGTGGCCGGCGCAGGCTGCACTTCACGCCGGAATGAAATATGTGGTCAATGCGATCCCGGACAACTGGCAGATGGCGCTTCATTTAGCGGAAGGCAGCATTCACACGGTGCAGACGCACTATGCATACCAGGGGTACCGCATTTTAAACGGAATGCAGGGGAATGATGTGTTGAATCCGATGCCGGAAGATGCTCTTTTTTATACCGGACATTATATCGACCATGAGCTTGTCAGCAATATCGAGACGGACTGCGCAGCGAGAAAACAGAGAAAAGAGGAGGGAAAACCGATGCGTTTTCTCCTGACGATCGGCGGTGCCGGTGCACAGAAAGAAATTTTTGCAGAGATCATCCGTTTTTTGCTGCCACAGATCAAAGAAAAGAAAGCGGCGCTTTATGTCAATGTCGGTGATTACCACAATGTCTGGGAGGAACTTTTGAAGGAAATCCCGGAGATGGGACATTATGCGAAAGAACATTTTAACGACTGGGAGGATACGAAAAAATTTGCGGAGGATGCGCTTAACAAAGATGTCATCGGAATCCACGGCTTCTGGCATGAAAATATTTTTGAAGCGGTATACTGCACGAATCTTCTGATGCGAAGCTGCGATGTGCTCGTCACAAAGCCGAGTGAACTTTCATTTTATCCGGTGCCGAAACTATTTATCAGACGTGTTGGAGGACACGAGCAGTGGGGAGCAATCCATTCCGCGGAGATCGGTGATGGCACATTAGAGTGCAGGGATATCCCGCACACGCTTCAGATGATGAAACTGTTTCTGGAAGAAAAAACACTGCTCTGCGATATGTGCGACAACATTGTAAAAAATAAAGAAGCCGGAATCTACGACGGGGCGTATAAGGTCGTGGAACTTGCATTTTCGATGAAGCAGAAAAAATTTTAGGAAGGAAAAAAATCCTCTGCTCGCCAGAGGACTCGCATTTTCCTTCGGAAAACAAGGAGGATTTATGAAATTAACAGGAAAAGAGAAAGTCTCATACGGGCTTGGGGCGGTCGGAAAAGATATGGTTTATATGTTTTCGGCAAGTTATGTTTTGTATTATTATCAGGATATTTTAGGAGTCAGCGCGATCGCAATGGGAATCATTTTGATGGCGGCGCGTGTGTTTGATGCATTTAACGATCCGATCATGGGTGTGGTCGTTGCAAAGACGCGCACAAAATGGGGCAAATTCCGCCCGTGGCTGTTTATCGGGACACTGACAAATGCAGTGATTTTGTATCTGATGTTTGCGGCACCGCCAAAACTCGATGGAAACGGACTGGTGGCATATGCGGCAGTGACTTACATTTTGTGGGGTGTTACCTATACCATGATGGATATCCCATACTGGTCGATGATCCCGGCTTTTACGGAGGGCGGAAAAGAGAGAGAAGGACTTTCCACACTCGCGCGCTCCTGCGCCGGAGTCGGTTCTGCGATCGTGACGATCATCACAATGAAATGTGTCTATATGTTAGGGCAGGGAAATGAGCGAGTTGGTTTCAAATGGTTTGCGCTGGTGGTTGCAATTCTGTTTTTTGTATTTATTTTAATCACCTGTTTAAATATCAAAGAAAAATCTACCGTGGATGTGGAGGCACCTTCGGTTGGACAGATGTTCCGTTCCCTGTTACAGAACGATCAGGCGATGACGGTCGTTGTGACAATCGTTTTGATCAACTGCTCGATTTACATTACATCCAATCTCGTCATTTACTTTTTCAAGTATGACTTTGGCGGTGATAGCTGGTACAATGCCTATACCTTATTTAATACGTTTGGTGGAGCAATGCAGATTCTTGCCATGATGCTGTTTTTCCCGATCCTGCGCAAATTTCTGGGAACGATCCAGGTGTTTTATACCAGTTTTGTGATGGCGATTTTAGGATATGCGGTTCTTCTGATTTTAATGTTTGTCAATATGTCAAACCTGTATCTGCTGTTTGTTCCTGCATTTTTTATCTTTTCAGCAAATGGAATGTTATCCGTTCTCACAACGGTATTCCTTGCGAATACGGTCGATTACGGAGAGTGGAAGAATCACAGAAGGGATGAGAGCGTGATCTTTTCCATGCAGACTTTCGTTGTAAAACTTGCTTCCGGTGTGGCTGCGCTTGTGGCATCGATCTGCCTGACCGTCTGCAATTTAAGCCAGAATACGGACGGAGCAGCAGTTGCGGCAGCGGGAAGTTCGGTCGCAGGACTGCGCCTGACCATGACAGTATTCCCGATCGCAGGACTGCTTGTTGCGGTATTTTATTTCCGCAAAAAATATATTTTAAGTGAGCAGAAAGTGGAAGAAATCGCAAAAGAGATTAAGGAGATGAAAAAAGCATGATCACAGTCGAAAACCAGTTATTTTCCCTGCATACCAGACATACTTCTTATCTGTTCCGTGTCATGGAAACCGGACATTTGGAGCACTTATATTATGGAAGAAAAATTCATCCAGCCATAGACGGATTGATGGAACAGCATGCATTTGCGCCGGGCAATACCAATATTTATGACAGTGAACATCTGCAGTTTTCCTTAGAGGACACATGTCTTGAGATGTCCTCTTTCGGGAAAGGCGATATCAGGGAGCCTTTTGTGGAACTGACACTTTCCGATGGAAGCGAAACGTCTGATTTCCTGTTTGAAAAATTTGAACAGGGAACCGGAAAGGAAGAATTTGAGACACTTCCGGGATCGTATGATGAGTCCGGTGAGGTGGAGTGGCTTGGTGTGACACTGCGCGATAAAAACAGCGGAGTCATATTAGAACTCCATTATTATGTCTATGAGGACTGTGATGTGATCACAAGGAGCGCAAAACTCATCAATGAGAGCGGGGATGTGGTAAAGTTAAACCGCCTGATGAGCCTGCAGCTTGATTTAGAACCGTCCGACTATGTGTTTACAACATTTCACGGGGCTTGGGCACGTGAAATGGGGCGCACGGACGTACGGCTGGTGCCGGGAAAATATGTAAACGCCTCTTACACGGGAACGTCGTCGAGCCGTGACAATCCGTTTGTGATGCTTGGAAAAGAACATACCACGGAGGATGCGGGGGAATGTTTTGGATTTAATCTGATCTACAGCGGCAATCACTATGAGGCGGCGGAGGTCGGCAGTTTTGGAAAAGTAAGAATCGTATCCGGGATCAATCCGCAGTCGTTCTGTTTTACACTTGAGTCAGGGGAGAGTTTTGAGGCACCGGAGGCGGTAATGACCTACGCATCAGACGGATATAATGCCATGAGCCAGAATATGCACCGTTTTGTGCGGGAGCACATTGTGAGGGGAACCTGGAAGAAAAAGGAGCGCCCGGTGCTCTTAAACAGCTGGGAGGCAGCCTATTTTGACATTAATGAAAGAAAACTGCTCTCACTTGCAAAAGCGGGAAAAGAGGCGGGCATTGAGCTTTTCGTCATGGATGACGGCTGGTTTGCGAAACGTGATAATGACACGAGATCGTTAGGAGACTGGCAGCCAAATCCAAAGAAACTGCCGGGCGGTTTAAAGGGGATTGCAGATAAGATCAGGGCGATTGGCATGGATTTTGGAATCTGGGTGGAGCCTGAGATGGTCAATGTGGACAGTGATCTCTACCGCAGCCATCCGGACTGGGTGATCGAGATTCCGGGAAAGGCGCACTCGGAAGGGCGCAATCAGAGGATCCTTGATCTGACCAGAAAGGACGTGCAGGATCATATCATTGAGGAGATGGGCAGAGTATTTTCCTCCGCGGACATTTCCTATGTAAAATGGGATATGAACCGCACATTTTCGGATTATTTTTCACAGAGTATCCGTCCTGAAAGGCAGGGGGAGGTGGCACACCGGTATGTGATGGGACTTTACCGCTGCATGAGGGAGCTGACAAAGAGATTCCCGGACATCCTGTTTGAGGGCTGTGCTGCGGGTGGAAACCGTTTTGACCTTGGTATGCTCTGTTATTTCCCACAGATCTGGGCGAGCGATGATACAGATGCGCTCTGCCGTGCCGAGATCCAGACCGGGTACAGCTACGGCTACCCGATGTCCGTGATAAGCGCACATGTCTCCGGCTGCCCAAATCATCAGACACTGCGCACGACACCGCTTGAAACACGTTTTGCGGTAGCGGCGTTTGGACTGCTCGGATATGAGTGCAATTTCTGTGATCTGAAAAAAGAAGAGTCAGAGGCCATCAAAGCGCAGATCATTCTTTACAAAAAATGGCGCAGTGTGCTGCAACAGGGAATTTTTTACCGTGGCAGGAGTTTTACAGGGAACGGCAGAGGAAATGCGTTTGGAAAAAACAGTGTCCTCTGGAATGATGACAGCAATGTGACGGAATGGACGTGCGTCTCGCCGGATCAGTCGAAGGCGGTCGGCTTCGTCATGCAAAAGCTTGTCGTGCCAAACACGCAGTTCGGGTACTATAAACCACAGGGACTCTGTGAGGAAAAGAAGTATCATTTTTATAACCGTTCTTTAAAATATAATGTCAAAGAGTTCGGGGATCTGGTTAACACCGTATCACCGATCCATATCAGACAGGACTCCATTGCGCACAATCTGGTTGCAAAGTTTGTGAAAATGGACGGGGAAAAGGAGAATATTACGGCATACGGGGATACCCTGATGTATGGCGGCGTGAAGTTGAAACCGGCATTTTCCGGCAATGGATATAATGAGAATGTGAGATATTTTCAGGATTTCGGGGCGCGGATGTATTTTATGGAAGAGGCTTTCGAAGATCATGCTCTATGATTTTGGTTCGTCGATCTTAAGGAGCATCGGGGACAGTGAGCGCCCGCTTTACAGCCTGATCGCTGCGGTATGTAAGAGAGTGCACGAATTCTGGGTGCTGATGATCATTTACCCGATTTCGTGGGTTGTGATGGGAATTGCGATGATGATCGCGTATACGTTGCTGCGGAGAAAGATTTTGGCAAAAAGTAGTGTAAATCAGCTTGAATAAAAAAATATAAGGGGAAAAAATGTCTTATATCATATCCTACGTCGGAGCCGGCGGAAAGACCAGCAGCATTTATCAGGATGCTGCAGCGTTTGTAAACGAGGGGAAAAAAGTCATGATCACAACTACAACGCATATGTATGTGCCAAAAGACCGGGTGTTCATTGATGGCAGGGAGAAAAGTTGTGAGAAGCTGCGAGAGGAAGTAGCCGGGATTTTGAAAAAAAACGGGATCTGTGTGTGTGGCACAATTTTAAGTGATAATAAAAAAACAGAGATTTATGCGGTTGGAAAATGTGCCGGAAACGATGCTGTTGAAGAACAGCAGAAGATGGAACCGGAGAAGTTTAAAACTTTAAGCGTTAAACAGCTTACAGCAGTATGCAAAGAGGCAGATGTTGTCCTGATCGAGGCGGACGGCGCTGCACATAAGGCGGCAAAAACGCCGGAAGCATGGGAGCCGGCGGTGTATGCACAGAGCAATAAAGTTGTGATCGTCATGGGACTTCACGCAGTCGGAGGAAGTGTGGATGAAGTGTGCCACAGACCAGAGTGCGTAAAGGAAGCATTAGACTGCGACGGAGCGCATCTTTTGACCCGTACGGATTTGGATGTACTGATGGCGGTCTATGAAAAAAAGATCGGACAGCAGTTTCCGGGGATGGAGACGGAGCGGAGATATTTTATAAAAAGTTCTTGACACTACCGCTTTACCATGCTAAAATCGAAACAACTTAAAAAAAAAGAAACGTTAAATCGTTGAGCAAAGAGAGTACTTCATAGGATATCTCACAGAGAGTCCGTGGCTGGTGGAAACGGACAGATGAATATGAAAGGAATGGGTTTGCGAGAGCAAAGCGAACAGCGTACCAGATGGTATGGTCAGTAGCGGATGCCGTGTCCTCACGTTACAGAGGTAAGATATCGGACAGTAAAGAAAGATAGCTGTTTGTGTGTCGGATGAGGTCAGACATGATTGGTGGCGGATATTTCCAGTTCCTGGAAATATCCGTTTTTTTCATTCATAGGAAATTACGTCCTATGAATGAAAAAGCCCTCCGGGCGGGATGCGCACCTTGCGGAGATGAAGTTTGCTGTAAACAGCACCGCTCGGGCGCAAAAGAGTCGTAAGCGACTCTTTGTCCTACATGGAATCATAATGTCTGGCGAAACAGGGTGGCACCGCGTGAAAACGCCCCTGACTGGAAAAAAATTCCGGTCAGGGGCGTTTTTTAACAATAAAATTCGCGCAGAGTGTGAACTTTATTGTTTTGATAACATGGTTTTGCAACAGGTGATTCGAGAATGGAGATTGGGATGAAAAGAATTTACAGAGTTTACAAAAAGACAGTCAGTATTGTAAATGAGACAGCAACCGGGATGTACCGGAATCTGGTGGGAAAGAAAAAAGGATTTTTGTTAGAGAGTTATGACAAGAATTATGACCGCTATACATTTTTCGGCGTAGAACCGGAAGAGATCATTTCCTCGAAGGGACAGTCACTGGTGATTACAAAAAAAGATGGTACCGAGGATGTCAGGGAGGGAAATCCGCTTACATTATTAAAAGAATATTATAACGAATTTGAAATCCGGAAGGACAATGAGGAACTGAATTTTTCGGGAGGTCTTGTGGGAAGTGTTGGTTATGACTTCGTGAGATACAGTGAGGTGCTGCCGGAAGAAAACCCGGATGAGATCGGGATTGAGACGGTTCAGCTTATGCTGATGAAAGAATTCATTGTGGTTGATCATGTGGCAGAAACACTGACCGCGGTGATCTTAGAATCCGATGATGAGACAGGAAAAGAAACGGCAGCGAAAAAAGCAGCAGAATTGATCAAAACTGCCATGCAGGAACAGAAAGAATCAGAAGTAAGACTGATTCCGGATGGAGTGATCACGAAAAAGTCAGATACTTTAGAGGAATACAGTGAAAAGGTAAATAAGATCAAACAGTATATCCGCGACGGGCATATTTTCCAGACCGTGTTATCACAGCGCTGGACGATCGCGACGGGACAGGATGGATTTGATCTGTACTGCGAACTCCGTGAGCTAAACCCATCTCCATATCTTTATTATTTTAATTTTGGAGATTTTGAAGTGATTGGAAGTTCCCCGGAGATGCTGGTCAAACAACAGGGGAATAGGGTATTTACCTGCCCGATCGCCGGAACAAGACCAAGGGGAAAGACAAAGGAAGAAGATGACAGACTGCACAGGGAATTGCTTGCCGATGAAAAAGAGCGTGCCGAACATGTCATGTTAGTTGATCTGGCCCGCAATGATATGGGACGCATCTCAGAGTTTGGTACGGTAAAAGTTACAGACTTTATGAGCGTAAAAAATTATTCACATGTCATGCATATCGTCTCGATGGTCGAGGGACGCAAGAAAGGCAGTTTTCACCCGTTTGATCTGCTGGCATCCTTCCTCCCGGCAGGAACTTTGAGCGGAGCACCAAAGATCAGGGCGATGGAGATTATCGAAGAACTGGAGAGTGTGAGAAGAGGCCTTTACGGTGGTGCAACCGGATATGTGGATTTTTCCGGCGATATGGATTTCTGTATCACGATCCGTACGATGATCAAAAAAGGAAAAAACGTTTATTTACAGGCAGGAGCCGGAATCGTTGCAGATTCTGTTCCGGAAAATGAATACAAAGAATGTTGTAACAAGGTCATGGCTCTGGCAAAAACCCTTGTGGAGGAGGAAAACTTATGATATTGCTGATCGATAACTACGATTCATTTACATTTAATCTGTACCAATATATTGGAACTTTTACGCAGGATATAAAGGTTGTCCGCAATGATAAGATTACGATCGGGGAGATAAGAGAGTTACATCCGGATAAAATTGTTCTTTCCCCAGGACCGAAAAGTCCGAAGGAAGCAGGAATCTGTATGGAAGTGGTAAAGGAACTTTACAGAGAGATTCCAATCCTTGGCATCTGCCTTGGACATCAGTGTATCGGTGAGGCATTTGGGGGAACCGTGACATACGCAAAAGCATTGTTCCATGGAAAACAGTCAGAGATCACACATACCGGAACCGGAATTTTCGCAGGAATTACCTCACCGGTCAAGGTGGCAAGATATCACTCGCTGGCAGTGCAGATGGATGATCTGCCGGAATGTCTGACGGTTATGGCACAGACCAAAGACGGAGAGATCATGGCAATGCAGCATAAAGAATATCCGGTGATCGGTTTACAGTTTCATCCGGAATCTATCTATACAGAACATGGAAAACGAATGGTGGAAAATTTTATCAATGGAATCAATTAGGAGGTAGTTATGATACTCGATGTCATTGTAGAGGATAAAAAGAAGCGTCTGCCGGAACATAAAAAGAATATCAGTGAAATAAAAATGCGTGAACTGGCAGAGAAGTATGAAGGCAAAAAACACGGTTTTTATCAGGCATTAAGTAAAAGTGGTATTTCCATTATCGGAGAATTTAAAAATGCTTCCCCAAGTCTTGGGAAAATTAAAAGTAAAATAAATTTATTGTACAGAATTGATGAATACAACGAATCGGTAGACGCAATTTCCTGTCTGACCGAGGAAGATCATTTTGATGGAAATGTGGACTATCTGAAAAAGATAAGGACGATCACGGAGCTCCCAATCTTAAGAAAAGATTTTATGATCGATCCCTACCAGTTTTATGAGGCAAAGGCGATTGGGGCAGATGCAGTACTTTTGATCGCAGCAATTTTAGATGATGCACAGATGAAAGATTTTTATCAGTTATCGAAAGAATTAGAGCTGGATGCACTGGTGGAAGTACACGATGAGAAAGAACTGGAGCGGGCAATGAAGATCGATGCAGATATCATTGGAGTCAACAACCGCAACCTCAAAGATTTTACAATCAGTCTCGATACGACGGTACAGCTTTCGAAACTGGTACCGGAAGACAAAGTTTTGGTTGCGGAGAGTGGTATCTTACAGGATGCGGATGTGGAACTTTTAAAGGAATGTGGTGTGGATGCATTCCTGATCGGCAGGGCACTGATGGAAGCGGAGCATCCGAAGGAGGTTGCAAAGAGGTGGAAAGCATAAAACAGAAAGTTCCACAGATCAAAATCTGTGGGATCACGCAGGATGAGGAAATACAATGGCTGAATGAAGCGGATGTTTCCTATGCAGGATTTGTTTTATATGAAAAAAGCTGCCGTTACATTCCAATCAGTAAAACACAAGAATTGTTTGAAAAATTAAATGACAATATAAAAAAGGTAGCTGTCGCAGTAAACCCGGATGTGACGATGGTAAAACAAGTTATGGATGCGGGGTTTGATATCCTGCAGGTGCATGGCAATCTGACAGAGGAAGTCCTCGCAGTGACAGAGATCCCGGTCTGGCGGGCGGTCAATCTTACGGATGCGAATATATTTGAGGAACTAGTGAGGGAATATAGAGATTTATCCATAGATGAAAAAATCACGGCACTTCTCATGGATGCCAAAGAGTTTGGAAGCGGAAAAACCTTTGGATGGGATGCATATGAGAGAGACGAGGGCAAAGAAATGCTAAGGCAGCTACGACAGATACTTGAGAAAGAACAAATCCAGTTTGTGCTTGCAGGAGGTCTTACCCCGGATAACGTCAGCCGGGGGATAGATATTTTTTCACCGGATATCGTGGATGTCAGTTCGGGTGTGGAAAAAGAACCTGGACAGGGAACCGGAAAAGACAGGGAAAAAATACAGAAATTTGTGCGGAACATGCATTCTATTGTTTAGACGGCGGAAAATCAGAAATATAACAGTATTTCGTTATAGAAAGTGATAAATAAAGTAAAAGAGATATAAGTTAATTTTAAATTTAAGAAAGGAATACAAAAAATATGAACCAGAAAGCATATTACGGAGAATTTGGAGGACAGTATGTAGCGGAATCTCTGATGAATACATTAGAGGAATTAGACAAAGCATTTGAGGAGGCAATCCATGATCCGGAATTTATGGAGCAGTACCATTACTATTTAAAACAGTATGTGGGACGCGAGACACCTCTTTACTTTGCGGAACGTCTCAGTGAAAAGTATGGCACAAAGATTTATTTAAAACGTGAGGATTTAAACCATACCGGAGCACATAAGATCAATAATGTAATTGGTCAGATCCTCCTTGCAAAGCGTATGGGAAAAAAGAAAGTTATTGCGGAGACCGGTGCCGGACAGCACGGCGTGGCAACTGCGACAGGTGCAGCTTTGTTTGACATGGAATGTACCGTTTACATGGGCGAGGAAGATATCAGGCGACAGGCACTGAATGTTATGAGAATGGAGATGTTAGGGGCAAAAGTCGTAAGTGTCCGTTCCGGCAGTAATACATTAAAGGATGCCACCAACGAGGCAATCCGTACCTGGGCAAAGACAGCGGAAGATACCTTTTATATCATCGGTTCTGCGGTAGGTCCATATCCTTATCCAAAGATGGTCAGGGAATTTCAGAGCGTGATCAGCAGAGAAGCAAAAAAACAGTTCTTAGAAGTGGAACACAAGCTGCCGGATGCCGTGATGGCATGCGTGGGCGGCGGCTCGAACTCCATTGGAATGTTTGCAGATTTTATAGAGGAACCTTCGGTAAAACTGATCGGCGTTGAGGCGGCCGGAAAGGGAATCGAGACAGGTGAGCATGCGTCGGCGATGGCACTTGGTGAGCCGGGAGTCTTACATGGTATGCGTTCCTATCTGCTGCAGGATGAAGATGGAAATGTAAAACTGGCACACTCTATTTCCGCAGGACTGGATTATCCGGGGGTCGGACCGGAGCACGCCTATCTCAGAGACAGCGGAAGAGCCACATATGTTTCCGTGACCGATACAGAGGCAATGGATGCGCTGATGGAACTCTGTAAATTAGAAGGAATCATTCCTGCGATTGAGAGCGCACATGCAGTAGCTTATGCGAGCAAATATGCGAAAGAACTTACCGAAAAACTTGGTGCAGCGGAAGCAAAGGATAAGACAATGATCATCTGTCTGTCAGGACGTGGAGATAAGGATGTCAATACGATTGCGGATTATCTGTCAGGAAAAGGCTACCTGAACTGATTCAGAAAAAATAAATTAAAATAATATAAACATGATTTAATAAACGAAAAGAAGGGAAAGACAGATATGAATCGTATTGAAGCAAAAATGAAAGCCTTACAGGAAAAAGGCGAAAAAGCATTTATCACTTATATTACAGCAGGACTTCCGGATCTTGAGGGAACAAAGAAACTGCTAAAGGCGCAGGAGGAGGCCGGACTTGACGTTGTGGAACTTGGGATCCCGTTTTCTGATCCTGTTGCAGATGGTCCGGTCATTCAGGATGCATCCTACAAAGCAATCTGTAACGGCATCAATTTAAAAAAAGTATTTGTGACAGTAGAGGAGCTGAGAAAAGAAGGTTCAGAGCTTCCAATCGTCTTTATGATGTATTACAACACCATACTTCATTATGGGGTAGAGGCATTTGTGAAAAAATGTAACGAGGTCGGTGTGGATGGTCTTATTATCCCGGATCTGCCGCTTGAGGAACAGGAAGAAATCACAAAATACTTAAATCAGGATGAAACAACTATTCTGATTCAGCTTGTTTCACCAGTTTCCGGTGACCGTATTCCAAAGATATTAGATGGCGCAAAAGGGTTTGTATACTGCGTATCTTCTATGGGTGTAACCGGGCAGGGAGCAGATTTCCACAAAGAAGTTTTAAGTTATCTGAAGAGCGTGAAGGCTGTCGCAAAGATTCCGGTCATGATGGGATTTGGTATCCGCACAGCGGAGGATGTAAAACCGATGAAAGATACGATCGACGGTGCAATCGTGGGAAGCCATTTCATCCGTCTGATGGAAGAAAATGATTACAGCACAAAAGTGGCAGCAGAGTATTGCAGTACATTTAAGAAAGAATTAAATTAACTTTAAATAAAAATAGGGAGGAAAATCATGCACAGCATGCTGGGCATTGCTCCTGCAAGAGGCAAATGCTATAAAAAACATAGCATGTATTTTGCTCCGCAAAACAGGGAGGATTATCATGAAAGAATACATAGCAAAAGCAGTAGATGGAAAAAATTTAACACAGCCTGCAAATAAAAAGTCAAGGCTAAAATGAAAGAACTTTGAAAATTTTA
>ENA-ORUO01001772-ORUO01001772.1-human-gut-metagenome-genome-assembly--contig:-NODE-1772-length-19219-cov-2.792423_pt1 | contig 19219 bp, 24 predicted proteins | sample MGYA00242082_ERZ509215 | MGnify/ENA primary metagenome ERZ509215 (study PRJEB26280, sample SAMEA2338829) | human gut metagenome | biome: human gut; feature: human-associated habitat; material: faeces... | reverse complement strand
TTTCTCAGAAATTTTGACTGATGGCTCACTTCCAAGAATAGAGGGAAGCTGTTTTGCATTCTTACGAATCACCGCAAGTTCCTTTGCAACAGGCTTTCCAGCAGCCAATACTTTATCAATTTTCTTTTCATATACTGCATAGCGTTTTTCCCTGTCTTCGATTTGCTCATTTATTTCATCAAGATGCTTTTTGCTTTCTTCAACTTCTTCCCTTGCATCTGCAATTTCAGCACCTACTGATGCAATCACACTCTCAGCTTCCTGTTTTTCGGCATTTAAGATTTCAAGTTCTGCCGTCAATTCCTCTGTAGCCCGCATAGCTACCTTATATTCGGGAATTGTGTAATTATCACGTTTTACTCCAAAGATTTCTACCTCAATCCCCCGCTCCAAACACAATCCTTTTAAATATTCACGTTCTCTTTCCTGCCAATGAGTTGTCTCATTATCTGTCTTTGAGACAGCCGGAGCAATCCCCATTTCCTGTAAAGCCTTTGTAAGACTATTTCTTGTATGCATCTTTGTTTTATATCCATGTGCTACAGGAATATAATCAAGATGCAAATGTGGTGTTGCTTCATCCATGTGGAGAACCGCATTAAACAAATACAGATTCGGATTTCGTTCCTGAAAACTTCTGGCATATTCATCTAATATTTCACTTGCTGCTTTTGCGTCCACAGATAGATTTCCCTCTGAATCCAGGACACCTGTATCATCCTTTTTTCCAATCTGTACAACAATCTCATAAAATTGTTTCTCTCCATTTCCGGAATTCTTTATGTCCTTCAAATAATCCGTAACCTGCCGGTCCTTTCGTTTCTGCTTTGCATTATATTCTGCTATCGCTTCACCAAAGAGCTGATTATAAGCTTCTCTGATTGGCTGCTTAATATACTCCACATTCCATGCAGTTCGATTACGATCTACATTTTCCGCAATAAAATCTCTATTATTATGGGATATGCTCCCTTTTCCTTTTACAAATGAAATTGTTTTTCCCATAGGCATTTTCTCCCTTCTAAAACCATTCTTTTTCACTATGCCCGCCTAAGCGGGTTCCCGGCGCATACCGCCGGGGTTCTGTTACTCTTTCCAAGAGTAATTCCTTATTAGTTTTGACACTTCGCATCAAAACATAAGTCGCTCTTCCGAGGGACTCCTGCGGAGAGCTTCTCGCCAACGATAAAAACTGTTGGCAGGTACACAGGTCATATCTTGCAAAAGTACATCGGCTTCGATATGACCTGCTTCGCTTTCCTTAAAATGTGGCATCATTTTTATGCCACATATATCCGTTTGGCATCATTGTGATGCCTATCCAAATAGATCGAGGAAATCGAGTGCATCCTCCCCGAGCAATTCCGGTTCGTCTGATTGGGACTTTGTTTCATCATGATCCTCGTCCCTTCCATCACCTGAAACAATAGCTCCATTTGATACGCTACTGCCTGTCTGCATTGTCAGCTTATTTGTAAGCTTATCTGCAACCAATTCAGCAATACGCTCCGCAAGTACATCATCAGCATTCCTTTTCGTTGAACCTGATAAAATCAGTTCAATAGCAACTGAGTTCTTCGATGCATTTTTCTTTTGCGCCATTTCTTCAAGCATTTTCCATGTTTCCATATCCCTTTCGTTGTCAGCCCGAAATCTGAGGCTTATCCTTTTATCCTTCATAAACATTTACCTATAATGTAGAAAAGAGAGCTTACGCTCCCTTTCTCATTCTCACTTGTGTCATATACAGGCTCTCATATCCCTTTGCAGTAGCACATATATCTGAAATGATTTCCACACTGTCTGTATCATATGTCCCAAAGTTTCTGATAAGACATCCTCCGCCACCAATGATGTGAAGCTTGACCATCTCCGGATCATACTCATATTCGCTGAGCTTATCAAAAATTTCTACAGTGTATTTTTCTGCCTCAGTCTGCATCACTGATAAGATGCGATTGGATGTATCGGCTGTTCCGTTTCTAAGGAAATCTTCAATCAGGCTCTCATCCGGCAGCTTTCCGCATTCAGCCTGTACAGCGTTATAAATGCGCTTTACACACTGATGCACGCCAAGCTTGTCAGTATACATCCGGTCTGACATCGCTCTGCCGTTTGTAATTACCAGTGTATTCATCGTGCCATTGCCGATATCAGCAAGCATATGTACTCCTTTATATAATGGCATCGAAGCAACAATACCGGCATATCCCTGAGGGTAGACAGCAACATCACATATTCTGATATGATAGCTTTCATTGCAGAATTTGAAATCCACCTCGGAATTTCTCATCAGATAATCTTTGAAACCCTGTCTCTGGTTAGAAAGCCAGTTCAGAGGAAGACCGACTGCAAGAAGCACGTCCGCCGTACTGATATTTCTAAAAGCAAGTTCCTTTGCAATTGCAGCCAGGGTAAGAATATAATAACCATCATCCTCATTTTTATTGGCAATGAATACCTTATGGTTCTCTCCAATCACATAATACTTACCATCATACTCCAATACATTAGATGCGATTGCCAGTTCCGATGCATAGCACTTAACGCCACTCTTGAATACTGTGTGACGGGTTTTCATATTTCCATATCCATGATCAATTCCAATTAATATTTTTCCGTTAATGTTAAATCCTTCCATATAATTACCATGCCTTTCTTTAAATTCTGCGAATTTGTGCTTTGCACAAATTTGCTGTGTGAAAAAACTACCATATATGGTTTTTTCACACTTTCTTTCTTAAAAATCTGCTCCTGTTTACAGAGCGCGTTTACAATATTTTCCATTTTTGTCTTTTGATTTTTTCCTGTTTACTTTGTTTACAAAGCTCGAAAACCGCTAAAATTCAACATTCTTCTGTAAACAGATGCGTTTACGGTCATGTTTACACCGGCTTGTAAACGAAATTTGTAAACAGGCTAAAAAAAACTTTTTTATTGAAATGGCAGTTCTGTATCATCCGGTACCTTTATATAACCGCCACTTGGTTCATTTCTTTTCCAGCTTCAGTGCTTCCCTGTAAATCATAAGTGTACACACATAATCTTCCGAACAATCATCAAGCCACTCCTGAATCTGTCCCACTTTGGTATCCTCAGGCATGAATTCCTTCTGCATTACTTTCAGGTATTCTTCCATATCCTTTGAGAGTTTCAGTTTGTAGTTCTTATGCTTATAGTAGAAATCCATCATCTCCGCCCAAAGCTGTTCAATGTACTCATGGGACTCATGCTCGTCCTCAAGAATATGCTTTTTCACTCGTTCCGGATGAACCATAATGGGAGCAAATCTTCGATTCCCGGTTCTGTCCAATGGAAGAAAATCAAGCGTATTGCTTGTACCGACAAAGACACATTGTCTTGGTCTATCCTCAGGATGTGTTTCATAAGGAATCTTGTAATTATCCTTAGGTCTGCTTAAGAAAGCTTTGATCTCTTCTACCGTTTTTGCATTTACCGTTGCAAGCATTTCAGGCATTTCTATAATCCAGTGGCCTTGCAGTTTTCTATAAATATTGTCATCTCCAAGTTTGCTCAGGTCATCCGAGAACCACTCATCATCAATTGCCAGCAATCTGAAAAAAGAAGATTTTCCGACTCCCTGTCCTCCGACCAGACATACCATTATTTCAAACTTGCATCCGGGATCATAAATTCTGTGGATTGCCGCCTGCATGAGTAAAAGCATTACCTCTGTGGTATACTCACACTGATCTGCTCCAAGATATTTCGGGAGCACATCAGCGATACGGCTGACTCCATCCCATTCAAGTGATTCCAAACATTCCTTTACAGGGTGAAAATGATTCTGACTGGCGATAATATTAAGAGCTTTTCCTATGGCTTTATAGTTCTTAAGTCCATAGGTACGCTCCAGATACCAGTCAATCTGATCCACATCCACGTCACGGATTCCTCCACCTTTTGGCTTATCCCAGCCAAGATTTTTAATGATATCTGTCTTACATGTAAGGTCATTATGGCAGATTGCTCCCGCAAGCACCGGATCATTTTGCAAAGCAATCATGCAGTTATCAATGCTCTGATACGCTCTGCCTTTTTCATCTGTTGAAAGCATCTGACGAACATCTTCTGCTGAATAAGAAGGATTACTATCCAACACGTTTTCGATTTCTGCCAAGGATTTCATCTCCTGCTCGTTTAATATTTGCTGCAATCCGCTTCACCTCCTTCCCATCCATAAGAAAGAGTTAACGTTTATCCGCTTCATCTCGCATACAAAGAATGTCAAGCCAGTACTCTATCTTCTCCTGCTGGTGGAGTATATACGCAAATCCATTTGAAATAACAGCCGTCCCCGGCTCTTTCGTAAAGATCAAGTCCTTAGCTTCTTCTATCAGGTGCTTACATTCTTTTAGTTGGTCAATCGTTTCATCTGCCCAGCGTTCAAATCTTTTCTTCACAGTTTCTGCATACTGTTTCTGCTCCACAAGTTTCCGATAAGCATTTTTTTCGTCATCAGAAATTTTGTGTTCCGTTTCTATGGGAAGATTAAAATCCTGAATGATTTTGCATGCAGCATCATATTGTGACAAAGAAAACATCTCTTCCACATATCCGACTGCATCACCATGTGCTCCACATCCAAAACAATAATAATGAGACGAATCTATCTTCATGCTCGGATGTTTATCATTATGGAATGGACAGCAGGCCATTCCGTTTCTGTTCACTTTCAGTCCATAGGATTCTGCCACCTGCCTGACAGATATCATGGACTTTATTTCATAAAATATGTTCAATAACTTTCTGCCTCCTATTTTCAAAATTTGCTAACTATTCAGAGCCATGCAAATTTTTAAAATATAGGAATCATGCTTGCATGAATGACTATATTTTTAAAAATTTATATGGCGAGAAGCCACATCGAGATAAAACGAAGTGGAATCGAGATGCGGGTCTGAATAGTTACAATATTTTATTGATTCTGGTCGAAAGCCTTGTTATACTTTTCTTGTAAATATGTATTGAAAGGCTTCGGCTTTTTAGGAAAATCCCTTGTTACCAGCAGGGGATTTTTCTTTTACTGTTTCCATTCATCATCCTTCTTCATGCCTTCCAGTGTTATCGCTATAAGATGAATCGTATCCAGCAGATTTGAATCTACACCTACACCGGAATCAATTCTTTGAAGTTCCTGCATCACCCCTTTCAATTCTTCTTTTAAGGCTTTGAATACTTTAGGATTTCCCTGAACAACGATGTCCTTGTTCTGAAGCCTTTTTATAATGAAATCCTGTTTCGTAAGCCCCGAGAGATGAACTGCTCTTTCAATCAGTGCATCTTCTTCCGGTGAAACACGGAAAGCCACTATTTTGTTTCTATGACGTCCTTTTTGGTCTAAATTCTTAGCTGACATCTTTTTCATCCTCCTGATCTTTGACATCCATACCACGTTCATTGTCAAGGAAATCTGCCATTTCATCCTGCTTCGTTGGAAACAGGTGCGCATACCGATAGGTTATCTTTTCTGACTCATGCCCTACACGATTTCCAATTTCCAATGCTGTAAATCCTTTATTGATCAGAAACGAGACATGACTGTGACGCAGATCATGAATTCTGATTTTCTTAAGTCCAGTAACCTTACAGCCTCTTTCCATCTCTGTGGCAAGTACATGTTTTGACAGTGACTGAAATATTCGGTCTTTAGGCTTTATGTCATAGAACATTTTCAGACAATCCTTCATTTCCTCGCATAAGAATTTCGGCATCTTGATCATACGATTACTTTTCTTCGTTTTAGGAGTCGTGACCACATCCTCACCATGAATTCTCTGATATGATTTGTTGATGCGTAATACTGCTTTATCAAAATCAAAGTCTGCGGGAGTAAGCGCAAGCAGTTCTCCTTCACGGATTCCACACCAGTAAAGAATTTCAAAAGCATAATAGGAAATCGGACGATCCATTATGGCTTCTGCAAATTTCAGGTACTCTTCCTTTGTCCAGAATGACATTTCCTTGTTTTCCTCCTGTCCCATACATCCGGCATTTCTTGCAGGATTTATATTCAGCTGATAATATTTTGCTGCATGATTGAATAAAGCACTCAGTTCCGCATGAATTGTTTTCAGGTAACATTGTGATAATGGCTCCCCATTTGGCTTTTTCAGCTTCATCATTGTATTCTGCCAGTCAATCACATCCTTTGCCGTGATCTCTGACAGTTTCCGTTTTCCTAAATAAGGAAGAATCTTCTTTTCGATAATTACCTGCTTTGTCAGCCATGTATTTTCCTTGAGCCTCGGTCTGACATCCTGCTCATATAATTCATAGAAAGCTTCCAGTGTCATATCAATATCAGCGGTCTTTTGCAACTTGAACTGAGCCTCCCATTCTAAAGCTTCACGCCTTGTGGCAAAACCTCTCTGGCACTTCTGTTTATTCTGTCCCGTCCAGTCCTTGTATCGCACCATCGCATACCAGGTGCCATTCCTATCATTCTTATAAACCGGCATTATGCATCCCTCCTCTCATAATTCTGAGTCTGATAAAAATGCTCATAGAAGAATTTTGTATCAATTCTTCCCTGTATGGTCTGAAATCCCAGATCCTGCATTTCTTTGTTAAGCTTTCTGATCAGCTTATAAGCATAACTTTCTGATACTCCTAAAATCTCTTCCACATCTGAAACTCTTAAAAACATTTTTTCCATAATCCTTCTTACCTTCCTTTTCTTAAATCTGTTATTGTGATACTTGTCGTTTCCCTTTGACACTTTCCTGGCGGGTAACCTCTGGTTTCATTAGCCTAATTGACTGTTTTGGACTGCGCCGTTTCCGCTCCCTCCATACGCTCCCTTTCGATCATCGCATACTTTTCCGGAGTCATAATCATGTCTCAGACGATCATTCAGTTTTTATCTTAAACTAATTTGTTTAAGTCTTTGTGAAATCTATAATACTAAACAATTTTGTTAAAGTCAAGTGAATAATTAAACTTTTTTGTTTAATTTGTTCTTGAGTGCACTAAACAAATATGTTAAAATAAACAGTGTCAAACAAATACAGGTGTGATGCTTGCATCTCTACCTGTATTGTTTAGACACGTAAACCACATGAGGAAGTAGCCCGCAGGGCGGATTCTGAATGGGGTCAGATTTCGGAGAAATCTGGTTTATTTTTCTTACAGCGAAAGGAGAAATTACCATGGCAATAGGAGAACGAATCCATTTCTTCCGCACCAAACGCGGAATGACTCAAAAATATGTAGGAGGACAAATTGGCTTTGATGAAAAATCCGCCGATGTCCGTATGGCTCAATATGAAAAAGAAACCCGTGTTCCAAAGGACAACCTGATCAAGGCACTTGCAGATATATTTGATGTAAATCCGGAAGCACTGAAAGTTCCGGATATTGATTCCTATGTTGGTCTTATGCACACTCTTTTTACCCTTGAAGACCGCTATGGTCTTAAAATAGAGAAAGCGGAGGACGGACAGCCTCGTCTTTATCTCGATTTAAAGCATTTTCCTGACAGCAGCCAGCTCTACGACATGATGATGGACTGGATGGATAAAGCAGAGGCTCTGGAGTCTAAGCAGATCACCCAGGATGAATATGACCAGTGGCGCTATCACTATCCAGTTGTTGGTCAGACAACACATACTCATTTCGCAAAAGTCATCCCTCAGGAACTCAGCGACATGCTTATTGCTGAGGGCAAAAAAATCGATCAATCTGAAAATAAGAAGAAATAATGCTCTTCGAATCGTTTCAACCGGCTTCTTTCAGGCAAAGAAAAAGGCCTTGCCAAGCTAATTTTTCATTAGCTCGACAAGACCTTTTATTGTCTTATCTGAAACCACACCTGTTAACCACTTGCACTATTTATCAATAATGCAAATTATCACAGTGTTATCATTTTGTTGTCAAATCGTTTTTGAAAAGCCTCAGAAACCGCATAAATACAGCATTCTTTGAGTTGCTTTTGTTATTCAAACTCGGCGTGTCCTTTGTTATTATTAACTATATTTGTTTAAGTTTTATACAAATATACACCGCTTTTTACTTCAATTACATCATTTATTCTGGCTTGCTGATTTTCCGTTGCCAAAATGTTGCCATACACTATTCTTTTGATAAAGTACATTTATTCATTCAATTCGTTCATAATACCTTTTCCAAAATCTGTCAACTTTATCATTTCAACATCATCTTTACCCACAAAGCTTTCTATTAAGTTTAATTGTTTAAATTTGTTTCTTACAACAAGAGCATCTTGTTCGTTAACGTAATATCCGCCCTGAAAACTACTTATAGCATCTTTAAATTCCGAAATCTTTTTTATACCAGTAATTCTTAATGAAACAAATTTAAACAAATTATCCAATGTAGTCTTAATCGTTTTTTTATCTATTACTGTGTTAGACGTAAAAACAAAAACCTTTTCGGTAAAGTGTAATACTATTTCCTTTCCATAAAATGCTTCTTCAAAGTCTATATCTTTTTTAACAACTCCAAAAGAAGATATTTGCTTCCGTAAGTCCTCATTTTCTGCTTGAAGAAATTCGATTTGTTTTAGCATTCGATCTTTCTCTTCATCATTACCCCTATGCCAGCCTGGTCGTTTTATTTCATTCTTCGCTTGCATAATCGCAATTGCTACTTTTCCCATTAAATCAGATTGATCTTTCCAAACACTGGCTAATCTATTTCTCATTGCTCTACTCTTAAATGCAGCTAATTTGCCCTTTTTGATATCATCCTTTTCTATTTTATCATCATCAACTTCTACAGAATCATCTAACACAAATACTAAGACAGGTATGCCTTTATCTATAGCATAATTATATTCCATTTCAGTATAGCTAATTCCAGTTGCTTCATTAACAGACCCATAACGTTTTCCTAAAATCAAAATATAATAATCACATAAGTCAATAACTTTTTTTATTACACTAAATTGTTCATCATCTGTTGCTACAAAATTTTCCATGCCGGCCGGTATGCAATCTGCCATAAGCAAAATATCCAGTACCCGTCTTCTTTCTTTTAATAAATCCGAATATGTAGAACTAATGAACACCTGATATTTAGTACTTTCCATGATTATCCTTCCACCACTACTTTTCAAAATATTCTGCATTTACTTTGCCAACTCATTTAAATCCGATAAAATATCTTCCAAATTAAACGAATACACCCATTTTGCACCAATACCGTATGCTTCAACTGGCGCACTATATGAATTATCCAATTTGACTACTACTAACCCATTTCCTTTTTCATGATTTTTAGCTATCTCATATGCTTGCCAATTTTTATATCCAATTTCCGCACTATCCGGATGCGTATCATCAGAATGTTTTCCAATTATGGCAATCATATAATTAGCGTCCCCTATCTTTGTGCTTAAAACTTGTTTAATGGTCGCCACCGACTCGCTTTGTATTTCACTCGGCGTACAATCCTTGATTGAAAAATCTATGTCTTTGTTTTTATTCCATGCCTCCAATAAATTATAATAATGTCGATCATGTTCGTAGTCAAACGAACAACAGACCTTTTTCTTTGCCATTGTTAAACCTCCTTGAGTATTTTTCTTAATCTTTTAGCAATCGCTTCTATAAATGGTATATGTCTTTTACAAAATTTTGTAATCTTAGCATGTATCTCAAAAAAATAAAACCAATCAATAATAAATATCGACAAAAATAGAACAGTATCACAAATAATTGCTATAGTAATTTTATCCGACAAAATCCATTCCTTATAAATTCGCACCACATTAATCAATGCAAAAAATATCGGCATCAACATTTTATAAAATAAGTCAATAAAATTTAACACCATAGGATAATCTTTCTGATAATTCGCTCCTTCACGTGCAAATATATTTACCGAGCCTAAATTAGATATTTCTTTTTCAAGACTATCCAAATATATGTATTGGCGTTCAACATATAACATATCTTGAATATACCGTATCATAACATATACAATCAATAACCAAAGTAATGTCTGAATAATCGTATTGCTCAACTGTAAAGTCATGTCCAACTCTTTATGTATTCCTTCGAGAATAAGTTCAAATGCTTTTTCCGGTCTAATTAAAAGCAAAAATGAAAATGCTTCTAATATACAAAGGACAATAAAACTTTTATTTCTTTTTGCTTGCGCTTCCTTGCTCAAGCTAAAAGTTTCTTTATAATGGTCATACAGCATTTCAAGCGCATCCATATTACCACCCTCTTACTGCCCTCACAATATCATCATGGTTGAAACTGTAAACTCGTGTTGCACCACAATTTTTAAGTTCCTCTGGGTACTCATATAAAGAGTTTAATTGTACTGCAATTATATGTTTCCTTAATTCTTTTGCCTTGGCAACCTCGAAATTCTGCCAGTTCCGATAACCAATAAGCGCCCTGTCTTTATGTAATTTGTTTGCTTCCTTTCCCACAATTACGACAACATGTGTTGCTTCATTGATTTTTCTTGACAGAACGCTCTTAACCGTTGGTATATTCCAACTTTGAATTTCACTCGGCGACTTATCATTGCATGTAAATTCAAAACTCGAATTTGCGTTCCACATATTCAATGTGTACTTATAATTTCTGTCATTTTCAAAATCAAAAGATACAAAAATTTTAGGTTTTGCCATTTCAATTTCCCTTTCTATCTCGGTCCCATAAATCTATTTCCATTTAAGTGTATCATATGCTCTGGCATTTCAGCAATCCATACTTCCGTTTCCCATGCCAATGTTTCCGAAAATTTCTTATACGTCTTGAAATCCAGAAAAGCAGTAACAAAAATTTTACCTGCCGTAACGCCTTTTGTCATTTCTGTAATCTCAAGAATCCGTTTCGGGTCCATCGGTCCTACAGAAGTGACCGATTCCACAAAATAAATCCAGTTCTTGTCTGCTCTATACAGAACAACATCCGGCATCTTATCATGTAGAGTAATTTCAAAGCCCAACTCCGTTAGCTTATCAACATTCTTTACCAAATCTTTCTCTGTGGTATCGCCTACATACAGACATTCCGAATTTGGTGCGAATCTCGGTGCAAATTCCTCAATAATTGCTTTCTGCAGTTCATTGTGTTTCCCTGCTGAAAATTTAAAATCCGCCCCATTAATCTTCACTGGCATCATCGTCATTTTCTTTTTAGAAGCATAAATATCAATCAGCTTATCATGGTACATAAGGAAACGATTCAACGATTTCTGCCATTCTACAGATTGCAATGTTTTCAACATTTTCAGCGTTTCTTCCGTAAGGCGGTATCTATAGTTCGGGCTGTTCGTTGCCTTTCCATTATCCTCTACCAAAGCAGCGGTACGAAATCTATGTAACGCCTGCTTACGAAATGTTTCCCGACTGTTCTCTGCATAAGTAGTCCCATAAAAGGTATTAGAAAACTGAATGATGTCATGAATACGAATCCACTCGTTACTCGCTTCTTTCCACGACATATCCGGTTTCATATCTGCCATTGCCAGCAGTACATAACAACATATATCCGCCTGCTGTGCTTTTGGCATACCCACCATCTTCAAAAATTCTCGTGCTTCTTCAACTTTACCCACAGTATCCCTCCAAAATCAAATTACAGTTTCTTTCCGACAAATCTTTTGATTTCATCAACTTTCTTCCCATTTCCTGTATGCTCTCCATATCTGGCACAGGCATCGAATTTACTTCTGTAGAGTTTACCTGTGTTGAGCCATTTAAAATCCGATAATATTCATCATATAATGTAGAGTTAAAAAGCACATACAAACCATATACCAAGCACTCCGACATCTCTTCCAAAAGTCCGTCAATAAAATTGATTTTATTCTGCGTGCTAATTTTCGTATACTGGGGATAATTCTTCGCCAAATAAATCCCACATTGCAATCTTCGTGGTTCTTCCTTTGCCGTAAATCTTTTTACAAACAAATAATTCTTATTATCCTGCATAAGCCCACGCTGATCTGTCACCACATATTCATGCTCTTTCTGAATAGGGAACTGCACCTTACCTTGTTTTATGTGCTGCGAATAAAATAACGGGATTGCGCCTTCCTCTTCCTCATCACGAAGAATATCTCGGTTTCTGAAATCTACTGTTAAACCTGTTTTCATTTTCACACCAATTTCAGGCAACGTCTGATTAAACTTATGCAACCTTTTCAATACCGTAACTTCCTCATCATCTGTTACCAGATACACATAGTAATCTTCACCAGAAACAACAAGATCATATGGTACGGTCAAGAAAGTTAATTCATCAAAATCTTTGTTTGACTTAGATGACGTAATTTTTACCTGTGCGGGATTTACATGCGTTTTCCGAACTTTTATAATAATGGTCTCCTGCAATACATCTTCTTTATCAAAAACTTTATTCCTACTTACAAATAAGTGAATATGCTCTAATTTCCCTTCTGTCAGAAAATATTGTCGGAACCGTTTGAAATATGCTCCTGATGTCCATGAGCGAGGAATAATATAAACCATTTCCCCATCATCTTTCAAATTAAAAAGTCCCATAGCCGCAAAAATAAAGTACATATTCGGCGCACCATAACAAACTTCCGGCATAGCTGTCGCTTCCGGCGCATCTTTCGGTATTTTCATATAAGGCGGATTTCCAATTACATAATCATATTTCGTCGGATTAGGATTCCCGCCTATCATATAGTTAAAATCTAAATATTGACTTGTAATATAATTCTCTGTCTGAATATTATATTTAACTATTTTACTTGAATGATTTTTGCAATACTCCAAATTATCCTTTAAAAGGCCCAACACATTATCGTCATTCTCATAACAAGTCAATTCTATTTCTTTTACTGCGTCAAACTGTTCTAACCATTCGATAAAAGCACATGACAATATGCCAGAACCCGCCCCGGCATCCAGGACCGTTACACTCTGCTTATTCGTCGGTGTTTCATACAAATTTGCCATAAACCTTGCAGTTTCCATACTTGTAAAAAACTGCCCATATTTTTTTCTCTCTTTCTTTGGCATACTATCTATATATAAATTCGTGAGTTCAATAATCTTTTCCAACATTTTATCTCACCCCATATCCATCTATGTGTACCAATTATACTCTGTATCTGCTCTATTTTCAATATCTTTTCAGAACAAACGTTCTTTTCTTTTTTTAACTTTTTTTAATAGCCACTCCTATACTATACCGTATTTTCCATAAAAAATCTATCCGAACATCTGTCCCGTTCATTCATCATCTTTACTAAAATCTTTACATTCCGATAGCAAATCCCCACCAGCCAGTCAAGAGTAAACTGAATGGCTGCGCCGCTCTTGACCGGCTGGCGGGGATTCGCTTCATGGTGGCTAAGAGGGTTTTAAGCACTCCTCCGCCTGTCAGCGGGCTTCCCGATTGTGTTTTCTCCTTGCATCCCGTTTCTGTTCAGCTTCTATCTGTTCCTGTTGCTTTGCCCGGTTAATCACTGCGTTTACCTGTTCAAATCCAACCACAGCCTTTATACGCCCGAAATCCGCCGCTATTATCCGCAATTCTCGGTTTTCCTCCAAGACTTCTTCCAGCCTGTTTGTCAGCCGCTCGTTTCCGCTCCGTTCCCTGTTATACGCCGCTTGCAGCTTTGTAAACTTATTTGAAATATCCAGATATGCCGAATAAACAGAGCGCATGACTTGCACGATTTTCTTTACCAGCGGTTTTGCTTTCTTCTCCCGATATGACTTTGCAGATTCCATAACCGCTGCTTCTGGAAGCGTCTGCTCCGGGTCTGCGGAAAAATCTGCCGCCAGCTTCTCCATGTTCTTTACCATAGGGGCAAGTTCATTCATGCGTTTCTGATATTTGTCCGCCTGTTTCTGCGCTTTCTCTGCTTCCTGCCGGGACTCCTGTAAATCTTCCTGCAAGGAACGAATCTCATCATCAACCTGTAACAACTGTTCATGCAAATTTTCGTTGATTTCTTGAAAAGTGTCGTTTTCTTCCTGTAATTCCGCTTTTTTTGCTTCCAGTTCTGCGACTTCCTTTGCCCGTTCCTTTTTCTCAAAGTCCAGAACGGATAAATGCTTCTCATGTGTACCTTTCTTCTCCTATTCTATGCCATGTTCCCGCATGATAACAGCAAGTTGTTCTTTCTCATAAGCTACCCACTGATTTCGCTCTGTTTCTCTCCTTGTACCACCTTTAAATCCGAGAGCAGATAACGCCTGTTTCAGTGATACTCTTGTATCAAGCCCCCGCTTGCTTCCTGTCGTATACGGTACAAAATCTATGTGCAAGTGTGGCGTTGCTTCGTCCATGTGAAGATAGGCAGCAAATACTCTCAAAGTGAGATTGCGCTGCCGGAAACCTTGCATATATTCATCAAGTACCTTTGCCGCAAGCTGTCCGTCCTCTGTTTTCGCCCCCATATTATCCTTATCGCCTATCTGAACAATGATTTCATGGAATGGTTTTTCCTGCTTTCCACGCAGTATTTTATTGTAATAATCATCAATCCGGCGGTCACTTCTGGTCTGTTTCTCATTGTACCGGGCAAGTGCTTCATCAAACAATTCGTGATATACGTCTTTAACATTTTCGTTGCAGTATTCCACGTTCAGACAACTTCGCTCCGGGTCAGTATTCTTTGCATGGAATTTTCTGCTGTTATGATTGACAGAGCCTTTCCCTGTCATAAAGCTGATCGTTCGCTTCAATCAATATCCTTTCTCCCTGTCCGGGTAATCAGCGCCGGATACGGCGCATAGGCTTTGTTACTTTCTCCGAAAGTAACGCAAAAGCACTTTTGACAGCCGTTCCGTCCATCAAAAGCTGCCTTTGCGCTCTGCCGAGGGCTTTTCCGTCCTACGGACAGAGCGGCTGTTCCCGCCGCTTTTCTTCCACCGCCATAGCTTTTCGGATAGCCGAAAGTACGTTTTCTACCGTACATTCCTCCCACCCGCACAGCCATACCAGCGTCCTCATTTCTGCCGCAGTCAGTTCCACATCTCCAAAGATTTCATTGAGTGCGGCAATCCTACGGGCTTCACTTTCGTAAAAATATTTGTTCACGTTCCGGGTTCCCCATTCTGGCTGAATTATCATCAAATCACACCTTTCTCGTTGTCTGCTATCCACAGGAGCGTGACACGCTCCTGTCTATTGTCATCAAAGGAAAACTACCAGCGGAAGTTGTCCGACACTCCACGTTTTTCCAGATATTCCTGTCTGGCTTTTTCCCGTTCTTCCTGTGTGGGCGCAGTCTTATATTTCGCATATAATTCATGGCGCACCAGCGAATCCAATTTCTGTTCCAACCCCTGCAGGATTTCATTCAGACAATCATCATCTTCCATTAGATGATAGCGGAGCAGAGATACAAATAATTCATAAGGGATTTGCACGTTCTTCATCACTTAATCCTTTCTGCGTCGGTTTGCGTCGATAGCGTCGATATTTTCTATACCAACCCGCTGTAAAAAATACCGTCGCAACCGACGCATATCGTCGCTTTTATTCTCTCGGCTCAAGCCGTTTCAAAATAATCTTCCTTTCATGCCCCCGCTTATTGTCATAGAAAATTCCATAGTCATTAAGCAACTGGCTATTGACTACATTCAGCTTTCTGGAAAGCACGTTTGCCTGTATCTGCATATCCGGCAACTGGCTCACAAGTTCTGTTGCCGTCCCCTCCCATTTCGGCTTATCCTCTGTCAGAAAATTGTTGATTGCTTCCAGCAAAGGATTCGGCGGTTGTTTCCACAGTTCCGTTTCCGCCTTTTTGAATTTCCAGACGTAACGCTCCCGGTCAAACTCTATAGTCAATTCCTGATCCGGCTGGTCACGCCCCACTATATCCATGACCGCCTCGTTGTCAGTGCGCTTTTTCTTGTGCATGATAAACGCCCCGTCTGCCGCTCCAAGCAGCCCGTTTGTGCCGGAAATCATATCAAAGCTGTCCTCAGATTCCAGCTTGCGTGTGTGATGAACCACCAGCAGGCAGATACCATATTTATCGCTGAACGATTTTAACTTTGTCACAATCTCGTAGTCGCTGGAATAGCTGTACCTGTCCCCGCCGACCTCACGCACTTTCTGGAGCGTGTCAATGATAATTAGCCTTGCGTCCGTATGCTCTTTCAGAAATTCCTCTAATTGCCCGTCCAAGCCCTCATTCAATGTCTTTGCCTGTGTCGCAAAATACAGGTTATCAGCACATTCCACACCGAACATACCGGAGAGCCGCCGCTGAAGCCTTGCGTAATCATCTTCCAGTGCCAGATACAGCACCGTCCCCTTTCGGACGGGATAATCCCACAGTGGAAGCCCCATTGCCACATGATAGGCAAGCTGCCCCATAAAGAATGATTTTCCAACTTTCGGCGCACCCACAAAAAGGTAAGTCCCTCCATAGAGGAATCCGTCTACAACCGGCGTTCTCGGCGGGTAGACGGTATCATACAGTTCCGTCATGGAAACGGTTTGAAGCCCGCCGCTCCCGGATTTCTCCGGGATATTTGCGGCTTGCAGATTGATTTGTGCTGTTTCATTTGCTATAATTTCATTGTGGTTTTTTAATTGCGGCTGCGCCCCATCTGCGTCAACAGATGATACGGGAGCAGTCGTTTTTCTTGTTTCTGTCATTCATCTTCTCCTTTCAAACCGTCTAATGTAATTGCGATTACCTGCAACGTGTAGAGCAGTTCGTCATTGTCCGGGCTTAATGCTTCCAGCCGCTTCAATTCTTCGTGGATAGCTGCCATTTGATTTTTCAGCGCCTTATACACCCTCGGATTGCCCTGTACCACCACGTCCCGGCACAGCAGCCGCCTTGTGATGTAGTCTTGCTTTGTCAATCCCGACAGCGCCACCAAATCGTTAAGCAGCTTCGCTTCCTCGTCTGATACCCGGAACGCTACTGTATGATTGCGCCACCGCCCTTTGTAATCAAGTATTCTTTCCATTTGCGTCCTCCTTTGTCATTCGCTCCATTTCCAATTTTTCCGCCATTTCCGTCTGCACCGTAGGAAACAAGTGGGCGTAGCGGTAAGTGATTTTCTCCGCTTCATGCCCCATGCGCTCCCCAATCGCCAGCACCGAAAATCCCATGTCGATTAACAGGGAAACCGCGCTATGCCGGATATCATGCACACGAATTTTTTTCACTCCTGCCTGCTTCGCCCCTCTCTCCATTTCGTGATTGAGATAGGATTTTGTAACCGTAAACAGCCGCTCGTCCGGCTGAATGTCGTAAAGCATTTTGATATATTCCTGCATTTCCTCACAGAGAAATAGCGGCATTTTGATTGTACGGTTACTTTTTTTCGTTTTCGGGCTTGTGATAATGTCCCTCCCTTTAGATCGGTGAAATGTCTTGCTGATTGTGACCGTCTGATTCTGGAAGTCAAAATCAGCCGGAGTGAGCGCCAGCAGTTCGCCGGAGCGGATTCCACACCAATAAAGCATTTCAAAGGCATAATAGGAACGGGGCTTATCCATCATGGCTTCGGAGAATTTCAGATATTCCTCTTTCGTCCAAAAGTCCATTTCTTTCGGAACTTCATTTCCCATTGTGCCAGCCCGCCTTGCCGGATTATAAGGCAGGTTATAGAAGTTCACAGCATGGTTGAAAATCGCCGTAAGCTGGGCGTGTATGGTTTTCAGATAATCCGCCGAATAAGGCTTCCCTTTCTCGTCCCGGTACGCCATGAGTTCATTCTGCCATGCGATAATGTCCTTTGCTTCAATCTCCGCTATCTTCCAATTTCCGAAATACGGTAAAATCTTTGTGCGGATTACATGGCTTTTAGATTCCCATGTGCTTTCCTTGACACGCTGTTTCTTGTCGGCTTCGTAAACTTCAAAGAAACTGGCAAACGTCATATCCAGCTTTGCGCCCTGTTTCAGCATGACCTCATGCTCCCACGCCTGCGCTTCCCGCTTCGTAGCAAATCCCCGTTTCTGGGTCTGCTTCCGCTCCCCTTTCCAGTTTGTGAAACGATAGATTACCCGCCACGTTCCCGTAGCATTGTCTTTGTATACAGCCATTCAAATCATCTCCTTTCCTCTTAATCGCTGTAACAGACCTTTTTATGAAAAAATGTAGCGTTCACACGACCAGCCACCGTCAGATAGCCCTGTTTCTGTAATTCTGCGTTCAGTTCCCGCACAATCTGGTAGGCTTTTGACTTTGACACCCGCAGTTCCGCTGCCACTTCCTCCACAGTCATAAATGATTTTTCTGCCATTCAGTTATCCTCCCCTTTCTTTATCTAACTATTTTTGTTTAAGTTGTATCTATAATACTAAATAAATTCCGTTAAGTCAAGTGGTTTGCAGAAAAATCTTAACTTTTTTTATTTAAGTTTCTCTTGCTATTCCCATTACACCATGCTATACTAACTTCAACAGAAATGTTTAAGTCAAGAATGGTTGTATCACTATAACTACAACGGAGGTTCTATTATGGCAATCGGCAAACGAATCCGCTTTTTCCGCAATCGGAAAGGCATGACGCAGAAGCAGTTAGGCGAAATCCTCGGTTTTCTCGGAAAAACATCTGATGTCCGTATGGCGCAGTACGAATCAGAAGCCAGAACGCCGAAGCAAGACCTTGTAAAAGAAATGGCACATATCTTTGATGTCAGCCCACGAGCAATCACAGTCCCGGAGATTGACAGCTATATCGGGCTTATGCACACGCTCTTTGCGCTGGAAGATATGTACGGGCTGAAAATCGGAGAGATTGACGGAGAAGTGTGTCTGCGGCTGGACAAGTCCACCGGCTCCACCTATTCCTCCATGTTTGATATGTTCCACGCATGGCAAGAACAAGCTGCCCGCCTGGAACAGGGAGAGATAACCAAAGAGGAATACGACCAGTGGCGGTACAAATATCCCGAATTAGATACTTCAAATCACTGGCGTAAAGTAGTCCCCTCAAAGGAATTAAGCGACTATCTCACAGAAGCCTTGAAAAAGGACACTGAATCCCAATAGAGCGCCTTATTTTTCTCATAAAATACGCAAAAAAACCTTGCCGACTTTCAGCTTCATTTCTGAAAATCAGCAAGGTTTTTCTGTTATTGAAGTATTCTATTATTCAGTGAGTGATACCCGAAATGTTGCCAAATCGTTGCCAGTGCTTAAACAAATTTGCTTGTAACCTGCATAAATAAAGGCTTTCTCAATCCAATTTCATCACTCAAACTCCTTTGCGGACTGCGTTTCATGACACGCAAAGGCTGTTATTAGAGGTT
>ENA-ORUO01001756-ORUO01001756.1-human-gut-metagenome-genome-assembly--contig:-NODE-1756-length-19330-cov-3.086952_pt1 | contig 19330 bp, 24 predicted proteins | sample MGYA00242082_ERZ509215 | MGnify/ENA primary metagenome ERZ509215 (study PRJEB26280, sample SAMEA2338829) | human gut metagenome | biome: human gut; feature: human-associated habitat; material: faeces... | reverse complement strand
ATGCCCTCACTGAAACCTATGTAATTTTTATTACTGAAAATGATGTATTAAAAGCCGGGCTTCCAATTTATCATATTGACCGCATCATCCAAGAAACCGGTGAACCATTTGGCGATGAAGCTCATATTATTTATGTAAATTCCCAAATCAAAGATGAAACAGAACTTGGAAAACTAATGTACGATTTTTCCTGTACCGATCCAAAAGATATGTATTATAAAATACTTGCTGACAGGGTACGTTATTTTAAAGAAGATGAGGAAGGAGTTTTGACCATGTGCAGAGAAATGGAAAATATGCGAAAAGCTGAACGCATTGAAATTGCTAAACGTATGCTAGTCTCCGGCAAACTCACTTATGAAGATATTGCCGCTTTTACAGACCTGACCTTAGAAGAAATCAAGGCTCTGGCTGTACAGAAAACTGCATAACAAAAAATGACTCCCTACAACACATGACCTATTTGGTATATGGGGATATGTTGTAGGGAGTTTCTTAGTAAGCGGCACACAACAAACCGCATAAAAATCCCATGGAAAGCATTCCTTTAAACAAAAATCCTTCCTCTGTAATTGCCTTCTTCTGCATACTGCATTGTTTTAATATCAAATAATTCGTCGGCATCTAATGACTGAACGATAAATGGAGAATGTGTGGAAACAATAAACTGGCTATTAGGAAATGTTCTTTTTAAATCTGCAACGATTTCTTTCTGCCACTTTGGATGCAGATGCAGATCTAGCTCATCAATCAAAATCACAGCTTCCTCTTCCAATGGATTCAACGAATCCGGATTTGCCATTGATAATCTCTTTGCAATATCTGCAATAACCGATAAAACTGCTTTATATCCTCCGCTTAACTGATCAATCTGGAGATCTACCCCTTCTGAATTTGTCATCACCATTCTTGACGGTGCTAACTCAATCCTTAAATTGGAATATCCCTTTACTGCTTTCTGGCACAACATCTTACTTTAACGCTTAACAGACACTCTTGTTGCCTGTCGTTACCTCAACACTACTATATCTAATGTAAATATGTCAACTTAATTTTTGCAAATTTTTTCTATTATTGCTGCACTTCTTCATCTATATATGCTTTGGGATGCCTGCTACTCACTACCTAACAGCTTATCATACCTTTATAAAAATTATTTTTTCATCTGCCCAGAATCTTGATATTTCCTTTGAAAACGGATATAATAACAGAAAAGAAATATATAAACACTATTTTGTTAATGGAGGTGCAATATGGCTAACTTATATCAGTACCTTACAGAAAACTATAAAGAAAATGAGCCTTTTTTTCTTTCTGATATACAGATTGAAGGAATGACGGGCAATAATATCCGTCAGCAGCTAAAAAAATTGACAGATGCTGAAAAGGTAAAACGTTTTGACAAAGGTATCTATTATCTTCCCAAGAGAAGTATTTTCAAATCTGGTTCAAAACCTACATTGGAAAAAGTTCTGGAATATAAATATCTGCGTGACAACGACAGACGGTGCGGTTACATCAGCGGATTATTATTTTTCAACCAAATGGGACTTACTACACAGGTTCCTATGCAATATGAAATCGTATCAAACAAGGCAACCAATGAATACCGGGAAACTTCTCTGGCAAAGTCCCGTATCATTATCAGAAAACCTAAAGTCCCTGTAACAGAAAAAAATTACATGGCTTTACAGTTTCTCGATATGTTAAAAGACGTGGATGTTTATTCAGAAATGTCTGGAACCGATTTGCAAAAACGTCTTTATCAGTATATGCGTGATGCTGGTTTGGAAATTTCTGATCTGGAATCTTATTTTTCATATTATCCTGATAAACTTTACAAAAATCTAATAGAAACGAGGGTGATCTATAATGGCATACTTGCATAACAATAAAGACCAGTTCCAGGATGCAATCGAACTGGCTTATGAACAGACCGGCATAATGGCACAGGCGATAGAAAAGGATTATTACGTCACCATGCTTCTTCGCCTTCTATCTGAAAAAATGCCTTACATCGTTTTCAAGGGTGGTACCTCTTTAAGCAAATGCCATAAAGTTATAAAGCGTTTCTCGGAAGATATAGATATTACAATAGATACCCAGATTTCACAGGGAAAGAAGAAAAAAATAAAACAGGCAATCGTTTCTTCCGCAGATGAACTAGGTATGAATATTGAAAATCTTGATGAAACAAGAAGCCGTCGGGATTACAACCGCTACATTATCAGTTATGACTCCGTACTTCCTTTAGCCAGTGATGCTTTAAGTCCTGCTGTATTATTAGAAACATCCTATACTGCGATTTCTTTTCCAACAGTAATATTACCTGTTCACAGCTATATTGGTGATATGATGGATAAAGAAGCTCCTGATTCTATCGAAGAATTTATGTTGCTGCCATTCTCCATGAAAGTACAGGGTATCGACAGAACACTGGCTGATAAAGTTTTTGCCATTTGCGATTATTATTTACAAGGCAAAGTTCAGAAACATTCCAGACACATATATGATATTTACAAACTTCTTCCGCTTGTTCCTCAAGATGAAACTTTCAAAAATCTTGTACATGAAGTAAGAAATATCAGGGCACAATCTCCAATCTGTCCATCTGCTCTTCCAGATGTAAATGTTCCGCAACTACTTGAACAGATTATTGAAGAAAAAGCCTACAAGAACGATTATGATAATTTGACTACCCAGCTTTTAGAGGAAAAGCTCTCTTATGATATTGTAATCAATTCCTTAAAAGATATTTCCAAGAGCGGAATCTTTAAATAGTGCATTGTCAGAAAACATAAAATAAACCTCTTTATTTGAAGGGGTTATATTTTATGTTTTTGCATTGTCACGAAAAGTTCTATAAAGTTGGTAATCTTTTGGTACTGTTGGTATTTCTTGCTTTTTTAATAACTTAACATTTCAGAAGTAATTTTTTCTTTTCCAACATAGTATTCAGAAGGAACCGTATAGTCATCTGCAAGTCTTAGAGCAGGATTGTCATGATCATACATATAACTGATATTTGAAGTTTGATATTGATACAATCTCTGAAGTACACATCGTAATAAATAACGCTGTTTCAATGTATCTGAATAATTATCGTGATCATCAAACATAACTACTTGTCCCATACTCTTCATGTTCCATCAGAAACCATTTCTTCTCGTTCATCAAAATATAATCCTGGGCAAGCCATGTTCCTTTCTTTCCTTCGATTTCATATCCGGTTGTATCAATGGAAAGTCTGGTATCAGAGGAACTTTTGATTGTGAGAAATTCTGGAACGATAATGAATCCATCTTTATTAATATAGTAGGCTGTGGTTTTTCCCTCATCCGTAATTACCAGAACATCGCTGCATCCGATGGAATGACCTTTGAAGTTCTTCGGTCGCTGTTTCTGCAGGCGTATTTTTATATCCGCCGGAGTTTCCCCCGGCTGGATTCTTCCAATGTACACCTGCTGATAGTTCTCAATGCTGACGCTCTTTCCTTCGCTTCTCAGCTTTTCATAAGAACGGAAACGAACATCACGATACTCTGGTGTTTCTTTTACCTGATATACTGCACACTGACTTGTACTCATTCCTCGTCCTCCTCTTCCAGTTCCGCTTTATAATCTTCCAGATCCATAAGAAAAATCTCATAGCCTTCGTCACTCATGCAGAACAGCTTTCTTATGGTATTGCAGACCAGTCCGATCATATCCGCATCCCCTTTCAGAAATGGAATGATATGGTCGATAGCTTCCATCGTATCATTTCTGTTTCCTTTATCAAACATTGCGGTCACTAAACATTCGTCTGTATCAAAGTTCATTGCCAGATCTATCATAATTCTACATCCCCCTTCTTATGTGCTTTGGTTTTTTCTGCTTCTTTATTTTTCTGTTCCTGTGCTTTTGCCCTTGCCTGAAACTCTTTCAACGACTGCAGCACAGATTTTTTCAGTTCTCCTTTTTCGCCCTTTACAGGCTCTTTCTTTTGCGTCTGGTTCGGTTCTACTGATACGGATTCTTTCTTGACTGGTGCTTCTGAAACTTCCTGTTTCACTTCCACAGTCTGTTCTGCTTCCTGCACTTTTCCATGTTTCTCATTCAGATATTTTTCCATATCGTTGATTGCTTTCTGTACCAATGGACTTTCCTTATAATGAGGAATCATATCTATCAGTTCCCTGTCTACTCTGTCCCAACACATCAGTTCGTACTCTCCAGAATAATCCTTATCCCCGTCCTGCAGGTCAAAACCAATCCCTTTGCCTCCATGTAGTCGATCTGCCGGAATACTTTCATAAATTTTAATCGCTTCTTCCAGAGTAAGATTATTATGGTACTCCCCCATGACTGGGAACTCCATACACTCTGCTACATAAAAAGTAATCGTAGCTTCTGGCTGTTCCTGTTCTGGTTGTCTGGTAAAGATAGAAAGGGTTTCTGCATTTTCCAGACGAGAAAGTAATGACCTGGCAGTTATCACATCACTGTCTATATCAGATTCTTCCGATACTTCAACCAGCCAGTCCTTTAAACACCCTGTTTTCTGATTCAAAATGTCCTCTGTGATTTTCTCCACCTGTTCTTCTCTGTTCTCAACGGTATCTTTATATTCGTAAGTGTCATATTCATAGCTGAAATTATCTAAATCAGCCGCCAGCTTTTTGATCTCCTGCTGATCAAGATAGGCTTCGGACTCCCTCATATACTCTGCCAGAGTGATTCTTTCTTCTGCGATAGGATTGATGTCCACCTTAATACCTGCCATTGCTATACCATGAGCATTTAATTCATTAAAGAAACTGTCCTCCCGGATATCGCCACGATAAGAAAGCACTACATCAAGATCAGAATCTTCTCTGTAAAGTGTCTCCCTGCTTCTGGAACCATGAACCCTTGCAGCAAGCAGCTCTACTTCATTTTCCAGTCCCATTTCTTTCAGAATACCCTGTGCGTGATACAAGACACCCCGTTCCACTTCTGCCCTGCTAAGACCATTTAATGCTACTTCATCTCTTCCAATCTCAGAAGTCGCACGAAGCTCACCTGCCTGCAATAAGTTTTTGGAATGTTGGATGGTCATTGCCTCAAATTCTTTATAGTCTACTTTAACGCACTCCATATCATCCATTCTTTCACTTTTCAGGATTTCATAAGTAGCTTTCTGAACAGATGCTTTGGGATTATCATAATCATTGGAATGGATTTCGTGCAGGTCAGAATCATAAAAAATATAAAAATAGCCTTCTTCCGTTGCCTGTACGGTCAGATACCCTTTGCTCTTGGTAAACTGCATTGCAATTCCCTCACAGGTATCCACTGCTCTTTCCCGGTCATAATCCTCAAAAATACTTGGTGGACAATTCTTTAATAACTGTGCCAGCTGCATCTGTCGTTCGCCTGCTTCTTCCACTTCTACCATCAAATCCTCATAATCAACGGGAACTGCATTTTCCAGGGACATATCTTCATCTTCCAAAATATCTTCCATTGCCTGCCGCATAGAAATATCAGGATTGTCATAAGCACCACCGTCAATCTCATCATAATCCAAAGCATAAAAGGTATAATCATAGCCTTCCTCTGTTCTCTGGATTGCAAAATACTTATCGTCAATCTTATATGCAAGTTCATCCGGCTCCAGTTCCGGCATAAGTCCTTCCACAGAAATCCCTTTCTCCTGCAGATATTCTGAAATAGCTTACCTATTGCAATAAAGCAAGATCTAAAATATCAAAAAGCTCAGAAAAAATGCAATAAAGCTAATGAAAAAATACGGGATCTTAATCTAACTCCTCAACAATGGGACACTGTTGATGCCGCTATCACTGCTGAAAACATTTCATCTATAGAATATATACGGATTGCCTATAAACAAGGAATCATTGATGCATTTTCTATTTTACGAGAAACTCTTTAATATATCCATGTTAATCTAATCGCTTACAGACAATGAAGCAGGGATTTATCTCTGCTTTCCCATTTTCTTCTCTATTGCTTCCGGAACTCGGATTAAGCCAAATCGCCATAGTATCGGATAAATATATGAAACTCCTCTAATATCTCCAAGTGCCTTCGGCTTCTTCACTTCTTCTGAAATCCTCTTACTATTTTCAAACGCCAGCACCACACTACTCCAGGCAAGACTCTTACTTTTCTCTCGCCGGTCTATCAGCAACTCTCTGTTATACTCTCCGTTTTTACCAACCTTTAATTTATACCGGAACGGTAATCCTGTTGCCGTTTTAAATGGATACTCCTGAAATGCAATAACCGCTTGCCACAGATTTTCCTCTGATGGTGTTTCCTTTAGAAGCCGAACCTGCTCCTGTCTGATCTTATATGTCCGGCATCGTTCCGCATTTAGACTTATCTCTGTTGCATTATAAAGTCCCTTAGTGTAGGGCAAATAGGAATGAACTGATGCTCTGGAAAGACCCGTGAGTTTCATAATCTCCGAAATCTTTTTTCCTGACTGATGCAGATTATTAATTTCTGTACATATATCTGATGTGAACACATCAGCAGTAATAAGTAGCTTACGAAGTTTCAGCAGGCTAATATTTAACTCATCTGCCAGTGATCTTAAGGAAGCTGCTTCTTCATAGGCATCTCTTAATTCTTGAAGAAAATTATTAAATTGAAGTTCTGGATTATATTCTGGTTTCTTTTTTGGTCTTCCTGCCATTTTATAACTCCTATTTCCATGTGAATCCAATCATCTTGCACCTAAAACAGAGGATTCCCTGCTCCGGACTAATGCCCCGATTGCTATCCTCTGTTTCTTATTTTATTTTTTCGCTTTCCCTTTCGACAATATCCCAAATAATAGATGACACCACCTACTGCTCCACCAAGTGTATTATAGGTCAGATCTGATATTTGGAATGTTCCAAGATGGAATAATAGCTGAGTAAATTCTATCATAAAAGAAAATACTGCTACAACTTTTGTGGCTTTCCAAACGGTCTTTCCAAATCTAATATTCTCAGATTCATCAAGTAATTCTTTTCGAAATGCCCATAATAGTAAAATAGAAAATGGAACAAATAACATGAAATTCTCTATAGATTCTGTTGTAAACTGTCCATCTTCATATAATCCCCATCCTCCAAAAATCTTTCCAAGCGAATCAAACCATATCTCACGATTTAAAACTGTTCGGAGTAATATCATTGCTGTATAAAAAGCTAATAAGAATGTCCGGCGAAAATTTGAAGAACTTTTAAATGCTCTCCACCATGTTGCAAACATATTTCGGATAAAATTATTCTTTTTCCACCCATGCTCCTTACCATATAAATATAAGAACATTGTTAAAAAGGCAAGGAGAACGGCAGCCCAAAAGGGCTGATAAAGTGCTGATAATACATTATATGCTATTTTATTAAATATTTCGATTATCTTACTTCCCATTGTTCTCCTTCACTATTTATTTTAAATCCTCAAATAAATTTTTTTGATATACACCATCTTCTATCAGTCTGGCAAATGATTTCACTACATAATCTTTGTCTTCTTTATAAGTTACTCCAAACCACTTATCATTTGTATCTAAGACCTTTACAGAAACTTTCCCAGCCTGAAGAAGTTCGTCTATGTAGATTGGCAATAAATATTCAGCTTTCAGAATATCTTTGTTTCCCATATTTGCAAAGAACTCTTTAAATCCATCTTCTAAAGTCTTCATGAATTTCGGTGTGAGTCCCCACATATTCATGGATGCGTAGGATTCCGCATTAATTGAAGTGAGCTGTCCATCGTTATCTACTGCTGCACCCTCTGGAGTCTTAACAATATTGGAAGTTTCATGTACTGCTGTGAGATAACCTTCCTCATTTGTCTCGCAGATACCTCTGGTAACGGCACCATTCTCACTTAAAGTATTCTTTAAAATGAAACCTGCCATACAGAACTGATTGGCTTTTTCTGGTGTATAGCCTACAAGGAAATCATGAAGCTTAACAAATGCTTCCTTTCCATAGTAGTCATCTGCATTAATAACTGCAAATGGCTCATGCAGGACTTCTTTACAAGCAAGAACAGCTTGTCCTGTTCCCCAAGGTTTGGTACGTCCTGCTGGAAGCTCCACACCTTCTGGAAGTTCATTTAATTCCTGATATGCGTAGGCAATCTCTACATCTAGATCTTTACAAATCTTTTCAATACGATCACCGATTGCTTCTTTAAAGGCATCCTTAATATCTTTACGGATAATAAAAACTATTTTGTTGAACCCTGCTTCTATTGCATCATGGATAGAATAATCCATGATGATTTCTCCATTTAAACCAACTGGAGCAAGTTGTTTGATTCCGCCGCCGAATCGGGAACCGATGCCGGCTGCCATGATAACTAATGTTGTTTTCATATTGTTCCTTTCATTTTTTCAGTTTTTTCAAATCAACTGTAAGAAAATTGTAACAAGGCTAAGCCCTTTTATCTAAAGAACTCTGACTTCTATATACATCCAATAAATGAACCACTTTCGTCTAGTGATGTCAGCATACTATCTATACATTCCATTTTCTCTATTGGAATGTACGCGTATTGATTATAGTAATCAACCAGTTCCTGCCATCCATTATGTAGACTCATCAAATGCTGGACACCTTTTGCTGTATACGCAATTGAATAATAACATTCTCTAAGTTCATTTGTTTCTAATACTTGCTTCTCATATGCCACAACTGCGTGACTGCCACTTTCAAGAATAGTTAATACTTCCTCACTCTCTCCATGAAGTTTGATAAGCCAATAAGAATAATGTATACTCGAATAATACATCCTTATACCAGGATGCGGGTGATCGTACTCATCAATATCTTCCGTCATATAATTTGAAAAATCTCTCCCCGTGTTTTCAGCAAAGGTACGAAAACAAAGGTAATTTGCAATGAACATCACATCGAAATTTGCAAGATTTACTTTAATATCATCCTGCCATTGCTGTAAAAAAAGCATCGACTGTACTGCAACTGCAAAAGAATCCGCATCATATTCTCTCAATTGTATATTCCAATTTCTCATTTTCTTCTCTTCATCGCTAATGTTTTCCATTGCAGAAAATCTTTCATCAATATTATTTTCACATGCATAATCTTTAAGATGTCCGTGTGCGATGTGTCCATATTCATGGGCAATGGTAAAGTTGACCATAAAGAAAAACAACGTATCTTTAAAATGCTTTTTATTTTCTTCAGAAATTTTGAAAACCAACGCCAAATTATCTTGATCAACAAATTTTTCTGCCTCTCTCCACAGCATTGTTAAAAGCCCTACCGATAAGGCTATATAGTTTTGTCCATTTTCATAATGACAAAAAGCATTGACTTCTATGTTATCATATATCCACAACGAAATTTGCATTTTATTATAAGTTTCTTTTTCAATCCATGTTGGCAAACCTGTCCTAAGTTCTTTTAATGCTCTATTTGCTTTTTCTGATATTGCATATAATTCTTCTACAAACTCACTTAATTCAATCGGTCCTTTTGAACACATAATCGTCACTCTATTCATGGCACCATCCAATCTCTGATTATTATTTAACAGTAACAACCTTTGCATTCTTAGCCGCTGTATCAACGTTGTCTGCTGCTCACCACGAAGAGATGTGCAAAGTTTCGAGCAGCATAGGGAGTATTACTCCCACAATTCTTATAATTTCTAGAGTTATAAATGCGTATCACCGTGGGATAATAATGGCAATATATTCATTGATACATATCCAATATTAACCGCAAGAAAATATGTAAGAAAATTATCTATAGGTTATATTATTATATGCGCTTTCACATGCACTCAAAAGATCTTGTAATACACTGCTTGCAGACAATAACGTTGCTTTTAAACGTATCATTGATAAATCTGAGTAAATATCTATTCTGTATGTTAAATAAATATTCCAGCATTTCTCTATGATGAGCTGACAGCAACGACATATTTGCATCTTCTAGAAGTTCATTTAATTCTTGATATGTGCAGGCAATCTCCACATCAAGATTATTGCAGATCTTTTCGATACAATCACCGATTGCTGAATGCATCTTTGATATCCTTGCGGATAATAAAAACTATTTTGTTGAAGCCTGCTTCAATCGCATCATGGATAGAATAGTCCATGATAATCTCTCTATTTAAACCAACTGGAGCAAGTTGTTTGATTCCACCGCCAAATCCTGAACCGATACCGGCTGCTATGATTACTAATGTTGTTTTCATATTAAAACTTCTCTTATACGTAATTTTTTATTTACCTTATTTTTAACTTCTAGCTCACCCCATATAATATTTTTCATATCACTCTCAAGCATATTATAATACAAATAATATTCCCACCCTCATAACTTAATTATATCATCAATAAAAAGAAAGCATAAATGCCGAAATATCCGTAAAATACAGCGTTTCAATAGAAGGATTATCTTAGTTTATATAGAATTAAAAATTTAAGCCACTATCAAATATCAGTCTATCTTAAAATACTAAACTTATAATGTTCCATATATATTCTATCTGTATTCATACAACATTTCTTATACTTCTTACCACTTCCACAAGCACACTTATCGTTTCTACTAAGATTTTGAAATTTTGGCTGAATTTTTTGTTCTATTTCATACGTCCACAGATTATAAGGAGATTTCAAGTTATCTGATACATATTTTATTAAATCATAGTTGAATTCTTGCCCTTCAATCTTCAAGATTGCATATTTATCAAATGGATCTGTTACAACAGCCACTCCAATAAACTCCATATCCTTAACAATTCGGCTACACATTTTTCCCATGTATAACTTACCTGTTTTGTGTGTACAGCCTCCCCTAAGCTTTACTTCTTTTCCACAAATACTACATATTTCTTTTTTTATTAAAGCTTCCCTACTCGTAAAAACTTTATAGGGAAAAAGTTTTTGAAATTTTGGCACTATCTTTTTTATATATACTAACGCATACGGATCATTAATTTCATTCCCTATATCAAAATTATCTTCTAAAAAGCTTAATTCTATATCTGCACGCTCTAAATTATACCACGCATTTTCAAAATCGTGATGCTTTAATTCATGATACGCTGTCAAATATTCTTTTTTTACGGTATATATCTGCTTTAAACACCAACAATAATTTGCCTCTTCTTCTTTTTCTTCTTTTTGATATTTTTTCAAATAAGTTTCTAAATTATCTAATATTTTCTGATTAAGTGTATCTGTTTTTATCTTCAAATACGTTTCAATTTCTATAATTGTCATTTTTATCCTCTTCAAACACTGGTGTCTTTAATACATCTTCCACTTTGCTTGCAGGACCTTCATAACTAATTCTTTTGGTCTTACCATCCTTTTCAACATACACATCCAACTTTGCTGTCATTTCATTTGGTGTTCTATGATATTTTTTCACTTCGTCATAAATATACGCTGCAATGATGCTTGTGAATATCGGCCAAACCGCTGCTTTTACAATACAAGTAGCCATTGTAATAACAGCAGAATGAAGCTCTAATTTTTGATAATGCTCATCATCAATTACTATGTCAGAAATAAGTTCCTTATCATTTTGTTCTTTCAAAAATTGAAAAAATTCTGTTGTAGTCTCTGGAAATGCTATTCCACTACCAATACGAGCATTTTCAAAGGGAATCAATAGCACATTTGCCTTTTTTAATTCCTGCTCATATTGATTGGGAAAAAATGGTTTTTTATAAATTTCTTCAAATGTAAGATTACTCTCACTAATTTCAAATAAATTCACATCGCTTTCATGTAGCATTTGTTCAACCTCCTGAATACTTTTTATCTAAAACTTAAGCAGTTTATCTACTAACAAGATATATTCATCCATACTCTCTTCTCATTTTTTACAAATTTCACATTAACAAAACTAACCATTGTTTTCGCTACTTACTCTACTTTTGACATCCTATTATTTTCTTTATTTTTATACTCTGTGATATTTATTTTATGACAATATCATCTTTTTATTAACAACGCTAATAGATGATTGCTATTTTAAAACTTAAACGTATCCTTCACTCCAACCCACTTCTGATCCTTGTCAGATAAGTTCAGCTTCGTTCCATCCTTTAATGTATATCCCTCTGCGGAAGCTGTTCCATTATATTCTCCAACTAATTCCGGCCACTTAATTCCGATTTCAGGGTCATTCCATGCAAGTCCGCCTTCGTCTCCCGGATGATAGAAGTCTGTGCATTTATAACAGAACTCTGCTGTATCACTTAATACTAAAAAGCCATGAGCGAATCCTTCAGAGATATAGAACTGTTTCTTGTTCTCTTCTGTAAGTTCTACCCCATACCACTGTCCATATGTTTTACTATCAGAACGTAAATCTACAGCCACATCAAAAACACGACCCTTGATAGCTCTTACGAGCTTGCCCTGTGGATACTGCTTCTGGAAATGAAGTCCTCGTAACACACCTTTGGTACTCATGCTCTGGTTATCCTGTACGAAGTTCATGTCAAGTCCAGCTTCTTTCATATCATTAAGGTTATAAGTTTCCATAAAATAGCCACGGTCATCTCCGTGAACGGTTGGCTCGATTACATATAATCCTTCAATTGGTGCTTTTGTTACTTTTATCTGTCCCATTATTCTTACTTCCTTCTTATTCTTTTATCTTAAACTATTTACTTTAAATTGTTTGTCACAAATTACTTATCTTTGCGTATGCTTCTTAGATTTGTAGCTATCCAAAACATATTGCAATATTATATGTTTATGAATAGCTACTGAGTGTTTTATATTCTGATTTCTGAATACTTCTTTATTATGTTATTATCTGACATTGAATTATTGTCTGACGGCATGATTTCTTCTAGTATTCGATTTCTTTTAAATATCTGCTTAACGCATCCTGCCATGTCGGTAATGGAGTAAAACCAGCCTCTAGGAGTTTGGATTTATCTAATCTGCTGTTGAATGGGCGGGCTGCTTTAGATAAGCCATATTCTTCTGTTGTTACAGGTACTACATTTGTGGTATAGCCTGCCTGTTTAAAGATTTCGCAAGTGAAGTCATACCAGGAAATATAGCCACCTTCGTTTGTGGCATGGTAATAACCGTATTTGTCGGTTTCAATCATATCCACAAGAAGTCTTGCTAAATCGTAAGTATAAGTTGGTGTTCCAATCTGGTCGGATACGACGCGAACGGTATCGTGTGTTTTTCCTACGTTAAGCATTGTTTTAATGAAGTTCTTTCCATTTACTCCAAATACCCATGCAATACGAACGATAAAGTATTGATCGAGGTTACCGCTTACTGCCTGCTCACCTTCTAATTTAGTCTGACCGTAGACGTTTAATGGTTTGTAGTCAGTACAGTCTGGTAACCACGGTTCTGTACCCTGTCCGTCAAACACATAGTCTGTAGAAATGTAAACCATTTTGGAGTCAAGTTTTTTGCAGACTTTAGCGATATTTTCTGTTCCGCCGGCATTGATAGCACGAACCTTTTCTACTTTATCATCGTCTTCTGCGAGGTCTACTGCCGTCCATGCTGCACAGTGGACAACAACATCTGGTTTCTGTTCTGTGAGAACTTTTTCTACTGCTTCTTTATCTGTGATGTCTAAAGAAACATAAGGCATTGTTGTAACAGCACTTCCGTCCTGCACTCCAGAATATTCTGGAGCGATGTCAGAGCCGATTCCTTCATAACCTCTTTTATTTAATTCATTCATGACATCATGACCAAGCTGGCCTGCCACGCCTGTTACAAATACTTTCATTTCTTATCGCTCCTAATATTCTTATCTGTTTCCGTACATTTTTTCGTAGTAATTCTGATATTCGCCGGAAATGATTGTTTCCCACCATTCTTTGTTATCTAAATACCACTGAATTGTCTTCTTGATTCCATCTTCAAATTTTGTTTCTGGTAACCAGCCTAATTCGTTGTGAATCTTTGTTGGGTCAATAGCGTAACGCATATCATGACCTTTACGGTCTGTTACATGAGTAATCAGACTTTCCGGCTTTCCAAGTTCTTTACAGATAATCTTTACAATGTCAATGTTCTTCATTTCATTGTGACCACCAACGTTATAAACTTCTCCAACACGTCCGTTATGGATGATTAAATCAATCGCACGACAATGATCCTCTACATATAACCAGTCACGAACATTTAATCCTTCACCATAAACAGGTAATGGCTTATCTGCTAAAGCATTGGCAATCATTAATGGGATTAACTTCTCTGGGAAATGATATGGTCCATAGTTATTAGAACAACGGCTGATTGTTACAGGCAGTCCATAAGTTCTGTGGTAAGCAAGAACTAATAAGTCTGCTCCTGCCTTTGAACTACTGTATGGAGAACTTGTATGGATCGGTGTCTCCTCTGTAAAGAATAAGTCCGGTCTGTCTAATGGAAGATCTCCGTAAACTTCGTCAGTGCTTACCTGATGGTATCTCTTGATACCATATTTACGGCAGGCGTCCATCATAACAGCAGTTCCTTTAATGTTTGTGTCTAAGAAAATCTCAGGATTTTCAATAGAACGGTCTACATGAGACTCTGCTGCAAAGTTCACAACCATGTCTGGATGCTCTTCTTCAAACAACTTGTAGATTGCTTCTCTGTCGCAAATATCAATCTTACAGAAACGGAAATTAGGGTTATCCATTACTGGTGCTAAAGTAGATAAGTTTCCTGCATATGTAAGCTTGTCCACGCATACAATTCTATAATCAGGATATTTATCCAACATATGAAATACAAAGTTACTTCCAATAAATCCGGCTCCTCCGGTTACGATAATTGTCATTCTTTTTTCCTTCTTTCTTAATACAAATGTTCCTGATATTTTCCATCCAGTACGTCTTTCAGATATTGTCCATACTGGTTTTTCTTTAAGACTTCATAAACTTTCAGAACTTCTTCTTTAGAGATCCATCCATTTAAGTAAGCAATCTCTTCCAAGCAGGCAATCTTTCTGTGCTGATGCTGCTCTACTGTCTTGATGAAGTTCGTTGCATCCACTAAAGATTCGTGTGTTCCCGTATCTAACCATGTGAATCCCTGTCCAAGAAGTTCTACATTTAAGCTGTTATCTTCTAAATAGATACGGTTTAAATCTGTAATCTCAAGTTCGCCTCTTGCACTTGGCTTTAAGTTCTTCGCATACTCCACAACACGGTTATCATAGAAATACAGACCAGTTACACAGTAATTGCTCTTTGGATGTTCTGGCTTCTCCTCGATAGAAATAGCCTTTCCCTCATGGTCAAACTCTACGATTCCAAAACGTTCCGGGTCATCTACATAGTAGCCAAACACTGTAGCACCCTTTCCTGTTTCTGCATTCTCAACCGCTGCCTGTAATCTCTTCTTTAATCCATGACCTGCAAAAATATTGTCACCAAGAACCATTGCCACTGGCTCATCACCAATAAACTCTTCCCCAATGATAAACGCCTGAGCAAGTCCATCCGGACTAGGCTGTATAGCATATTGAAGATTCACACCAAACTGGTGTCCATCCCCTAATAAATCCTGAAATCTTGGTGTGTCTGCCGGTGTAGAGATAATTAAAATATCCCTGATACCTGCGTTCATCAATACTGACATAGGATAATAAATCATTGGTTTGTCATAAATAGGAAGTAACTGTTTAGAAGTTACCATCGTTAACGGATACAGTCTTGTGCCAGAACCTCCGGCAAGAATAATTCCCTTCATATGTTTCTCCTTTGTTAATCATTATGGACTTTTATAATTTCAAGACCATGTTTGTTATTTATATAATTTTTATCAAATCAATTAATCTAAATTCTCAGATAAAATATTTTCCTTCATTAAAAGATGAGAACCATATTTGGCCTTAAACTTTCGAAACTTATTACCTTGAATCTTATGTGTCTTAGCCTTACTACATACGATTCGATAAAAAATTGAATATCCCTGTAGCTCTGCCTTGCACATTCTTTCTCCTGCTGCCAATTGTTCTACAGCATCATCTATATTCTTACCTTTTAATTCAATAAAATATGCCTTTTTTGTGCTGTCATTTACAAGGAGAAAATCACAACATGTTATCTGTGAAAACACTTCTCCATCCAGCTTATAATGTCTTAAATCCAACTTCCTTTGTGGATTAGTCGCACGATGTTCCCTTCTTGTTCCTTTATCTTGTGAAACAACAATAGCCTGATTTCTCTCACATTTAGACTTCTCAGGAGTAAGGAGCATATCTACTCTACCTCCATTCCACTATCGTACCATAATTCTAACATTCTATCATAATCACTGTTTATCACATCGGAAACTCCATCAATAACCTCATTATCAATTGATTCAAACTCTTTATCGAGACAAGATCGAATAGCTCCCGATTCAACATAATAAGCAGACAATTTTTCAAACTGCAGCCACTTTAAGCGATTCATAATCTTTTCCACTTTTGACTTATTAACCTTCTTCGAAATTCTATTCGCATAAAGCATGTTATTGATTGTTCCTAAAATATATGGACTGTGCGTTGTCAAAAGCACTTTATTTCCACCGTTTTTCGCTAATGAAATAAACTCTGTCATCAATTTCTGTGCATCAGGAAAAAGATGCGATTCTGGTTCCTCAATAATAAAAAATGTCTTTTTATTATTAAGCAGATAATAAAATACTACATTTAAAATCCATATTGCTTCCTGTTGACCAGAAGAAGCAAAATTAATCTTTACATATTTATCTTGGGATACTTGTAATCTTTCTTCTCCATCAACATTTCTATATTCTCCATGCAGGATTTGCTTCATCAAATCCGCACACTGTTCTAAATTTTCTTTATCTATCTTAATGTCTGTTAACTCAATCTTATCCTTTATTAATGTCTGCACACTACTTGAAAAAGATGGTTTCAACTGCATTATTCTTTCAAGATAATTCTGGGTACAATAATCCAAACTTCTTTTTTGGTCGTCGTTCATAACACTGTACATATACATTAACTGGGAACTAAATAAAGTCATCATGCTTCTACCGGCAGGAATATAGATAACTTCTTCATTATTTTTGAATAATTTATCCACATTTTTTTTTAAATTTTCATTATTAATCAAACTTGCCAGAAGCTGAAGATCAGCATTATTAATAGCATTCATTCTCAAGTCATCATATTTGTTAATAAAATACGTTAATTCATCACTAAACTCAACCCATATATAGTTCCGTGAAACAGGGTCATGCTTTAAACGAATCTTTATATAAACCGAATCAGTATAATAATATTTTACACACATATTATTATCCATACACCAAGTTGATCCAAAAGTCTGTAAAAAAGTGGAGCGAATTTCTTTCATCAAACGATCTTTTATAGATAATTCCCGATTATCTGTCTCAATTAAAAATGGTCTATTAATTACCTTTACTATAAGATTCCTAATATTCTTAAAGAAAAAAATACTCTTTGCAATCGTACTCTTTCCAGATGCCTGCGGTCCTGTAAAAATCATAAAATCATTTATCTCAAAATCGCAATAATCAATTGGTCCCAATTTATTTATTACTATTTTCTCCACTCTTTTATCACCTCTCACATTACCACCTCGATTTATTTATTATTCTACCATTTCTTTTTTACTTTTTCAATCTTTTTTGTAATTTTATTCCATTATTTTTACTTGTCATATTTCCTAGTAGCTATAATTCTCTACTTCTTTAAAATGATAGTAAATTCTTTATAACATTCGTAACTGTATTACTAGCTAATATACCAGCTAATATATTCTTAAAAGATTCTTCATCTGGAAGTTCTATCTCGGCCTCGCAACCAATTTCATCTGCAATAGACTGCTCAATTGATAATCCCACTGGATATAACTTAGCATCAAAATATAAAAGAAAAACCCTATATTTATAATGTGGTGTTGCTATTGAAGACAAATAAAATTCATAAACGAATTTACTACTATCTCCCTGATTTCCTAGTACATCTTGAACATCAAATGTCTTTATAGATTCTTTTCCAAATTGTGGAATCAAACCTTCTAACGCAGACAAAGATTCATTATCTTGCAACACAGATAAATACTTATCTGATGATATATAACTTCCACTTCTGTATTTTCCATCATAAGTTTTTAAAATACCTATTACTTTTTCGCCAGTAATTCTTGATAATTCTTGACATTGTTCTTCGACAATTTTTTTGGGAGAAACAATTATATCTTTTTTAAATTCTGCTGAATTCCACATACTACTACTCATTCTTTATTCTCCTTTTATAGTAAAAACAATTGGTAAATGATCACTATAAGCATTCTTATCTGGTTTATTGAGATCATTAACTAGCATCTTTTCCTTTACTTCTGTAATAATCTTTATGCTTCTATTTTCTAAATCATCAATCATATTTGCACTCAGCAACACTTGATCAAGAATATTATATCCTGTATAAATACTTGCACTTGAATCAAGGTAATAAGTTCCATGCGGATTACTAAAATCATTCATATAATTCCACATTGGATTATAGAAAATTCTTCTTTCTATTCCATATAATACTCTACTATTTCTTCGTTTAACTATCCCAGAGTAAGGTAATGCATGAAAATAACGAAAATCTAACATAATCTCTTCGTATGGATTCGAATTAAAATCTCCGAGAATAATAACCTTTTCTTCTAAGTTTTGAAGTTCTCTCACCATATCATCTGCATTTAGTTTGCAACCTTCAGATGCATTCGAACTCAACTTACTTGGAAAATGTACGCCTCCCAATAGGAATTCATATCCAAATACATTTTTTATTTTTACAATAAAATAATACTTTGGATCTTTATAATATTCATAACTTAATTCTTCTTTTAATAATAATTTTACTCTACATTGTGAATTTATCGATTTCCCTTCTTTATATGAATACCCATCTATTGCTAACAAATCACATACCCTTAACAAATTCAATTCATACTCAGCTAATACCACAATATCAGCTTTATTTTCTATAATTAATTCTACCAACAATGCCTCTATTCTCGCTTTGTGTTGCTCTGTATGTTTGCATTTTTTCCCAATACTTGCATTCCAAAATAATATATTCATAAACTTATTCCACACCACATATTACATATTAGCACTATTAGCACTTCATATCCTATGAACATCACCAATACCTAACGATATGCATCTTTTATTTGATACCTCCCTATCATAGGGACATACTTCCAATTTCTATATATGTAATTATTCAACCACAAAATCAATATACTCAATTTGTGGTTCTATGTATTCCTCACACATTATATAGTGGCTCAGTTGTCAAGACAAAAATCTAAGATTTTTATAATGAACTGATAT
>ENA-ORUO01001744-ORUO01001744.1-human-gut-metagenome-genome-assembly--contig:-NODE-1744-length-19364-cov-22.358796_pt1 | contig 19364 bp, 15 predicted proteins | sample MGYA00242082_ERZ509215 | MGnify/ENA primary metagenome ERZ509215 (study PRJEB26280, sample SAMEA2338829) | human gut metagenome | biome: human gut; feature: human-associated habitat; material: faeces... | reverse complement strand
TCCTGCACGTCAAGCAGATGCTCTACCAGCTGAGCTAACCGTCCATATTCTGTTTGTGCCGCAATCAGCTTGATTATGATATCATACCGCCGGGCAAAAAGCAAGCCCTTTTTTGAAAATTCTGCAAACTTTTTGATGCCTGGTTTGCTGGGAATGGAAAATCAGCCGCCCAGCGCACATTTTGTAAACCGACTCAAGGCGTTTCCGTTGCCCTGAACGCCGGTTTGTGGTATAATACATTGATTATAATAGGAAAGGTATCGCAGAATGAGAGTTTTGGGCATCGACCCGGGTTACGCCATCGTGGGCTGGGGCGTTTTGGACTATGCGGGCAACCGGTTTGCACCGGTGGATTTCGGGGCCGTGTGCACCGATGCCGGGGTGCTGTTTGAGCAGCGGCTGGACGAGGTCTATACCGGCATCCGGGAGGTCATTGAGCGGACACAGCCCGAGGTGCTTGCCATCGAAAAGCTGTTCTACCAGCACAACCAGACCACCGTGATCGGCGTGGCCGAGGCCCGCGGGGTCATCCTGCTGGCGGCGGCGCAGGCGGGCATCCCCATCTACGAGTACACCCCCATGCAGGTGAAACAGGCCGTTACCGGCTACGGCAAGGCCGTGAAAAAGCAGGTGCAGGAGATGACCCGCATCCTGCTGCATCTGCCCGCTGTGCCCAAGCCCGATGATACCGCCGATGCACTGGCCATGGCTATCACCTTTTGCCATACCAACGGCAACCAGCTGAACCGCTTTGCAAGAAGGGGCGTTGGGCCGATCTGAGCCCTCTCCGTCAATGCTGCGCATTGCCACCTCTCCCGAAGGGAGAGGCAATCGCGGCTTTTGGTATAGTAGCAGCCGCCCAATTCGATGCTTTGGCTCCCCCTTTGGGGGAGCTGGCGAGCGAATGCGAGACTGAGAGGGGAAGGCTGCTGGAGGAAAACTATGATTTACAGTCTATCCGGAAAAATCATCAAAAAGACCCTGAACGCCGTGGTGGTGAGCTGCGGCGGGGTGGGCTACTATGTACAGTGCCCGACCAGCGTTGCGGGCGCACTGCCCGGGGTGGGCCGGGAAGCCACCCTTTACACCGTGATGAGCGTGGCCGAAAATGACATCAGCCTGTACGGCTTTGCCACCGAGGAGCAGCAGAGCTGCTTTGAGCTGCTGACTGCCGTTTCCGGTGTGGGCCCCAAGGTGGGTCTGGCCATTCTCAGTGTCATGGAGCCTGACCGGGTGGCGCTGGCGATCTCGGCGGGCGACCACAAGGCCTTCAAGGCAGCATCCGGCGTGGGCCCCAAGCTGGCCCAGCGCATCGTGCTGGAACTGAAGGATAAGGTAGCAAAGGGGTTTGTGGATGGCATCAACCTCGAGGATGTGGGCGCGGCCACTGCCGCCCCCGCCGCACAGGGAGCCGGGCAGGCCATTGCGGCGCTGGTCTCGCTGGGGTACAGCCAGAGCGAAGCCGCCCTGGCCGTTTCCAAGATCGACGCAAGCCTTCCCGTGGAAGAGATCATCAAGCTGGCCCTGCGGGGCATGGCAGGCAGGAGGTAATCCATGCAGGACGAAACCGCGCTCTATGGCGCAAAAATGATGCAGCCCAGCTTAACGGCGGCGGACAACGAGGAAAACAGCCTTCGCCCGCAGCATCTGGAGGACTACATCGGACAGGACAAGGTCAAGCAGAACCTGAAAATCTATCTGGAAGCCGCCAAGCGGCGCGGCGAGCCCATGGATCACATCCTGCTCTATGGCCCCCCGGGCCTGGGCAAGACCACGCTGGCGGGCATCATCGCCAACGAGATGGGGGTGCAGATCCGCATCACCAGCGGCCCGGCCATTGAGAAGCCCGGCGACCTTGCCGCCCTGCTGACCAATCTGCAGGAGGGCGACGTGCTCTTCATTGATGAGATCCACCGCCTGTCCCGGCAGGTGGAAGAGGTGCTCTACCCGGCGCTGGAGGATTACGCGCTGGATATTATGATCGGCAAGGGCCCCAGCGCCCAGAGCATCCGGATCAACCTGCCCCGCTTCACACTGGTGGGCGCTACCACCCGTGCGGGCCAGATCACCGGCCCCCTGCGGGATCGCTTCGGTGTGCTGCTCAAGCTGGAGCTGTACAGCCCCGATGAGCTGAGCCGGATCATCCAGCGCTCGGCGGGTATCCTCGACCAGCCCATCACCCCGGAGGGCGCTTACGAGCTGGCCAAATGCAGCCGGGGCACCCCCCGCGTGGCAAACCGCTTCTTGAAGCGTGTCCGCGACTTTGCCACTGTGCTGGGGGATGGCATCATCGACCGGGATGTTTCCCTGATGAGCCTGAAGCGGATGGACGTGGACGCGCTGGGTCTGGACGAGCTGGACCGCAGCCTGCTCCGCGCCATCATTGAGATGTACAACGGCGGCCCTGTGGGCCTGGAAACGCTGGCGGCGGCGCTGGGCGAGGAGGCCGTGACGCTGGAGGACCTGTGTGAGCCCTACCTGATGCAGATGGGCTTTCTGACCCGCACCCCCCGGGGCCGCTGTGCCACCCGCCTTGCCTATGAGCACCTGGGCCTGAAAGCCCCCGAGACCGGAAGCCCGGAGGACAACGGCCAGCAGAGCCTGTTCTGAGCCGTTTGAAGAGAGAAAGGAGGACGCTTATGCGCCCTGCAGATAGTTGGAAAGATTACGAGCTGCTGGATGCCACCGGCGGCAACCGCCTGGAGCGCTGGGGAGAGACCATCCTCATCCGGCCCGACCCGCAGGTGGTGTGGAAAACCGAGAAGCAGAGCCCGCTCTGGGCCAAGGCCGATGCCATCTACCACCGCTCCAATCAGGGGGGCGGAGAGTGGGAGTACCGCCGCCGTCTGCCTGAGAAGTGGAAGATCTCCTGCGGTGAGGGCGAGGACAAGCTGACCCTCATCGTCAGCCCCACCGGTTTCAAGCACACCGGTGTGTTCCCGGAGCAGGCCGTTAACTGGGCCTGGTACGCCAGAAAGATCCGTGCGGCAGGCCGCCCTGTCAAGGTGCTGAACCTGTTTGGCTACACCGGCGGCGCAACGCTGGCCTGTGCCGCTGCGGGCGCTACTGTCTGCCATGTGGATGCTTCCAAGGGCATCGTAGCGTGGGGCAAGGACAACGCTGTGGCCAGTGGTCTGGCGGACCGGCCCATCCGCTGGCTGGTGGACGACTGCGCCAAGTTCGTGGCCCGGGAAAAGCGCCGGGGCAACACCTACGATGGCATCATCATGGACCCGCCCAGCTACGGCCGCGGCCCCGGCGGTGAGATCTGGAAGCTGGAGGACTGCATCTACGAGCTCATCAGCCAGTGCGAGGAAGTGCTGAGCGATACGCCCCTCTTCTTTGCGGTCAACAGCTACACCACCGGCCTGTCCCCCGCGGTCATGGAGTATATGCTCAAGACCACGCTGGTGCCACGCTTTGGCGGCAAGACCAGCTGTGATGAGATCGGCCTGCCCGTTTCCGCCACCGGCGGCGTTGTGCCCTGCGGCGCAACGGCCATTTGGGAAGAATAAAAGAGGTAAACGGGCTCGCCCTCTCAGCTTCGCGTTGCTCAGCAGCTCCCCCAAAGGGGGAGCCCTTGGCAAAACCGGAAAGTTTGCCGTACTGCCAAGGCCTCTCACTTTGGGAGAGGTGGCATCGCGCAGCGATGACGGAGAGGGCGAGGCCGCTAAAAATAAATAAGCAATCAATTTCAATAGAATGGGGTACAGCCCTTTTGAGAAGGGCGCACCACCGGAAAGAGAAAACCTATGGAAGAAACGATTTTAACTGCGAAAGATCTGAAGTTCCGCTATGACCCGGAACAGCCGGACTACGCCCTGAACGGCGTGTCGGCTGAGGTGAAGCGGGGCGAATTTGTGGCAGTGCTGGGGGCCAACGGCTGTGGAAAATCCACGCTGGCCAAGCACTTCAACGCCATCCTCCTGCCGGAGAGCGGCACTGTGCTGGTGGAGGGAATGGACACCAAAGACGAGGATAAGATCTACGATATCCGCCAGACCGTGGGCATGGTGTTCCAGAGCCCGGACAACCAGATCGTTGCCACCGTGGTGGAGGAAGATGTCGCCTTTGCGCTGGAAAATCTGGGTGTGCCGCCGGAGGAGATGCGCCGCCGCGTGGATGAAGCGATGAAGATGGCGGGCATCTATGAATACCGGGAGCGTGCACCCCACAACCTGTCCGGCGGCCAGAAGCAGCGCGTTGCCATTGCGGGCGTGGTCGCCATGCGGCCCGACTGCCTGATCCTGGACGAGGCCACCGCCATGCTTGATCCCCGGGGCCGGGAGCAGGTGATGCAGACCATCCACCATCTGAACAAGAACATGGGCATCACGGTGGTGTCCATCACCCACTATATGGAAGAAGCTGCTCAGGCCGACCGCGTGCTGGTGATGAGCAAGGGCAATGTGGTCATGGAAGGCACCCCGAAAGAGGTATTCAGCCAGACCGAAAAGGTGCGCGCCCTGCGGCTGGATGTGCCGCAGGCTGCCGAGCTGCGGGATGAGCTGGTCAAGGCCGGCATCCCCATGCCCGAGGGCATCATCGACACCGGCGCGTGCGCACAGGCTCTGTATGAGCTTTTGAAGTAAGGGAGGGGACGGAAGATGGGAAGCATTATCAAAGTAGATCACCTGAGTTATGTCTATAACCCGGGAATGCCCAATGCCGTCACCGCGCTGGATGACGTGAGCTTTGAGGTGGAAGAGGGAGATTTTGTGGGCATCATCGGTGCCACCGGCTCCGGCAAGAGCACCCTCATCACCCACATGAACGGCCTGAACAAGCCCACCAGCGGTCACATCATCATCGATGGCCGCGACCTGTGGGCCGAGCCGGAAAAGATCCGGGAATTCCGTTTCCTCACCGGTCTGGTGTTCCAGTACCCGGAGTACCAGCTGTTTGAGGAGACCTGCTATAAGGATATCGCCTTTGGCCCCAGAAACATGGGGCTGGACGAGGCCGAGATCGACAGGCGGGTGCATGAAGCAGCGGACTTTGTCGGCCTGGATGAGGCGCTGCTGCAGCGCAGCCCCTTTGAGCTGTCCGGCGGCCAGAAGCGCCGGGTGGCCGTGGCGGGTGTGATGGCCATGAAGCCCCGCATTCTGGTGCTGGATGAGCCTGCCGCCGGTCTGGACCCCGAGGGCCGGGACGAGATCTTGTCTGAGGTCAAGGAGTACCACAAAAAGACCGGCACCACCGTGCTGCTGGTCTCCCACAGCATGGAGGATATTGCCAAATATGCCGACCGTGTGCTGGTGATGAGCAACAAGAAGATCGCCATGTACGACACCGTGGAGAACGTGTTTGCCCGTGCGCCCGAGCTGCTGGCGCTGGGCCTGAGCGTGCCGCAGGTCACAAAGATCTTCCTCAAGCTGCGGGAGATGGGGGTGGATGTCCCGGCGGATGTTTACACCGTGCCCTATGCCGTCAAGATGATTTTGGAAGCCAAGAAGCGCCGGGACGCAGGCGAAAGCCTTGTGCTGCCCCGTGTGGATGCAAAGAAGGGGGGCGCTGCCACATGCTGAGAGATATCACCATCGGCCAGCACTTCCCGGGCGACAGCCTTGTGCATAAGTTCGACCCCCGCATGAAGCTGGTGCTGACCATCGTCTACATCATCCTGCTGTTTGCCGCGTCCAACCCGCTGGGCCTGACGCTGTCCCTTGTATTCCTTGTGGCCATGTACGGCGTGGCAAAGATCCCCTTCAAGCTCATCACCAAGAGCCTGAAGCCCATTTTGCCCATCATCCTCTTTACCGCGGTGCTCAACCTCTTCTTTGTTTCGGGCGAGGGCGAGCCGCTGGTGCACTTCTGGGTGCTGAACATCTACGCCGAGGGCCTGCGCTATGCCATCCTGATGGCGGTGCGCGTGATGGCACTGATCGCGGGCACCAGCCTGCTGACCTATACCACCAGCCCCATCGTGCTGACAGATGCCATCGAGCAGCTGCTCAAGCCTTTGGGCAGGCTGCACTTCCCGGTGCATGAGCTGGCTATGATGATGAGCATTGCCCTGCGTTTTATCCCGACCCTGATCGAAGAGACCGACAAGATCATGAACGCCCAGAAAGCCCGCGGTGCCATGCTGGACAACGGCTCCATGATGGAGCGCGTCAAGGCGCTGGTGCCGGTGCTCATCCCGCTGTTCATCTCGGCCTTCCGCCGCGCCGATGAGCTGGCCATGGCCATGGAGTGCCGCTGCTACCGCGGCGGTGATGGCCGCACCCGCCTGAAGGTGCTGCGCTGCACCCGGCAGGATTATATCGACCTGGCGGTGTGCATCGTCTGCTTTCTGGTGATCCTGAGCTCGAGACTGGTGTTCCCGAATTTTTAAAAACTCCCCCAGTCGCCTGCGGCGACAGCCCCCTCGAGGAGGGGGCCTTATAGCCTCCCTCTTTGAGGGAGGTGGCACGGCAAAGCCGTGACGGAAGGAGTTCCATGCAGAACTATTTACTGACCCTTGCCTACGACGGCACCAACTACTGCGGCTTTCAGGTGCAGCCCAACGGGCGGAGCGTGGCCCAGACCTTTCAGGATGGGCTGGAAGCGGTGCTCCACAGCCGCCCCGATATCAAGGGGTGCAGTCGCACCGATGCCGGGGTCCACGCGCTGGGCTTTGCGCTGAACTTCCACGCGGAGACCCGCATCCCCCCCGAAAAGCTGCCGTTGGCCATCAACCAGCACCTGCCCCCGGATATCCGGGTGCTGTGCGCCCGGGTGGTGCCGGAGGAGTTCCACGCCCGCTATGCCGCCCATACCAAGACCTACCTGTACCGCATCCACAACCACCCCATCGATTCACCTTTTGATGAAAAATATTACACCCGGGTGCCCCGGCGGCTGGATGTGGATGCCATGCAGAGGGCGGCGGAACAGTTTGTGGGAAAGCACGATTTTCTGGCCCTGTGCGCGGCGGGTTCCTCTGCTGCTGCCCACGGAGATACTGTGCGCACCATCACCGACTGCCATGTGACCCGGAAGGGCGACGAGGTGGACATTGAGGTGACAGCGGACGGCTACCTCTATAACATGGTGCGCATTCTGGCAGGCACCCTGTGTGAGGTGGGTGCGGGCCGGATGCAGCCCGATGCCATCCCCGGCATCCTTGCCAGCCGGGACCGCAGCCAGGCCGGGCCGACGCTGCCCGCGAAAGGGCTATTTTTGGAGAAGGTGGACTACGACCTATGAGAAAAAATCGCAACCGTCCGGAGAGTGACGAGCCGCTTTCGGAAGGGCGGGTCGAATATCTGGAAGCTGCCCGCCAGCGTGTGCGGAACCGGCGCATCCGCCGCACGGCGGTGCTGCTGGTGCTGCTGACGGCGGTGGTGTTGTTTGCCACCGGCATCGCGGGCAGCTCGGTGGCGGCCCTGAAGGACCTGACCGATACGGCCCGCATTGCCCTGCTGCCCGGCTCCGGCTGGCCCCAACAGACCGGTGTGGCCGAGCTGGAGCAGATGGCCCCCCTGACCGGCAGCTTTGTGGAGCTGGGGGACGAGGGCTGTGTGGTCTGGTCGCGCACCGGCAAAAAGCTGAACAGCATCCAGAGCGGCTATGCCCGCCCGGCGCTGGCCGCGGGCAAGACCCGCTTTGTCCTCTACAACCGCTCCGGAAACGAGCTGCGGGTGGAGAGCCGCACCCAGAACCTTTACACCAAGCAGCTGGAAAACAGCATTTTCCTCTGCGCCATGTCGGACAACGGCACGCTGGCTGTGGTCACGGAGGACCAGACCAGTATGGCAAAGCTGCTGGTATACAGCCCCTCCATGGAGCAGCAGCTCAGCTGGAGCATGACCTCCAACGATGGCACCCCCCTGCGGATGGCCTTTTCCCCCGACAGCCGGAAGCTGGCGGCGGCAGCCGTCACCGTCAGCGGGGGACAGGTGATGACCAATCTCTACCTCATCAATCTGGCATCGGGTGATCCCGTCAGTCTGGTGAATCAGGGCGGTGTGCCCCAGTGGTTGGGGTGGACCTCTGCTTCCACGATTCTGGCTGTCTACGATACCAGGGCCGTGCTCTACAATGCGGGCGGCGGCGAGCGTGCGGTCTATGATTTTGCGGGCACGGAGCTGAAGGATGTTTCGGTGGACGCGGCAGGCAATGTGGCCCTGCTGCTGGCATCGGGGCAGGTCTCTCAGGCTGTGACGCTGGACAAAAACCTGAATGTCCAGTTCAGCGCCGCTGTCTCGGCGGCAAATTCCATTGTCCGGGCGGGGAACCTGTTCTATCTGCTGGCTGATAACGCCGTGGAGTGCTTTGATGCATCCGGCACCCAGCAGTGGAGCCAGAACCTTGACACCAGCCCGCAGGCATTGCTGGCCAACGGCAAGGATCTGCTGCTGTTCAGCGGCAACACGGTGCAGAAGTTGGAAGCACCCGCTGAATAGCCCTCTCCGTCAATGCTTGCGCATTGCCACCTCTCCCAAAGGGAGAGGCAATTGCGGCTTTGAGGAAAAAGAGTGCAATTTATTTTGTGGCTTCCCCTGTCAGAAGCGTTGGCTCCCCCTTTGAGGGAGCTGGCACGACGGCAGTCGTGACTGAGAGGGTGAGCCAGTTCGGAATAAGGTTAAACGTATGTTCAAGAATCCGTCATTTATTTTTGATATCCTATGTACGGTGGTCTGGCTGGTGCTGGCCGTCCGGTATGCCCGCAAAGGCTTTCTGGCCTCGGTGGTGCAGCTGACGGGCAGCCTCATCAGCCTGTTCGGTGCCAGAGCCTTTTCAGGCTGGGCAGCCGGGCAGGTGTTCGAGCGCTTCCTCGCCGGAAGCTTCCGGGACCAGATCGCTGCCAATATCGCCGCCGGGGGAGCCGTCAGTCTGGATGGCATTGCCCAGCGGTACGCGGGCTTTCTGCCCGAGGCGTTCCGGGCATCCATCGTGGATGCCTGCGAGCGCTCCATCTCTGCCGTCCTCAATGACAACGCCGTTGTGCTGGCGGATACCATCGTCCAGAAGGTGCTGGCTCCGCTGCTGACCCCGGTGATCTCGCTGGTGCTGTTCTTTGTGGCGTTTGCCCTGCTGCGGATGCTGGTCAGCCTGCTGGTCACGGTGCTGGGGCTGGTGAACAAGCTGCCCGTGATCGGTGCAGTGAACCACTGGCTGGGCTGGGGCGTGGGCGGCATTGCCAGCCTTGTGGACATCTATCTGGTGCTCTGCGTGGTCTGGGCGCTCATTGTGATCACCGGCGGCAACCTCACCATGCTCAACGACACGGTGATGAGCGGCAGCCTTTACTATAAAGTATTCAATGTGTTCAACCCGTTTGTTTGAGCGGGGAGGGAAAAGGAGGAACAATGGTCTGCATTCGATGCCAGAAGCGGCCTGCCATTATTTTTGTCCAGCGGATGGAAAATGGCCAGATGAAAAACGAGGGGTACTGCCTGCACTGTGCCCGGGAGATGCACATCAAACCGGTCGATGATCTGATGAAGCAGTTTGGCATGTCCGACGAGGACATGGATGCCATGGAAGACCGGATGGAAAACATGATGCAGGAGATGGGGGACATGAGCAGCATGAACCCCTTCTCCATGATGATGGGCATGGGCCAGCCGGACCAGAGCGAAGAGGACGGCGACCTTGTGCCCGGCTCCAGCGCCACCTTCCCGCTGGGGGTGAACGGCGGTGCCCAGAACGGCAAAAACGAAAAGAAGGCGGGCAAAAATGAGAAAAAGCCGCCCCGCCGCAAGTTTTTGGATACCTACTGCGAGAACCTGACCCGCAAAGCCCGGGAGGGGAAGCTGGATGATATCATTGGCCGCGACCGGGAGATCTACCGCACCATCCAGATCCTGAGCCGCCGCCAGAAGAACAACCCCTGCCTCATTGGTGAAGCGGGCGTTGGCAAGACCGCCATTGCCGAGGGCATTGCCGAGCGCATTGCCAAGGGGCAGGTGCCGGCAGGGCTGCAGGATAAGGAGATCTTCCTGCTCGACCTGACCAGCCTTGTGGCAGGCACCCAGTTCCGCGGCCAGTTCGAGCAGCGGGTCAAGGGCCTGCTGAGCGAAGTCAAGGCGGCGGGCAACGTCATCCTGTTCATTGACGAGATCCACACCATTACCTCTGCCGGTGAGAGCGAGGGTGCCATGAATGCGGGCAACATCCTGAAGCCCGCCCTCTCCCGCGGCGAGATCCAGGTCATCGGTGCCACCACCTTCAACGAGTACCGCAAGTATATCGAGAAGGACCAGGCGCTGGAGCGCCGGTTCCAGCCCGTGCGGGTGGAGGAACCCAGCGTCGCTGATACGCTGGCCGTGATGGGCGGCATCAAGCACTACTACGAGGAGCACCACCATGTGCAGGTGCCCGCCGATGTGCTGAACGCCACCGTGACCCTGAGCGAGCGGTATATCACCGACCGCTACCTGCCCGATAAAGCCATCGACCTGCTGGACGAGGCCTGTGCCTGCTGCAATCTGGCCCACCCGGTCATCTCCGAGTACCTGACCATGCAGAAGGAACTGGAGGCCCTCAAGCAGGAAGAGGCCGACATGGAAAACGCCGATGTGAACGAGCCCATCGATTACGAGCGTGTGGCAGAGCGCAAGACCCGGATGGCACAGCTGGAGCGGGAATTGCCCGCCAAGCAGGCTGCAGCCGGGGAGATCCAGGTGACCATGGACGATGTGGCCAAGGTCATTGAGCTGTGGACGGGCATCCCGGCGGTGAAGATCCGGGAGACCGAGTATGCAAAGCTCGCCAGCCTTGAGACCGAGCTGAAAAAGAAGATCATCGGTCAGGACGATGCCGTGCATCTGGTGGCCCAGGCGGTCAAGCGCAGCCGCGCCGACCTTTCGGGCCGCCGCCGTCCGGCCAGCTTCATCTTTGTGGGCCCCACCGGCGTGGGCAAGACGGAGCTGGTGAAGCAGCTGGCAAACCAGCTCTTTGACGGCCCCGACCCGCTGATCCGGCTGGATATGAGCGAGTATATGGAGAAGTACGCGGTGTCCCGCATGATCGGTTCCCCTCCGGGCTACGTGGGCTACGAGGAAGCGGGTCAGCTGACCGAAAAGGTCCGCCGCCGCCCGTACAGCGTGGTGCTGTTCGATGAGATCGAAAAGGCCCACCCCGATGTGATGAATATCCTGCTGCAGATCCTGGACGAGGGCAAGATCAACGATGCCCAGGGCCGCACCGTGGATTTCTCCAACACCGTCATCTGCATGACCTCCAATGCGGGCAGCAGCGACCAGACCACCGCAAGTCTGGGCTTCAACCGCAGCGAGGAGGAGCGGAACGAGGAGAAGAGCCGCAAGGCACTGAGCCAGTTCCTCCACCCCGAGTTTTTGGGCCGCGTGGATGAGGTCATCACCTTCAAGCCGCTGAGCGAGGAGACCCTGCAGGGCATTGCCGCCCTGATGCTGGACGAGTACAAGCCCAGCATGGAGGCCAAGGGCATTGCCTACAGCTATACCCCGGCGGCACTGGCAGCGCTGGTGCACAAGAGCCAGGGCGGCAAGTTTGGTGCCCGCGACCTGCGCCGCACCATCCGCAAGGCTGTGGAGGACCCCGCCGCTGAAAAGATCATCGACGGCACCCTTGTTTCGGGCTCCACCCTGACCGTGGATGCTGAGAACGATGAGATCGTGCTGAAATAAAGAGCAAACAAAAAGCCGCTGCACAGCGTAACAACTGTGCAGCGGCTTTTGTAGTGTAAGAACGCTCCGTCACCTGCGGTGAGGCTGATGGGGGAAATCAGTCCACACTGACCGGTTCCTCCGGCTTGTTGGTGGTACGGGCGCTCGTGCGGCCCTCGGGAATGATCTCGCCTGCGGCGGTCAGGCTGAGCTTGGCCAGGGTCGGGCCGACCAGCTCGTACACCAGCACCGAGAAGAGCACCACGTTGCGCACCATGTGGCCGTCGGAAAGCTCGGCAGCCTCGGCGGCCATGCCCAGCGCCACACCGGCCTGCGGCAGCAGGGTGATGCCCAGATACTTCTGGATCTTCTCGCTGCAGCGGGTGGCCTTGCAGCTGACATAGGAGCCGGAGATCTTGCCAAGAGAGCGGGAAGCGATATAGACGGCACCAATGAGCAGGACCATTGGGTTTGCGAGGATGTTCAGATCCAGCTCCGCGCCGGACAGCACGAAGAACAGGATGTTCACCGGGCTTACCCAGCGGTCCAGGCGGTCCATCAGCTCATCGGAAGTGGGGCAGATGTTGCAGAACACGGTGCCGGTCATCATGCAGACCAGCAGCAGCGAGAAGCTGCAGTGGATGGGGCCGACCTCAAAGCTGACCATGGAAAGGCCTACCGTCAGCAGCACAAAGGCCACCGAAAGGCTCATGCGCTTGGAGCGGGAGTGGAAGTAGATCTCCAGCTGGTTGAGCAGCAGACCGGCCAGCGCGCCCAGCCCCAGGCTGAGTACGATCTCCACCAGAGGCTCCAGAAGGATGCTGATGGGGTCGATGCGGCCCTGTTCCAGCGCGTTTGCGATGCCGAAAGAGGCCGAGAAGAGCACCAGACCCACGGCATCGTCAATGGCGACCACCATCAGCAGCAGGCGGGTCAGGGAACCGCTTGCCTTGTACTGCTTGACCACCATCAGGGTGGCGGCAGGGGCTGTGGCAGAGGCGATGGCACCCAGCGTGATGGCCGATGCCATTGAGATGACATCCGGCCGGGCAAAGTGCAGGGCCACCAGAGCGATATCCACCAGCACGGTGGTGATAACGGCCTGCAGGATGCCCACAGTGACCGCCTGTCTGCCCATGCTCTCCAACGCGCTGAGCCGGAACTCGTTGCCGATGACAAAGGCGATGAAGCCAAGTGCCACCTGTGTGATGATGCCGTAGCTCTCGACCTGTGCAAGGCTCCCGAAGCCGAAGCCCCAGCCGCTCAGGCCCAGCCGACCCAGAAAGAAGGGGCCCAGCAGAAGCCCCGCCACCAGATAAGAGGTGACAGCCGGCAGACGGACCGCTTTCGCTGCACGGGATGCCAACAGACCTGCAATGAGCGAAAGAGACATGCAGATGAGCAATTGCTCCATAAAATAAGATCCTCCTCAGGAATTAAGATACGTTAAAAAGTATATCTTATCTGAGGAGGAAAAGCAACATTTGTTAATTGAATTTAAAAATCCTCTGTGCAAGGCGGTAACCGCCCAGCACGAGCTTGTCGCCCTTGGGGATCTTCAGGTTGGTCACGCCGCCAAAGCCGTAGCGGATGGAGCGGTAGACCCCGGCACTGGTGTGCGCCTTGAGGTAGGCCCACAGTTCGTTCTCCTTCTGCTTGGCGGCGGCACTGCCGTCCAGCAGAAGGAAGATGTCGCTGATGGCCATCATCATGGAGAGGTAGTGCAGCATATAGCTACGCAGCTTCTTCTGGCCCTTGAGGGCATCCAGGTCCTGGCAGTCGATCATGTGGCGGGTCACCCGCAGCTGCTGGTCCACCCGCTTGACCATTACACTCTCGTTCACGCTCTGGTCGGCCCGGCCGATGAAGTAGCGGTACAGGTCCAGATCCATATAATACATGCTCTTGACAAAGGGCAGGGGCTGGTAGACAAAGATGTTGTCCACATAGAAGGTGTGCTTGGGCAGCACCATGCCGCAGTCCCGCAGCACCTGTGTGCGGTACATCACCGAATGCATCAGCAGGTTCTGGTCGGGCCGGAAGTGGCCGACATGCGTCCAGCTGAACAGCCGGTTCTGGGGGAACACGTTGGTGTAGCGCACGGTGTGGCTGGTGTTGTCCTCCACGTGCTCGTAGACATAGTTGCAGATCATCAGGTCAGGCGCGGTGCCCCGGGCAGTCAGCGTGTTCAGCTTGGCCAGCACGGTCCTGAGGGCTGCTTCGTCCAGCCAGTCGTCGCTGTCCACTACCTTGTAATACAGGCCGGTGGCGTTGCGGATGCCCTGATTCACGCCCTCGCCGTGGCCGCCGTTCTCCTGATGGATGGCCTTGACGATGGTGGGATATTTGGCAGCGTACTCGTCGCAGATAGCGGGGGTGTCATCCTTGGTGGAACCATCGTCCACCAGGATGATCTCGGCCTGCTCCCCGGCGGAGAGCAGGGTCTCGATGCAGTGGCGCATATATGCCGCCGAGTTGTAGCACGGGACGGCGAAGGTGATCAATTTCTGAGCCATACAAAATACTCCTTTGCTCTTTTCCGGCAGATGCGCAAGGCAGGGGCCGGGATGGAGATATGTACCCATATTATAGCATTTTTGTGCAGGAAATGCTATCGAACGTGGGAAATGTCAGAGATGTTTTACAATTATCCGGGAAGTTGTGGTATACTGATTGGGTTATAAACCGCTCAGGCCGCTTTGCATCCAGCTCCCCTGGTAGGGGAGCCAAGACTTGCCTCTCCTACCAGGAGAGGCGGCATTGCGAAGCAATGACGGAGCGGTTTTGTATGGATAGGAGGAACCATGGAAAGTCCGCATAGTATTCTGAAAAAAGTCTTTGGCTACGACAGCTTCCGCCCGGGGCAGGAGGAGATCGTCTCCCGCCTGCTGGCCGGGCAGGATGTGCTGGCCGTGATGCCCACAGGTGCGGGCAAGTCCATCTGCTATCAGGTGCCGGCCCTGCTGCTGCCGGGCATCACCATCGTGGTCTCGCCGCTGGTCAGCCTGATGAAGGATCAGGTGGGGGCGCTGGTACAGGCCGGTGTGGCGGCAGCTTTCCTGAACAACAGCCTGACGGACAACCAGAAGGCCCTGATGCTCCGCCGCGCCCGGGAGGGGTGGTATAAGATCATCTATGTGGCTCCGGAGCGGCTGGAGATGCCGGGTTTCCAGCGGTTCGCGCAGGAGCGGGAGATCAGCATGGTCACGGTGGACGAGGCCCACTGCATCAGTCAGTGGGGGCAGGACTTCCGCCCCAGCTACCTGCGCATCAAGGCGTTTGTGGACAGCCTGCCCAAGCACCCGGTGGTGGGAGCCTTTACGGCCACCGCCACGGCCCATGTGCGGGAGGACATCCGCACCCATCTGGAACTCCACACCCCCTACGAGGTGACCACCAGCTTCGACCGGCCCAACCTCTATTTTGCCACCCGCAGGGCCCTGCCCAGCGAGAAGCCCAAAGTTCTGCTCGACCTTGTGCTCAGGGAGCGGGACAATGCGGGCATCATCTATTGCAGTACCACCCGGCAGGTGGACGAGACCACCCGCCTGCTGCAGAGCCGGGGGATCCGTGCGGCAGCCTACCACGCCAAACTGGATGCGGATACCCGGCGGCAGAATCAGGACGATTTCCTCTATGACCGGGTGCAGATCATGGTGGCGACCAATGCCTTCGGCATGGGCATCGATAAGCCAAACGTCCGGTTCGTCATCCATTATAATATGCCCAAGGATCTGGAGAGCTATTATCAGGAGGCGGGCCGCGCGGGCCGTGACGGGGAGCCAGCCCGCTGCACCCTGCTCTATTCCGGCACCGATGTGCGCACCATCCGGTTCTTCATCGACAAGGAGATGGAGGCTGACAACGGCCTGCCTGCGGATGTCAAGGCCGAAGCGGCACGCAAGGCAGAGGAACGGCTCAAATACATGACCTTCTACTCCACCACGCCGCGCTGCCTGCGGGGGTATCTGCTGAGCTACTTCGGCGAGGCCGCACCCCAGAAGTGCGAGAACTGTTCCAACTGTCTGCTGGCAGCACAGGCCGCCGAACAGGTGGAGGAGCAGGCGGCACAGGCCCGCCAGCGTGCCGCGGCCAGTGCAAAGCGGCTGGCTTCTGCCTCCCGCCGCCGTGCCGACGAAGATGCTCTCAGCGAAGCGGACGAGAAGCTGCTGGCTGCCCTCTATGCCCTGCGCAAGCGGCTGGCCGCAAAGCAGAAGCTCCCTGCCTATATGGTGTTCAACGATTCCACCCTTCGCCAGATGGCGCTGAAAAAGCCCCTGAGCGTGGAGGAACTGCTCAATATCCCCGGTGTGGGTGAGAAAAAGGCCGCCCGCTATGGGCAGGAGTTCCTCAGTGCCATCGAGGATATGGTTTCATCCCGTTAAATGACAAAGCGCCCGATTTTCCACTCGCTCTGCGTAGAGTGTGGAAAATCGGGCGTTGTTTTATTGCATGAAAGTGTATTGCTATGCCAAGGGCTCCCTTACCAGGGGGCCTGGCGCGCGTCAGCGCGACTGAGAGGTTTACATCGTGTGTGTGGCAAACACCTGTTCGTCCTCCCACCAGACGGGGGCCTTTGCGGCAAGGCTCTTGGGTACATCCAGAAGCCGCTGGTTGGAGCTGCCCCGGAAGCGCAGGGAGATATCGTGCTGGGCTTCCACAAAGCGGCCGTCCACCAGAACATCCAGCAGGTTCAGCAGCTCATCGGTGACCTCACAGCGGGCCGGGCAGGGAACACTGCCGGTCAGCTGCTCCCAGGTGTAGCCGGAATAGCACCAGACGCTCTTATTTGGGTATAACGCCCTGAAGTTGCGGACGAAGGGCAGCAGTTCCCGCTGGTTCTCCGGCTCAAAAGGCTCACCGCCCAGCAGGGAGATGCCTGCAATATAGTCGGGCTGGCAGGATGCAAAGATCTCGTTGCGCACAGCCTTGTCGAAAGGCTGACCGTACCCGAAATCCCATGCCACCTCGTTGAAGCAGCCCGGGCAGTGATGCCTGCAGCCCGAAACAAAGATGCTGGTGCGCACCCCCGGCCCATTGGCAATGTCGTAATACTTAATTGTTGCGTAATTCATCACAGATGCAGCACCCGATCCTTGATCTCCTGTGTCCGGCCCTGGTTCCAGAACTGGGTGCCGATATAACCGCAGGTGCGGCGGGCAACGTTCAGCTTGTTCTGGTCACGGTTGCCGCACTTGGGGCACTCCCACACCAACTTGCCGTCATCCTCAACGATCTTGATCTCGCCGTCGTAGCCGCAGCACTGGCAGTAATCGGACTTGGTGTTCAGCTCGGCGTACATGATGTTATCATAGATGAACTGCAGCACGCTTATCACGGCCTCCAGATTGTCCTGCATGTTGGGCACTTCCACATAGCTGATGGCACCGCCCGGGGACAGCTCCTGGAACTCGCTCTCAAACTTGAGCTTGGTGAAGGCATCAATGTGCTCCGAAACATGGACGTGGTAGCTGTTGGTGATATAGTTCTTATCGGTGATGCCGGGCACGATGCCGAACCGCTTCTGCAGGCACTTGGCAAACTTGTAGGTGGTGGATTCCAGCGGGGTGCCATAGAGGGAGTAATCCATGTTCTCGGCCTTTTTCCACTCGGTGCACTTGTCGTTCATGTGCTGCATCACGCTCAGGGCAAAGGGTTTGGCACCGGCATCGGTGTGGCTCTTGCCGGTCATATACTTCACGCACTCATACAGACCGGCGTAGCCCAGGCTGATGGTGGAGTAGCCGCCAAAGAGCAGCTTGTCGATCTTCTCGCCCTTCTTCAGGCGGGCCAGTGCGCCGTACTGCCACAGAATGGGGGCGGCATCGCTGGGGGTGCCCATCAGGCGCTGATGGCGGGCCTGCAGTGCCTTGTGGCAGAGAGCCAGGCGCTCGTCAAAGATCTTCCAGAACTTCTCGAAGTTGCCGCCGGAGGAAAGGGCTACATCCACCAGATTGATGGTGACAACACCCTGATTGAAGCGGCCGTAGTATTTGGGCTTGCCGGTCTCGGGGTCCACATAGGGAGTCAGGAAGCTGCGGCAGCCCATGCAGGTGTAGCAATGGCCTTCGCCATTTTTGTCCACCTTGAGCTCGAGCATCTTCTTCTCAGAGATGTAGTCGGGCACCATCCGCTTGGCGGTGCACTTGGCAGCCAATTCGGTCAGGTAATAATAAGGAGTGCCGGGGCGGATGTTGTCCTCTTCCAGCACATAGATCAGCTTGGGGAAGGCGGGGGTGATCCAGACACCGGCCTCGTTCTTCACGCCCTGATAGCGCTGACGGATGGTCTCCTCGATGATGATGGCAAGGTCGGCCTTTTCCTGTGCGTTGCGGGCTTCTCCCAGATACATGAACACGGTGATGAAGGGGGCCTGACCGTTGGTGGTCATCAGAGTCACGACCTGATACTGGATGGTCTGGACACCGCGGTTGATCTCGTTGCGCAGGCGGCGCTCCACGATCTCCTTCTTGCGCTCCGGGGTAACGTCCAGCCCTTCCATCTCCGCCTCGACCTCAGCGGCGATCTTCTTGCGGGAGACATCCACAAAGGGAGCCAGATGGGTCAGACTGATGCTCTGGCCGCCGTACTGGTTGGATGCCACCTGCGCAATGATCTGGGTGGCAATGTTGCAGGCGGTAGAGAAGCTGTGGGGCTTTTCAATATAGGTGCCGGAGATCACGGTGCCGTTCTGCAGCATATCCTCCAGGTTGACCAGATCGCAGTTGTGCATGTGCTGCGCAAAGTAGTCGGAATCGTGGAAGTGGATCAGGCCCTCGTTGTGTGCCTTGACGATCTCCGGGTCCAGCAGAAGGCGGGCGGTCAGGTCTTTGGAGATCTCACCGGCCATATAGTCACGCTGGACGCTGTTCACGGTGGGGTTCTTGTTGGCGTTCTCCTGCTTGACTTCCTCGTTCTGGCACTCGATCAGGCTGAGGATGCGCTCGTCGGTGGTGTTGGTCTGGCGCTTCAGGCTCTGCACATAACGATAGGTGATATAATGGCGGGCTACATCGTGGGCCTGAATGTCCATCAGCTTGTTCTCCACCATGTCCTGGATCTCTTCCACGCTCACGGCACGGTTCAGCGCCTGGCACTGCTCCGTGACATCGTTGGCGATGGACAGGATCTGCTCCTGGGTCAGGCTGCTCTTGCGGCTGACCGAATCGCTGGCCTTGGTGACCGCAGTGATGATCTTGGTGATATCAAATGGAACTTCCGAACCGTTGCGCTTGATGATCTTCATAGTGTTCCTCCGTCGTTCTATCTGTGTGCAGTTCAAACGGGTGCCTCTTGCGAAAGAGGCACCCGCAAAGCAGTCTTGGGATGCGTTCAATTGATGTGATTCTATGATATCACTATTTAGTGATATGTCAATGGAGAAACCACTACATTTTGTGTTTTGGCGGTTTCGCCAAAATTGAGCCGAGAATCTTGGAGCAAAATTTGGGGCCAAAGCTCTTGACAAACTGTGCAAGGAAAGTGTTTGCATTCCGGGGCGTAATATCCACGGCGGTGTATACTTCCCTGGAAGTTTGAATGGAACGATACCTTATTATATAGAGAAAATGGCCTCTGAAGCCACCGCAGCCTCCACGTCAAGGAACGTGTAAATTGCAGTAAAAAAACTAGTCAAAAAGTCAAAGACGAAAAAAGAAACGAAAAAAGTGAAAAAAGGGGTTGCCAAACGTGTCGGGATATGGTATTATACTTGAGCGCCAAGGGCCGCTGGAAAGAATGACTTCTGAAAGCGGCAGAAGCAAAGCGAAAGAACCAATATGGATA
>ENA-ORUO01001730-ORUO01001730.1-human-gut-metagenome-genome-assembly--contig:-NODE-1730-length-19456-cov-2.250193_pt1 | contig 19456 bp, 9 predicted proteins | sample MGYA00242082_ERZ509215 | MGnify/ENA primary metagenome ERZ509215 (study PRJEB26280, sample SAMEA2338829) | human gut metagenome | biome: human gut; feature: human-associated habitat; material: faeces... | reverse complement strand
CGTCATGGTGATCCGGTATTGGCCGGTAGAAGGTTGCTGGGATACCGCATAGTTACGGCTATCCGACAATAGCTCCATGGTGGTAGGGAAAATGGATGCCGTATGGGAATCCTCACCTACGCCGAGGATGATGCAATCGAACGTAGGCATTTGATTGAACAACGGCAAGAATTCCTTTACGACCCATGAATAACGCATCGCCTCGGTACCCGGCTCGTTCTCGCCCTTGATCCGGTGGATATGATCCGCCGGGATACACAAAGGCTTAAAAAGCAAATGATTCGCATGACCGTAATTACTATCCGGACTCGTTGGTGGAACGCAACGCTCGTCCACCCAGAAGAAACGGATGTTATTCCAGTCAATCTTATCCTTATACTCATCTACCCAGAGGGAAAACATATGCTTCGCCGTCTCCCCTCCCGAGAGCGCTAGGTTAAACGGAGCGAAGTCTTTTCGGCGAATCATCGCCATCATGTCCTCCGTCATCGACCGAAGCGCCTCTTTCATCTCATTATATCTCTTTATTTCCATAAAATTATCTTCTTTGGCAGGCGCAGACTTTCTTTTCCGCACCTAAAATAACAGTTTCCTCCGGTCCGTCCTCGCCCGGCTCATAGAAGAATAAGTTCTTCGAACCCTCCTCTTTCCAATGGAGCAAGATCGGATCGATAAATTTCCAACTAGCCTCCAAAGCGTCGCTACGAGCATACAGGGTGGAATCGCCCAGCATGGCATCCAGCAACAGACGCTCGTAAGCGTCAGGAAGATAGCTCTTCGAAAGGGAATCGTAGCGGAAGTCCATGCTGACTTGCTTCACCTCGAAACCGGCTCCCGGCATTTTCAGCCCGAACTTCAAGGATATACTCTCGTTCGGTTGGATACGGATGGTCAATTTATTGCAGGAACCTCCCGAACATTGACCGACAAACAGTTGATGGGGCGTAGACTTGAAGTGGATCACTACCTCCGATGACTTCTCCGGCAACTTCTTTCCCGTATAGAAATAGAAAGGCACACCGCTCCAGCGCCAGTTATCGATAAAGAATTTCATCGCCACATACGTCTCGGTATTCGAGTCGGGAGCTACGTTCTTCTCTTCCCGATAACCGATATATTGTCCACGGACAACCATCTTATCCATATCCAACACCGTATACGGGCGTATGGAGCGGAATACTTTCACGATCTCGTCACGAATCGGTTCCGGCTCGAATATAGAGGGAGATTCCATGGCGATAAACGACATCAATTGCATTAAGTGATTCTGGATCATATCCCGCATCGCCCCGGCTCCATCATAATATTTCCCTCGATTCTCCACCCCCAAGGTCTCAGTAGCGCTGATCTCGATGGAATCGATATAATTATGATTCCACAATGGCTCGAAAATACCGTTCGAGAAACGCAATACCAAGATATTCTGCACGGTCTCTTTCCCCAGATAATGGTCGATACGATAAATCTCCTCCTCATGGAAGATATGTCGTAAATGATCGTTCAACTGGCGGGCAGACTCCAAGCTGGTGCCAAACGGCTTCTCCACGATGATCCGCCGGAAACCATCCGGAGACTCGGTCTTGTTCAAACCACTCTCCAGCAAACATTGCGGGACGATCTCGTACATCACCGGCGGGGTAGCCAAGTAATAGATGATCTTATCCGGCAAGTCATGTTTCTCTTGCAAGAACTCGATGCGCTCACGCAATTTGTAGTATTCATCGGCGTTGGTGGAATCGAAGGCGAGGTAATAAACATTCTCCAAGAAGTCATCGATCAAGCCCTCGTCGTAGGTCTTTCCCTTCTGTGCCTCCAAGATATGCGTATGTTGCTCCGCACGGAACTCCTCATCGCCATAAGCGGTACGGGCGGCTCCCAAGATGCAGAAGCGGTCGGGTAGCAAGCCACGAACATATAACTCGAACAAAGAGGGAAGCAACTTGCGACTGGTAAGATCGCCCGACGCCCCGAATATAACTAATAATTGATTATCTGCTTTCTTCATGTCTTTATACGTTATAAGTTCCAGAAACCGTCTTTCCTCCCTCACCCGTCCAGTTGGTATGGAAAAACTTACCACGCTCCCAATCGACCCGCTCATAAGTATGAGCCCCGAAATAATCCCGCTGGGCCTGAATCAAGTTAGCGGCGGAATGCGGGGTAGACAGTCCATCGAAATAGCTCAACCCCGAGCTCATCGCCGGCAAAGCCACTCCATGCAAGGCACCCTCGGCTACCACTTGCCGCCAAGCCAACAAGGAAGACTCGATCTTTTGAATAAAGAACTCATCGAATAAGAGGTTCTCCAGATTCCGGTTCTTCTCATAAGCCTGCGTAATTTTCTCCAAAAAGACAGAGCGTATGATACATCCCTTCCGCCAAATCTTGGCGATCGTACCGTAATCCAACTGCCAATCATATCGCTTAGAAGCTTGGTACAACAAAGAGAATCCCTGCGCGTAGGAAACCAACTTAGCGGCATACAAAGCCTGCTTGATCTCTTTCTCCGAGATCAAGGTCTGCCCCAGCACGCCACTCTTCGGATAAAGCGAGGACGCTTTTTTCCGTTCTTCCTGCATGGAAGAAAGCATACGGGCATAAACAGCCTCGGTAATCAATGTCAGCGGATCATTCTCGTCCATAGCGGCGATAGCGCTCCATTTACCGGTACCCTTCTGGCCGGCGGCATCCAATATCTTATCTAGCAGGTAGCCCTCCCCCGCCTCGTCCTTGAAGCGGAGAATATCGGCCGTAATACCGATCAGGTAGCTATCCAGCTCTCCCGTGTTCCAATCCTCAAAGATACGAGCCAAGGCCTCATTGTCCAGATCCAGACGATTCTTCAATAAAGAATACGCCTCGGAAATCAACTGCATATCTCCATACTCGATACCATTGTGTACCATTTTCACGAAATGGCCGGCTCCACCCGGACCAATCCATTGGCAACAAGGCGTCCCGTCGTCCAGCTTGGCGGCGATGCTTTGCAAGACATCCTTCACCAAAGGCCAAGCGGCAGGCGAACCACCCGGCATCACGGAAGGCCCGTACAAGGCTCCGATCTCGCCTCCGGAGATTCCGGTACCTACGAAGTACATCCCATGCGCCTCCATCTCCTTCACCCGGCGTTCCGTATCATGGAAATCCGAGTTACCACCATCAATAATCACGTCGCCGGGTGATAAGTAAGGAATCAATTGAGCCATCAGCTCATCCACCGGGGCACCCGCTTTTACCATCAGCATAATCTTGCGAGGACGCTCGATAGACTCAACAAATTCCTGTATCGTATGGGTTCCTATAAAATTCTTTCCTTTTCCACGACCGCTCATGAAGCGGTCTACCACGCCTTCCTCTCCCGGCGCTGTACGATTATAAACGGATACGGCGAACCCCTTACTTTCCATATTCAACGCAAGGTTCTCGCCCATCACAGCCAAGCCGATTAATCCAATATTTGATGTTTTCATATTTATGTTTTTATTTTATTAATCCAAATAAATCATTTAAAGCCTCACTCATCGACGGATGGGTGAATATCGAATCCCGAAGGAATGTGTAATCTTGCCCGAGACGCATCGCCAAGCTAACCGTATTTATGACTTCGCTGGACTCGGCGCAGAATAAGGTACATCCTAGGATCTTCCCGGTATCCGCATCTACCACGGCTTTCAGTAAGCCATCCGTCTGCTCGATGGTACGGGTACGAGGCATAGCGGCGGCAGGCAGGCTGGCCACCTTTATATTTTTCTCCATCTTACGGGCTTGCGTCTCGTTCAACCCGACATGGGCCAACGGAGGATCGATGAATACGGAATAAGCCACTGCTTCCCGATCGTCCAAGCTCCGGAAACCATTACCAAACAGCTCTTCCCGGATAATACGGTAATCATCCAAAGACAGATAGGTGAATTGTAATCCGCCATGTACATCCCCGATCGCCCAGATATTAGGGATATTGGTACGCAACTTACTATCCACCTCGATAGCGCCACGATTAGTCGTCTGTATTCCGGCGGCCTGCAGATTTAGGCTTTCCGTATTCGGTTTACGGCCGGTAGCCAAAAGCACCGCCTCAGCATCCAGCCGCAAGGTATCTCCCGAGATAGCGTTACGGCAGATCACCGCAGCCCGCTCAACATCCTGCTCAATCGTCTGCACAACCGTGTTCAAATGAATGGTGATCCCTTTTTTCTCTAGCGTGGACTTCACCGAATCGGCGATGTCCCGGTCCTCACGAGGGATGAACACCTCCCCTGCCTCCAAGATCGTTACCTTCGACCCAAAACCGGCGAACATGGAAGCGAATTCCAGCCCGATATATCCGCCTCCGACAATAACCAGATGCCGTGGCAGTTTCTCCAGTTCCATAATGGAAGTACTTGTATATACGTAAGGATTATCCTCGATACCGCTTATCGTAGGAATAATCGTCGTGGCTCCGGTATTGATGAATATCTTCTCGCCTTCCAGCAAGAAAGAGTCCGTATCCGTTTTCACGACAATCTCATAAGGGGAACGAAAAGAAGCCTCTCCGGTATAGACCGTTACGGTCTCCCGATCATCCAGATTCTTGAAATTCTTCTCACGAAGCAAAGAGGTCAGTTTCTCCTTGGCGAGGATCGCCTGCTTAAACTCCTCCGCATATTGCTCGAAGGTAGAAGGTCTGCGATACCCTGTCACTTGAGCGTAATGTACAAGCGCTTTCGTCGGTATACAGCCGATATTGATACAAGTACCTCCGTACATACCCGTCGAACGCTCCACCACAGCTACATTCCATCCATGGTTGGCCAAATCCGCCGCCAAGGTTTTTCCACCTTTCCCAAAACCAATAATAATCGCATCGTACTTTTTCATCTCTGATTTATCTTCTTTTCGTTAGACATTAAAATAACATTCGTTTTAACCTAATTGTTGCGAATTTCATATTGCAAAAATAGCTCCAGCCCCTATTTTACAAAATGGCTGTTCAACCTATAAGTTTAGCCATTTTTCCCGAAACAACAAAATAACGGACAATATGCTTCGCCTCATCCTTCTCTACGCCACCTAACGCACTCGTTAAGTCCACCGGAAAATATACATTTATGGACTATGTAAAGGTAGGGTTACCTTTACAAATCGTGATGGGAATCGTGATGGTATTTATATCACCTTTATTATTCCCATTCTAAACATTCGCACATGCATTTTAGTTTTATATTTGCAGTTGTAAAACAGTACAAGAAAATTTATGGATATACCGTTTAAACCGATTAGGTTAGAAGACAAAGAGATCATAACCTCATTTACATTTCCCAGCGATTATCGCAATTGTGATTTCTCATTCGCGAACATGTGCAGTTGGCGTTTCTTATATGACAGCGAATTCGCTATCGTGGATGGCTATTTATTAATCCGTTTCATGATCGAGGACAAGAGCCGTTTCGCCTATATGATGCCTGTCGGGGATGGAGATTTAGCGGGTGCCGTTCGTTTGCTAGAAGAGGATTCCTTAAAATATGGACATCCGCTCTGTATGCTGGGTATCACCCCCGACGCCAAGGAGCAACTGGAAGGCGCACTTCCCGGAAGCTTTTTCTATATCCCGGAGCGGGATTATTTCGACTATATTTATTTACGGGAGGATTTAGCTACCTTACGGGGTAAGAAATATCAATCCAAGCGTAATCATATCAATAATTTCAAGAAACGTTATTCGTACGAGTATGTCCCTATCACGCCGGATATCGTACCGCAATGCCTGAAACTGGAATGTAAATGGTATAAGGCAAATAATGGAGATAATGACGAGGAAGAGCTTAATGACGAACGTCGCTCCCTTACCTATGCCTTGCATCATTTTGACAGCCTAGGCCTGATCGGTGGCGCTCTCCGGGTGGATAACGAGATTATCGCTTTCTCTTTCGGGGCCCCTATCAACCATAATACATTCGGGGTTCACGTGGAGAAAGCGGATGTGAATTTCGACGGTGCCTATACGGTGATTAACCAAGAGTTCGCTTCTCACCTTCCGGAACAGTATACTTACGTGAACCGGGAGGAGGATCTCGGCATACCGGGGTTGCGCCAAGCGAAGCTTTCTTATCAGCCTACCATACTATTAGAGAAGAGTGCCGCAATAAAAAAGCAACTTACGCAAACTAAATAAATTATGGACAAGAAACAACAAATCGTAAACTTATGGCGTACCTGCTTCGGGGATTCCGAGGCATTTATCAGCCTTTATTTTGATCGTGTTTACAAGGACGAGAACGCAATGACCATCGAGAAGGACGGTAAAATAGTATCTGCCTTGCAGATAGTTCCTTATACGATGACTTATTTGGGTACCGAGATCTCGGTGGCCTATATCTCCGGGGTGTGCACGGCTCCGGAAGAAAGGGGTCAGGGGCTTATGCGGCAACTCTTGCAAGAGACATTCGAGGAAATGGAACGGCGTGAGGTCGCTATCTCCGCCTTGATCCCTGCCGATCCTTGGCTATTCGACTATTACCGGGAACAGGGTTATACCGAGGCATTCGATTATTCCGTGGAGACGTATATCCGCCCGAATACGCCGGTTCAACTCCCGAAGATAACGGTTATCCAACCGGAGGTACCGACAACCGACGAATTGTTCGCTTATTTCAACCGCAAATTACGTGAACGCCCTTCCTGTATCTTGCACTCGCAGGATGATTTCATCACAATACTCCGGGATCTGCAATTAGATAACGGAGGAATGTACACGGCCTTGGACGAGAACGAGAAGGTGGTTGGCATGGCTTTCGCACTACCTCTTGAGGCGGGTACAGCGCCGTCCGACAAAAAGCTTTTTATCAAGGAACTTCTTTACGACTCGGAAGAGATCAAGGAATTACTATTGCAAGAGCTTACCCTGCAAAATAACATATCGCAAGCGACGGTCAATACCCCTCCCACCCCTCCGGGTACCTTACCTATGGGTATGGCCCGCATCATCGACACGAAACGCATGATCCACCTCTGGCTATCCAAACAACACGAAAGCCCCGTCTCCAAAAAAGACTTGGAACAAATGGATAACCAAACGCTAACACGACAGTTGATGGGGTACCAAGGGAGGACGGCTTATATGAGTTTGATGCTGGACTGACAAAGAAAATCCCCTAGCTAAGACGATTTTTGGCTAGGGGATTTTATATATAAATATATAACTACTATTATTTCTTTACCGGCTTATGATAAACATATTTCTCTTCCGGATTCATATACCAATTTTTCTGGCTTGTGCCTGATGAAGCAGACCATTCCTTAAATGCCGGGTATGCTTGATCAATAGAAACGACTTCTGACGCATATTTAAAATCACTCATCGGGATAATAAATCCCCACATTGTCTTATCTGAATTGTCAGGGTCATTAGCAACATAATTATTTGTCTCAGCTTTAACCCGATCAGTCGGTTTATAACCAGCCAAATGGACTTCTGAACGATTCTGGGCATTACCACCATTTACTATAAAGAAATTCAAATAGAACATATCCAGATCATCTGATGAAACAGGACTGTTGAATTCGACCTCATATTGCAAAGTTCTTATGCCATAATCGTTAGCATTATTAAATGTATTCACGGGCACTCGCTTATCCACATTACCCATAATCCTATGCGCATCATCAAACAAAGGTAGCACCGCAGCAGAAGGATTCGACTCTATTTCATTTGCCGATTCAAAATATCCATTATTGGCAAACACGCCATTCGGCACAGAAGCTTTCGTTATCTTGGCGGTCGTTAATCTATCAAACTGGATACCTGCTCCCAATGTCTTTGTAGCTCCTACCGCAATCAAGTTGACAGTTAAGATCATACTTTCTACATTGTTTGCGCCGTCCATAACCAATTGACTCTGTATGCCCAACACCAAATCATTCATATCATAATCACCAAAAGCAGGCCAATTATCTTCCATGGCGAATGTATAGTAGGGACCATTGGGAACTTCTATCGGATAATTAGGATTAGAAGGAGGATTTGTCGAACCTTGATTACCATCACCCGTGCAATCGCCCGCAGGAATTGCAATTGAAGCGTTTTTATCAACCTGCTTACTTCCACCAGACAACGTTAGATTTTTCGAAAGTTCATTCCCTTTCCATAAGTCTCCCAACAATTCCAAATTCCCATCCAACGAAAGCGTTCCTCCCGATAAATTAATTTGCGTGAAATCCAATAAGGCATAATCTGAATCCTTACACTCTATCTTGTTCCAACTTTTAAAAGATGCCAAATTCTGCCCTGACACATCATCTGTATCCGTAATTCTGAAAATCGAGTATTTTTCCATTTCACACTCAATCTCTTTCGCATCCATATATCTTGCTTCAAGCAGAGTAGAAGCACCCAAGAACATACCAACATTGTAAAGCGAAAGTCCGGCTTCAACATTAATCTTACAATGATTCTCTATCCGTCCACCATTGCCACTATTTTCTGCTGTCATATTAATATTAGTAGCCTTAATCGTACCATAATTTATTAGCTCAACAGCATGATTTTTCGATCTATATCCCGAAAGAATTACTTCTCCATAGTTCTCAAGATCATAATCAACTAATTTGTAAGCGGGTTTAAAACTATCATCCGGCTCTCCAAACTTCGCTCCACTTTTCACAACCAGCCTAGCGCCGTTACCTTGTGATTGTCCATCAGCTTCAAGGATTTTCAAACTACCCTTCTGGTCCAAAACAATAGTAGCCCCACTGCTTCCTATAAGAGTTGAGACAGACAATGCCCCTTCTACATATAATGTCACACTTCCGACCAGAGTAAGGGCCTTTGCCTCATAACCTTCTCCGACAAGCTTATACTCCCCTTCATACAAAGTAATAGAACCTTTATCCTTAGAAGCCATATTAAAAAACTCCTGGGCAGAAATCAATCTAGCTTTTCCTGAATTATAATTATCTTCTCCACTTCTCAATAAAGATTTAGTTGTTGTACCAACGGCAGAAGCTGGCTTAAAATCGCAAGCCAGATCCTTCATTGAGGGATCTACTAATACGGTCTTCACCGATTTTCCTTTTCGGGGATCAATCTGCATAATGTAAATTGTTTCTAAAGCTTGGGGCAATGTCATCGTGCGAACATACGGCTTATTCCCGTTGGCCACACCACCATATAATGGTTTAGCATCATCGGCATAGAAAGGATTCACGTCATATACCCATACTTGGTAATCATACTGGCCATTGAACTCATCATTCACCTCTACGGTTAAAGTCATTTGACGAATAGTAGCTGTCGATTGATTGAAATCATTAGGCAAAGACGGATCCGGCTTCTCCGGAGTAGGCGGAACCGGATCCGGCTTAGGTTCGTACACATCGGTAGTACACGCCGCCAATAGAACGCAAAGCGCGATAGCGACACATTTCATTGTTGATTGAATCATTCTTCTCATATTATTAAAGTTGTATTGTTCCCTAATCCTGTAAACATTTAAGTATTACCCTATAACACCGTTTAAAAAAGAAGTTGTATATTTTAATCAACTTATTGAGTATTATCAACAGCAAAGGTAGATTTTATTATAATGCGAAGTTCTTAAACGCACAAATATTATCACATCAATTAACTATAATTAATAATGCCCCAAAGAAAACACCTTTGATAAATAGACAATATTTATTTCATGCCATGTTAAAAAAGAACAATAAAAGACTATTCACCCTACTCCAACCATTCAATCAGCTTATCAGCCAAAGTTACTGTTCCCGGCAAAGGTGGTTGGTGCCGATGTGGAGAAGGCCCCTAGCGATTTTCTCTTGGCAATAACATGCCATCTGGCAATTTGACAAAATGAAAACCAAAGTCTCGGAGAATCGATTTTTTCGGGCAAAGGTACGGATTGCTCCCAAATACGAGAAGAAAAAACAGCATTCGTCTCGTTAATAGACGAATACTGAAAAATAGCCTTTCGCTCCAGAGAAATTAATTCATCATATCTCATATTTTGAGGCAAGAAAAGGGTAAAAGCAGTGTTACGATAGGGTTATAGCACGGTAAGAATGCCCATTCATGAGTACTCATAACCCTATGCACGACCGCTCATAATGCCTAACGCGAGTATCGGCATTGGGCAATACGACCTATCGCAACAGGTTTCGCCACCTATCGTGTACAAAATCGGCCCCTTTTTCAAGAAAAAGCGTGTTTATTACCACGCCTATCTCATTATCTTGTCACTTTCGCACGAAGGGTATGTCAACATATTCGTATAATATAAAGCAAATAGTCAGAATAAGCTTCTATTTCGCAACAGACCCATCATACAAGCCAGAGGCTCCCAATAGGCCTTAAGCACTCACATAAAACACGGAATTTTCAATCCAACTGATAAATCTTCAGCTTATTGTAAAGCGTCTTCCGGTCGATGCCCAATAACTGGGCCGCACGAGTCTTATTATTGCCGCACTCTTGGAGGGCCTTACGGATAAGGTCACGTTCATGCTCCACGTTCTTAAGCTGGATGTTGGTGTGCGAAGAGAGGTTCTCCGTCAGTTCCTCCGGGAGTTCCTTGCGGGTGATGTATCGACCGGTCGCCAATAAGGTAGCGTACTTGATAACGTTCTTCATCTGCCGCAGGTTACCCGGCCAAGAATAAGATTGGAACAATTGCATGGTATCGTTGTCGAAACCGATGATATCTTTCTGGAGCTCGCTATTCGCCAGATCGAGAAAATGATTGGCGAACAAGAGCAAATCCTCTTTTCGCTCTTTCAAGTCCGGGATACGGATCGTGAACTCATTGATACGATGGTACAGGTCCTCACGGAAATCTCCTTTCTCGATCGCCTGCCGCAAGTTCTCGTTCGTCGCGGATATCAAGCGCACGTTGATAGCGATCTCCTGATTGCTCCCGATCGGCTTTACCTTGCGCTCCTGTAGGGCACGCAATAGCTGAACCTGTACCTCATACGTCAGGTTCCCGATCTCATCCAAAAATATCGTACCGCCTTGAGCCGCCACAAACGCCCCAGTCTTGTTCTCGATCGCCCCCGTAAAAGAACCTTTCACGTGGCCGAAGAACTCGGAAGCCGCCAATTCCTTGGGGATAGCGCCGCAATCCACGGCGACAAACGGAGCCTTGCTACGATTACTTTGCTCGTGGATCCGACGGGCGATATACTCCTTACCGGTACCGCTAGCGCCGGTCACCAATACCGACATATCCGTCGGAGCCACCAAACGCACATGCTCATAAAGCTGGCGGGCCGCTTGGCTCTGCCCCTCGATATAAAGATCCGGGGCCGAAGAAACCGGGACTCTCGCCGGAACCTTCTCCTCCACGTACACAAGTTCCTTGATCTTTCCCAGCAACTCATCCGGGTTCAGCGGCTTGGCAATATAATCCGCCGCCCCCAGCTTCATCGCCTGAACCGCCGTTTGTATCTCCGCATAACTGGTCATCATGATAAGGGGTAAGGAAGGATGGGTATTCTTCAGCCATTTCAATAAGTCGATCCCGTCACTATCCGGCAGGCGTAAATCCGATATAACCAAATCGAACGCTTCCTCCCCCAGCCTCCGTTTAGCATCGGAAACAGAGGACGAGGATCTTACGACAAACCCTTTCTTACCCAGCCATGTGGTAAGCATCAAGGAAAAAGTTATATCATCTTCAACGATTAGAATCGACAACATACCCACTCAGATTATTTATAGTAACCACAAAGGTAAATAAATAAAACGAATCAAGAAAACATCCACGTAGCTTTACGCCATACTCCCTCGAAAGGACCTTGTTTATGATGGGCTAACCACCAGTGGCAAAAACCTAGCTGGAGAATGAAAAGAAGGATTCCTACGGCGAAGCTGGCGGTCGTCCCCAGATCGTCATACAGGGATAAACCGTATCCGAAATAGATGAAAGAGCCTACCATCGATTGCGTGAGGTAATTCGTCAAGCTCATTTTCCCGTAAGGCACAAGCCCGTGAAGCACCTTATGCGGCGCCTTCCACTGCCACAAGAAGATAAAGGAGGATACCAATACGCACATGAACGAGAAATTACGCAAGGAAGACACGATCGTGCTCATCGGGCGAAGCTCTTCGGTACGCTCCAGCAAACCGGGTAGGGAAAGGGACAGATAATAGAGGGGAATGAAACAAACTACCCCGATAACAAAGGTCCTTGTCCAAAACGTCCGGTGCTTCTCCAGATCGACAAACAATCCCTTGCGCCCCAACAACATGCCCAGCATAAAGAGAGCCGATGTCTGGAAGAAACGTCCATAGCTCCAAGCCCAGAGAAGGCTATACAGCTGCCCGTCCCACAGATTGGACTTGACCATTTCCCAAAAGCTGGTACCTTCCATATACGGATAGATCCGCATACAGTGCACCAGCCATTGTTCCTTGGATGCCACATATTCCGGATGCATCAGGGCATACATGAATTTACCCCACTCCATAGGCTGTAGCATCAAGACCACGGCGATCGCCAAGACCACCTTATTACTCAACTTGCAAACCGGTATCAACACAATACCCAAGATCGAATAAAGCACCAAGATCTCCCCCGGGAAGAACGATGCGTTGAAGCAACCGATAAAGAATAGGAGCACCAACCGCCAGAAAAAACGAAGCCGGAAGTCCTTCCCTTTCCTCGCTTGGTTATCAAACTGGATAAAGAAGCTAAAACCGAACAGCAGGGCGAAAATAGCGTATGCCTTCCCGGAAAAGAGGAAGAACAAGGTATCCCATACCCCTTTATCCAAGGCTTTCATAAAATCGGTAGTAGCCTCCGGAAAATTATACAAGTTAAAATGCTCGATATTATGCAATAGGATAATAGCCATAACGGCAAATCCTCGTAATGCGTCGACCACCTCGATACGAGGTCGGGATTGTAGTGCGTGTTCCATGATATGATTCAGTAGATTTTATTATTTCGTGGCAAAAGTAACGAAACTAAATAGAAAAAGCATCCTCGAAAGGATGCCTTTTTCTTTTGCAGACTTAAATTGAATACTCAGGACTTAATCTTTCGCCATGAATAAATTCATGACTTTTGTTTTTAACGGTTTAAATGTAGAAACGCCCACTTGCGATTTCATTAAATAGATAGCGAATATCGTGCCAAAGCCAGCGAAACGCACGATAATGAATATCTAACTACTTATCCTTTAACAAGTAATAGATAAATTTTGTTTCTATAAAGTGGAATTTTATTTCAAAAGCATGGGGAAAGGCATTCCACGGATGGGTATTTATTCCACACCGGATTCCACAAGATTACCCGATGGCGGACTCCGCATCCTTCACGATAGCAAGCGCTTGCTCGATTACCTCGCCCAGCAGGTGGTACCAGCCGGAATCGGTCAGTTCCTCATCGTTCTTCTCCAAGATCCGCAGGTGTTGTACCAATGAATTGGCCCCCAGCATCGTGAACAGGGGAATCAACTTATGAGATATCCGGGAGGCTTCCTCCCGGTCTTTTCCCTCTAACGCATCCCGAAGTAAGTCGATGCTCTTGCGGGTTTCCTCCGAGAAGGTTTTCAGTATAGAGGCTGAGGCCTCCGGATCCTCTCCGGCAAAAGCGGTCAACGAAGAGAAATTCAACTCGCTCCTTGCCTCCAGATGGAGTGTCAGCAACTCATTCAGCAAGGAGATTAATTGAGCGGCGGTAAACGGCTTGTTCAAGAAACCCGTGAAACCAGCCTCCAGATAATGCTCGTGCTCCTTGGCGATACTGGCAGATAGGGCGATCACCGGGATCTCATCCGTTCCGGGGATACCGGACGTACGTATCCGCTCCAGTAAATGATAGCCATCCAGCGTCGGCATCTGTATATCGGTGATAATGGCGTTGAATACGGTGTTCCGCAATAGCTCGAGGACGTTATGCGGATTCGTACAACCTACCACCTGCACGTGACTCTGCTTCAAGAGTTCCTCCGTCAAGGCCAGTTGTAGAGGATCATCATCAACCAGAAGACAATAGACATCTTGCCCCTCAAACAAGGGTAAAGCCTCGGCCTCACCAGCATCCGGAGCCTCCGCCGTTACGTCCGGCAAAGATTGGTTATCAGCCAAGGGAAGAGGTAGCAAGATCGTGAAATCACTGCCTTTCCCCGGGGTACTATCCAAAGCAAGCGTACCGTTCATCAAGGACAGAAGCTTACGGGTGATGGAGAGGCCCAGACCGAAACCTTCCGCCTCTTCCGTATCGGCAAGGCGGGTAAACTCCCCGAATATCCGCTCTTGTTCCTCTTTCGGGATGCCCGGACCGGAATCGCTTACGGTAATTGATAATTGAAAATTAATAATTGAAAGTTTTTGGAGGGAGACAAGCAAAACGACTCGCCCCGCTTCCGTGAACTTGATAGCGTTAGATAAGAGGTTTCCTACGACCTGCCGGATACGGATCGGGTCGCCCATATAAACTTGCCCAGTCTCCTCAGGTTTCAGGTTCAAGACAAACCGCAAGCCTTTCGCCTCCGCTATCGGCTGGAAGCTGGTATAGATCTCATCGAACAAGACTGGGACACGGAAGGGAACGCTATGCACCTCCATCTCGCCGGACTCCAACCGCTGGAAATCCAACAGGTCGTTCACCAAAGAAAGGATATGATCCGAGGAACCTTTCATGTTCTCCAGATAATATTGCTGACGCTCGTCTGGATGGCGGCGTAGCAAAAGCTCGATATATCCGATGATGGAAGAGAGCGGAGCCCGTATATCGTGGCTGATCGTCAACATCAGCTTCTCACGGCTTCGCAATAAGCTCTCGGCGACCTGTTTCGCCTTTTCCAGTTGCATACGGTAATATTTACTTCGTGAGATATCCCGTGAGATAAAGAAGAGGAACAGAAAGGCGATTACCACGGAGACGATCGCGATTCCGGCGATCAAATGGGAGGTCTCCCTTAATAGTACCTGCTTCTTATAGACCCTTTCCAGCGACGCCTCCATCTCCTCCTCCTCGATATTACGGAGCATCTGGTTGATCTCCCGGGTAATCACGCTATTGTTATACCGTAAGTTAGAGGCCCTTTCCAACAACTGATCCATCAGTTGTTGCCGTTGCCAAGCCACACTGTCTTGGATGCTTTTCAGCACGCTGACAATCGTATCGGTCGGATTATAAGCGTTCACCAACGTATCGGTAACGATCTCCCGGGTCGTGTTCACCACGATGCTGGTATCTTCCTTGCCGGGAGAGAACACGTCGGCCAAACGCTTGAAGAATCCCTTCTTCTTACGGGGAACTACCACCGTATCTTGCTTGACCTCTACCCGCTCTTGTACCTGCACCTCGTTTACGATTGTATCCCGGACGGCAATTATTTTCTCGATATTCTCCGTATAAAGACGCTCCGTATTCGCTTCCTGCCAAGTCTCAAGCAAACGACGGGTATTCCATCGCTTACGCTCCAGCAGTATGTCGATCGTATCTATTTTCAGGAGTTGCATGGAGTCCGTCACCAAGGTCCTCAACGAATCCATGTTATTATGGGCCTTATTCAACGTACGATTGAAGTGGCGGAACTCGTTCTGGGGCATGCCTACCAACTGCCCCAACGCCTCGCTTTCATAGAGCAGGGAGAGCGTATTAGTGACCAAGTACACCTTCCGGCGTGCCTGATGATCCGGCTCGTCCTCCTCGGCCACTTTCTCTACTATATTATAAATGTAAGCGACCGAGCAGACCGCAATGGTAATCAGCAAAATATAGCCTAATATCACCTTGCTAGTAATATGTCCGCTTTGCTCTTTCATATACGGTTGAGATCAGTCTAATTCCTATCATAAGCGATATCCCATTTATCCATCATCTCAAAATCCTGCTTTTTTAAGCCGACTTTCCAAAATGGGATCGGGTCGTCATGGTCTCCCAGATACATACGGTCACGTACCTTGAAGGCACGATTCGTTAAGGCAAACGTGGAATCGGCCACCGGAGTCCGCACGCCAGCTATATCAAGCATCGTATGGAATACGCTGTTCGTGCTAACCGGATAAGTCTCGTGTGCCTGCGCTTCCAGATATTTCTGGGGATATGACTCCCGGTAAGCCTTCGAGAACCAGATCACATACGGGATATGCAACTGGTAATAGGTCGGTATCGGAGAAGCATGCAGATAACGGGCTCTGGAATCATCGAAGATATCCTCTCCATGATCGCTTAAGTAAAGCATGGATGCCGGAGCATTTGTCTTCGCCAACATATCCACGATTTCCCCCAGCACGTAATCCGTATAGTGGATGGAATTATCATAAGCGTTCCGTAACTCCTTTTTATACGAGGCACGAATTCCCTCCGCCTTATCCGGTGTATAGAAACGGAACTCCTTCGGATAACGTTCATGGTAATTAAAATGCGAGCCATAAGTATGAAGTACTACGAAAAGATTACCGTCCTCTTTATCCAGTTCCTTCTTTAGATAAGGCAGGATCGCCGCATCGTGCAAGGAGATTAGCGTAGAACCCGTATTAAATGCGCTCATATCGATAAAGGTATCTGCCTCCCGGTAAAAAGCGCCGATCATCGAGGTCGTTAGTTTCTGGTTGGCGATCACGAGCGTACGGAAACCAGCCTCTTTGAAAGCGGTCACGATACTTTTCTCGTCGTAAAGGACTCCATAATTCTCGGCGCTGGCAGCGGACAGGATAATGGGGACACTTTTATGCGTATTATTCGATTGCGTCACCACATCCGTGAAATGCACCAATCCGTCTAAAGCCTCCATACGGGGAGTCGTCTTGCGCTCGTATCCGTAAAGGCTCCATTCCATAGCACGGGAGGTCTCTCCCACTACCAAGACGTAGATCTCCCGTTTTCCCTCCGCTTGCTCCGGCTTAGTGGCGTCGAACTTAAAGTCGGCGGAAGTAATATGATACTTGCTGTTCCTCTCCGCCTTATTTATGGCGAAATATAAATTGTATAGGGCGTTAGCCGGATATACATCGTCCTTCCATGAGAACCGGTGATCTTGCGAAGGAGACAGGAAGCAAAGGAGCAAACCCACGACAAACATGCCTAGGCTGATCTTGGCCCATTTCTTCCGGAAAGGATTTCGCAGTTTCTCTTTCTGCCGTATCGAACGACAAGCGAGCACCAGCGTAGGTAATGTATAGAAAAAGAATACGCAACCGATCACCAAAATGATATTCCCCAATAACTCACTAGCCTCGGAAGCGTTCGAGCTGGTAAGGTTCAAATACATATCAACCGCTATCACGGACTGCCCGAAAAGATACAGAAGCACCAACTGCCCCCCATCTAATATAACCTTCGGCAACAGGCACCAAACCACGATCCCCGGTTTACGGGCCACTAATAAAACACACATCCAAAAGGCCAAAGGTATCAGCAACGAGGCGATACCGACCGTGACGGGAAGCGGTTCCGTAAAAAAGAACACACAGTTTGGGATGATAAATAACAGGGCAAATAAGAAATATAAATGCTCCTGTGAAGATATCCAGCGTATTAACCTTGTAAAATACTTCATTCAATCAAAACTTTGCCAACTCTCAATCATTACTCTTCTCAACTAATACCCAGAACCTGAAATTCCGGCAATTGGCAAAGATAGGCGTTATTAAACACATACAAAGCGTATTATACACAAAAAATGTTATTGACATTCATAACTTCTCTTTCATCCGTCGCCAATACTCATTGACAGAGCTTTTCACTTCCTTATGTAACAGCAAGATACCAATCAAGTTCGGGAGCGTCATCAAAGCCACGGTGATACCGGATAATGTCCAAACAATAGTAGTATCCGTGAACGAGGCCAAGAAAAATCCGACAATATAGATTACGTGGTAAATACGGACATATTTCGTTCCCCAAAGGTAGGTCACCGCCCGATCACCGTAGTAAGACCATGCTATCGTTGTAGAAAACGCAAACAACAACAGGGAAAACGGAATAATAAACTGCCCCCAATCCCCTAAAAAACCTTTCTTAAACGCCTCCGTAGACAAGGGGGCGGAATGAAGCAGCGACTTACCGGTTAAATACACCGCACGCTCTTTATTCATAGGTAATTCGATACGTCCGTCACGTACAGAGAGCGTACCACTAAACAACACCTCCTTCCCTTCCTTGACCCGCACGCTATCCGCAAAGGAACGTGCGTGTAGTAACGTTATATCCGTATTTAGGATCTGTCCGTTCCGGACCTCCAAGGAGCCTGTATAAAAAGGCAGGGGCTTATTCCCTAGTACATGCTCCGACACTGCGGATTTACCGTCCGGGTCCGATTCATGATAAGCACCGGACAAGACTACCGTATCCGCCTGCTGAAACTTATTCTCAAACTTTTTCAGCCAAGTACCGGATGACAATAGAACCAAGCCGGTTATCGAACAAATCACGATCGTATCGATGAACGGCTCCAATAAAGCGACCATACCCTCGGATACCGGCTCTTCCGTCTTGGCTGCCGCATGAGCGATCGGAGCGGAACCTTGCCCCGCCTCATTCGAGAATAATCCACGGTTCACACCTCGGTTAAAAGCCCAGACAACCGTCGCTCCTAAGAAACCACCCGTAGCCGCCGTACCGGAAAAGATATTCGAGAAAACAGAGATAAACGAAGGTAGGATATGCTGGTAATTATAGGCCAATATGCTGAAGGCACCGAGCAGATAGACGACCGCCATAAAAGGCACCAACTTCTCGGTAACCTGCGCTATACGCTTGATTCCCCCGATCACGATCAATCCCAGCAAGACCGATAAAACCGCCCCGGTAATATATTGCTGAATACCGAACGCCGAAAACATGGCGTTCGAGATGCTATTTACCTGTGGCAGACTACCCGTACCGAAAGAGGAGAAAATAGTAGCGACCGCAAAAAGTCCTGCCAACCAACGCATATGCAAACGATGCTTCATATAATACATCGGACCGCCGGAAATCGTACCATCTTCCGTCTGCTCACGATACTTATGGGAAAGGGTGACCTCTACCATCTTGGTAGTCATACCCAAGAACGCCGTCATCAACATCCAAAACAAGGCAGAAGGACCACCTAGATGTATGGCCAGAGCGACACCGGCTATATTACCGGTCCCCACCGTGCCCGAAAGAGCAGTTGCCAACGCTTGGAAATGGGAGGTATCTCCTATGTCTTGCTTATTGTCGTACTTCCCCCGCACGACCTTGATCGCATGCCCGAAAAAGCGCAATTGCGGAAACCGAAGATAGACCGTAAAGAACAATCCGGTTCCCAGTAATAGAAAAACAAACCATTGTGATCCTCCAAAATGAGCGTCAATAAGGGATAGTAAGTTATTCAACTCTTGCATCATCTGCCTACATTTTTAAATAATGATGCCGCAAGTTAAGAATAATAAAACAAAAAGCAACCTTACAAGCTTTTGTTTTTCATTTTAGACTTACAAGATTGCTTTTTCACAATCAAAAAGATACTATCACACAATAAAATTATATTTATCTCCTAT
>ENA-ORUO01001722-ORUO01001722.1-human-gut-metagenome-genome-assembly--contig:-NODE-1722-length-19527-cov-8.025010_pt1 | contig 19527 bp, 14 predicted proteins | sample MGYA00242082_ERZ509215 | MGnify/ENA primary metagenome ERZ509215 (study PRJEB26280, sample SAMEA2338829) | human gut metagenome | biome: human gut; feature: human-associated habitat; material: faeces... | reverse complement strand
ACACTGTACGGGCGGCGGCGCACGGCCTCGGTCAGCTGGCCGCCCTCGTCGTGGCCGACATAGCCCGGCGGCGCGCCGAGCAGCCGTGCGACGGTATGCCGCTCCATATACTCCGACATGTCAAAGCGCAGCAGGGCTTTTTCGCTGCCGAACCAGCATTTTGCCAGCGTGCGTGCCAGCTGGGTCTTGCCGACGCCCGTCGGCCCGAGGAACAGCATTGCTCCTATGGGCCGCCCGCTCTCCCGCAGGCCGGTGCGGCTGCGTCGGATGGCGGATGCCACGGCGGCCACGGCCTGCGGCTGGCCGATGACCTCGGCGGCAAGGCGCTGTTCCAGATTGGCAAGACGCTCCCTCTCGGCTTCGCCCACGCGCTCTGCGGGCACGCCGCTGGCCTTGCTGACGACCCTTGCAATATCGGCGGGGGTCAGTGCCCGGCGGTTCCCGCTGGCATCGGCAATGCGGCGGGCCGCGGCGGCTTCGTCCAGCAGGTCAATGGCCTTGTCGGGCAGATACCGCCCGGGCAGGTAACGCACGCTCAGCTCCACCGCGGCGTGGATGGCCTCGGGCGGGATGCTGACACCGTGGTAGCGCTCATACCGCGGCATCAGTCCGGCCAGAATCGTTTCTGCGGCAGCAGGGGTGGGCTCCTCGACCATGACCCTTCCAAAGCGGCGCTCGAGCGCGGAATCCTTCTGGATGGTTTTGCGGTATTCCTCAGGTGTGGTCGCGCCGATAAGCTGAATTTCGCCGCGTGCCAGCATCGGCTTTAAGATGCTGGCGGCGTCAATGGCTCCCTCCGCCGCCCCGGCCCCGGCAATGATGTGGATTTCATCGATAAACAAAATCGTTGAGCGGTCACGGTACAGTTCTTCCAACAGGTTCTTGAACCGCTCCTCAAAGTCGCCGCGGTATTTGGTGCCCGCGACCATCGACGCCATGTCCAGCGCCAGCACCCGCTTGCCGCGCAGTGCCGGGGTGATCTGCCCCGCGGCGATCCGCTGCGCCAGTGCCTCCGCCAGCGCAGACTTGCCGACACCCGGCTCACCCAGGAGGCAGGGATTGTTTTTCTGGCGGCGGCAGAGAATTTCAATCATGCGATCCAGCTCGGCATCACGGCAGAGCACCGGGTCGAGCCGCCCCTCCTGTGCGAGGCGCGTCAGGTCGCGGCCGTATTTATCGCTGGGGCGGCCTGTGCGGGAGGCAGCCATCCGCGGCTGGGCGGGCAGCACAAGCTGACCGGAAAGCTGGCGGCATTCCCGCGCGGCCTGCGGCAGCTCGATGCCCAGAGCCGCCAGCCACCGGCTGGCCGTGCAGGACGAGTCCTCGAGGATGGCGCAGAGCAGGTGTTCGTTCTCCGCCCTGGCGGCACTGGCCGCGTGCGCCCCCAGCACGGCAAACTCCATGGCCTTGCTCAGCTCGGGGGCAAGGTCCCGGCTGTGCAGGCGGCGCGGACGGCCCGCCGCGTGGGCGGCGGTATGCTCGGCCAGGGCGGTGGATGTCACCCGCTTGCGGCGCAGAAAATCCGCCGCTGTCCCCTGTGCTGTCTGCACCAGCGCCAGCAGCAAATGGCCGGTATCCGCCTGGCTGCACCCCTGCTGCCCCGCCAGCACCAGCGCCGTGTGCACGGTGCGTGCCGCCGTGAAGGAAAAACCTTTATATCTGTAGACCCAGAACATCTGCAAATCCTCCTCTGAAAAGTACCCATTGAAAGTATAGACGCCGGGCCAATAAATAATCATCGAAATCTGGGGGATTCTGCAAGACAAATTGAGAAAACCGTGGTATAATAAACTGATTGTTTTTATTTTTACGTATGAGGTGGTTTTCAATGCACAAATTGATGCGCTACATCAAGGGCTATGAGAAGCAAGCCCTGTTAGCGCCGCTTTTCAAGATGCTGGAAGCCTGTTTTGAATTGTTTGTGCCTCTGGTCATTGCCAGCATCATTGACACGGGCATCAAAAACGAGGATGCAGCCTTCATCTGGACGCGCTGCGGCCTGCTGGTCCTGCTGGCTGCTATCGGCTTGGCCAGCAGCCTGACGGCCCAGTGGTTCTCCGCAAAGGCGGCGCTGGGCTTTGGCACGGCATTGCGCAAGGACCTGTTCCGCCATATTGGCACGCTGAGCTACAGCGAGCTGGACGGCATCGGCACCCCGACGCTTGTCACCCGCATGACGAGCGACATCAATCAGGTACAGAACGGCGTCAACCTGACGCTGCGTCTGCTGCTGCGCTCGCCGTTCATCGTGATCGGCGCGCTTATTATGGCGTTCTCCATCAGCCCGAAGCTGACGCTGCTTTTCATCGGCGTTACGATCATGGTGTCGCTTATTATATGGGCCATCATGCGCGTGACCGTGCCCATCTACCATGAGGCCCAGAACGGCTTGGACCGTGTGACACTGCTGACGCGCGAAAACTACGTCGGTGCACGCGTGGTACGTGCCTTTGCCCGCCAGGCGGACGAGCTGGCCGCCTTTGTGGAGACAAATGACCACCTGAAAAAGCTGCAATTTGCGGCAGGCCGTATTTCGGCGCTGATGAACCCGCTGACCTATCTCGTCGTCAACCTGGCCGTTGTGGCGCTGCTGCTGCGCGGCGGTGTGGAGGTCGATGCCGGTAAGCTGACGCAGGGCGAGGTCATTGCCCTTATCAACTATATGAGCCAGATTCTGCTGAGCCTGCTGCGTCTGGCGGATCTGGTCGTTTCGGTCACCCGCGCACTGGCCAGCGGCATGCGCGTCAATGAGATTCTGAACACCCACACGACGATGCAGGATCCCGGCACGGCAGAGCTGGCTGTGAACGACGCTGCCGAGGCGGCTAAGTTTGAGCACGTCACCTTCACCTACAAGGATGCCGGCGCACCGAGCCTGACGGACATCACGTTCACGGCTAGGTCCGGTGAGACCATCGGCGTCATCGGCGGTACGGGCAGCGGCAAATCGACGCTGATCGACCTGGTCTGCCGCTTCTACGATGCCGACAACGGCGGCGTTGCGCTGTTCGGCCATGATGTAAAGCAGTACAGCTTTGCACAGCTGCGCAGGCTGGTGGGCGTCGTGCCCCAGCAGGCTGTGCTGTTTACAGGTACGATCCGCGACAATATGCAGTGGGCCGCCCCCGGCGCTTCCGACGAGGAAATCTGGCAGGCGCTGGAGATAGCCCAGGCGGCGGAATTTGTCCGCGGCAAACCCGGCATGCTGGATGCGCCGGTGGAGACCGCGGGCCGCAACTTCTCCGGCGGCCAGCGCCAACGCCTGACGATTGCCCGCGCGCTGGTACCAAAGCCGAAGATCCTGATTCTGGATGACAGTGCATCGGCGCTGGATTTTGCAACGGACGCAGCCCTGCGCAAGGCAATCAAAGAGGAAACGCACGGCATGACCGTGTTTATCGTCTCCCAGCGCGCGGCCAGCGTGCAGCGAGCCGACCACATTCTGGTGCTGGATGACGGTAAGCTGGTTGGCGACGCGCCCCATGCCGAGCTGCTGCGCAGCTGCGAGGTCTATAAGGAAATCTGCCTGAGCCAGTTGAGCAAGGAGGAGGTGGCAAAGACGCTATGAGCAAGACAAAGCAAAAGCTGGACCAGAATACGATCCATCGCGTCCTGAAGCTGATCCGCCCCTACGCTGGCATGGTCATCCTGACGCTGACCTTTGCGCTGATCACAGTGGTCACGACTCTGCTGGCCCCGGTACTGTCCGGCAAGGCTGTGGATATGATCCTGGGACCCGGTCAGGTTGATTTTGCAGGCCTTGGCAAAATTGCGATAGCGATGGCTGCCACGATTGCCTGCACAGCGCTGGCCCAGTGGCTGATGAATGTCGTCAATAACCGCATTACCTTTCAGGTCGTGCGTGATATGCGTGTCCGTGCGTTTGGCCAGCTGGAGATTCTGCCGCTCAAATATATGGACGCCCACCGCCCCGGCGATGCTATCAGCCGCATTACCACCGACGTGGAGCAGTTCAGCGACGGTCTGCTGATGGGCTTTACCCAGCTGTTCACCGGCGTGCTGACGATTTTAGGCACGCTGGGAGTCATGCTGTTCATCGACTGGCGCATTGCGCTGGTCGTTGTGGCGTTGACGCCGCTGTCGATTTTCGTCGCGCGGTTCATTGCCACCCACACCTATTCTATGTTCAAGGTGCAGAGCGAGACCCGCGCCGAAATGACGAGTCTGGTCGAAGAACTGGTCGGCAACGAGCATCTTGTCCGCGCGTTTGGCTATGAGCGCCGCGCCGAGGAACGCTTCGATAAGATCAACCTCGATTTGCAGAAGTGCGGCGTCAAGGCGACGTTCTTCTCCTCTACCACGAACCCCTGCACCCGCTTTGTGAATGCGCTGGTCTACGCCGCCGTCGGCGTGCTGGGTGCGTTCGTCGCCATTGCTGGCGGCATCACGGTGGGCCAGCTGTCGGTCTTTCTGAACTACGCCAACCAGTACACGAAGCCGTTCAATGACATTTCGGACGTTATGACCGAACTGCAGAACGCGCTGGCTTGTGCGCAGCGCGTGTTTGACCTAATCGACGAGACACCCATCGTGCCCGATGGCCCGGATGCTGTTGCCCTGCCCCACGGCGCGGGCAGCGTGGAGTTTGACCACGTCAGGTTCCGCTATGTGGACGATGTGCCGCTGATCGAGGATATGAACCTGAAAGTTGTGCCGGGTCAGCGCATTGCACTGGTCGGCCCCACGGGCTGCGGCAAGACGACACTGGTCAATCTGCTGATGAGGTTTTATGAGATCAACGGCGGTACGCTGCGCGTCGATGGGTATTCCATCGACAATGTGACCCGCGACAGCCTGCGCGGCAACCTGGGCATGGTGCTGCAGGAGACCTGGTTGAAGGCCGGTACGATTGCGGAGAATATCGCCTACGGCAAGCCGGATGCGACCCGCGAGGAGATCATCGCCGCGGCCAAGAAGGCGCACGCCCATAGCTTTATCTGCCGCCTGCCCAACGGGTACGACACGCAGGTAGCCGAGGACGGCGGCAACATCAGCCAGGGCCAGCGGCAGCTGCTCTGCATTGCCCGTGTCATGCTGCGACGCCCGCCGATTTTGATTCTGGATGAGGCAACGTCCAGTATCGACACCCGTACCGAGGTGCTGGTGCAGGATGCCTTTGAGGAGCTGATGATGGGCCGCACGAGCTTTATCGTGGCTCATCGCCTGTCTACCATCAAGAACGCTGACCAGATCCTGGTCATGAAGGCCGGCAACATCATTGAGCGCGGAACCCACGAAGAACTGCTGGCGCAGGGCGGCTTCTACAAGCAGCTGTACGAGAGCCAGTTCGCCAAGGCATAAAACCATACACCGGGAAAGAAATAGGAGGATGTATTATGAGTCACATTACCATTCCGGAAGGATACCAAAGCCTTTTGGGTTTGTATGACACCCAGAAGGCCATCGGCCTCATCAAGACGATCTTTCAGGAGAAGCTCTGCATGGCGCTGCACCTCAAGCGCGTCACGGCTCCCCTGTTTGTCAAGCAGGGCAGCGGCCTGAACGATGACCTGAACGGCGTCGAGCGCCCTGTTTCGTTCGATGTGCCCAGCCTGAACGAGCAGGCAGAGGTCGTCCACAGTCTGGCTAAGTGGAAGCGCTACGCCCTGTACAAGTACGGCTTCCGCCCCGGTCAGGGCATTGTGACCGATATGAACGCCGTCCGCCGCGACGAGGAGCTGGACAACCTGCACAGCATCTATGTGGACCAGTGGGACTGGGAGCGCGTTATCACTGCCGACCAGCGCACGCTGGAATTTCTGCAGGAGACCGTGCGGGACATCGTGGACGCTGTCTGCGCAACGTCTGACGAGCTGCGCTGGAAGTTCCCCGAGCTGAAAAACAACATCCACCTGGGCCGCGAGGTGGCATTTATCACGACGCAGGAGCTCGAGGACAGGTATCCGGACTTCACGCCAAAGCAGCGCGAGAATGCCTTTGCCAAAGAGCATGGAACCGTCTGCATCATGCAGATCGGCGGCAGGCTCAAGAGCGGACAGCCCCACGACGGGCGCGCGCCCGACTATGATGACTGGACGCTGAATTGCGACATCTTGTTCTGGCACAAGCCGCTGGACTGCGCACTGGAGCTGTCCAGTATGGGTATCCGCGTTGACGCCGACGCCCTGCGCCGCCAGCTGGACGCCGCAGGCTGCCCGCAGCGCGCGGAGCTGCCCTTCCACAAACTGCTGCTGGATGGCACCCTGCCCCTGACAATGGGCGGCGGCATTGGCCAGAGCCGCCTGTGCATGCTGCTGCTGGGCAAGGCCCATGTCGGCGAGGTACAGGTCAGCCTGTGGGATGACGCTACGGTACAGGCATGCAGGAATTCGGGCGTGGAGCTGCTGTAACTCTTGACAAACCCCTGCCGATTGTGATATTATATTAGAGTTCCCGCTAGTATAGCACAATTGGCAGTGCAGCTGATTTGTAATCAGCAGGTTGCAGGTTCGATTCCTGTTACTAGCTCCAAAAAGCGCGTTAGTAAAGTAAACCACTTTGCAACGCGCTTTTTTCTTGCTCTTGCATGTCTTTTTGCGTCCTAAACAGTAAAAAACAGGTCGTAAACAAGTCGTAAACGCAGTAGAATCGCATAACGCGGAGTCAGGGTTGAACTCAGGATATTGTAACAGATGCTGCTGTACATAAAGCTGATGGATTGTTCTTGAGGAATATTTAGAGAAGCTTTTCCTTATTGCACCCTACTCTATATACTCCTAAAAAACGCCCGGTAGGCGTGATGCTTACCGGGCGTTTTGCTTTGCTGTTTTAAGTGTTTGCCAGTGCCGTCTGCAGAGCGCAGTAATTCTCCAGTGTCAGCTGTTCGGGGCGGGAACGCTCATCAAGACCGGCGGCCTGCAGGGCGGAGATGACCTGCGCCTTGGGCAGGTGCAGGCCATTGGCGATGGCGTTGGCGGCGGTCTTGCGGCGCTGGGAGAAAGCGGCGCGAATCAGCGCGAAGAAGGCGGCTTCGTCGCCGTTCGGCACGGTTACGGCGGGCTTCTCCCTCACATCCAGGCGGATGACGGCGCTTGTCACCTTGGGTGCAGGGTAAAAGCTGCCGGGTTGGACGCTGAACAACAGCTTCGGCTCGGCGTAATAGGCCACGGCGTAGCTGATTGCACCCGCATCCCGCGTGCTGGGGGCGGCGCAGAGACGCTGTGCGGCCTCCTTCTGCACCATTACGGTGATGTTCCGGATAGGCAGCTTTTCCTCCAGCAGACGCATCAGAATCGGGCTGGTGATGTAGTACGGCAGGTTGGCACAGACGGCGACGGGCTTGCCGCCGAACTCCTCGGCCAGCAGAGCCTTCAGATCGACCTTCAGCACGTCGTTCAGGATGAGCTTGAAGTTGTCGTAGTCGGCCATCGTCTCTTCCAGCAGCGGCGGCAGACGCTTGTCGACCTCGATGGAGACGACATTGTCCGCACGATTGCAAAGCTGCTCGGTCAGCACGCCGATGCCGGGGCCGACCTCAAGTGCGCCCCAGCCGGGGCCGATACCGGCGGCCTCCGCAATGCGGGGGCAGATGCCGGGGTTGATGATGAAATTCTGGCCGAAGCCCTTGGACAGGGCAAAGTCATACCGTGCGCAGAGGTCACGGATGGTGGACAGGTCAGTCAATGTGGGCACGGTGGACGTCCTTTCCGAGTCAATAAAAATCAGTTCTGCCCGGCCAGTGCCGTGGCCGCGTTGACGGCCTTGCTGATCTGCGGGTCAGTATCAAGTGTGTAATCGTAGTAGGCGTTCTGCTCGTCGACGGAGAGCGCGGCGTCAATGTCGGGGCGCAGACCCTCCTCATTCCAGGTCTGATCCTCGTTATCGAGCAGCAGGCCCACCGTGATGTAAGCGGCGGAGCCGTCGGAGAAGCTCTGGGCGTCGCTCAGAACGACGCCCTTACCCGCAGTTTTGGTGCCGACGAGCGTCGCACCGGCCATCTTGCGCAGGGCATTGGCGAACAGCTCGGCGCTGCCCGCGGTGGAGCCGTTGACAAGGCAGACAATCGGAACGTTGATCTCGGTCTCATCGGACATACGCAGCACGGTCACATTGCCGTCCCTGTCCTGCTGCTTGGCAATCTCACCGGAGGGCACACAGTAATCCGCGGCCACAAGGGCGGCGTTCAGGTTCTCGCCGGTGTTGTCGCGCAGGTCAAAGACAAGGCTGTTCGCTCCCTGCTGCAGCAACTCATCCACAGCAGCCTTGAACTCGCTGGCCGTGCCGGAGGTGAAGGCGTCAATGCGGATGTACCCGCAGGTGTCCGCGACAATCTGACGGGTGTAGATGGAGGGTGTTTTGTAGTTGGAGTGGACAAGATTCAGCTGCTGCTCCTGGCGGTCCGGCGTCAGGTAGGTGATCGTGGTGGTCGTACCCTCCTCACCCAGCAGCTTGGAGGTCAGGCGCGCGGTGGAGGTGATGTTGCGCGTCGACTCATCGTTGATAGCGGTGATGAAGCCGCCGACCTGCATCCCGGCCTCTGCGGCGGGCGAGTTGTCATACAGGCGGATGATGCGGGCGTAGCCGGAGGATGTGTCATTGACGACAGCGACGCCGATGCCGGTCAGTGTGCCCTTCTCCACAGACTGCTTCTCGCTGTATTCCTTGGCGGTGTAGTAGACGGCGTACTTGTCGTTGATGCCGTTCATGTAGCCCGCAGCCAAGCGGTCATTCAGGGTGTCCTCGTCGATGGTGAAATATTCCCCTGCGCGGACAAAACGATCAATTTCGGACAGCTTGTTGTACTGGCGCTCCTTGTTTTTGACGCTGGACACTGTGGTGTTGAACATCTTCATGGACACGACCATGGTCAGCGAGAAGGTGACGGCCATTGCAATGATGGCAATGGTGGCCGCCACGCCAAGACTGATTTTTTTGCTCATGGGTCTGATGGCTCCTTACTGTGTTTGCGTTATGCCCCGTAGGCTAGTGAGAAAAATACCGTAGAGAAAAGGCTGAGTATCATCAGAACGGCGACTACAAGGCAGAAAATACGCACGGAGGTTTTGTGCTTCTGCGGCTTCATACAGATTCCCCTTTCGTTATGAGAGGTAGTTCATGACATTGACCAGGACGTTGTTGACCTTCATTTCCAGGTGCAGATGGTTGCCTGTGGAGTTGCCGGTGGAGCCGACATAACCAAGGACCTTGCCCTTTTCCACGGGCTGGCCCACGCTGACAACGGGCGCGCTGTTCATGTGGGCGTACAGCGTCGAATAAGTATTGCCGTTGTCATCCTTGCCGTGGTAGACCTGCACGTAGTAGCCCCAGCTCCAGTGGTAGGCCGCAGCAGTGACGACACCGCCGGAGACGGCGTAGATTTCGGTGCCGCCCGGTGCGGCGTAATCGGTGCCGCGGTGGCCGTTGCCGCCGAAGTAGCAGGAGACGTACTTATAGGTGGCCAGCGGGCGGCCAAAGTCCAGCGAGCACTGGATGGACGCATTGCCGTAAGCCTGGTTGGCGGCGTTCAGCGCGGCGTCCAGCTCGGCAGCGGCCTTATCCACGGCCTTGTTGGCTTCGATCAGGGCCGCCTTGTTGGCCTCGATCTCGGCATCCGCTGCGGAAATGTTGGCGTCGGTCTGGGAGATATTCTGGGCAAGCTCATTCGTCTTGCCGTCCAGCGCGGTCTTTTGGGTCTCCAGATCGGCCTGCGTGGCCTCCAGGTCCGCCTTGGCCTGCTCCAGCTCGGCGCGCTGCTGCTCCAGTTCGGCGTGCTCATTTTCAAGCTGTTGGCAGGTGTCCTCGTCCTTATTAACGATCTGATCCAATGTGGTGGCAAAGGTCAGCAGCTGGTACAGGTTGGTGGCACTGGACAACAGTGCGATGGAGCCGCCGTCATTCAGACGCTGCATCGCACGCATACGGTCTTTAAAGTCCGCCCAGCGCTGGTCGTATTCGGCCTGCTTCTGGTCGACCTCCTGCTGCTTCCGGTCAATCTCGTCCTGCTTGTTGACGATTTCCTCATCCAAAGAACCGATCTGCTCTGACAGGTTGCTGATCTGGCTTAAAATCAGTGCCTTCTGCTGCTCAAGCTGCGTTTTGAGAGCCTCAGCGTCGGCCTTGTTGCTCTGCGCGTCCTTGAGCTGCTGGTTGACCTTTTCCTGCTCAGTCTGCAGTTCCTGCAGCTTCTGGCGCAGGTCGCTGACGCTGGAGGAGGCGGCCAGCGGCGTCATGACGGTGGAAAGCGTCATGCTCATGGCGACAGCCGCGCTCAGCAGAAGCGAAATCAGCTTTTTGCCGTGTTTTACATGCTTCATGGTCTTATACGTTCCCTTTATCCCCTGTTATACATTCAGATGCTTGCGGATGCTGGTGGCGGTGCCGAGGCCGCAGAGCACGAAGCCCAGCAGCACAAAGCCGCCGACGATGTAGTACCAGACGCTTTCCAGCGGGACAAGCGTGCCGCCGAACATCTGCGAGAGGTTGGACGGATTCTCGGCATACCAGCGGCAGAGTGCATAGTACGCGCCGCAGACGATGCCGGACGCAATGCCAGCCGAAATCAGGCCGGAGGTGACGCCCTCGACAAAGAACGGAAAGCGGATGAAGCCGTTGGTCGCGCCGACGAGCTTCATAATGCCGATCTCCTTGCGGCGGTTAAAGACGGTGATTTTGATCGTGTTGTTGATGACGACGATGGAGACGATGGCCAGCACCGCGACCAGGCCGTAGCAGGCGTAGTTGATGACCTTCTGCAGGGACGTGAAGGTATCCGCCATAGCCAGCGGGGCCTTGACGCTGTAAACGCCGTCGATCTGCATGAGCTGGGCGGAGACTTCCTCAATGTTGTCGGGGTCGTCCACGGTCACGCGGTAGTTGGGAGTGAACGGGTTGTCACTGGCAAAGACCTGCTGCAGGTTTGTGTAATCCTTCAGCATATCGCTGTAGGTCGCCAGAACATCCTCCGGCGACATATAGGTCACGCTTACAACGTGGGGCGTGCTGCGGATGGCCGCGTCGGCGGCGGCAATCTGCTCGTCGGTGGCGACCTCGCTCTCGCCGGTGCCGCCCATGTAGACGACGGTCTCGTTCTGGTTGCCGATGTATTCGACCATGTGGTCAATGTTGATGCCCAGCAGCGAGGCTGCGCCGATCAGCAGCATGCAGACGGTCAGCACGCCCATGGAGGCAAAGGTCATCAGCCGGTTGGCGCGCAGGTTGTGCAGGCCCTGGCCGACTAAGTAGATAAAACTGGAAAAACGCATGGTGTCCCCTCTTACTTACAAATCAGTCCTCGTCGTACTCGTAGTCGTCCTCTTCGCGCTCGGCCATGGCGGCAGCGTAGCGGCGCGCGGCAGCAGGGTCAGCGGTGTCGGAGGCTACCATGCCGTTGGCCAGCGTGATGACGCGGTTGCCGTACTTGCGGGCCAGCTTGTGGACGAGCTCGTGCTCATGGGTGACGACGACGACGGTGATGTTGACCTTGTTGATGGCCTCAAACAGCTGCATGATGTCCATCGACATTTCGGGGTCGATGTTGCCGGTGGGCTCGTCCGCAATGATGAGCTTGGGGCCGTGGGCCAGCGCGCGGGCAACGGCCACACGCTGCTGCTCGCCGCCGGAGAGCTCATCCGGCAGGCGGTCCATTTTGTCCTCCAGACCGACAAGGGAGAGTGCAAACGGTACGCGGTCCTTGATCTTTTTGGTCGAGATGTTCGTCACGCGCATGGCGAAGGCGACATTCTCATAGACGGTCATGGTGGGGATCAGGCGGAAGTCCTGGAACACAACGCCCATCTGGCGGCGCAGGTAGGGCACCTTGCGGCGCTTGATGCGCGTTAAATCCTGCCCATTGATAAAGACCTTGCCCTCGGTGGGCTTCTCCTCCATCTGGATGAGCTTTAAAAACGTGGATTTGCCCGCGCCGGAATGGCCGAGGATAAAGACGAACTCGCCCTCGTCAATATGGATGTTGATGTCCTCCAGCGCGACGTTCTCATCGTTGTGGGTCTCGTAGGTTTTATATACATGTTCAAAATCGATCATTCGGGGTTCTCCTGCCGTGGTGTGGCTTTGCTGTTATGGTTACAGTCATACATATAATAGAATACCATGTCAGACCTCTGCGGTCAAGGTGCTTTGCGGCTGCAAAAAGCAGGAAAATGGCGCTGCCTTGCGGTGCAGCGCCATTTGTGAAAGTTTTTTTAAAATCAATATTTGGCCGGGTTGGCGGACAGATATTTCTTGACCATCAGCGCCACCTTAAAGACGATGGCATCATCGAAGTTGCGCAGGTCAAGGCCGGTCAGCTTGCGGATCTTCTCAAGGCGGTAGACCAGCGTGTTGCGGTGAACGAACAGACCGCGGCTCGTCTCAGAGACGTTCAGGTTGTTCTCAAAGAAGCGCTGGATCGTGAACAGCGTCTCGGCATCGAGGGAGTCGATGCTCTCCTGCTTGAACACCTCGCGCAGGAATGCCTCGCAGAGCGTCGTAGGCAGCTGGTAGATCAGGCGCGCAATGCCCAGATGGTCATAGCTGATGACCTGACGCTCGGTGTCAAACACCTTGCCGACCTCCATGGCAATCTGGGCTTCCTTAAAGCTGGAGGCCAGGTCTTTGATGTTGCCGATGGGCGTACCGATGCCGACGACGGCCTTGATGTAATGGTCGCCCTGCAGCGTATCGACGATAGAGGCAGCCAGCTTTTCCATATCGCGGGTGTTGTTGTCGGGCTTGATCTCCTTGACCAGGACGGTGTCGGTCTCGCTGATGTTAAAGACGAAGTCCTTCTGTTTGTCCGGGAAAAGACCGCTGACGACGTCGTAGGCGGAAATATCATTGCCGGAGGTCACGCGGATCAGCAGTACGACGCGCTGCACGTCGGAGACAAAGTGCAGCTCCCGCGCTTTGGCGTAGATGTCGCCGGGCAGAATGTTGTCGAGCACGACGTTCTTGATGAAGTTCGTCTTGTCGAATTTTTCGTCGTGGTACTGCTTGATGCTCTGCAGGCTGATGGAGAGCATGGCGGCGAACTGCTCGGCGGTAGTGTCAGTGCCCTCGACAAAGACGGCGTAGTCATTGTGCTTGGCGTTGGAGAACTGATGGTAGGCATACCCATCGCGCACGAAAGCATCCCCGGCCGTCTGGCGGACAGCGGCCACGCCCTCGCGCACCTCACCGATCTGTCCCAGCTCAGAGCAGGAAATGACGGTGCCGGTCTCATCAATCACGCCGACGACACGATCCACTGCGTCCTTCATCTGGTAGACCACGTTCTGGAATACCCTGTTTGCCATAATATGTGACTCCCCTTTTAGCTGTTATTTAGACAGTCTGCACCGGTGTGCAGTGCGGGCTATGCGTGTTTGGCAAAATTGCCGTTTGGTAATCTGCCTGAAAACCAAAACATCATAATGTATATTTTACACAATCTGCTTGGCTTTTGCAACATATTTTCACGAAAATTGCAAGATTTTCTTGTACATTTTTCAAATCAGCACAAAAAATGTACCTGCCGGTGTTTTCCCGGCAGGTACAACGTCCGTCATTTTGACGATTTTTCCTCTTTTGTCTGGTTCATGGCACCGGTGCCGCCCTCGACGACGCCGCGGCGCTGGAATACATAGGTGATGCTGCGGAAGAAAATCTTTACATCATTCCAGAACGTCACATGGGCGGCGTACTCACCGTCGTAGCGGGCTTTGACGTCAATCGGCAGCTCGTCGCGTCCATTGACCTGCGCTAAGCCGGTCAGGCCCGGGCGGATGTCGTTGGCGCGGACCTTGTCGCGCGCCTCGATCAGGTCGTACTGGTTGTACAGTGCGGGGCGCGGCCCGATGACGCTCATCTGCCCTGCCAGTATGTTGTAGATCTGCGGCAGCTCGTCCAGGCTCGTCTTGCGCAGGAAGGCACCGCTCCCGGTAATGTAGCTGTCCGCATCTTTCAAAAGGTGCGTGGGAACGTCGTGCGGGGTGTCGCCGCGCATCGTGCGGAACTTCAGGATGTTAAAGTGCGTTTTGCCCTTGCCGACGCGGCGCTGCTTGAAAAAGACCGGCCCCGGGGAGTCGAGCTTGATCCACAGCGCGACCAGCCCCATCGGAATTGCAAGAATGATCGTGGCTGCCAGCGAAAGGATAATGTCCAGCAGACGCTTGCCGTAACGCTCGTACATAAATCAGCCCTCCTCGGCGGGATGCTCTGTCTCCCGGAGCTTCTGTGCAATCTCCTCCCGGGAGAAAAGCGCGGTGTTGCCGGTGGCGGCCACAACGGTGTGGTCGGCGCGCACGCGGCGGTTGGGGTGGTAGGTCGGGACCATCTCCTGCAGAACATCGACGACCTCGTCGCTGTTGTGCAGGGCAGAGTCCTTGAGCCGCTGCAGGTCGGTGTAGAATTTTTCCAGATCGATCTGCATGGGCGGCGCGATGAAGATTTTGTTGTGGGCGGTTTTGGCCATCTTGTCCTGCTCGGAGTCCATGAGCAGTTCCTCGTACAGCTTTTCGCCGGGGCGCAGACCGGTGACCTTGACCTGCATATTTACGCCAGGCTCGTAGCCGTAGAAGCGTATCAGGCGGTTGGCCAGATCCATGATCTTGACCGGCTCGCCCATGTCCAGCACGTAGATGCTGCCGCCCTTCGCCAGACCGCCGGCCTGCAGAACGAGCTGCGCAGCCTCGGTGATGGTCATAAAGTAGCGGACAATATCGGGATGCGTGATGGTCACAGGGCCGCCGCGCTTGATCTGCTCCTCAAACAGCGGGATGACGCTGCCGTGGCTGCCCAGCACGTTGCCGAAGCGCACCGCAACGCAGGTCATCGACGTGGCCCGGGAGAAGGTCTGGATCAGCATCTCGCACAGGCGCTTGGTGCAGCCCATGACGTTCGTCGGATTGACAGCCTTGTCTGTAGAGAGCTGGACGAACCGCTCCACGCCGTGCTCGGCGGCGGAGGTCAGCAGGTTCTTGGTGCCAAAGACGTTGTTCTTGACGGCCTCGGCGGGGCTGATCTCCATCAGCGGCACATGCTTGTGCGCCGCCGCGTGAAAGACGACGGACGGATGATAGGTGTCGAACACATCGTCCAGACGTGCTTTATCGCGGATGGAGCCGATGAGGGTGATAACAGGAGCCTCGGGGCCGTACTTGTTTTTCAGCTCGGTTTCCAGCTCATAGGCGCAGTTCTCGTAGATGTCAAAAATCAGCAGACGGCGGGGCTGGTAGCGCATGATCTGACGGCAAAGCTCGCTGCCGATGGAGCCTCCGCCGCCCGTGACGAGAACGATTTTGTCATGCAGGTACTCGGAGATCTGGGCATTGTTCAGCTGGATCTCGTCGCGGGAGAGAAAGTCCGCCGTGTTCAGCTCACGGAAGCCCGCCGCCACAGGATTGCCGTTCTCGTCAACAGCCTGCGGGTCACTGATCATCCGCACGCGGCAGTGGGTGGAGTTGCAGAGGTTGATGATCTCGCTTAAACGGTCACCCTTGACCGTTGTGATGGCGATGACGATCTCGAGAATATGATATTTGCGCACCAGCTCCGGTATGTCGGAGATCGTGCCGCGCACCGGTACGCCCTGCACGCGCAGGCCCTTTTTGGTCAGGTCGTCGTCAACGATGCAGACCGGGTTGCCGAAGCTCTGATTTTTCGTCTTGCAGAGGTTGACGGCCCACGCACCGGCGTTGCCGGCGCCGACAATGAGCAATGGCGTGTTGTCCTCCGGCTTGTTGGCCTTGGCGTTGCGCATCGTCAGGACCAGCCGCCACAGGAACCGCACGCCCGCTATGGCCGCCGTGTTGAATACCGCGCCGAAGATCAGCACCGCGCCGGAGATCGGGCGGTTGTGGTAGATCAGATCGAACAGCATGATGATGCCCGTCGCCAGCCCGGAAAGGCAGGTCAGGCGTGCAAGGTCACGCATACCGGCGTACTCCCACATGATCTCATACAGTCCGCCGAACCAGAACACGATCATATAAATGGGCAGGACGTATAAGAGCATCGGGGCCATGGCGCGCAGTATCTCCACGCGGCGGTAGGCGTCGCCGCTGTCAAAGCGCAGCATGACGGCCAGCCAGTAGCAAAGTACAATGAGCCCGCAGTCCAGCAGCATCAGTGCGATGCGGCGCGGAAGCCCTTTTATCAGTTGTTTTGAGACCTGTTGCATCGATTCCATCCTTACTATACGTTCTTCTATCTGAAAACGGGCGCAATACGGCCCGGCAAAATTGTCATATAGGCTATTATAACACAAAAAGGCCCCATTTGTCCTACTTTTGAGCAGACAAATGGGGCTAATATTGTATAAAAATCGTGGTAAATTTTTGGTAAAACAGACGAAAGCGATTTACTCGACGGTCACGCTCTTGGCCAGATTGCGCGGCTTATCGACATCCAATCCCTTGGCGCAGCTGACGTAGTAGGCCAGCAGCTGCAGCGGAATGACCGACAGGCTCGTGGCAAAGTGCGGGTCAGTCTTGGGCACGTAAACCGTGAAGCCCGCAGTGTCCTCGATGCTGTAATTTCCGTAGGTGGTCAGGCCCATCAGGAAGGCACCGCGGCTCTTGACCTCGACCATGTTGGAAACGCTCTTTTCAAACAGGTCCGGCTGGGTCAGGATGCCGACGACCAGCGTTCCATTTTCGACCAGAGAAATCGGCCCGTGCTTCATCTCGCCCGCGGCGAACGCCTCGGAGTGGATGTAGCTGATCTCCTTAAATTTCAAACTGCCCTCGAGTGCGACGGCGTAGTCGAGGCCGCGGCCAATGAAGAAAGCATCCTTGGCGTTTGCGTACTTGCTGGCAAACCACTGGATACGCTCCTTGTCGGCCAGGGTCTTTTCGATCTTCTCGGGCAGAGCCTCCAGTTCGGTGACGAGGTGCTCATACTGGCCGTCCGCCAGCGTGCCGCGCACACGGGCAAACTCGGTAGCCAGCAGGTAGCAGGCCGCCAGCTGGGTGCTGTAGGCTTTGGTGGTGGCGACGGAGATTTCCGGGCCGGCCCAGGTGTACATTGTGGCGTCGGCCTCACGGGCAATGCTGGAGCCGACGACGTTCACAATGCCGATGGTGCGCACACCGCGCTCCTTGCACAGGCGCAGGGCAGCCAGCGTGTCGGCGGTCTCACCGCTCTGGCTGATGACCATAGCGAGTGCGTCCTTTTCGAGCACGGGATTGCGGTAACGGAACTCGCTGGCGACATCGACCTCGACGGGGATGCGGGCCAGGCTCTCAAACACATAGCGCGCGGCCATGCCGACATGGTAGGCGGAGCCGCAGCCGATGATGTAGAGACGATGGACATTCCTGATGGCCTCCTCGTCAAGAGCCAGCTCGGACAGGTCGATCTGGCCGTCCTTGAGGCGCGGGGAGATCGTATCGCGGACAGCGGCGGGCTGCTCGTAGATCTCCTTCATCATGAAGTGCTCGTAGCCGCCCTTCTCCGCGGCCTCGGCGTCCCACTCAATGGTGGTGGACTCGCGGGTGATGGGCTCCTTGTCGATGTTGAAGAACTCGATGGAGTCGGGGGTCAGGCGGGCAATCTCGAGATTGTCAATGTAGTAGACCGTGCGGGTGTACTTGAGCAGCGCAGGAACGTCGGAGGCGATGATGGCACCGTCCTCGCACTTGCCGACGATGAGCGGGCTGTCCTTGCGCACTGCGTAGATGACGCCGGGCTCGTCGGCAAAGAGCACGCCCAGCGCGTAGGAGCCGCGGACATGCAGCATCATGCGGGTGATGGCGTCCAGTGCGTTGCCTGCGGACTCGCCCATGTAATAGTAGTCAAGCAGCTGGGCAACGACCTCGGTGTCGGTCTGGGAGACGAAGCTGAAGCCCTTGTTGATCAGACGCTCCTTGATCTCCTGATAGTTTTCAATGATTCCGTTGTGTACGACGGCAATCTTCTGGTCACGGGAATAATGCGGGTGTGCGTTGACGACGGACGGCTCGCCATGGGTCGCCCAGCGGGTATGGCCGATGCCGCAGCTGCCGGGCACGGCGCTGCCGCCGTCGGTCATCTCGCTCAGGACTTTTAGGCGGCCCTTGGCCTTGACGACCTCGATCTTGCCGGCGGCGTTCTGCACCGCCATACCGGCAGAGTCATAGCCGCGGTATTCCAGCTTGGCCAGGCCGTCCAGCAGAATGGGGGCGGCCTGTGCCGCGCCGGTAAAGCCTACGATTCCACACATAACAGGTATCCTCCCTTTGTTACAGCGTTGAAACTATACTTTCCATTTTATTGGATTAGAGCAAAATACTTCTACAGTATATGCCATTTGGGTACAAATGTCTATAGCTTTACGCAGATTTTGTACAGATGTACGTGGCGTAAAGACAAAGCGGGCAGCCGTCAAGGGCTACGGCTGCCCGCTGCGCGCATTCTCCCTTTCCGGTTTCTTACACCATATAAGAACGAATCAAAAGTTATCGCGCATTTATTAGCATAGCACATTCCCGGAAGAATAGCAAGTGCAATCTGCAAGCGAAAGAACATTTTGCACATTTTGCAAAAGAATCTAAAGTGCATGATGCAATTACTTTCGGAAATTAGTCACTGACCCGACGCGCTACGACGACATAGCGCCCGTTGGCGGACGAATACTCGCAGGTAGAGAGGGTCAGCAGCTGCTCACCGTAGGCAGGGCGGATGCCGCTGTCCACGTCGCTGCGGGAGATGACCTGGTCCACATAGCGGTTGTAGGTGTCCTCGTCCATGTCGATATACTGGTTGTAGATAAACGAGGTGTCGTTGACGACATCGATGGTGAACGCACCGAACACCTCATACTTGGCGTCCCCGTAGACGGTGTCAAATTCAATGAAGGGGTGCTCCTGATAGTAGTCGGCCCTGCGGTACTCTGTCAGACAACCGAAGATCGTGCCGGTTTTCATATTGTGGCCGTAGATGATCAGGTTGTCGCTCTCGGCGTTGGCCCCGAGCGTCGTTTGCTCGTCCAGGTACGGTACGCCGTAGACGCTGTAGGCTTTGTTGAAGTCATGACGCAGATAGAAGTCCTTGTTGTCCGGCGCGTACATAACCGGAAAATCCAGATTGGTGCCGTCGATGGAGATCCAGCCGATAAAGTCGCTGTTCTTGTCGCGCAGGGCAGCAAACCTGGCACCGTTGGGGTTGACATTCTCCCCTGCAGGGGCCTGGGTCGCCGCGGTATCAATCATCGACTGCAGGTCGGCAAACTCGCTCTCGGTCTTGCGGTCATCGAGGAACCGCTTGACCAGCAGGCCGCCGCTGATGAGGAAGATCGCGGCGAAAACGATCATCGCGAGGGTGTACAGCAGATTACCGCGCTTTTTTTTGCACTTCGCGGTCTCGCGCCGGCGATAGTCCTCGTCGTTGTCCTGGTCGTAGAAGGCAGCAGGTTCCTGCGGAGAAACCTTCGGCAGCTCGGTGACTGTATAGGATGCCTTTACCTGAACGGAAGGGGCCTGCGGCAGCGGTGCATCGCTGCGGTGAATCTTTGCCATGATGGATTCTCCTGTATCACAATACTATCTTTAGGCAATACCGCACAATTCCCGCCTTACGGCTTAAGCACCGCTCCGGCGGCTGCGGCACGGC
>ENA-ORUO01001710-ORUO01001710.1-human-gut-metagenome-genome-assembly--contig:-NODE-1710-length-19686-cov-6.457440_pt1 | contig 19686 bp, 20 predicted proteins | sample MGYA00242082_ERZ509215 | MGnify/ENA primary metagenome ERZ509215 (study PRJEB26280, sample SAMEA2338829) | human gut metagenome | biome: human gut; feature: human-associated habitat; material: faeces... | reverse complement strand
CGTGAGCGAAGAATTGAAATTTTACTCGTTTAAAATTTTCTGTCAAGCGACTGAATAACTTCAAATGTAAAACTTCGTTTCCGTTTATCGTTGCTGCGTTGTGCACCAGCGACAGGACGTGCATCTTAACGAAACAATTCTATGTGCGCAAGTTGAGCACGTCTTACAAATGTTTCTAATTGTTGTATGTTTTATACAACAGTCGATTTATTGTTCTGTCTTACCTAGATTTCTTTTGATGCAGTATTCGTAGCTTTCAACTTGTTTTTTGAGTGTGAACATGTTCACATATATGTAAGCTGGAAACTGAGTCCTGTTTAGGCAGAAGTTGAAACTCAAATGATGGCGTAAATAAAAAGAAAGGAGACCGCGCGGGTCTCCTATTGAATTGAAGCGTTAGTTGCTGGACGTATTATTTGGTTCCTGCTTGTCCCCAAACATCTCCCCAAGAACCGCTTAAGGCTCCCTTGGCATAGTCAACAACTCTGTTTTCAAAGAAGTTGGTGTGCGTTACACCAAGCATGGAATCGACCCAAGGAAGCGGATTGACGTTTACTTTAAAAATCTCTTTCATGCCCATTGCGGCAAGTCTGCGGTCGCAGATCCAGCGAATGTAAGCTTTCACATCTGCAGGAGACAGATTCTGTTTGCTCATGTCATTGACGCCGAAAGCAAGGTCGATGAATGCATCTTCCAACTCGATCATTTTCTCGGCGATGTCGTAAATGCGCTTCTTCAGAGAGTCGGTCCAAAGTTCCGGATTCTCAATAATGTATTCACGGAATAAACGGATCATGCTTTCCGTGTGAAGAGTTTCATCATTGATGGACCAGGCGATGATCTGCCCCATGCCTTTCATGGTGCCGTTTCTTGTGAAGTTAAGAAGCATCACAAAACTTGAGAACAGCTGCATACCTTCCGTGAAGGCAGAAAAAGCAGCCATTTTTACAGCGATGTTCTCCTGCTGGTCTTCGGCGAGACCGTGGAAGAAATCGTGCTTTTCCGCCATGGCTTCGTATTGCAGGAACTCGTTGTAAACAGTTTCCGGCATACCGATCGTCTCGATCAAATGAGAATAGGCTGCGATGTGCACCGCTTCTCGAGCGGCAAAGCTCGAGAGCATCATGCGAATTTCAGGGGTCGGGAAAAAGGGCAGGTAGGTATTGACGTAAGCAGAGCTGACGTCAATGTCGCCCTGTGTGAAAAAACGGAAGACCTTAGTCAGAAAGTCTCTCTCTCCGTCAGTCAAAACATTTTTCCAGTCCTTGATGTCTTCGATCATCGGAACCTCTGTCCAAAGCCAGTGCATTTGCTCACTGGCCATGAATGCGTCATAGGCCCATGGATAAGAGAAGGGCTTGTAATAATTACGGCTTTTCGTCAAACTGGATTTCATCACTATCCCTCACAGGCAAGGCAGCTGGAATTCTCGAGAACTTCACGCATGTTGATGGATTCTTCAAGACGATGTCTTTCAACTTTTTCGCCTAACTTATCAGCTTTGCGGAGCTTGTCGCTTCGACAGTAGTAAAGACTCTTCAAACCAACCTTCCATGCGAGGAAGTGACAGGCATGGAGATAGGCTATAGAAACATCAGCCGGGAAGAAGAGATTCAGAGATTGACCTTGATCAATAAATTCCTGACGGTCAGCAGCAAGATCAATAAGCCAGCGCTGGTCGATTTCCTGAGCGGTTTTGAATACATCTCTAATTACTTGAGGCAATGCTTCCAAATGCTGAACGGAACCGTCATGCGCAGTGATGCTTGTCCAAACTTCATCAGTGTTTAACCCGTACTCTTCAAGAACAGGAATAAGCATCTTGTTCTTAATAATATGAGCACCGGAAAGTGTGTCCTGACGATAAATATTCGCACGGATCGGTTCGATCGATGGCGATGTTGCGCCCATGATCAAACTGGAAGAAGCATTCGGAGCAACTGCGTTCCAATGAGAGAAGCGTCTTGGAATGCCGGCATCTTTTGCATCCGGGCAAGGACCGCGTTTTTCGCAAAGAATCTCATCGCCGCGAGCGCATTCCTCTTTGATATGAGAGAACATGCGGTAATTAATCGACTTGGCTAAAACGGATTCAATCGGAATTCGCTTGGACTGCAAGTAAGCATGGAATCCTAATGCTCCGATACCGATAGATCTTTCACGCAGAGCGGAATAACGAGCTCTTTCGACAGAGTTCGGAGCATTATCAATGAAGTATTGGAGGACATTGTCCAAAAATTCCATTACGTCCGGAATGAATTGTTCATTGGTATTCCAATGGTCAAAATATTCCAGATTCAGGGAAGAAAGGCAGCAAACGGCAGTTCTTTTTTCGCTGGTCGGCAAAAAGATTTCTGTACAAAGATTCGAGCCATGGATCTTTAAGCCCTTGTCACTGAGCCAAGAGGGAAGGGCGCGATTCGCTGCATCAATAAAGACGATGTAAGGCTCACCGGTTTGCATTCTGAGCTCAAGGATGCGCTGCCAAATATCTCTGGCGGATACCACTTCTACCACACGGTGAGAGTGAGGATCACGAAGTTCCCAAGAATCATCGGCATCCGCATTAACCATACTCTTCTCAATTAAGCGCATGAATTTATCGGAGATGTTTACTCCGTGGTGCAGATTGAGAGTTCTTAAGTTCTGGTCACCCGTCGGCTTACGCATTTCCAGGAATTGAATGATGTCGGGATGATCCACATCAAGAAAAGCTGCATAAGATCCACGGCGAGTTCTGCCCTGACGGTAAGCAAGGCAAGCTGCATCATAGATTTTTAAGTGAGGCATTACGCCGACGGACTTATCGTCTGCGCTTCTAATATCTACATGGATGCCAACCCCGCCGCCCAGCATGGAAAGCCAGTTGACTTCGGATAATGTATTGACAAGACCTTCAGCTGTATCCTGCATATAAACTTCAAAGCAGCTGATAGGGAGTCCTTTCTTACTTCTGCCGAAAGAAAGGATAGGGGTCGAGAAGGAAAGCCAATGCTTGGAGGCGTAGTCGTAAATACGCTGAGCATGAGCAGGGTTACTTGCGAATGTTTCTGCTACCGTTGCAAAGCGTTCCTGCGGGCTCTGCTCTTCTTCCTTCATGTAACTTTCACGAAGGCGTTTACGCGAAACTTCTCCTAATAATGAATCGCGTTCGAGATCAATTTCAATGCCCATTTGTTAATGTAACCTTAAGATTTAAAAGAGTTTTTCTTAAAACTAGAAATTTTGTGCGGCCTTCGATTGTACATTCAGAAGGGATGAGCTTGGCTTCCAAAAGCACTTTCAGAAGTAGCTTGTTACCAGAAATGAGAACAAAAAAAGGCTGGGCCGGAGCCCAACCTTTTGGATCAGAAAACGAAGAAATTAGAGGTGTACGAACGGATCGTATTCAGCTTTGGAAATCGGCTGCAGGCCAAGTGCTGCGCATACAGATTCGATATCGTAATGGCTTCTGAAGAAGGCGTTCCACTTACTAAAGGTAGGAGCATCCGTCATAAAAACTTCGCCATCCTGATCAAACAGGAAGTTTGGGTCTTCTCCGGAGGCTGAGATCAGTTGTTCTGTGTATTCCTGACCGTCGTGCCAATCAATGAACGAGAGAGAGCGAAGTTCACCTGTTTCTTTAATAAGAATGTTCATGAGACATCTCCGATTGAAAATTTAATATCTCTTACGGGTTAATAATGACATAAAAATTCAAACTAAAGCGATTTTACGAAAATAATTTCCTAAAATAGGTGTTAACACTGACAAAATAAATCATAAATTACATATTGCAATAGCGCTATTTCATAAGATGAAAATCCGCCTTCACGATTGAAAAGCACTAAATTTCCATCAATTTTTTAGTGAGAAAAAAGCAACATAGAGAAGAAAATTTGACATCTTTTTGTTCTCTGAGGTGAGGACAGAAAGCTCTAAGTTAAAAGAAAAGTACCTTAACTGAGGAGAATATTTGTCTTTGCGCTGCGGTTAACCGATGAGATTTTTGACACCGGCCCGGGACCTTGAAGTAAAAAAAATCCCGCTCCAGATTGATGTTGCAGAGCGGGAAAGGTGGGTCTAATACGTCTTAATTCGGACGCCTATGGATAAAGAGTTTTACTAGACAATGAATCTCATGATGAGCATGCCGATGGAAGCCATCAGGATGCTGTTGAACATAAGCAGCGGCCAGTATTTTTTAGGAACGTCGGCAACACCGAGAAGTCGGCCCATGTACTGAATCTGGGAAGCCATCAGGAGGAGGGCCGGAGAAAGAATGGTGATGTCATGTGCATTAAGGGTGCCGCTGGCGAGCAGGCTGGCTGCAACACCGACCCCGGCCCCGCAGGAGAGCCAAGTGGCGCACAAAACGGTAATGGCCTGACCGGGAAGATCAAAGATGCTCATGACCGGGCCGCAAACTTTACCTAAGAAAGCCATGACGCCGAAAAGATCAAGGATATAAGCCAAAACGAAAGCCATCAGCACATTAGGCATTAAGTTGTTAATGGCGACGTTAAAACCTTTTCTAAGGCCGGTAATGAAGATATCAAAAGGATTATTGCTCTTTTTGACTTGTGTGGCTGTTGCATTAGGCATTTTGGAAATCCTTCTTATAGAAAGTCTTGAGGCAGAAGCGGACGAAAACACCGCCGACAAACTTGAGGCAGAACATCACGACTAACGGGATCCAAACAGGAACCAGGAATGCCATGAAGAGGGCAGATGCGATAGAGAAATAGTTGTTAATTAAACCTGCACCTGCGTACTGCCAGCCTGCAATCACAACCAAGTTTTCTTTAGAAATCTTTCCGGAATCGACCAACCCCTTAGTCAGAGCTGCACCGGCGTCGGTACTCTGGAGGTCAGTAATAAGAGCCAAACCCGTGATACCCGGGACACCAAGGATCGGACGAAGCAGCGGGGTCATCAACTTTTGGGCTGCTTTTAAAGCACCGTAGTGGGAAAGAACTTCCAAAAGTCCCAAAGCCAACATCACGCCGGGAACCAGAGATAGAGCAAAAAGGAAACCGGCTCGTGCACTAAGACCGCCTTTACCGACGAAAGTGGCGGCTCCGGAAACTGACCCGAATTTGCCGATCAACGTAGTGAAGTCAAAAGCACCGAGCCAGCGATATGCATCTGGCATTTTGTAGAAGACACCGGAAAAGAAGCACATGGCAAAGAAGAGTGAGATATATGCGCCTACACCTACTTTTTCGGCTTCTTCCGCTTCTTGGGCTTGAATGCCGTTCGAAGCAGTTAAAGTTTCTGAGGACATGAGGTACTCCTGTAATCGTTAAAAAATGAATCAACGGAAACAGAATAGAACAATTGGCCCATCAAAAACCTTTGTCTGATGAAAATTATGTCGGAGTTTTCCCTAAGGTATAGAGAAATTTAATCTTTTAGAAGCCCATTTCTGAAGAAAAATTTCGCAAATAATGAAAGTCTGAAAATTCTAATTATCTGAACGGGGTCGAACAATTTATATTTCTTCTCTAAAAGGGGGATTTTACTGAGATGTTACACCCTGAAATTACCGTTTTAAAAACGGAAAGATCGGAAGTTTTTAATTGAAAGGTTTAAAAAACTATTGACAAAGCCAAATTTTGAAACATTTATTTATAAGATTAAAGCGTTGTTAACTTACTTCTCTAGGATTTGCAATGAAAAAAACTCTTTTAGCAGCTGCTCTTCTTGCTGCAACTTCTTATGCAACAGCAGCCTCTAACGTAACCTTGTATGGCGTTTTAGATGCAGGCGTTACGGTTAGCAAATTACACGGTGACTCCACAAAAGTTCAGATGTCAAACGGCAACTGGATGGGCAATCGCTGGGGTATCAAAGGTTCTGAAGACCTTGGAAACGGCAATTCCGTTTTCTTCAAACTGGAACAAGGTTTCAAATTAAGCAATGGTAACGAAGCTTCGGAAGGTAAGGCATTTAGCCGCGAAGCAGCTTTGGGCCTTTCTGGGACTTGGGGTACAGTTGCATTCGGTCGTTTCGGGGGCTTGTCTTCTGACTGCGGAACATATTCCATTTTAGGCGGTGCTCCCTATACGACATCTTTTCAGACAATCGGCAGCATGTATAGCGCCTTCTATCTGACAGACAGATACAACAATTCCATCATTTACCTCACTCCTGAATATAACGGTTTTCAGGGTTCCTTCATGTATTCCAATGGACGTGACAGTGATGAAAACAAATGGTCTTACAACCAGCACTACTACGGTGCCGGCCTGACCTATGGCAACGGACCTCTGAATGTTGATTTGATTTATGAGGCTTTGGACTACAAAGGAGAGGCCGACAAGAATAAGACAACTCAATTGTTGAACCTCGGTGCTTCTTATAATTTCGGAGCTTTCACTCTGTACGGTGCTTATGAGTATGCGATGCACGCACCATTACCCGGATTTGTTACTTTCCAAAAAGATGAAGACGACTTAGACGGCAAGGCTTTGGACAATAAATACAACAATGGAAAAGCGAATAACTATCACGCTTTTGCACTGTCTGCTTCAACCAATGCACTTGGCGGTGAAGTAATGCTCCAGTCTCAATTTGCTTTCGGTAAGAATAAGAACGCTTCTGAAGCAGGCTTGGAAGATAAATTCAACACCCTCTCTATCGGCGCGGCTTACTTCTATCATTTCTCAAAGCGTACTTTGATGTATACCCAGGCCGCTTGGGGTACAGCAGGGAAGGCTCTGAAGCATAACACAGACGATCTCCGCGGCTGGAATGCCACAATCGGCATGACTCATACCTTCTAATCCTAAAACGGATAGAAAGTGAAAAACGGGGAGCTTCGGCTCCCCGTTGTGTTTGTGTGAGTTTCAATGACTAGGAGGTACGGGAGAAAATTTCTAATGCTCTGAGCTGACCGGAGAGGGATGGTGAGGACGGGGAGCTAAGAAATTCGGGTCCTGTGCGAGGCTCTCAGACAAAATTTTGAGATTGTCCGAAATGTCCTTCAAATTGAGAATCAACTCTCTGATGTTATAACGGTTATCTACAATCGCTTGGTCCGCACCGGAAATTGTCTTATTCAGCTGAGTAACGAGTCCCGATCCTTTAGTTTCATGAAGAGTAGTGTTTAATTTTTCCGTTGTTTTAGTGAGTTCTGAAAGCAATGAATTAACGCGCGCAACATCTACTTTTGAGAGGATCGAATGGCTGGAGTTGACGTAATTTTCTGCATTTGAGAGCAGCGTGTGCAGTTTATCTGGATCCAGCATACTGACTGTATTGTTAAGTGTTGTGAGGAGCTCCTTTGTGGACTGGGTTTTTACTGCATCCGGAGTTACATCATCAATTTTGGTCTTAATGTTTTGCAGCGTTGCCAGGAAATGCTGGATATTTTCCAAAATCTCATTAGTCAGACTGATGGTCGCCGGAACGTAGATATATTTCGGTTTCCAAGGCACATCTTTAATTTCGGGCGGATAAAGTGTCGGGTTTAAAAAATTAGCCGCAAGGTAAATTGTTCCGGTGACTCCGGCCAACTCCGTTTGGAACCGCAATCCTTTCTGAATGAGATCTGGCAGCTGCTCTTTGAGCTGATTTTCATCTATGTAGACAATCATTCGTACGACTGCTACAGACGCATCAGGTGAAAACAAACTGATGTGGTCATCGGGGTATACCTTGCTCGACAATGAAATTTCGGTGACTTTTCCGATATCGATACCCTTGAACTTGACCGGTGCCCCAGGGGAAAGGCCGTTTACCGATTCTGTGAAATAGGTTTCAACGATCGTTTTAGGCCGGAAATAATTTGGTGTGAAGACGGTGCAAAGCAGACCTATGAGTATTGCGATCACAATCACAATGCTCATGCCGACCCAAAAGTGAAATTTGTCTCTTGATGCACTCATCTTTCAAAATATAAAACCATTGCCTAGCTCATCATTATAGGAAGGTGACGGCGGTTTAAGTTCTAGACAACCCAGGTCGATCCCAAAAGTGAGAATAAATCCAAGGATGAGAAAGCTTTCTGCAAAACAGTTTCTTTTCTCTTGACTGCCTATAATCTTCGGCAACCAACTAAAAGCAGTGGAGACATTCAATGGAAACAATGCAGGAATTGTTTTATCGTGATCCGTACGCAAGAGAATTTTCAGCAACTGTTACTTCCTGTCGCGAGGGCAAAAAAGGATTTGAGGTTGTGTTGGACGACACCGCCTTTTACCCTGAGGGCGGCGGACAGCCCTCTGACGAGGGGACCTTAGGAGAAGCTAAGGTTATTTTTGTAAAAAGGGTCGGTCCAGAGATTGTTCACTATATAGACAAGCCTCTGGAAGTTGGGTCTACAGTGATTGGGAAAATCGATTGGGAACGCCGTTTTGACAATATGCAGAATCATACTTGCGAGCATATTTTCTCCGGACTTGTTCACCAAAAATATAAATTGGAAAACGTCGGGTTCCATATGGATCCGGACGATATTACCGTTGATTTCAGCGGTGAAATCCCGATGGAATCGATCCCTGAATTAGAACAACTGGTAAATCAGGCGATCACTCAGGATATTGATCTCAAAATTGAGTTCCCAACTGAAGAAGCCTTAGAGGCGATGGAATATCGCAGTAAAAAGGAATTGCATGGCGTAGTTCGCATCGTGACAATTCCGGGATGCGACCGCTGTGCCTGTTGCGGTACCCACGTTCGTCGTTCCGGAGAAATCGGAATGTTCAAGATCCTGGATGCGTCCAAACACCGAGGAGGAACAAGAGTTCGTTTTGTAGCCGGTGAACGGGCCAGGAGAGATTACGGATGGAGGGTAAAGGAGATAGCAAAGGTTTCTGCTTTATTCTCCGCTAAGCCGCATGAAATTGCTAAAGCAGCGGCAAATTTCATTGAAGAAGGAAAAGCGAAAGACCAGAAGAGTGCCCAAAGAACCGAAAGATATCTTCAGTTTGTGGCTTCCGGCCTTGTGTCTAGGAACGGTCTGGTGAAAGTTTTTGAAGAGGATTTGTCTCCTTTTGAGTTAAAACGTTTTGCCGGAATGCTGAAAGAAAAATTTCCCGAAAGTTCAATCGGAGTTTTCAGTCCGATAGAGGGCGGATTTAATTATGTTATTGCGTCATCAGATCCGGAACTCCCGAAATTCAGTAAATCCTTGAATGCCAAATTAAATGGGCGTGGAGGAGGCCGAGACGGAATGGTTCAGGGAACGTACCGTGTGGACAAGGAAGCCGTTGAAGAAGCTTTTGACGAGATATTTTCAAAATAAAACTCAAGTGTGAACATGTTCACATGTGTTTACACGTGCTGATTTTGAGTTGAGATACGTGCCCTAAAGAAAGTCGATTCGTAGAATGGATTTCGTAGATAGGTCATATGAAGTCGATGAAAACGACTAGAGGCTTGAGGAGGAAGAGATGGCAATTAGCGGATCAAACGATATATCGCTCTTGCAAATGGGCATCGGTTTATTACCGGTTGGGATCTCCCTGTTTTTATCCTGGAAGTACAAACTAGGTCTCTCTAAGTCGTTAATTATCGGAGTCGTCAGGGGTACGATTCAGTTGGTCGCTGTTGGATACATCCTTCTTTGGGCTTTTCGACAATCAGACCCCTGGGTGCTCGCTGCCCTTATCTTGTTTATGGTGGGGGCGGCTTCCGAGTCCGCTTTAAAACGCTTGGGCGGTCTCCAGAATGAAAAAAGTCGGAGAAAGTATCGGTGGATCCTGTTTACCGCGATTTTCTTGGGGGCAGGTTTAACGGTTTCTTACCTTGAATTTGTTGTAATTCGTCCGACGCCTCTTTGGGAAGGCCGTTACTTGGTTCCGTTAGCTGGGATGATTGTTGCTAATGCTATGAATTCGGCTGCTTTGGGCGTTGAACGTTTCAGAAGCGAGCTTGAATTGCGATCAGGGGAGATTGAGACATTGTTGGCGCTTGGGGCAACGCAGCAGCAGGCCGTGCTTAAAACGGTCCAGGTTTCTGCTTCTGCCGCGATGCTTCCCGCGATCAATATGTTGATGGTTTTAGGCATCGTGGCGCTCCCCGGGATGATGAGCGGCCAAATTTTAGCTGGTGAATCCCCCTTAACTGCTGTCAGGTATCAGTTATTAATCTGTTTTTCTATCGCTGCAACAGCGGCGATCGTGACTTGGGTCAGCATTCAGATGACTCAAAAGCTTTATTTCACCAAAAACGATCAGTTTATCCGTTCACAAGATTCCGGAGACTGACGAAAGAAGAGAAAAAACAGACGTCCTCGCAAATCGCCTCGGCGATTTCTTGACAATCTCCTTGTCATAAATGACAAGGAGATTGTCAATTGTTCTTACGTCAACGCACGGGGCGTTCTGTAGTACCTGTTAAAGAACGAATGCGCTTATAGATTTCATTACATAAACACTGGTAATTATTAGCAGCTTGTTCGATAGAGGCAAATGGTGGGCGCTTACATTTTTTAGCGAGGTCTTTTTCCCACAAAAGTTGATCTTCCAATACTGCTTTTGGTTGTGGGCTAGAATTTTCTGCGGCTTGGACGGTTCCGAACAAAATTTGCTCCAGTCTTTGATACTCTTCTTGATGACAGAGAATTTCGTGGCTTTCTATTTTCCCTGCACGCCGTAAGCAAACTTTAAAGTTTGAATTTGTTTCAAGCTTCTCACCTTCCAACATGTCTAGGCGGTCTCTTGCAGCTTGGAGGTAGCAGGCCAAGCTAAGATGCTGCTGATCATTTTGTTTGCGGAGTGAATAATCGCAGTGACTTTGACGCCAACTTTCCCATTGTGATTAGTAACGCTGAGCGGTAATTCTTTCCGACTCTGCCAACAGCGTCATATTTCTATCAAGTGCCTTTGCAATGGACATATCAAGACGCTCGAGTAACCGCTCTTGACAAGCCGTTAATTGTCGATCATTGACTGCTCCTTTACGACAGGAAATATATTGCTTGTCTTCCTCGAAGTCCGAGGCTGATACAGCAGAAGAAAGGGCCAAAATAACGACAGCGAGAGATAAGCTTAGGCGTTTCATAAAAAATCCGTTGCGTGCATCACAATTGCGAGATTTTATTGTAGAGATTTATGAAACTGTTCTCTTCGTTGATACTAATAATTTTTCCTTCCAGAAGCTCCGAATAAGAACAAGCCGCCTCAGGAAAAACGAGGCGGCTTGACGTAACTGTGATCGTTGCTTAAGTTATTCGCCGTTTAGAAGTACACCGGCATCCGGAACAAACGAAGCATCTAATGTCGAGCCTTCCGGCAGTAGTGAAGTGCCGGGGAGGAAAGGAACTGACATCGAGTAAGGTTTCGGATTGATACCATTTACTACTTCGAATTGGTAGTCTATCCGGTCTCCTTCAAAGAGGCGGTTAATGAGTTTGACTGCCAGACAGTTTTCCGAGGTGCCGATGTTGAGGTTTTCTGGTCGTACGATCAGGAGCGCTTTTCCCCCAATTCTTGGAGGATTTAGGACGCCCATTCGAGCTTTGACCCTACGGCCGGCAACATCGACAAGGCCGTACTTATCTTCAACAGAAACAAGCGTGCCGTAGAAAAGGTTAGCCTGCCCGATGAAATCGGCAACGAAAGGCGTTGCCGGGTCATCATACAAATGCATAGGCGTACCGATTTGTTCAATCTTGCCCTTGTTCATCACCATGATCCGATCGGACATGGTCAAAGCTTCTTTCTGATCGTGAGTCACGTAGAGGCAGGTCAATTTGAGTTCCTGTTGGATTCTACGGATTTCCGTTCTCATGTGCAGGCGCAGTTTTGCGTCAAGGTTCGAGAGCGGTTCATCCATAAGAATCAGTTGCGGTCTTAAAACCAGTACTCTGGCTAAAGCGACACGCTGCTGCTCACCGCCTGAAAGCTGGTTAGGGTAGCGATGCTCGGCTTTTTCCAATCCGACCATAGCAAGCGCTTCTTTGACTTTCTGTGTAATGAGGTCGGAAGATTCTTTGCGAATACGCAGACCATAGGCCACGTTATCGAAAATCTTCATGTGCGGGAACAAAGCGTAGTTCTGGAATACGAAGCCCATGCCGCGTTCATTGGCAGGGATTTTTGTGACGTCTTTGTCTCCCAAAAGGATTTGGCCCTCCGTAGGAGTTTCAAAACCTGCGATCATGCGCAGAGTGGTAGTTTTACCGCAGCCGGACGGTCCTAAGAACGTGAGGAATTCGCCTGGTTTAACTTCAAGATTTACGTTTTGAACGGCGAAAAACTTTTCGTTGTCCTTAATGTAGCTGCGGGAAATGTTTTTAAGCGTAAGAGATACGGACATTTAGCGAAGTCCTCCGGAAGCGTCGCCTACCGGACAAAGAACTTTTGCCATTAAAGCCATAAAGGCAGAGGCGGCGAAGACAATCAAAATTAAGACGATGGAGAATGCACAAGCTTGAGCGAACTGAAGCTCGGTCATACATTCCAAAATACGTGTAGTTATCAAGGTCCAATTCACAGAAACCAAGAAGATCGTGGCACTAATCGCGGTCATCGAGTGGATGAACAGGTAGCGCATACCCGTTAAAACCGCCGGCAAGACAAGCGGAACGGTGATTTTACGGAAGGTGTAGGCCGAAGAGGCACCCAAACTTGTAGAGGCTTCTTCGATAGACGGATCAATCTGAGTTAAGGCTGCAATGACGTTTCGAATACCGGCAGAAGAGTACCGGAACACATAGGCGGCAATAAGAATGTAAACCGTGCCTGTGAGAACCAGCGGCTGATCGTTAAACGCAATAATGTATGCGATACCGACAACCGTACCCGGCAGCGTGTAGTTCAAGAGAGAAACGGTTTCCAGTGTTTTGTGACCGCGGATCTTGAGCCATTTGCAGACGTAGCCGATGAGCACGGCCAAGAGCCCGCCGAGCGGTGTGCCGATGCAAGCAATCAGCAAGGTGTCTTTGATGGCTTTCATGCCGAACGTAAAGACGTAATGATAGTTTTCTAATGTCAGGGAGTTATCAACCCCCCAAACTTTCACCACTGAGCCCACCAGAATGATGGCATAGAGATAAAGAACAAATGCCGTAATAAAAGCAACGGTACCGACCACAATCGAAGAAATGAGCGGTCCCGGACCTTTAATCGAGCTCCTTCCTCCGGCTTTACCGCTGACGGTGACAAAACTCTTACGGCTGACCCAGAAATTCTGCAGAGCATAAACGGCAAGTGCCGGGATTAAGAGCAGGAAGGACAGAGCCGCGCCGCCCTTGAAGTCGTACATGCCGGTAATTTGTAAATAAGCCTGCGTCGGCAGAACCGGGAAGGAGTGGCCGCCCAAAACCAGCGGAGTTGCAAAGTCTGCGAGGGAGCAGGAGAACACAAGGAGAAAGGCGTTTGCCAAACCCGGGACTGAAAGAGGAAAGGTGACGGATTTGAAGACGTTGAACGGGGAAGCACCCAAGGAGTAGGCCGCATCTTCCAAGTTCGGATCGATTCTCATCAGAATCGTAGACAACGTCATAAAGGCAATGGGGAAGTAGGTCAGCGTTTCAGAAATGAACGTTCCCCAGAAGCCGAAGAAATTAAAGTTTTCCAGACCTAAGGCAGTCAAAATAATGCCGTTGGGTCCCAAGCAAAGCGTTAATGCAATACTTGATGTGAAAGGGGGAGAAATCAGCGGCAGAAGCGTGACTGCGCTGATAAAAAAAGTCAGCCATTTCGGAAGCGACAGACGCGTTACCGCAAAGGCAAAAATGAATCCGATGATCGTGCCGGCAAAACCTACGGCGCAGGCCAAAATAATACTGTTGACTATGGCGCGACGGTCATACCAATTGGCGAGGAACGGCAAGAGGTTATCAAATGTCAGATGACCGTCGACAATGAAAGTCATTGCCAGCAGGCGAACGATCGGGTACAGGACGAATACGCCCATGGCGAGCCAAAGGACGCAGATGGTGAGCAAGGTCACCGGGTCCCTCTGCTGCTTATTTCCGCTCGTCATTTAAGTACTCCTAATGAAACGGGGGTTCGACTTAATCAAGCAGAACCCCACAATTTTTAAATCACGTTAAAACGGTGAATGAATTACTTAATGACTTCGTTGATCCAGCGATTTGTATACTCTTTGCGCTTTTCGCCTTTCCAAGCGACGTCAACGTCTTTCATATTGATTTTGGAGAGGTCGAGCAGAGGATTGCTGGTCTTAACATCGGAGCGTGTCGGAACGTAGTTAATCTTATTTGCAACGATAAAGTCAGCAAATTTCTTGCTGGCAGCCCAGTCAACGAATTTCTTAGCGGCATCCATATTCTTGGCATTTTTAACGATGCCGGTGGCCTCAATGCCGTACGAGACACCGTCTTTCGGATAGGTAATCACGACGGGGTAGCCTTGCTGCTGAATGTCAAGCGCGTCAACAATGTAGAAGATACCTGAGCCGCACTGGCCGGTAGCGATAGGCATTGCACCACCTGCACCGCTCTTTGTGTACATCTGGATATTGCCGTTTAACTTCTTCTGATACGCAAAGGCGGGATCTTCGCCCATAACTTTTACGAGGGAGTAGATACGTTCCGTAGCCGTACCGGAAGTACGGGCGTCGGCCATCTGTAGGTTGTTTTTGTAGCGCGGATCGAGGAGATCATTCCAGGACTCCGGTGCATGCATTTTGTTCTTTTCTAAGAACTTGGTGTTCGTTAAGAAACACAGAGGAATGATACCGATACCGGTCCAGTGATTCTGAGGATCGCGCAGGCTTGCAGGGATGGCATCGGAGTCTTTGGGGCGATACTGTTCGAAGATGCCTTCTTTAACGCCGGCAGCGTAAGTGTCAGCTGGGCCCCCGAGCATGACGTCAACCTGAGGATTTTTCTTTTCAGCATTCAGACGGGCCAAAGCTTCGCCGGAGGAGAAACGCATGAAGTTAACTTTGACGCCTGTGTCTTTTGTGAATTCTGCGAAAACCTTAGAAGCATATTTTTCAGGCATGATGGAATATGCATTCAGTTGTTCGGCAGCATTGACAGATCCTGCCAACAGCGTAAATGCCATTGCGGCAACGGTAAGTAATTTCATAGAGACCTCTGAGTTAACCGACGAAGCGTCGTAATAGTCGTAATTGTAACCACGACAGCTTGATTTGTTGAACTTTTTTGCACAAGGCCGATACAAAGCGCTTATTTCTCGGGACTTCCATGAGGCAAGAATCCAACAGACGGGAATTTCAACGGTTGCGCCTGACCTTGATACAAACAAGTACCTCATTGAAAAAAACGGAATTTTTAAGGAAGAATCCTGAAAAAAGTCAAGGCAGCTGAAGCTGCCTTGAAACAGAAAAATCAGACGGGAGAGTTTTCACCTTCCAAAACAGAAGGGAAGTCTCGGAAATCAATTTTGGTCTTCTGGACTTTTTCTTTAATGGGAAGAACTTTGTGGAGCGGCTCGTTATGGACTAAAGAGAGCAGCAACGCCTGATACTGATCTTCCGTCATTTCGCAGAAAACGGATTCTCCATTCACCATGCAGAAACGCACGGGTTCTTTGAAGGAACGGGTGTCGGTGAAGCAGACAAGATTAAGGTTGATGAGTTTCCCATCCGGAAGCAGGACGATCATAGTTTCTCCTTGGTTTTCATTATTCATACTTCAACTTTTCTATTCTAGCTGTCGGGGATAGCCTATTCTTGAAAGGACTACTTGGAGTTTGAGAAAATTGAGTTTTCCTTTAGATCGACAGAAAATAATTATTCTGCCTACCGCGGTACATTGAGAAATATTCAGATAGCTCGAAGGTAAAGAATAGTTCCTATGGAGAAGATCCTCAATGAGTCCAAGATGGTCCCTAAGAGCGTCTTCTCCTCAATTACCCAAACTTGGAATGGAGTTGAAAATCAACACGATGGATGGAGAACTTATAGAGGTTGGATCATCGGAGGCCGCAAGAAAGGTAATACTGCTCCATGGATTGACGGGGACCGGTTCCGTTATTAAGCCGGTTGCCGAATATCTCCGAAGGAGTCTGGGGAATGACTATTCTTTCCTCCTTCCGACAGCATCCGTTATCAGGGTCAAACAATTTAATGGAGAACCTGTTGTTCACGCCTGGTTCGACGTTAAAAACTGTGATTTTCGAAAAGAAGTAGATGTAGACGGTATTTTTGAATCGTCCCAGCGTATTGGCTCCATGATCAGAAGAGAGATGGCGCGAGGAATTAGTCCGGACGATATCTTTCTTGGAGGATTCTCCCAAGGAGGCGTCATCGCATTAACAGCAGCCCTTTTAGAGCCCTTTCCGACAGGCGGAGTTTTTGCTTTGTCTTCCTATCTTCCCTTAGATGAACCACTTGTCAGTCGACTTACGGATGCTTCTAAGACTATTCCGGTTTTTCAGGCTGTATCTCTTAAAGATGAGTTCATTTCCCAGGAAGCATCCGAAAGAGCCTCCTCTTTCTTAGCAAATCGAGGCAACCCCATCCAGACTAACACGTATGACATGAAACACGAAATCAGTAATAGAGAACTTGATGACGTCGCGGCGTGGATGAAATCTTTAGGTTGAAAATTTAGCAAGCTCAGAAATCCGGCATAAAAAATCCGCCGGCGAACAATCTTTGCCAGCGGCTTTGTTAACTTCAGGAGTACTTCTCTAACGGCTCCTATTATACATTTTCTTAGTGAAAATACTAGTATTCATCCTAGGGGAGCACCCCGTTTTGAATAAAATATAACTAATATGAGTTATATTCATATCGAATTTTCTAATGAGAATCTAGCGGCAATGCTTTCTTTGCCGGTGAGGGAAGATGAAATAATTCAGAAATGATTTCGTAATCAACGCTGTTTCCTTCAATGTTGTGGTGAACAAATCACAAAAAATATCCTAGGAATTACACTTAAAAATTTCGTAAGGACAACAAGTTAACAAAAGGTTACACCATTCCCAAGAAAATTTTAAAGTTCTAGCATGACCACATAATTATTAACTCAAATCCATAGGTGCAAAATGGTTGGTGTACTTCTCACGCTGGTTGCAATTGGGCTGGTTAGCTACTTCGTTATTAAAAACTACTATCCTCCGATTATCCTCTTGCTTTTGGGCTTGCTGTTGCTGTTCTGTGCATATCTAGAAGGTGTCCCGGCAGTTGCTCCTAAAGCTTCCACAAATTTCTTTGCGTTTGACTTTGCTCAGGCATTTACAAACCTCTTGAAGGGTCGTCTGCCTGGCTTAGGTCTTAACATTATGGCTATTGCCGGTTTTGCTGTTTATATGGACCGCATCGGTGCCAGTAAAGCTTTAGTTAAGCTGTGCGTTAAGCCTCTGAAAGCCATTCGCTCCCCTTATGTCCTGCTAGCTCTGACGTATGTCGTAGGGCAGTTCATCGCATTGTTCGTGAACTCTGCTGTCGGACTCGGCCTTCTGCTGATGGCTTCGATTTATCCGCTGCTGGTTGCACTAGGCGTTTCTCGCACCTCAGCTGCCGCAGTCATTGCGACAACCTGCTGTTTGGACTTGGGTCCGTCCAGCTCCAACGCGATGCGTGCTGCCGACCTTTGCAACATGGACGTCGTGACTTACTTCGTTCAGGGCCAAGGTCCTGTCGCCCTCTGCACGATTGCTTCCGTTGCAATCGGTCATTTCTTTGTCCAGCGTTGGTTCGATAAGAAAGAAGGCGCTTTAGCTAATAAAGAAGATACCAAGGAAAGCGCTTTAGACGTCGACAAGGTCTTGAAGGTGCCGGTCCCGCGTATTACGCCATTCTACCGATGCTGCCGCTGGGTCTCCTGATCGGTTTTTCTCCTTTAGTCTATAAGGCCATCAAGCTGAATCTCGTTACCGCGATCATCGTTTCTTTAATTATTGCTTTAGTCGTCGATATTGCAACTCGCCGCGATTTTAAACAGTGCTGCAAAGATTCTCAGGCAATTTTTGAGGGTATGGGCAAGGTCTTTACCTCTACCGTCAGCTTGATCGTTTGCGCAGAAATGTTTGCTCTCGGTTTGAACAAGATCGGCGGTATCTCCACGATGATTCAGGCGGCGGCTTCTATCCAGAACGCAGGTTTGTTCATCATGTTGATCGTGATGCTCGTCATCATGATTGTTGCCGCTATCGTTACGGGATCCGGCAACGCCGCCTTCTTTGCTTTCTCTCCGCTTCTTCCTGAGGCAGCTTCTTCTGTCGGTATTCCGACATTAGCTCTGGCCGTTCCGGTTCAGCTGTCTGCCGGTATTGCTCGTACGATGAGCCCGATCGCTGGCGTCATCATTGCGGTCTCCGGTATTACAGGATTAACTCCGATTGCCCTGATCCGCCGCACAATCCCGGTCATGATCATAGCAGTGATCGTTTCCGTAACCAGCAGCTTAATCTTCTTATAAAAGGATCTTTCTATGGCTTATTTAATAAAAGGGGCTCATGTCTACAACCCAGATAATTTGGGTGTTCAGGACGTTTTGGTGGTTAACGACAAGATTGCTGCAGTCGGTAAAGATCTGACGGTTGTTTTACCTGAACTTGAAACGGTTGAGGCTTCCGGCAAAATCTTGACACCGGGCTTCATTGACCAACATATTCACGTTACCGGTGGCGGCGGGGAAGGCGGTCCGCGCAGCCGTACGCCTGAAATCGTTCTCAGTGAACTGATTTCCTGCGGCACCACGAGCTTGGTCGGTGTTTCCGGAACAGATAGCGTTACTCGTTCTTTGCCGAATCTTTTGGCCAAAGTCCAAGCCTTGACGGATGAAGGCGTGACCGCTTGGATGTATACAAGCAATTATTCTTATCCTCCGACAACTCTGACGGGATCGGTTAAAAACGACCTGCTGATGGTTCATGAGGTATTAGGCGTTAAGATCGCATTGGGCGACCATCGCTCCTCCTTCCCGACAACACAGAATGTTCTCGACCTCCTGACACAGATTCGCGTAGGCGGCATGATTGCCGGAAAGATCGGTGTTCTTCATATCCATCTTGGCAATGTTCCGGGCGCATTTGAGATGTTCGAAGAAATCGTTAACCGCGGTTTCCCGATTCGTCACATTCGTCCGACGCACTGTGCTCGCGATAAGTATGTCTTCGGCAAAGCACTTGAGTTTGCGAAGAGAGGCGGCCGTATCGACATTACAACCGGCGGCTCCTGTTGCTTTGAAAGTCCTGCAGATGCAGTTGAAGCAGCATGGGATGCCGGAATTGAACCGTCTATTATGACAATGAGTTCTGACGGTCATGGCTCTGTACCTCGCTTTAATGAAAAAGGCGAAATGGTTGGTCTCGGTATCGGAGGCGTTGCGTGTAACCTCCGTGATCTCAAGAAGCTGATTGCAAGAGGTCATGCGGTTGAAAAAGTTCTTCCTCTTCTGACTCGCAACGTAGCTCGCGGCTTGGAAATGAAAGGTAAGGGCGAAGTTGCCGTCGGAAACAGCGCTGATATGTGCCTTTTCGATGAAAACTGGGAACTGCAGGACGTCTACAGTAAAGGCGTGCTGATGATGAAGGACAATGAGCTCCTGCAGAAAGGAACCTTCGAATACTAATTTTCTGATTATGTGAATTAGACCGCACTTCTGTTCAATCGGATGTGCGGTTTGTTATTCTTGCTCGGTATTTTTAAAGATCCTAAGGATTGAGATGAACGGGAAACAAAAGGAATTTTTAGCCAAGAGCGGCATTAACTTAACTGATGGTTTGATTTATTTCTCCGAGAACGAGAGACTCTATGGAACCTCTGCACAAAAGGTGGGTGATATGCTATAATTAGCACACTACCGAAAAG
>ENA-ORUO01001707-ORUO01001707.1-human-gut-metagenome-genome-assembly--contig:-NODE-1707-length-19716-cov-5.512588_pt1 | contig 19716 bp, 22 predicted proteins | sample MGYA00242082_ERZ509215 | MGnify/ENA primary metagenome ERZ509215 (study PRJEB26280, sample SAMEA2338829) | human gut metagenome | biome: human gut; feature: human-associated habitat; material: faeces... | reverse complement strand
CAGAGGGAGATCAATGCGGATCTGCGAAACGAGTTAAAAGCAGAACGCAGCCACAGCTTTGACCAGAGCATAAAGCTTTCCGAGCTGGAGCGGCGCTGCAAGCGGGCAGAGAAGCTCTTGAGCAAGATTCCTCAGGAGGAATTGGATAAACCACTGCCCAAGCAAAAGGGCTTGGAACGGTAATAAAGTGGTGGGGCCGCCTTGCTGTTGCAAGGCGGCCCTGTCTGGAGATCCCCTTCATTCGTCATCCACCACATATCTTCGCTGTGCAATCAGAACAACTCTTCTAAGGCAGAACATCCATCATCGATTTCAGTTTGTGATCAGTTAAGCATCCGCTGTCATCACGATCTGCCTTACCGCTTCAAAATCGTACACATGAACGCTTTCGTAGGGATGATACCGAACTGTCAGGTAAACGGCAGTCCGGCTGGCCGGACGGAGTTCTGCTGAAACAATGCTTTCCAACAGGCTTTTCTCGGTAGGAAACTGCTCCACAGGCAGATACCGGGCCAGCGTGGCCGGGTTTGCCAGCAAATCGTCCCAACTCTTTCCACCGTCATTTGTCCTCATCAGGACGCAGGCGTTCTCTTCGCTGCTTCCCAGAAGGACCCCGTTCTGCTCACTAAAGAAAAACAGTCCAGAAACTGTGCACGCAAGCGGACGGCCGACCTTGTTCCAGTTTTTTCCGCCATTTATGGTGTGGAAAAGCTGGCCCTCAGAAACCGCCCAGCCATCAGACTCGCTGTTGAAATGATATGCGCTGGTGTTTTGGGGTACGGAATCCATCCACGCTTCAGGCACGGAGGCATTGTCTTTCAGCACACCTGCTGCCTCCAGAACATTCCCGTAAGCCCAATGGCTCTCTGCCAAATCTGAAAAGGGATTTTCGACAGACATTAGCTCCGTCACAGATTCATCCCGTCCGAGCATCCGGTTGATGGCTGTGACCGCTTCGGCACGGGTGATCTCACGTTCCGGGTAGAACAGTCCATCGGCACCGCCCTGTAACCAGCCCAGAATCTTCGTGCTGTATATGTACGTTTCGGCCCAGTACCCGGCAGGAACATCTGCAAACACAAATTCTTCCCCATACTGCCCCACAGGTGCCGCAAACTGACAGCGATGTAGCAGAACGGCGAACGCGGCCCTGCTGATCGGCGCATCCGGGCGGAAGGTTCCGTCCGCATAGCCGGTGAGAATACCGTAGCTGGCAAGATATGCAACCGCCTGGGCGCAGTCTTTTCCTGCTGTGTCTGAGAACGGGGCTCGGTAACTGTCGGCCTTATTGCCAGCGTCCAGCAGGGTGTATAGCATCTGTGCCAATTCGCCGCGTGTCAAGGGAGCATTAGGACGCGCAAGCCCACCATTCACTGGCAGGTATGCCAGATGCCTCGTTATTTGGAGCTTCGGCCATCCATCCGCCTGAGTCGGAACCAAGCCTTTCCGCAGGTTCTCCATGGAAAAGACGGAGGATACCCGTCGAAAGGCATCCAAAAAATCTCCGCCAGTGTGAGCGCCCCCTCCTGGGGTCTTCCATAGAAATACCTGGTTCTTTCCCATGGCGATGATCTGGTACGCCATATCATCGTAGTGTCCGGAGAAGAAAGTGGACCGTGGGGAAACCACTACAACGGAGCCGATCTCTCCCCCGTATTTTTCGCGGGAGGGAGCGTGATAAAAGTTCACGCCGGTATCGGTTTCCTCGGCAATGACCTCGCCCTGACGAACGCCGGGAACCGTGATGGAAAATCCAAGCTGGCTGCTTTGATACTGGAATAATGCAGGGGCGGCTGCTTGGGCCGGGATACTCAGCAGCAGGCATACTGCCAGTAAAATTGAGATCCGTTTCATTTACAGCAATTCCTCCTTTGAGAATTGTCGCACATGGTGACTTTGTTCCCGCGGAATTATCTCAAGCTGTGTGTTTACCCTCCGATTCGTTTTGTGACTTACAAGTCTATTAGTTGACTGATTTATAAGCTATATGTTTCTGTCAATTGGTAATATTAACAGCACCAGTAACTTTGACATTATCTACCGATCTAGCATACAGTGAATATACCGAAGCTGCTGTAGCGTCCAAGCCTCCCTCTCTACCAGAGGTGAGCATGACATATGCACCATTGCCAGTGCTGTGTGCATAAAGCCTAAATTCTAATCTCGCATAAGCCGGGGACCAGGTTCCCTGAAAACTCACCCTCGATTTCGCTGGCATCTCGAAATCATCTGTGATTTTATAGAACTTACCGTCCCCCGGGATGTTAATTTCCTCATACACGATTGCGCGAGGCATAACAGTTTCTTGCTCTTCGTTTCTCGCAGTATCAGTCTCTGCCGCAAATGCGGGAACCGCCATAGCGGCACACATCGCCACGGAAAACAGCACTGCAATCATTTTTTGCATTTTCTTCATAAAACTCTCCCTTTCAGTCTAAAGTGTAGTTGTTTGCTGTAATTAATTCATTGTATATACAGTCTCCACATAGTAGCTTTTAAACGGTATATGCCCTCATTGGGTCTCCATCGAAAAAACGGCCGTTTGAGTATCGTACCTTGATGCTGTGTCCATTGGATTATAGCAGCACGTAACAAGGAAATAGGTGCCGTCATCCATGGCCGCCGTAAAATACAGTTCAAGCAAATAGCCGTTTTCTTTTTCCATCGAAACAGCGTAAGTATACTGCGAATCTTCAGGAAGGATGAGTTCAGTGTAAGCGGAACAATTGTTTTTCTTTAAGGCAAATTCCACTAATTTATCAATACCAGGTTTTTCCTCAACATGTCCTACTTCAAAGAAGTTTTCCGTGTCACTGTGATTTTGCCAACTATAGAAGCCAGCGTCATAATGATGCTCCGTCCAAATTGCAGTATCAATAGCCATATTGAAATTGTCTGCATGGAATTTTGAAATATTTGCTTGTTCCTCTTCTATTGATGGAGTTTCAACCACATAATCAATCTGCTCGTCATTATGGTTGCTTTTTACTCCCAACCAGATTATAGCCGCAAGCAGTCCAACCAATAGAGCTGCTAATATTTTTGTACATTTCATTCCCAAAGTGCATCCTCCTTGTGGTCAATTCTTTGTGTATACATTCAGATTAAACACAGCGCATAGCATCTCCCCTTTGTCCTGCCTGTTCCGACAGAACAAAGCGTTTTGATTTTCCCAAACAGGAACTCCATTAAAATACATTATACATTGCAATTATTAAAACAACTACCTTCGAAAAATATAACAGCAAGAATGCTGTTACATTTTTCGAAGGTAAGTGTTTATATATGAGAGTTTTTTCATGCGCAGGCTAAAGCTGCCGCACTGCTACCTCTGCTCACCTGCCTACTGTTCGATAAAGGAGATTCTTCATGCACTATTGTACTTCATTTAAGGAACAAGACAAAATTGAGCATTTCAGATGCTGTTTGCGGCTGCGGAAAAAATTCAGTCGTATTTATTTCGCGGTAATATGGTTTATCCTTTTTCTGGTTGCAATAGCGTTTTTCTTATTAAGTCCAACTACAAAATGGTTTTCTAAAGAATTTGCCATTTTAGACGAAATCATTTCACTGATTATTGTCTGTTTTTGGACTTATCGATTCATGGTACCTTCTTTCGTAAAGTCTAAGAGACGGAACTGGTACAAAAAAATTTTGCCAGAACAAAGCGCATCGCTTTATGTGCAGATTTCTGCGTCCCATCTGGAATTTTGTAGTGCGACAGGAAAAAGCGTAATATTTAGCTATAAGCCACAAACAAAAAAAGGGGAACGAAATCTGCCTAAAAAGGATCAGACAATCGGAGAAATCATTGAAGCAAAAAATGGCATATATTTTGTGGGTTCAGACATCGAACTTGTTGATGTAGGTCCCGTCCTCTTTGTTGACAAGAATGACGTTCCCGCAGAGGATTACAGCAAACTCAGAGAGATGCTGAAAGGTGTTTTTCTTGAGAAGTATTATGATTATAGTGCAGAATGAAAGAATCATCCTTATCGGAGGTGTGAAACAGCCTCCTGGAAAACAGGAGTTCACCGCGCTCTGGCCCTGTCAGAGCAATCAAGGCCAGCATTCTATTGTTTACATGGATAATAGTATGAAATATATCGAAAAATTGCTATAATAGTAATAATTCCGGTAAGGTCAAAACCTTCTTTTGAACTTTCTTGATGAACCGTTCACTGGAAAAGTGTGTTCATTCTCCCTGGTGATTACTGTCATAACTGATGGAGAGGATTAGATATATGCTTATCTTTACTACAATGATAAATGACGTTGATGATCGTGCATTTATGCAAGAAGTATATCAGCAGAACGAGCGCCTGATGTATGCAATCGCATTAAAATATGCTTCCAACACACAGGATTGTGAAGATATTGTTCATGATACGGTTGAAAAACTTTGCAAAAACATTGCCAAGATAAAAGAACTACCGAATTCCGCGCTTCGGGCATACGTAGTTTACGCGGTCAGAAATACGGCCATAAATTTTAGAAAGCACCAATCAACGATAAACCGCCATATTCAACAATTATCAGGTGATGATTCAAGCAGCGAATACGATCAGCCTGAATCGATAATTGAAAGAATAGAAGACCTCCAAGAAAAAAGAACCAGCCTGACTAAAGTGTGGATGCAGCTTACTGATGCCGAACAAGAATTGCTATACAGGAAATATGTTTTGGATCAAACAACAAAAGAACTCGCAGGAATTTTTCAGTGCAGCAGAGACAGTATCCGGATGCGCCTTTCACGCGCAAGGCGAAAATCTCTAAGGTTAATGAAAGGGGAGGGTACGAATGACGAGGCACGAACGACTGCTGGAAAACTATGAAGATGCATATTTTGCACTGTTGATGGAAGATGTTGCACAAATGGAAAATGCCCGGTTAGACCGGTTCAACACAGAATTGCAGAATGCCCCTCACGCCGCAGTTCCTGAAGGACTCACAAAAAGGTGTTTGAAAACAATAAATGCGCATTTTTCAAATATGCGCAGAAGCAGCAGACTTAAAATTGTAAAAAAGGCAATTAACCTGGCAGCAATATTGATTTCAATTTCAACTCTACTTTTTACGTCAGCATTTGCAATTTCCGATGAATTTAGAACAGCCACTCTTAATTTGGTGATCACTGCAAATGAGAAGTACACACAATTGAAAATAAAGCAAGAGGATACCCCTCAAGAATCCAGCAACACTGTGGTTGCAGATGACAATGAATTTTTTAAAAATATACGTTTGGCATGGCTTCCTGACGGATACGAATATTTATCAGGAGAATACGATTATCAGGCCATCTTTGCAAACGATGAAAATAACTGGATAATCATTAACAGGTTTGATGGGACTTCTACTTACAATGTAGATACGGAGGGAGCCGAAATAGTAGAGGAAATCATGATAAATGGGAACTCCGGGTTGCGCATTGTAAAAAACGGCCAGACACATATTGCCCTCGCAAACACTAACAAGAATATTTTTATTGACATTTGTTCATCCGAACACGTACCGGGTGAAGTAGTTGAAAAAATAGCCCAAAATATTTTTGTGATTGATTAGGTTGCAAGTCGCGTTTTATGTGTCCTTTACAAAGTATTTCCCCTGAGATGCCAGGCAGTCCATTCCGAACCACGGCGAATTGCCCTGGATCAATCCTAAAGTGAACGGCTACGTATAAACGATTTTGATCTGTTTGTTTCCATGGTTGCAATACGCATAAAAGCTGAAAAAAAGCTTGGCAGTGAGAAAATATCTCACTGCTCAGCTTTCTGCTAAAAGGGGCTCCGCATGTTTTTTTAATAGCTGTGGATACCATCTACTTCAAAAACAGGACAACTTCTTTTAAATGACCAGTTCCGGATAGTGCAGTGTATCCTCTAATAATATCAGTGAGTGTTAACCCGTCAACACTCTCTATCCCTTTTTCTTTTGCTATGTAAAGCAATATTTGGGCATCCGTTGTACAAATCAGGCGGCTAAAATGCAGACATAGGCCAACAATGCATATAATTATAAGAACAACCGCGCGTCTTTTCATACGGCGGTGAACCTACCTTTTTCATATTGATGTATTCAAAATTTATAGAAAATAACCTGGGGTCATATTTTTGGCTTGTACGAAGCACTGTGATTACTGATAGAAAGGAAGGGTGCCGTAGTATTTAGATACCGTAGAATCATCTTCGACATACTTAGCGACATCTTTAGGACCATATCGCAGCAAAAAATAATCCAGATCATGTAGCTTTTTGTAGATGTCATTTACAATTTCCATCCTATGGGTTTCTTTTGCCTGTTCCGTCTGATCCATGAGATACTGAAGTTCGGATTTAAGATTTCCATTTTGAATGAATGAATTTATTTCTGACAACAGACCAATGAACCCATCTGCATCATAGAGATTCGTTGTAACAACGGGCGTTCCATACTTGGCATAAAATTCTTCTATGGAAAGCTTTTCTCGTTCACATACAGCATCCATATCGAGACCACCGTCAACTGCCCAGCCAATTTGAATCTCTCCGGTCTGATGGAAGTAATTCCAGTACAAATTATTGGGATCTGACAGTTGCTCAAAAAAATCTTCATTCATATATTTATGCTCCAACCACAAATTTGCAGTCTTAACCACCTCGGTCAGATTTTCTATTTGCTGTTGAGACATTCCTTCGGTTGCTTGTTGGCGTGCTGCAAGAACGTCCTCTTCCGTTGGCACATAATTTTTCGCATACTCTATATCTGAGCCTGATTTCTCTGAAACATTTTCATTCGAAACAATGGGCACTTCAGAATGATCAGAATCAGAACATATCGCATCTTCTTCACTGGTGACATGGATTGCTAAACCCACACAAACGGTCAAGAGAAAAATGAATATGCACACAGAGAGCCAGCTTTTAGAAATATGAGACGGAAACTGCATTTTGTGATTGGACATCTTTTTTCCTCCAAATAGTCGCGAATCTTTTTATGGATAATATTGCTTTCTCGTAATATAGAACAAATATTCAGGAAAAGTGTAACATAATAAGGGAATACGGAAAACCTGCCATCCAAAATCATTTGAACGGCAGGTTTTTCATTTTATCAACAGCAGATCAGTTCATTTAACACAATTTCCTCCGCCGCGCTGCGGATGCAGTTCACCGCCCCCACCCACGCCACTTGATCCTCGGCCTTTAGCTGCTCCGTGATGCCCTGCGCCTGTGCCGTCTGGTCAGCCAAAAGGCGCAGCATCTCGTTGGCCTCTCTGTCGATCTTGTTGAGGTAATGTGTCAATTGGCCGGAGACCTTTAAATTGATATAGACTGCTCTGCGGTGCTCCTTCAGATACTTAAGCCGCATTCTTCCAAAGCGCCCGTAGGTGGCAGGTTCTTCTTTCGGCATAAACAAGTTCGGTACATAAAAATTTTCATTTTCTCGGTAGGTAATTTTCATTATGTGATCGTCCTTTCACGTGGTCGAATCTGACCCTTATTTTGACCCTTTAGCGGGTTGTCCCTTATAAAACAACTGGACTGACTGGTACAGAATTTTATAATTTCAGAACTAAATATCACATATTTCAGCCAAATAGGTTATAAAAAACGAATCCCATCCTCTTCAAATCCCTCCTTCCGCGCCAACCACGCAATCCTTGTGATTGCGTGGTTTTCTTTATATTTCAACGTTTTCAGCCGTTTTAGGCGGTAAAAATATTTTCCATTACGACAATAAAAAACTCAAAAAAGACATTTTATCTTCGATTTTACGAACGGAACCCCCTCGCTGCAAAAGTGAGGGGGTTTCTTTTGCTTTATTCAATTCCAGGGACTGTCTCCACCCTCTCCAAATATTCCTCGATCCATCCCTGTTCCGCCATGACAATCTCTTTCCCAATCTTCTCCGCATAGGCCCACTCCAACCGTGCCCCGGCACTCTCACGCCAGCACACCAGGAGAACATCCGTCGGCAGCTTCACCTCTTATTGACTTTTGTATGCGGCCTGATAGAATAATAAGGTAGAAAGAGGTGCATGGAATGGATACTGGTTTGAAAATCGTCTGCTGCATTAGTCTCGGTATTCTTTTTCTGTCTGTGCTCTTGTGTTTGGCTATTTAAGTCCCTCCGTCCGGAGGGACTTATTTTTTACGCTATTCCCTCGTCACGCTTCTGTGCTGCGCTCCGTCTGCCAATCTGCCCCAGTCTCCACGAATCTGATCGTACCAGACAGCAGATCCTTGCATCAAAAAAACAGTTCCTGTTTTAGCTTCATTGGCGGCAGATTTTTGTCAAGACACAAAGAAAGAAACCCGAAACCTGACGGTTTCGGGCTTCTTGTTGAAAAGTTCGCTCTTCGGCGCGTGATAGAAATATCAGCGCTTGGAGAACTGGGGAGCACGACGGGCGGCCTTCAGACCGTACTTCTTACGCTCCTTCATACGAGGATCGCGGGTCAGGAAACCGGCCTTCTTCAGGATGGCGCGGTTATCCTCGCTGGCCAGCAGCAGAGCGCGGGCCACACCGTGACGCAGAGCGCCGGCCTGACCGGACACGCCGCCGCCGGTGACGGTAGCCACGATGTCCATCTTGCCGGTGTTGCCGGTAGCCTCCAGGGGCTGACGGACGACCATCTTCAGGGTCTCCAGACCAAAATACTCGTCGATGTCACGACCATTGATGGTGATGGAGCCGGTGCCGTTGGGGAACAGATGGACGCGGGCCACAGAGGACTTACGGCGGCCGGTGCCATACAGATAAGGCTTCTTAGACTGATACATTCTCTTACTCCTCCTTACTCCAGCACGATGGGCTTCTGAGCCTGCTGCTCATAGTTGGCGTCAGCGTAGATGTGCAGGCGCTTCAGAGAATCCTTGCAGACGGTGTTCCGGGGCATCATGCCGCGGACAGCCACACGCATAGCAGTCTCGGGCTTCTTCTGCATCAGGATGCGGTACTTGGTCTCCTTCAGACCGCCAATCCAACCGGAGTGAGTCCGGTAAATCTTCTGCTCGGGCTTCTTGCCGGTCAGGACAGCCTGGCCAGCGTTGATGATGATGACGTTGTCACCGCAGTCAGCGTTGGGAGTGTAGGTAACCTTGGTCTTGCCGCGCAGCAGGTCAGCAGCCCGAACGGCGGTCTTGCCCAGGGGCTTACCGGCAGCGTCCAGGATGTACCACTTGCGCTCGATGTTGGCCTTGTTCGCCATAAAAGTGGACATGGATCGTTTCCTCCGTATATAAATTTGATTTCTTTACAAATCAAGAGCTCCGGGGTAAAATCGGAGCATGGATAGTTATACCATGATTCCTCCCTCATGTCAACACGATTTTTATTTAACTCATGTAAATCTCTTAAAATCTCTGTTTTTCTCTCATTATCTCTCGAAATCTAAAATTGCATTTTCAAAAATGCCGCAGGGGCATGACATCCCCTGCGGCAGGACAAGCTATGTACCCTTACAGCACCCACTGCGCCAACAACAGCAGCACGAAACCCGGCAGCCCCAAAACGCCGACGGTCAGGGCGTTCAGCAGGTTCAGTCCCAGCGCAACACCGGTAACGGCAGCGGTGGCGTTCACCGCCCACAGAGCCAGAAACCCCAGTGCCGTATTCATCAGCAGCTTCAGGGCAAGGCGCAGGGGCGTCCGGAAGATCCGCAGCAGTGTGATGAGAAAAAAAGCCAGCAGCAAGCCGGCAATGATTTTCTGATTCAGGTCCATACAGCCCCTCCCTTGGCGGATCCCGCCGCCACAGGCTCCCGCGCCTTCAGCACCCGGAGGTAGTAATCACACCGGGCCTTGGCAGCGCTGATGCGGTAAATACAGGACTCCACCAGCTCCGGGGCTGTTGCCTGATCGAATTGCCGGTAAGCCAGAGCCAGCTCACTCTGGGCCGCTTGCAGTTCCGCCCGCAGGGCCAGCGTTTCCGGGTCCGGGGCGTATTTTCTGGATTGTTTCATCATAATCTCCCTCCCACCGCCGGGGCAGTTCCTGTCTCGGCACTATCAGTTTACGGAAAGTCTTGACAAATATACCATTTTTCATACAGGAGGACTCACATGACAAAGCCGCATGAATACTATATGTCTCAAGCCCTGGAATTGGCACAGGAAGCCGCCGATGCCGGTGAGGTCCCGGTGGGGTGCGTCATCGTCCGGGACGGGGCCGTGATCGGCCGGGGGCGGAACCGCCGGGAGGAAAAGCAGGCAGTCTGCTCCCACGCGGAAATGGAAGCCATGGCCCAGGCCAACGCCGCGCTGGGCAGCTGGAGGCTGGATGGCTGCGCGTTATATGTGACGCTGGAGCCGTGCCCCATGTGCGCCGGGGCCATTCTCAACGCCCGGATCCCCAAGGTGTTCTACGGCGCACGGGACAGCGCCTTCGGCGCCTGCGGCGGCGTGACCAACCTGTTTATGGAGCAGTTCCCTCACCGGCCCGCTCTGGTGGGCGGAATTTTGGCAGAGGACTGTCAAGCGGTACTGGCGGAATTTTTCGAGAAACTCCGTCAGGGAAAGCCGTCGACGCAAAGTTTTTAAGAAACGCGGAGAGATTTAAAACTTTTGTAACAACTCCTGCTGGTTTGCTTAATAATTCTCCTGTATCTTAATACTTGCAAGAGACAAAACTTCTTTTCATCCAATCTTCCCAATCATATACAAAGAGACCGTCGAAAGACGGTCTTTTTGTATGTCTGCCGCAAAAAATCATGGCCCTGACGGCTTCCGTCAGGGCCATGCACTTTTTTATTCTTCCGTTTTCTTCTCCGCAATGTCGGACATCCTCATGGCTCTTTGGAAGCCCTCCAGAGCGGCGGCGCCGCCCAGTGGCAGCAATGCGGCGCTGTGTCCGTCTGCCAGCAGCGTCACGGCCAGGATAGCCGTCAGGTCGGCATAGAACCCGAACATCCGGGGTCCGCCCGCCTGAACGGCAAAGCCGGAGAGCCGGTAGGAGGCCAGGATCAGCAGCATCAGCCCCAGCAGCTCCAGATAGTAATTCGTCAGCACCGGGTCAACGGAATACAGCCGGTAGGCGAAGATCAGCCGGGCCAGCAGCAGCACCGGCACCGCCAGCAGGATCTGGGGTTCCGTATCCGGCGTTTTGCGGCAGATGGCCACGCCTGCCAGCAGGCAGATCCCGGCGACAACGGCCAGCAGGCCCATCACCACACCGGAGCGGCCGGTCCCAGCGCTGACCGTAACGATCTCCATGCCGTCCGCAGAAACCGCCGTGACCGTCCGTCCAAACGCATTGGCGATCTCCAGCACACCGGAAAATGCCATGACGCAGCCGCCGGCCAAAATCCCAAACAGCCCCTCCTTGTCATTCCAGTTCAGGAGCCGTGACAGCGGGACCTCCACCGGCCCCTTGGGCAGCTTGCTGTTCATCCGGAACAATATCACCGCCGACAGCGCCAGCAGCACCGGCAGCAAAATTCCCGGAATACTGCCGGGAATGGGCAGTCCGGTGCCCGGTTCAAACCCGGTCATGTTTTGCAGCAGCCGCAAGGACATACCCGCGGCGCCGAGGCAGAGAGTCAGGAGGGACTTTTTATCGCACTGCTTCATCGCTATGATCCTTTCAAAAACAGCCGTCATTCCTTAAATAGAGAAAGCGGCCAAACGTATTTTTTTATTATAGCATGGCTTGTTTCGCTTGTCCACGGCAGTGCGATTTTTATCTCTTATTTAAGTTGATTGCTGCTTGGTCAACCAACCTTTCTTTATCAGGGGTGCAAAACAGGAGCAAGGCATCTTTCGACCTTGCACCGATCTGTTCAGTATGTGCTATTCAGTCCGCCAAAGCAAACGCTTACTCAACACTGTTGTAAACTTCCATCCCAAGAATTCTTACGATCATCCCTTCAAGGTATTCATCCCCGGCCGTATCAACTGCACCCAGCCTATGTACGTCTTCAACCTGATACAAGACAGCTCGATAGACAACTGTGCCGCCGTCTTTCAGACGCATGGGGATCGGTACCAGAAGAACGATCGCCAGCAAGACGCAAATGCCGATCATTGCTTTCTTTTTCATGCAGCCATCCCCCCTCTTTTCAAATTTGTCATTTGCCTTATACCAATATAGACGCTAAAAATCGCAAAATGTTCCTGTATGTATAGCATACAATACTTTTTTCTGCTTTCTCAAGCCCTCCATCCGCTCACGAGGACAAGCTTACCTGTATGCAGATGGTACAGAAAAGCCCGGGAGGATCTTTCCTCCCGGGCTTCTAATACATGCGGTTATATACAGTAATTCAGGGCATGGCCCGGACCAGACCGCGGGCGCAGTCCACCGTGACCATCGTGCCATCCGTCAGCCGCTGAACAGCGCCGGCGGCTCCCACGATCACCGGCTTGTCCAGAGCCAGTCCGATGGTGGCGGTGTGGCACTCCACGCTGGCCTCCTCAGTGATGACCGCCGCCGCCTGTCGGATATAGGGCAGCAGCTCATTGGTGGTATAGGGCACCACCAGAACATCGCCGGGTTGGAATTTCTCCGCCACCTCGTCAGTGCTGCGGCAGATGCACAGCGGACCGGAGGCTTTTTTCTCCCCGATGCCCACGGCGTTCACCAACGCGCCGCCCACCTGCTGAATTCGGATCATGTTGGTGGTACCGGCTACACCCACCGGCACACCGGCGGTGACTACCACCAGATCGCCTTCGTGGACCACACCCGCCTGAGCCGCCGCCTGAACAGCAAAGTCCACCAGCTCGTCAGTGCTGCTGGCGTAGGGCATCATAATAGGCTCCACACCCCAGTACAGGGCCATCTGCCGCCGGACCTGCTGATCCAGCAGGCAGGCGATGATGGGGGTGCCGGGATGGAAGCGGCTCACCAACCGGGCGGTAGTGCCCCGCTGGCTGACGGTGAGAATGGCATCCGCTCCGATCTCCTGCGCCGTGGTGCAGGCGGCGTGGGCGGTAGCCGCCGCCACGGAAAGCCGGTTTCGTCCGCCGGCCATCTGGGCCATGCGCTTGACATGGTTGATGTCGCTCTCCGTCCGCCGGGCGATGGCATCCATGGTTTTCACGGATTCCACCGGATAGCGGCCCGCTGCCGTCTCACCGGAGAGCATGATGGCCGAGGTGCCGTCATAGATGGCGTTGGCCACATCGGTGATCTCCGCACGGGTGGGCCGGGGATTTTCCATCATGGAATCCAGCATCTGTGTGGCGGTGATGACCGGCTTGCCGCAGGCCACACACCGGGCGATCATATTCTTTTGGATCAGGGGGATCTCCGCAAAGTCGATCTCCACACCCATATCGCCGCGAGCCACCATGATGCCGTCCGCCGCGTCCAGGATCTCCGGAAGATTGCTGACGCCCTCCTGATTTTCGATCTTGGCGATGATCCGCATCCGAGAACCGGCCTTGTCCAGCACGTGCCGCAGTTCCCGCACATCTGCGGCAGAACGGACAAAGCTAGCTGCCACATAGTCGAACCCCTGCTCCGCGCCGAAGAGGAGATCGTCCCGGTCCTGCTGGCTCATGTAGGGCATATTCAGCCGCACACCGGGGACATTGACCCCCTTGTGATTCTTCATATTACCGTCATTTTCCACTCGGCAGCGGATCTCCGTCTCGCTGGTCTCCAGAACAGTCAGCCGCACCAGACCATCGTCCAGCAGGATGGTATCTCCCGCTTTGACGTCACCGGGCAGTTCTCCGTAGGTAATGGAACAGCGGTGCGCATCGCCCTCCACCTGAACGGTGGTCAGGGTGAATTCCTGACCGGCGGTCAGATGGACCCGTCCACCGGCAAAGTCCTTCAGACGAACCTCAGGGCCCTTGGTATCCAGCATGGCCGCCACCGGGGCGTCCAGTTCTTCCCGCAGCGCCTTCAGCGCGTCCAGCCGCGCCTTATGCTCCGCGTGGGTCCCGTGGGAAAAGTTGAAGCGGGCCACGTTCATTCCCGCCCGGATCATCTCCCGCAGGACGCCTTCCCTGTCCGTGGAGGGGCCAAGGGTACATACAATCTTTGTCTTTCGCATCTCACGCACTCCTTCCGCCATTTCAAAAGAAACGCCGATTCTCTCCCATTATGAAGTAATCGTTTTTCTCAGCCATTTTATCACAAACCTGTTCTTATGAAAAGACAGCAATCTGTAAAATTTTCATTTCATCTTTTGAAGCTCTGCACAAAAAAATCCCCCATCAAATCCCGGTACAGATGCCGTCCGCCAATTTTTCCGTACTTCCCGCCGGAACCGTTTGCTTCTTTCCGGCTTCTGCTATATAATTGCATATAAGTTAAATTTCTCACCGCCCTGCGGGGAACGCATCAAGGAGGTAACATATGCACTACATCGGTATTGATCTCGGCGGCACCAGCATCAAAGGGGCCGTTGTCACAGAAGGCGGCACGATCCTGAAGGAAACCTCCTGCCCCACCCAGAGGGAATTGGGACCTGAGCACGTGGCCCGCGAGATCGCAGATCTGATCACAGCTCTGGCGGAAGGATACGATCCCCAGGCTATCGGCGGCGTGGGCGTGGGCTGTCCCGGCATTGTGGAGGATCACAGCGGTATCGTCCGCTACTCCGCCAACCTCCATTGGGAAAATTTTGATCTCCGGGCCGCCGTTCAGAAATACAGCGGTTATACCGTCCGTCTGGCTAATGACGCCAATGCCGCCGCGCTGGGCGAGGTGGTAGCGGGCTGCGCTCAGAATGTGGACAGCGCCGTGATCCTGACGCTTGGCACCGGCGTAGGCAGCGGTGTGGTGCTGAACGGTAAGATCCTGACGGGCTGCACCGGCGGTGCAGCAGAGCTGGGACACATGGTGGTGGAGGACGGCGGCGCGCTCTGCGCCTGCGGAAGAAAAGGCTGCTTTGAAGCCTACGCTTCCGCCACCGGTTTGATCCGCATGGCGAAGGAGGCCATGGCCCAGCATCCGGAAAGCCTGCTCCACGCCACCGCCGCAGAGGTGGGAGAGGTGAATGGCCGGACCATCTTTCAGGCCAAGGAGCAGGGGGACCCTACCGCCGCCGCCGTGGTGGATCGGTACATCCACTACCTCTCCGTAGGTATCGCCAATGTCATCAACTGCTTCTTCCCCGAGGTAGTGGCGCTCTCCGGCGGCATCGCCAATCAGGGAGAGGCGCTGCTGGCTCCCCTGCGGGAAGCCGTTGCGCCCCAGGTCTATGGCAATCAGTATTTGCAGACTCACACCCGCATCCTCGGCTGTACGCTGGGCTACCACGCCGGGATCATCGGCGCGGCCATGCTGCCCACTGCCCTATGACCGCATAATCATCTGCCAAAAACCGCCCCGGGCTTGCCGTGAAGCAAGGCCGGGGCGGTTCTTCGTATGTTTCTATTACAGATTTAAAATTGAATGGGCCTTCTTTGGCAGCCGTGTTACTTGTTCTTCCGCATCATGGCCGCGTCAGCATCCAAAAGCTGCTGAGAGGCATCCTCCAACTGCGCCGTCTTCTCGTAGCGGTCCGCCAAGCTGCTCTCCACCAGCTTTTCCTGCGGTTCGCCCCGGAAAACCAGCTTCAGCAGGATCGGCGTCAGAATCGTGCCGCCTACCACGGTGATGACCACCGGCGTCATCATCGCGCTGCTGAGGACGCCCATGGACAGGCCCCGGTTGGCTACGATCAATGCCACCTCGCCGCGGCAGACCATGCCCACACCCACCTGAATGCTCTCCCGCTCCGTAAAGCCGCAGAGTTTTGCGCCCAAGCCGCAGCCCGCCAGCTTGGAAATAACGGAGATCACCAGCAGCAGGACGGAAAATGCCAGCATCCCGCCGCTGACGCCGTCCAGCTTGACGTTGATACCGATGGCGGCGAAGAACACCGGCGTCAGCAGCAGATAGCCAAGCGGATTATACTTGGACTGGATATAGGTTCCCTTGGGGGTGCAGGCCACGGCCAGACCGGCGGCATAGGCGCCGGTGATGTCCGCCACGCCAAAAAACTCCTCCGCGCAGTAGGCCATCACCAGGCAGAGCACAAAGGCCAGAACAGAGTTGCGGTGAGTGGCCCAGCCTCCCTGCCGCTTCAGCATCCAGCAAAACAGGCGGTTGGCCCCCACACCGGCCACAGCCGCGAAGATAAAGAAGCCCAGGATCTTCAGCAGGACCAGTCCAACGCTCTCCCCGCCGCCGGCCAGACTGCTGACCAGAGTCAGCGCCACAAGACCCAGCACATCGTCGATCAGGGCTGCTGCCAGAATGGTGTTGCCCACCTTCGTTTCCAGCTTACCCATCTCCTTCAGGGTCTCCACCGTGATGCTGACGGAGGTTGCCGTAAGGATCGTACCCACAAATACATTTTCCAGCATACCGTTGCTCTCGATCAAGCCTGCGGCGGCAGCGCCCCATGCCAGAGCCGTACCCATGAGCAGGGGCACGATCACACCCAGCAGAGCCACCCAAAAGCCAGCCTTGCCGCTGTTTTTCAACTCGTTGATGTCCGTTCCCATACCGGCGGAGAACATCAGCACGATGACGCCCAATTCGCTGAGCTGGGAAATAAATTCAGTTTCTGTCAGAACATTCAGTCCCGCAGGGCCAAGGATCAGGCCCGCCAGCAAAGCGCCCACTACCTGAGGCATCTGAAACCGCTGTGTCAGAAGGCCCAGCAGCTTCGTACTTAACAAAATCAACGCCAGATCCAGTAAATAATGGTATGACACAAAAAACTCCTCTCCATGCGGTTCCACCGCATACACACATTTTTTCACAAGGCCCTTATTCTATCGCTTTCCCCGATTTTTGCAATGGTCGTTTTGCACAAAACAGCCGTTAATTTTTGTTAAGATTTCCTAAGCAAGCTTTTGCAGAGGTGCCTGCCGTTTTTTCCGGCCAGCGGCGCTATGTTCTGTTCTCTGCAAGTGTTTAATATTTGTTAAAAATTTTTTCACACTTTTTCTCGCAGAACCGCCTATAATCTCCAAAATGTGATTTTTATTTTACTGACACGCCGCGTTTTTTCCGCGGCTGAGAGGATCCTGATTATGAAGCTGCCTCTAATCGATTACCGTCAGTTCCGTCTGAGCCGGCTGAATACCCCGCAGTTCCGGCATCTGAAGCTGTTGCTGTTCTGGCCGATTTTCAGTCTGGTATTCTGTTATCTGGAAAACTACCGCCCTACCGTCTACTACGCCCCCATGCGCTGTGCGCTGGATCATTGGATCCCCTTCTGCAAGTGGTTCGTCATCCCCTACGCGTTCTGGTTTCTCTTTGTAGGAGGGATGCTGCTCTACACCTTATTTTATAACATTCCCGCTTTCCGGCGGATGATGTGGTTCATCATCCTGACGTACTCCTTTGCTCTGGTGACCTACCTTCTCTTCCCCAACTGCCAGCATCTGCGGCCCACACTGCTGGGCGGCGACCTGCTGACGCGGTTCACCGCAAAGCTGTACGCCGCAGACACCAACACCAACGTCTGCCCCTCTATTCACGTCATCGGCTCCTTCGCGGTGTACTTCGCTGCCCGGGACATCCGGCGCTTCCGCGCCAAGGGCTGGCGGCTTGGATTTCTGACCATGGCCGTGCTCATCAGCCTGTCTACCGTATTCCTCAAGCAGCACTCCGTTCTGGATGTGCTGGCGGGGCTGGCTGTCTGCGCCGCAGCCTATCCCCTGATCTATCGAGTACCTGCCGGAGCCGCTTCTCTGATCCCCGCCGGAGGTCTTGGCCGTAAGCGGTTCCCGGAGCTGTAACACCTCTTGCCTTTCCCACTCTGTCCCTTTATAATAGAGGGACAGAGTTTTTTTGTCGCATCGCCCCATTTTCAAACGATACCGCGTAGGAGGAAGCCGCCATGCCCACGATCATCCCCATCACCGATTTTGCCGCCCCGGAACTGGATATTTATGCCCGGCTGACGGAAAATCAGCTTTTGAACCGGGCAGACCCGGCCAACGCCCTGTTCGTGGCGGAAAGTCCTCTGGTCATTGGCCGGGCGCTGGACGCCGGGTGTACGCCGGTATCCTTCCTGATGGAGACGAAGCACGTCAACGGCAAGGGTGCGGAGATCCTGGCCCGCTGTCCGGCAGATATTCCCGTCTATGCGGCGGAGCTGGAGGTCCTGACCCAACTCACCGGCTTTCACCTGACCCGTGGGATGCTCTGCGCCATGCGGCGGCCGCTGCTGCCCACGGTGGAGGAGATCTGCGCCAAGTCCCGGCGGATCGCCGTACTGGAAAACGTGATGAACCCTACCAACATTGGCGCCATCTTCCGTTCTGCTGCGGCGTTGGGGATGGACGCGGTGCTGCTGACTGCCGCCGGCAGTGATCCCCTTTACCGCCGGGCCAGCCGGGTCAGCATGGGCAATGTGTTTCTGGTGCCTTGGACCTATCTGCCGGAGGGTGTGGATTGGACGGAGACTTTGCGGCAACACGGTTTCAAAACCGCTGCTATGGCCTTGCGGGAGGACTCCATCCGTCTGAATGACCCTCAGCTTGCCCGGGAACCCAAGCTGGCTGTGGTCATGGGCACGGAGGGAGACGGGCTCGCCTCCAACACCATTGCTCACTGCGACTATACGGTGATGATTCCCATGACTCACGGGGTGGACTCCCTGAATGTGGCGGCAGCCAGCGCCGTGGCCTTTTACCAGTTGGGGCTGATGAGCTGTCTGGAATGAATATTCTATAAAATATTCATTCTATTATTCAAGCATTTGCCAATTTGTGAATGAATTATCTATTTTCCATGCAAATACGGCGTTTTTTAGCTATATCGCAATTTTTTTGCAGCAATTCCGTCCTGTGGCTAAAGGACTTCCTCTCTAAGGTTCTGTAAACGCAATTTTTTCGATCAACGGTAAAAAGCAGACGCAGGATAAAACCTGCGTCTGCTTGAGACTGTCGATAAAGTAGTAAATTCTCCGCGACGGTAAGGAAGGGTGTGCGCGGGAAACCCAAGAGGGGTGTCCCGCGCCATTAAAATCCTAAGTTTTCAGAACTTTTATGAAGTTCTGAAAACTTGCTCAGCGGGGAGAAAAGACTTTTTCGACACGCTGAAGCAGGCGCAGGATAAAACCTGCGTCTGCTTTTTTGTTCTCAATTCACATATACCGGATATTCATAGGGCCTCAGCGCCTGAAGCTGGGCCCACCCCTGATCGCTGGCGATGATCCGGCCATCCTCCAAGGACAGGGCAAACCAGTTCAGTTTCCGGTCACAGTACAAGAAATATTCGATTCCCGCCTGAGCGCCAAAAAATCCCGGCTCAGCAAATGTGATATTGGCGCAGTTGCTTTTCTTCTCCCAACGGATCATTGCCTGCATGCGTTCCCGACAGGTTTTCTCCACGGCATCTATGGCAAACCGCCCAACGTAGCTCCGTCCCCAGATGCTTCGCTCCCCGGAAATCGTAACGGCTGTTTCGCCGATTTTCTTCCCATCCTGCCAGAGCCCAACTGTATAGGACCGCTCTACCTTTTGAAGAAACGCGCCGCTGCGATCCAAAATTCCAAAGATCACAAAGCCCGCTATCAGCAGACAGCAGAGTATCCCAAACCGGCGGCTCCAGTCCCGCCGCAGAGCGGACCGACTTTCCCGTATCAGCACCGCCAAAGCCGACCGGACGTCGATCTCCGCCGGTTCCTCCACCAGCCGTCCCTCCAGCAGACTTACCACCGAGCAGTGCAGCGCATCTGCCAGCGGTTCCAGCAGAGATACATCGGGAAACCCGGCCCCCGTCTCCCTTAATTAAAGATATTGTTGGGTAAAAAAGAAAGGTCAGTCGATTTTGCCGA
>ENA-ORUO01001694-ORUO01001694.1-human-gut-metagenome-genome-assembly--contig:-NODE-1694-length-19913-cov-17.904925_pt1 | contig 19913 bp, 14 predicted proteins | sample MGYA00242082_ERZ509215 | MGnify/ENA primary metagenome ERZ509215 (study PRJEB26280, sample SAMEA2338829) | human gut metagenome | biome: human gut; feature: human-associated habitat; material: faeces... | reverse complement strand
TGGTACAGTTCTGTACGGCGTACTGCCGGATTTTGAGCCAGCATAAATTGGTGGCAACCGGTACGACCGGCAAGATGATCGCCGAAGCCACCGGCCTGCAGGTGCAGCGCTTTCTGGCGGGCGTACAGGGCGGCGACCAGCAGATCGCGTCCCGCATCGCCTGCAACGAAGTAGATCTGCTGCTGTTCTTCCGCGACCCCATCAACGCAAAGCCCAGCGAGCCGAATGAGATGACTCTGCTGCGCCTGTGCGATGTCCACAACATCCCGATGGCCACCAACATCGCCACCGCTGAGGTCCTGATCCACGGCCTCGAGCGCGGCGACCTCGACTGGCGCGACATCGTGCATCCCCAGAACTGATTAACAAAACGAATCCCCCGTGCAGCTGAACTGCACGGGGGATTTTTTGCTTCAACGGGCTTGCCCTCTCAGGCGCTGACCGGAAGCGAAAGATCTTACAGCTTAAAATCTGCTGCCATCTCCGCCACGTCCTCCGGGGAGAAATCGCCCAGCGGCAGGATGAGGCGGCTCAGGACCTCGGGCGGGAGAGCGGCAAGCGTTCCGCTCTCGTCCGGTGCGCCGCTCTCGGGGGCGAACAGGTGGCTCATGCCCTGTGCGTCTGTCTCGATGCGGGCGTAGCGGCCGGAGGCAATATACTGGATGCCCAGTTTGTCGGCGGCAGTGAGCAGGGCCGCGAAGCGGGCGGCTTCGGCATCCTGTCCGGCCAGAGCCTCGGCGTTGAGGGTGACGCACTCCACGTCCAGCTTCTTTGCCAGCGCTTTGGCCGCGTCCACGGCGGCGTGTTCTTCGGGGGTGTCAGCCAGCCGGACGACCGCTGCCGCCACGGCAAAGCCCTGCTGCTGCAGGATGCGGACGGCCACGCCGCTGCGCACACTGCCGCTCAGACCCATCAGGACCCGGTCCTGTTCTTCGTAGGTGTCAAACCCGTTCCCGGGCAGAAAAGCATCGTTCATCGTCCCTGTCTCCCGCCATGTGCCTGGCTCTGGGCGACCGCAAGCTGGTCGCAGCGTTCGTTCTCCGGGTGGCCTGCGTGGCCTTTGACCCAGACGTAGGTGAGCTTGTGGCGGGCTTCCTGCTCCAGGGCCTGCTCCCAGAGGTCGGGGTTCAGGGCAGGGGAGCCGTCGGACTTTTTCCAGCCCCGGCGCTTCCAGCCCCTGGCCCAGCCTTTTTCCAGCCCGTTGATGACGTACTGGCTGTCGGAGCACAGCCGCACCTCGCAGGGCTCCTTGAGCTGGCGCAGCGCCTCGATGAAGGCCGTCAGCTCCATCCGGTTGTTGGTGGTGGAGGCGTCGCCGCCGCTGAGCTCCTTTTCGTAGACCTTGCCGTTAAAGCGGTAGCGCAGCACCGCGCCCCAGCCGCCGGGGCCGGGGTTGCCGCTGCACGCGCCGTCGGTGTAAACTTCGACCTGTTTCATGCGTCTCTCCTGCATCATGTTTGTAGTACCTATTATTTAGAGCCATTTTGGCCCGTCTGTCAAGGGGCAGGGCATAATTTACCACCGCCCGGCCCAAGCTTGGAATTGACAAAAGAGGCGAGAAATACTATACTTGTTGCAACGAAATGCGTATAGGGGCGCGCCGTGGGTGCGCTCACAGCGTTCCTGCCGAAGCGCCGCGGTCGCATCGAACAGATGGACTGGATGGGCAAGAGGCTTCCTGCGGAACCAACAGCGTGGCATAAAAACAACGCTGATAAAATGATTTCTATACGATGCATCCGACGGAAGCAGATGCGTTTTTATGCTTCCCTTAATGCAGGGCAGGCTGTCTTCCGGGGCAGACCTGTGCTTTGCTGATTGAATTTTTGGAGGTTTTCGATGGCACAGACAAAAGAACAGAACCACGCTCCCGCTCCGGCCAATGCGTCCGGCGAAAAGCGCCCCCGCACTTCCCGCCGCCCCCACTACACCCGTCGGCCCCGCCGCCCCCAGCAGCCCAAAGAGGCTGCAACGCCCATCCATATCTATCCGCTGGGCGGCCTCGGCGAAGTGGGCAAGAACATGACGGTCTATGAGTGCTGCGGCGATATGATCATCGTGGACTGCGGCCTCGTCTTCCCGGATAACGATATGTTCGGCGTCGATATGGTCATCCCCGACTTCACCTTTGTGGTGCAGAATAAGGATAAGATCAAGGGACTGCTCATCACCCACGGCCATGAGGACCACATCGGCAGCATCCCCTATCTGCTGCAGAAGTTCGATCTGCCCATCTACGGCACCCGCCTGACCTGCGGCCTCATCCGCAACAAGCTGGAGGAGTTCGGCCTTGCAGGCAAGACCAAGTTCGTGGAGATCACCCCCCGCCAGAAGCTCAAGCTGGGCTGCTTCACCGTGGAGCCCATCCATGTGAACCACTCCATCCCGGACGCGGTGGCCTTCGCCATCGACAGCCCGGCCGGCACCATCATCCAGACCGGCGACTTCAAGATCGACTACACTCCGCTGGCCTGCGGCCCCACCGACCTTGCTACTCTGTCTGAGTACGGCCAGAAGGGTGTGCTGGCTCTGCTGAGCGACTCCACCAACGCGGAGCGTCCCGGCTTCACCGCCACCGAGCAGAAGGTGGCCGCCGGTGTCCGCAGCCTGTTTGCCCGGGCGCAGAACAAGCGCATCATCATTGCGACCTTCGCGTCCAACATCTACCGTGTCCAGCAGATCATCGACCTCGCCGTGGAGGATGGCCGCAAGGTGGCCTTCAGCGGCCGCAGCATGGTCAACAATACCGCCATGGCTCAGGAGCTGGGCTATATGCACATCCCGGAAGGCACCCTCATCAGCATCGATGAGATCAACCAGTATCCGCCGGAACAGGTGGTGCTGGTGACCACCGGCAGTCAGGGCGAGCCTCTGAGCGCCCTGAGCCGCATGGCTTCCTGCAGCCACCGTCAGGTGCGCGTCGGCCCCGGCGACTTCATCATCATCTCGGCCAAGCCCATCCCCGGCAACGAGAAGAGTGTGACCAAGATCGTCAACGGTCTGCTCCTGCTGGGCGCAGAGGTCATCTATGAGGGCATGTACGACGTCCATGTCTCCGGCCACGCCTGTCAGGAAGAGCAGAAGCTGATGCTCACCCTGACCAGACCCAAGTATTTCCTGCCCGTCCACGGCGAGTATAAGCAGCTGAAAAAGCACGCCATCACGGCGGCAAGCCTCGGCATCCCCACCAGCAACATCCTCATTGCCGAGAACGGCTCCAACATCATCCTCAGTCAGGACGAGATGAAGCTGGGCGAGCCGGTGACGGCGGGCGCTGTCATGGTGGACGGCCTCGGCGTGGGCGATGTGGGCAACGTCGTCCTGCGGGACCGCAAGCATCTGTCTGAGGACGGCCTCGTCATCATCGTGGCCACCGTGGACAGCAAGACCGGCAAAGTTCTGGCCGGCCCCGACCTCGTGAGCCGAGGCTTCGTCTATGTGCGGGAGAACGAGAGCCTGATGGACGGCGCCCAGAGCATCGTGGAGACGGCTCTTGACCGCTGCGTGGACGAGCACGTCCGCGACTGGAACAGCGTCAAGACCCGGGTGCGCGAGGCCCTGAGCAGCTATATCTACCGCCGCACCAAGCGCAGCCCCATGATCCTCCCCATCCTGATGGAGGTCTGAGTCTGCCCGCAGGAGGCATAACACTTCATGAAACAAAAACCAAGATGGACTCTTGAAATGCTGACCGCTGCGCTGGCGGTGCTCTGCGCCCTGCTGGTGCTGGTGCTTCTGGTGCAGCGCCCGGCCATCTGGCCTGTGCTGGTGGTGCTGGCGGTGCTGTGGTTCGCCCTGTTCGGAGTGTTCCGCTACCGGGTGCGCAGCTGGGTGGCCCGCTGGGTCTGCGGCGGCAGCTTCGAAAAATCCAAGACGCAGTTCAGCCTCGAGCCGCTGAGCCAGCCCGCCGCCCTCCTGTCGGGGGAGACGGTGCTGTGGTACAACACCGAGTTCCGCACCCGTCTGATGAAGGGCGAAGCCCTTCTGGTCCCCCGGGTGCAGAAAGTGCTGCCCGGCCTCGACCTGCAGGAGGCACGCAAGGTCAGCGGCCAGCTGCTCAATCTGGCCGACGGCGTGTGGAGCGCTCACAGCTCCACCGTCCCCGGCGAGGCCGAGAGCATGACCCTTCTTGTCCTGAATGAGGAAACGGCCCTCCGCAAAGTGGAGGCCGAATATAAGGCCAGCCGCCCGGGCTATCTGGTCTTCCTCGTGGACGGCTACGACGACGTGTTCAGCGATATGCTGGACAGCGAGCGCGCCCGCCTGCTGGAAGGCATCAACCGGGTGCTGGAAGATATGATCGGCCGCGGCACGGGCTTTCTGCGCCGGGTGGCCAGCGGCCGCTACATCGCTGTGGTGGAAGAGCGCCAGCTGGAGCAGTTCGCCAAGCGCGGCTACGACGTGCTGGACAAGATCCGCGCCCTCGACCCCAGCGTGAACCTCTCCATCTCCATCGGCATCGGACGCGGGGCCAAGACCCTGCGGGAGGCTCAGGACATGGCCGTTCAGGCGCTGGATATGGCGCAGGGGCGCGGCGGCGACCAGGCCGCCGAGATGACCCCGGACGGCTTTACCTTCTACGGCGGTGTCAGCCACGGCGTGGAAAAGCGCAGCAAGGTGCGCAGCCGCATCGTGGCCGACCAGCTGGTCAAGCTCGTCAAGGAGGCGGACCATGTGGTCATCATGGGCCACCGGATGAGCGATCTGGACGCCATCGGCTCTGCCGAGGGCGTGCTGCGCATCTGCAAGATCTGCGATGTGCCGGCAGTCATCGCTGTGCGCCGTGACGCCACTTTGGCGGGCAGCCTCATCAACGCCCTCATCGCGGCAGGGCAGGAGGACGACTTCATCGACCCCAAGGGCGCTCTGCCTATTATTTCTCAGAGAACGCTCTGTATCGTCGTGGATACATACCAGCTGGGTCTGGTGGAGAGCCGCGAGATACTGGAAAAATGCGGCAAGGTGGCCGTCATCGACCACCACCGCAAGGGCGTCGGCTTCATCGAGAAGGCCGACCTCGTCTGCCACGAGCCCTATGCATCCTCGGCCAGTGAGCTGGTCACGGAGTTCTTGCAGTATGTGGGCGACCGGGACGACAAGCCCAACCGCATCGAGGCCGAGGGACTGCTCTCCGGCATCATGCTGGACACCCGTGACTTCACCCTCCACACCGGCGTGCGCACCTTCGAGGCCGCTGCGGCCCTCCGCCGCTACGGCGCGGAGACGGAGCACGTGCGTCAGCTCTTTGACGTGAGCATGGTGGAGTACACCACCAAGGCCATGCTGGTATCGGAAGCCCAGATGTACCGGGGCTGCGCCATCACCGTCAGCGGCGAGGTGGCCCCCGAGGCCCGGGTGGCCATCGCCCAGGCGGCCAACGACCTGCTGACCATCCAGAACGTGGAGGCCAGCTTCGTGGCCGTGCAGGTGGGCGGCGGCGTCAACATCTCGGCCCGCAGCCTCGGCGCGGTGAATGTGCAGGTCATCATGGAGGCTCTGGGCGGCGGCGGTCATCAGACCATGGCAGCGGCCCAGCTCAAGCATATCACCCCGGAGGCGGCCCGCAGCCGCATCCAGACGGCCATCGACCAGTACCGGGAGGCCCAGAAAAAGAGCGGCCTCGAGTCGGGATCCGAACAGAAGAAAAAGGATAAACAGTAATGAAACAGTACGATTATCTTATCGTTGGCGCTGGCCTGTACGGCGCGGTATTTGCCCATGAGGCCAAGAAGGCCGGCAAGCGCTGCCTCGTCATCGACAAGCGCGCTCATATCGCAGGCAACATCTACACCGAAGAGGTGGAGGGCATCAACGTCCACCGCTACGGCGCCCACATCTTCCACACCAACAACAAGGCTGTGTGGCAGTACGTCAACCAGTTCGCGGAGTTCAACCGCTACACCAACAGCCCTGTCGCCAACTACCACGGCGAGATCTACAATCTGCCCTTCAATATGAACACCTTCAACAAGATGTGGGGCGTCGTGACCCCCGCCGAGGCGAAGGCGAAGATCGAGCAGCAGCGCGCCGAGGCCGGCATCACGGAGCCGAAGAACCTCGAGGAGCAGGCCATCAGCCTGGTCGGTACCGACATCTACGAAAAGCTCATCAAGGGCTACACCGGCAAGCAGTGGGGCCGCCCCTGCACCGAGCTGCCCGCTTTCATCATCAAGCGTCTGCCCGTCCGCTTCACCTACGACGACAACTACTTCAACGCCCTGTATCAGGGCATCCCCAGCGGCGGCTATACCGCCATGGTGGAGAAGATGCTGGACGGCGTGGAAGTGCGCCTGGGCGTGGACTATCTGGCCGAAAAGGCAGAGCTGGACAAGCTGGCCGACAGGGTCGTCTACACCGGCCCGGTGGACGCCTACTTCGGCTACAAGCTGGGCGCATTGCAGTACCGCAGCGTCCGCTTTGAGACGGAGACGCTGGACACCGACAACTATCAGGGCAACGCCGTCGTCAACTACACCGACGCCGAGACGCCCTACACCCGCATCATCGAGCACAAGCACTTTGAGTTCGGCACCCAGCCCAAGACCGTCATCAGCCGCGAGTACAGCGCCGAGTGGAAGCCCGGCGATGAACCCTACTACCCGGTGAACGACGAGAAGAACGGCGCGCTCTACGCCGAGTACAAGAAGCTGGCCGACGCCGAGCCGGGGGTCATCTTCGGCGGACGTCTGGGCGAGTACAAGTACTACGACATGGATAAGGTCATCGAGGCGGCGCTGGACGTCGTGAGCAGGGAGCTGGCGTAAGAGGGGAAAACCTCTCAGTCTGCTTCGCAGACAGCTCCCCTACCGAGGGGAGCCTCTGGCGAAGAGGGAAAGCCTTCCGAAATGCCAAAGCCTCCCCTCGATAGGGGAGGTGGCACGCCGTTAGGCGTGACGGAGAGGTTTCGTTCCTGAGCGTTGACGTAACAGCCCGATTGCTGTATACTAACCATAGAAATCCACCGGTTTTCCGGTGAGAAGTGAGGGATACTATCATGAAAGTGATTCTGAAGCAGGACGTCAAGGGCATCGGCAAGAAGGACGAGATCCACGAGGTCTCCGACGGCTACGCCCGCAACTTTCTGTTCCCGCGCAAGCTGGCCGCTGTGGCCGACGCCAGCGCGGTGAATATCGCCCGGGGCAAGGAGGCCGCTGCCGACTTCCACGAGGCTGAGAACGTGGCCGCCGCTCAGGCTGTGGCCGCGAAGCTCGAGGGCAAGACCGTGGTCATCAAGGCCAAGGGCGGTGCCTCCGGCCGTCTGCACGGCAAGGTCACCGGCAAGGAAGTCGCTGAGGCTCTGGCCCAGCTGGCCGGTTCTCCCATCGACAAGAAGAAGATCGAGCTGGAGACCAAGGACATCAAGGACGCGGGCGTTTTCAACGGCAAAGTCCGCCTCCATGTCGGTGTCGTGGCTTCCTTCAAGGTCCAGGTAGAAGTGGAGCAGGCCTGATTTGACCGCTATCTGCGCCCCCTCTCGGCAGGGGGCGCTTTTTGGCTTTACAGACACGATAACGATTCAGAAGGATAACTGCCATGCCGAACGAACGACATTATAACGAACTCAACCTCGAGAGCGTGGGCATCAACCTGCCCTACAATATGCAGGCAGAGCAGAGCGTGCTGGGCGCGGTGCTGCTGAAACCCGAGACCCTGACCGACCTCGTCGAGATCATCCGGCCCGAGATGTTCTACACCCGGCAGAACGCTCAGATCTACTCCGAGATGCTCCGCCTCTTTACCAGCGACCAGACCATCGACTTCGTCACCCTGCTGGACGCCGTCATCTCGGACGGCGTGTTCCCCAGCGCTGATGAGGCGAAAGTCTACCTGACCGGCCTCGCCGAGACGGTCCCCAGCATCTCCAACGTCAAGGCGTATGCGCAGATCGTGCAGGAAAAGTATCTGGTGCGCCAGCTGATGGGTGTCGCAAAGGACATTTTGCAGGACGCGGGCGACGAGCCCGACGCCGACTTGCTGCTGGAAAACGCCGAGCAGCGCATCTATGAGATCCGCTCCGGCCGCGATTCCAGCGCCCTGACGCCCCTTTCTTCCAGCATGGTGGAGACTCTGACAAATCTGCAAAAGATCAGCGGCCCCGACGCCGACAAGTACAAGGGCATCCCCACCGGCTTCCGGCTGCTGGACACCGTCCTCACCGGCCTTGGCCGCGGCGACCTCATCATCCTCGCTGCCCGCCCCGGTATGGGCAAGACCAGTTTCGCGCTGAACATCGCTACCCGCGTGGCCATGCAGCAGAAGGTGCCGGTGGCCATCTTCAGCCTCGAAATGACGAAAGAGCAGCTGACCAACCGCATCCTCTCCGCTGAAGCGGGCATCGACAGTCAGGCGTTCCGCACCGGTGCGCTCCGGGCCGAGGACTGGGAGTATCTGGCCCTCGCCACCGAAAAACTGCACGACGCACCGATCTATATGGACGACACCTCGGGCATCACCATCACCGAGATGAAGGCGAAGATCCGCCGGGTCAATCAGGACCCCGCCCGCCCCAACGTGGGCCTCATCGTCATCGACTATCTGCAGCTGATGACCAGCGGCCAGCGCAGCGAGAACCGCGTGCAGGAAATCAGCTCCATCACCCGAAACCTCAAGATCATGGCCAAAGAGATGAACGTGCCCATCATCGCTCTGAGCCAGCTGTCCCGTGCGGTGGAAAAGCAGGGCAACAACTCCAGCCACCGCCCCCAGCTGTCCGACCTGCGCGACTCCGGCTCCATCGAGCAGGACGCCGACTGCGTCCTCTTCCTGTACCGCGACTCCTACTACGCCAGCCAGAACCCCGACGGCGCGGAGGTGGACGCCGACACCGCCGAGTGCATCGTGGCAAAGAACCGTCACGGCGAGACCAGCACGGTGCCGCTGGGCTGGGACGGCGCCCACACCCGCTTTATGGATGTGGACTTCAAACGCTGATGAACTACGAAGAGATCTTACAGACGGTGCGCGGCTTCTGCGTCCGGGAAAAGCTGCTGGACGGCAAAAAGCATCTCGCGCTGGCTGTTTCGGGCGGGGCCGACAGCATGGCCCTGCTCTGCCTCATCCGCCCGCTGGCCGAGGAAAAGGGCATCGACCTCACGGTCTGCCACGTCAACCACGGCCTGCGGGGGGAGACGGCGGACCGGGACGAAGCCTTTGTCCGGGAGGTCTGCGCCCGGCTGGGCCTGCCGCTGCGGGTGTTCCATGCCGCTGAGCTGGAAGCCGAGGCAGGAAAGCCCCGGGCAGGGGAGGACTGGGCGCGCCGCCTGCGGTATGCCTGCTTTGAGCGGGTGCTGGCCGACGGGATAGATGCCGTCGCAACTGCCCATACTGGGAGTGACCAGGCCGAGACGCTGCTGTTCCGGCTGGCCAGAGGCACCGGCCTCCACGGCGCGGCGGGCATCCGGCCCAGCCGCCCGGGCTATCTGCGGCCTCTGCTCTGCCTGACGAGGGCCGACACCGAGGCCGTCTGCCGCGCCTGCGGCGAACGCTGGGTCACCGACGAGACCAACGACGCCGACGACTACGCCCGCAATCGTCTGCGCCACGGCGCACTGCCCGCCCTCTGCGGGGTCAACAGCGCCGCTGAGCGCAATCTGGCCCGCTTCTGTGAGAAAGCCGCCAAGGCGGACGAATACTTCGCCCGGCAGGCGGATGCGCTGCTGGCTTCGGCCCGGGCAGCGGACGCAAAAAGCCTGCCCGGCGGGGCGGGATACGCCCTGCGCAGCGGCCAGCCCGTGTGGATGTCAGAGCCTTTGCGGCAGACTGACCCGCTCATCCTCGACGCGGCCCTCCACAGCCTTGTGGAGCCGGTGCGGGACGCGGAGGAAAAATATATCCGCCTGCTGGCCGACCTTGTGGAAAAGGGCAGCGGCGCGGTGCAGCTCACCGACGCCGTCCGCTTCTGCGCCCGGGACGGCGTGCTCTGGCGGGAGGAAGCCGATAAAAACACCCGCCGGCAGGGCGAAAAAGCGGACTGTCCGAAATTTGAAGTATCCCTGCCGGAGGGCGGCGATTATCCGCTGCCCGGCGGAAGAAAGCTGCATATCCGGGTGGTTTCGGCCTGTTTTGAAGAAAAAACACAGGGTGTTCATAAAAAAGACTTAAAAAATCAGGCAGATTATGCTAAAATAAACTCGATATGTCCTGTTCTGCGGCTGCGCTGCCGTCAGCCCGGCGACCGCTTCCGTCCGGCCGGGCGGGGGGTAGACCGGGAGCTGCGCAAATGGATGAACGAGGCGGGCATCCCGCCCCGGGAACGGGACACGCTGCCGCTGCTGGCGGCAGGCAGACAGGTGCTGTGGGTCTGCGGAGAGGGCTTTGCCGATGGGCTGGCCCCCGGGCCGGACACCGGGCAGCTGCTGCAGGTGGAACTAGAAAATTTTGGAGGAATCGAATCATGAGCATGCATGACGATATTTTGAAGGTCCTCGTTTCGGAAGAGGAGCTGAAAGCGAAAGTGGCTGAGCTGGGCGCTCAGATCAGCAAAGACTATGAGGGCAAAAACCTCGTCCTCGTCTCCATCCTCAAGGGCTCGGTGGTCTTTATGGCCGACCTGATGCGCGCTGTGAGCATCCCGTGCAGCATCGACTTCATGGTGGTGTCCAGCTACGGCGGCGGCAACACCACCAGCACCGGCCTCGTCAAGATCATCAAGGACCTGGACGGCGACCTCTCCGGCAAGGACGTGCTCATCGTGGAGGACATCCTCGACACCGGCATCACCCTGTCGAACCTCGTGCCGATGCTCAAGATGCGCAACCCGAACTCGGTGAAGATCTGCACCATCCTCGATAAGCCCAGCCGCCGCAAGGCCGACATCGCCCCGGACTACGAGGGCTTCGCGGTGCCGGACGAGTTCGTGGTGGGCTACGGCCTCGACTACGACGAGAAGTACCGCAACCTGCCCTACATCGGCGTACTCAAACCCAGCGTCTACGAAAAGTAAGAAATAAAACCAGAACTGGAGTTGATCCTTTTGCAACCTAAGAGACCTCGTATCAATCCGCTCATCCTCGCACTGGCGCTGGCCGCCGTGCTGATGGTCTGGTCGGTGATGGGCAGCGGGTCGGGCAGCACCAGCGGCTCGACCATGAGCTACTCCACCGTCGTCCATTACTTTGAGCACAATCAGGTCACGTCCTTCACGCTGGACCGCAACACCAGCGTCATCACCCTGAACCTGAAGGAAGGCGACCTGCCCCTGCCGGACGTCTCCTCCACCCAGAGCACGGTGCAGTCTACCGGCGGTCTGCTGAGCGGGATGTTCTCCTCCTCGTCGGAGTCCACCGGCGCAGTGCAGGAGGACGACGGCACCGTCACCGTCCGTTACAAGCTGCCCTACGCCTACGTTTTCATCGAGAACGTGGACAAGTATATCGAGTCCTACGACGCGGCGAACCCCGACGCGCCCATGACCTACGACTACACCTCTCTCAAGGAGACCATCCCCTGGATGGAGATCATCTTCTATCTGGGGATGCTGGGCTGCACCGGCTTTTTGCTGTTCTCGATGATGCGGGGCGGCGTCGGCGGTGGCGGCGGCATCATGAATGTCGGCAAAGCCAAGGTCAAGGACGAGCACGAGAACAAGAAGACCGCCACCTTTGCCGATGTGGCCGGTGAAGACGAAGAGAAGGAAGAGCTGAAAGAGGTCGTGGAGTTCCTCAAGAGCCCCGACAAATTCAACTCTCTGGGCGCACGCATCCCTCACGGCGTGCTGCTCGTCGGCCCTCCGGGTACCGGCAAGACCCTGCTGGCCCGCGCCTGCGCCGGTGAGGCCGGCGTGCCGTTCTACTCCATCTCCGGCTCTGACTTCGTCGAGATGTACGTCGGCGTCGGCGCATCCCGTGTGCGCGACCTCTTCGACAAGGCAAAGAAGACCATGCCCTGTATCATCTTCATTGATGAGATCGATGCTGTGGGCCGTCAGCGCGGTGCCGGTCTCGGCGGCGGTCACGACGAGCGCGAGCAGACCCTGAACCAGCTGCTGGTCGAGATGGACGGCTTCGAGGCCAACGACGGCGTCATCGTCATGGCGGCCACCAACCGTGCCGACATCCTCGATAAAGCCCTGCTCCGCCCGGGCCGCTTCGACCGTCAGGTCTACGTCGGCCTGCCCGACGTCAAGGGCCGCGAGGAGATCCTGAAGGTCCACACCAAGAACAAGCCTCTCGCCCCGGATGTCTCCCTCAAGGTCATCGCACAGCGCACCGCAGGCTTTGCGGGCGCTGACCTCGAGAACCTCGTCAACGAGGCCGCTCTGCTGGCTGCCCGCCGCAGCCGCAAGGCCATTACGATGGAGGACATCGAAGAGGCTTCCATGAAGGTCATGGCCGGCCCCGAGAAGAAGAGCCGGGTCGTCACCCCCGAAGAGAAAAAGCTCACCGCCTACCACGAGGCGGGCCACGCTGTGGCGGGCTTCTACTGCAAGCACCACCCCCGTGTGCATGAGATCACCATCATCCCCCGCGGTCAGGCCGGCGGCTACACCATGTATCTGCCCGAGAAAGACCGCAGCTACGTCACCAAGGGCGAGATGTTCGAGGACATCGTGTCCAGTCTGGGCGGCCGCGTAGCCGAGCAGCTTATCCTGGACGACATCTCCACCGGTGCGTCCAACGACCTGCAGCAGGCGACAAACATCGCCCGCCAGATGATCACCAAGTACGGCTTCTCCGAGCGCCTTGGCCCTGTGGTCTACGGCACCTCTCAGGAGGAGACCTTCCTGGGCCGCGACCTCGGTCAGGGCAAGGGCTACAGCGAGACCACCGCTGCTGAGATCGACAGCGAGATGCGGGACATCATCGACGAGGCCTACGAGACCTGCCGCCGCACCCTGACGGAGCATATCGACCAGCTCCATGCGCTGGCACAGGCCCTGATGGAGCGCGAGAAGCTGAACGAGAAGGAGTTCAACGCCGTGATGGCAGGCGAGACCCTGCCCCAGCGTGAGGACCCCGACGCAAAGCCCGCCGAGGATCAGCCCGCTGTCCAGCCTGTGGAACAGGCCGAGACTGCAGAGGCTGCGGAGCCTGCCGAAGCTGCTGAGGCAGTGGATGCCGCCCCGCAGGAAGCCCCGGCCCCCGAAACGCCGGATGAAGGCGAAGCCAACCAGTAAACCAAGAGAAAGGGGAGAGTGTTGTGGAGGAAAATTTTGAACCGGTCGCGCGGACACGGGCCAACTATTACACCCCGGGCAGCCCGGTGCAGTTCGTCTGCGTGGAGCTGCTCAAGGGCGAAGTCAGCGGCGAACACGCGGTCTGTCTGACCTTTAAGAACATTTCCCGCGTGACCCTGACGGCACTGGAGATCCACTTCAAGTGCAAGGGCGTGGACGGCGTCATCCTCTGTGAGGACGAGTTCGAGTACCGTGACCTTACCGCAAAGCCCGGCGAGAGCTTCGGCATGGACGATGCCGTCTTCGTCACCCAGAAGGCCATCACCAGCGTGGACGTCACCCTGCGCAATGTCTACAGCGGCAGGAAGGTCGTCCACCTCGAGAGCATCAAGCGGGTGCGCCTGCCGGCCCCCCGCCGCCTGAGCGTCGAGATGCAGAAGGCCCTCGAAGCCCGGATGAACCGCACCGGCATGAAGTTCATGCCCCAGGTCTTCGAGAACGGCTGGTACTGCGCCTGCGGTGCCTTCCACCCGAAGGAAGAGGACACCGTCTACTGCTCCGAGTGCGGTAGTGACCGTATCCTTTTGCAGAACGCGCTGAATACCCTGCTGCAGCCGGAAGTCCCGGTGCGCCAGCCCGAGCCGCAGCCTGCGGCCCAGCCGGTACGCCCCGCCGCGCCTGCGGAGGAGCCCACCCGCATCGTGGGTGCAGCGCAGGAGGAAGCCACCCGTATCATCCCGCCCCGGGCGGCGGAGCCTGCCGCTGAGATGGACGCGACCCGCGTGGTGACCCGCGCCCCGGAGCAGGAGGCTACCCGCGTCCTGCCCCGCCAGCCGGAGCCGGTGCGCCCGGCCAAGTCCTTTGCGCCGGACGAAGAGATGGAGAAGTACGGCACCCGTGTGGTACCCTCGACTCCCGCCGCCGCGCCGTCCCGCCTGCAGGCAAAGCCGCTGGACGAGGAGGACGACTGCGAAGAGGAAGACCCCCGCGACAGCATCGCTGAGACGCTCATCCGCTGGGTGCCGCCCATCACCGCCATCGTGTGTGCGGGCATCGCCCTGTGCGGCTTCGTGTATTCTCAGTTCATGATGTAAAATAGGATGTACGGCGGAGGAGGCAGAGGCTTCCTCCGCTTTTAATTTAAGGAATAACCTCTCCGTCAGCGCTGCCGCGCTGCCACCTCCCCTATCGAGGGGAGGCCTTGGCATGGCGGAAAAGCTTTATCTTTTCGCCAGAGGCTCCCCTACTAGGGAAGCTGTCTGCGGAGCAGACTGAGAGGTTGGACAAAGGAGAAGTGAAGTTATGCCTGACGAAGCTTTGCAGGCCGCGTTCGAGATCAAAGCGGCCTGCGACGACATCAGCCGGAAGCTGCTGCGCTGGCACTGGGAGGAAAAGCCCGGCGCTCACAGCGTGGACGCCCTGATGAAGCATCTGGCCCAGCGCCAGAAGGAGAGCCCCGACTACTACGAGCGCCTGCCGGAGCTGAATGGCCGCACCGGCTGGCAGCAGCTGGATACCACCCTCTGTATGCGCATCCTGCTGGACCCGGAAAAGGACGCCGCCCGGCCCCTCGACCTGCTGGGCAGCACGCCCCACCCGGCAGCGGCCCGCCGCGCCTGCAACGCGGTGCGGATGGCCCGCAACGAGGCCGCCCACGCCTCCGACAGGACCGCAGCCGCACAGGCGGCGATCCGGTTCAACGAGGCCGTGGAGGAGCTGGAAGCGGGCTATGAGGGAACGGCCCTGACTACCGGCGACCTCGAAAAGTATTACCGGATGGCGGAGGAATTTCTGTCCCGCTGCGGCGCGTCGGAGACCATCGAGCCTCAGAAGAAGGCTGAGGACGAAGCGCCCCGCCGCCAGAAGTCCCAGAAAAGCGGCAGCACATCCCGCAAGCGCCAGAGCAGCGGAAGCCGCACGACCTCGAAGGGGACATCAGGCCGCAGCCGGAACGCTTCTGGCCGGAACAGCCGCAGCCGCCAGAATATGCAGACCACGGCCCGCCGCAGGAAGCGTCAGCGCACCCAGAGCCGCGCTCTCACCGTAGTGCTGCTGGCCGTCGTCCTGCTGGGCCTGCTGGTCCGGGCCTGGACGATGGGGCTGATGAAGTGATACGCTCTACTGAGGTAGATCATGTGATAAAGTTTCAAATTAAAGACATACTTACGTTGTAAAATGAACTTTATCAACTTGATAAAGTTCCCCCTATTGATAAAGTTCGAACTTTATCAGCTCACCCGAAGTTTATCACCTTGATAAAGTTTGATTTTGGACGTTGTGCCGATGCTATTTTGGAACTTTATCAGATAACGCGCGGGTCTCAGAGAAAGTTCTCCGCAGTCCGACCTCTCCGGCAGCGCTGACGCGGCCAAAACTGCATACAATAGCCCTATAACCGTTTATATGGGAAAGGAAACAGGCAATGGAGCTGAATTTTTATACCCTCTGCGTCATCTATCTGGTCTACTCGTTCCTCGGCTGGGTAGCCGAGACGGTGGTGGCGACCATCAAGGGCCGCGCTTTCGTCAACCGCGGCGTGGCGTCCGGCCCGTTCTGCTTCGTCTACGGCACGGCGGCTGTGCTGATGGCGGTGGGCTTTGCCGACCTGCGCTCGACGCCGGTGGCCCTCTTCCTCGGCTGTGCGGCCAACGCCACCGTGGTGGAGTGGGTGACGGCCAAGCTGCTCGAGAGGATGCACCGCCGCCGCTGGTGGGACTACTCGGATAAAAAGTTCAATCTGGACGGCTACGTCTGCCTGCAGTACTCGGTGCTCTGGGGCCTGCTGGGCATGGCAAGCGTGCTGTGGGGCAACGTCCTGCTGCTGCGGCTCTGCGCGATCCTTCCGGGCTGGCTGCTGCATATCGGCGTCTGGGCGGCGATGACGCTGGCCGTCCTCGACCAGCTGGGCGCAGCGCTGGCCGTCAACCGATACGCCGCCAGCCATCCGAGGCTGGAACAGCTCAATCTCGAGCTGGAAAAGCACTCGGACAAGCTGCGTCAGCGGCTCATCGCCCATGTGGAAAAGCGTATCCAGCGGGCTTACCCGACCATCGTCCAGCCCGAGCCGGCTGCTCAGAAAGAAAAGGCCCTGAGTTTCGGCGACCTCGTCTGGCTCTTTGTCATCGGGGCTTTCCTCGGCGACGTGGTGGAGACGCTGTTCTGCCGGGTGACGGCGGGCGTCTGGATGAGCCGCTCGAGTCTCGTGTGGGGACCCTTCAGCGTGGTGTGGGGTCTGGCGCTGGTCATGGCGGCGGTCCTGCTGCGGGGCAGCGAGGAGCGGAGCGACCGCTCCATTTTCCTGTTCGGCTTCGTGATGGGCGGCGCGTATGAGTATATCTGCAGCGCCGTGGGTGAGCTGCTGTTCGGCGTCATCTTCTGGGACTACAGCGGCTTCAAGTTCAATCTGGGAGGCCGTGTCAATCTGCTCTACTGCTTCTTCTGGGGCATCGCGGCGGTGGTCTGGATCCGGTACGGCTACCCCCTCGTCGCAAAGCTGATGGCAAACCTGAAAAAGCACATCCTGCCCTGGATGACCGTGGTGCTGACGGTGTTCATGGCCGTGAACATGGGGCTTTCGGCACTGGCGCTGGCCCGATACGACGCCCGCACCAGCGGCATCGCCCCGGCGAACCGGCTGGACGTCTTCCTCGACGAGCACTTTGACAACGCCCGGATGGAGCGGGTGTACCCCAACGCCAAAAAAACCGGCTGACCCGATAGCCATAAACGCAAAAAAGCACTGCACCCGCCCGCTTTTGGGGAGTGCAGTGCTTTTGGTTTGTTCAGCCCTTACTGAGCAGCAAAGACTTTTACTTCGTCCTTGTCCATGAAGGCGGCACCGGCAAAGCCTGCGGCTTCCAGCTGGCCCAGCTGCTTGCCGAGCTTCTTGCCCTGAGGCAGGACGGTGACGTTGTAGGTATCGCGCAGGGAAGCGGCCTTGCTCAGGACGGCGGTGAAGTCGGCGTCCTTGCCGTAGAGCAGTGCGATCTTCTGCTTTGCGCCGGGGATCTGATAACCCTGCTCGAGCAGGATACCGCAGACGCGCTCGAAGCCGATGGAGAAGCCGACTGCCGGCACCTGAGTGCCGAGGAACTTGCCCACCATGTTGTCATAGCGGCCGCCGCCGGCGACTGCGCCGCTGAACTGCGGGCAGGTGACCTCAAACACCATGCCGGTGTAGTAGCCCTGACCGCGCACGAGGCTGGGGCAGTAGGCCACCTGATAGCGGCCGGCGGCCATGGCGTTGGCGGCAGCGAGGACGTACTTGAGGTCGTCGGCGATGGCGGGGTCTGCGCAGCGGGCGGCCACAGCGTCCAGCGTCACCTCACCGGCGGCGATGAAGTCGGCCAGTGCGTTGACCGCGCTCTCGGGCAGCTGCTTCTCGAGAAGCTCGGCCTTCACGCCGTCAGCACCGATCTTATCCATCTTGTCGAAGGTGATGCAGACGGAATCCAGCGTGTCGGCGGCAAAGCCCATGCTCTCCAGCATCCCGCGGAGGATGCGGCGGTCGTTGATGTTGACGGTGAAGCCGTCGAAGCCGATGCCCAGCAGGGCGCGGGTGGTCACGTCGATGAGCTCGACCTCGGCGTTGGGGCTCTCGTCGCCCAGAATGTCGATGTCGCACTGGACGAACTCGCGCAGACGGCCCTTCTGGGGGCGCTCGGCGCGGAAGACGCGGTCGGTCTGGATGACCTTGAAGGGGTGGGGGAGCTTGTCCTTGTTGGCGGCGTAGAAGCGGCTCAGGGGCAGGGTCAGATCATAGCGCAGGCCCATGTCGGAGAGCTCTTTCGGGTCGCCGGAGTTCAGGGCGGCGGTGAGCTTGTCGCCGCGCTTGAGCACTTTGAAGATGAGGTTCAGGTTGTCGCCGCCGTCGGACTTGTCGAGGTTCTCCATATCCTCCAGCATGGGGGTGGAGATGCGCTCGAAGCCGGATGCGCGGTAAGTCTCGAGAATTTTGCCCTGAATGTAGTCGCGCAGGGTCTGCTCGTTGGGCAGAAGGTCGCGCATACCTTTTAAGGCCTGAGTTTTCATAAGATAGTCCTCTTTCTGTATAGCCCTCTCAGTCGCGGATGGCAGATACTGAGCCTAATCTCTCAGTCTGCTTCGCAGACAGCTCCCCTACTAGGGGAGCCTCTGGCGAAGAGATCAAGTGTTCCGAAATGCCAAAGCCTCCCCTCGATAGGGGAGGTGGCACGGCGGAGCCGTGACGGAGAGGTTCAGGCACAGAAGCAACGCGACGAAAGAGATGATTTTTATAATACCCTTCTAATTATAAAGGATACTGTCTTTTTGTCAATCGAAAAGGACACACTATTCTCTGAGGTGATGCACGAAATGCAGAAAACAAGACCCTGGGCCATCCTGGCGGCGGGCGCGGCCATCCAGGTATTGACAGGCCTGCCCGCCGCGTGGGGCGTGTTCCAAAGACCCGTCATGGAGGAATACGGCCTCAGCGAGCAGGGGGCAGGCTATGCCTTCGGGGTGCTCATCGCATTTTTCGGCATCGGGTGCGTCATCGGCGGTTTCCTGCAGGATAAGCAGGGGCCACGCTTTGCGGCTTTGTGGGGGACGGGCCTGCTCTGCGGCGGATTCTTCGCGGCGGCGGCTCTCCCGGCAGAGAAGGGGAGTGCTTTTTTCGGGGTGTTCAGCATCCCGGCAGGGCTCGGCACAGCCTTTCTCTATCCGTCCATCCAGTCCTGCGCCCAGAAGTGGTACAAGGGCCGGAAGGGCCTTGCCACCGGCGTCATCGGGGGCGCAGTGGGGTTGAGCGGAGCGTTCCTGACCGTCTTTGTCCGCACGGCCCTGCGGGGCTTCGGGCCGGTGCAGGGCATCCGGGGCGCGTTCTGGGCGCTGGGTGCGCTGACCCTGCCGGTCTGCCTCGCGGGCAGTGCATTGCTGACCGACCCGCCGCCCGAAAAGCCTCAGCCCAGCCGGCAGGGAAAGGCTAAAGCCGCGCCGCCCCTCGACCTCTCGCCCCGGCAGATGCTTGGCACGCGGCAGTACTGGCTCTGCGCCGGAGCGGTCTGCTTTTCCACCCCGGCGGTGCTGCTGTTCAGCCCCATCATCCTGAAGATTGGCATGGAGCGGGGGCTGGACGAGAGCGCCGCCCTCTGGGCCGTGGTGCTGGGCAGTGTGGGCAGTGCGGCCGGACGGCTGCTGATGCCCCTGCTCAGCGACAAGATCGGCCGCCGCCCCACCGACCTCATCCTCTTCGGCGTGTCGCTGGGGCTTTCGGCGGCGTTCCTGTTTGCCCGGGGGTGGGCCGTCGTGGCGGTGTATGCGGGGCTGACGTTCTGCTACTCGGCGCTGGCGGCGGTGCTGCCCGCCCTCTCCACCGATCTGTTCGGCCTGCCCCACGCCGGGGTGAACTACGGCTTTCTGGCGCTGGGGCAGAGCGTGGGAAGCCTTTTGTTCCCCTGCATCGCTGATCTCTGGGGATTCGAGCAGGGGCGGCACATCCTCGCCATCGCGGGTGCGGCGGCGGGCTTCGCCTGCATCTGGGCCGTCACGCCGGTGCGGCGGGAGCCGCAGAAAAAACCGAATTGAGAAGTTGCGCTCCTGCGCAGAAAAACGAAAATGGAAAAAAGATTGCGAAAAATTTGTCAGAAATGACTTGCAAATTGGGCCAACGTCCTCTATAATAAAATTGTGCGTGGTAGTACCGGGAGAGGCGCTGAAAAGAGAGCGGCACGGCCCGGTCAATGCAAGGCGGCAGGGGAGAGAAGCTTCTGCCGCACGGCATCAATTTGTCAAAAGGAGAGTATGATTATGACCTATTCGCAGCAAGTACAGAATATGT
>ENA-ORUO01001688-ORUO01001688.1-human-gut-metagenome-genome-assembly--contig:-NODE-1688-length-20021-cov-2.317339_pt1 | contig 20021 bp, 18 predicted proteins | sample MGYA00242082_ERZ509215 | MGnify/ENA primary metagenome ERZ509215 (study PRJEB26280, sample SAMEA2338829) | human gut metagenome | biome: human gut; feature: human-associated habitat; material: faeces... | reverse complement strand
GATGAGCGCCGAGCGCACCGCCATGGCCGCCCGGTAAAAGTTCTTTTCCTTCTTCGTTTCGCAGGCGACGATGCGCCGTTTCAAAATCGACGGGTCCAGCTGCAGCGCGTCATAAAATTTTGTCATCACGGGTTTTCCTTTTCCTCCTCGATGTGGGCAGCCAGCCGCTCCGCGCAGTGCATGAACGCCTCGAACTCCCCGGGCGCTGCCCGCCACAGGTCATAAAAGGGCTGCAGGATACTCTCGTAGCCCTTCTTCAGCTCCTCCAGGCCGGTGTCGGTGATGAACAGCTGATAGCTGCGCTCGTCGGCCTCGTTCCGCTGTTTGGAGATGCAGTCTTTTTCATAGAGCGCTTTCAGGCAGCGGCTCACCGCCTCTTTTTTCATCCCGCTCGCCTGGCTGAGCAGGACCGGCGTGTTGTGGTCCGGCCGCAGATACAGGCAGGCCAGAAGCTCGCACTCGCTGGCCGTGAGCGCCGCCCCCCGCGCCGGCAGCAGGGCCCGCATCAGCTTTTGCATCTGCTGCTGGCAGCGCACCATGTCCGTCCATTCCATAAAAGCACCCCCTGCATATGGTTAACAGTGTTAATTATATGCAGGGGGCTTGCCTTTGTCAACCGGCTTTTTTCAGCCTTTCAGCGCCGGGATGGAGCAGACCCACAGATTTTCGGGGTCGTTGAGGAAGCCGCTGAACTGATACACCTGCTGATAAAAGCCCTTGGTGTCGTAGAGATAGCGCAGTTCGCAGCCGGTCACACGCACCACGTCCCCCGGCACAAAGGGGACGTACTGCTCAAAATCGCCCGCCTGCACCCGCGCCCAGGCCTCGCCGGGGGAGAGGATGGGCTCATCGGCGGCGCGCTCGTTCCAGGTGACCTGATAGAAAAAGCTGGCCAGCGCCCCGGCGGCGTCGAACTGGATCATCACCGAGCCCTGCTGAAAGGCCTCCACTCCTTCCGCCAGACCGTCGGCGGGGGCGGCGTCCCAGCGCAGGGTGTCGCCGTTTTGCAGGGTGAAGGCGGCGTTCGGGGGCAGAAGGCCCGTCTCCCTCATCCAGTCCTCGTACCGCGTTCGCAGCGCGGCGGCGGCCTGATCGGTCAGGGGCGCGGGCTCGGCAAAGGTGGTGCAGCTCCACTCCCCCGTGCGGAAGAAAAAGAGCAGCCGCGCCTGCCGGCCCTTTGCGTCAGTACCCATGTAACCCAGGTTCTCGTCCTCCCGCCGGGCGGGGCCGGAGAAGGTCATCCCCTCCAGCTGCTCCAGCCCGGCGCGCACGGTCTCCGTCCAGGCTTTGTCCAGCGCATGGCGGCTTTTGTAGACGGCGGCGGTCCCCCGCTCTCCAGCCGCACCCCGGTCATGTCCTGGGGCGAGGCGGGCAGGATGCTCATGTTGCCGTAGGGCTGGCGGGCATAGGCCAGAAAGGCCGCCCCCACCGCAAAACCCACCGCGCCGGGGATGAGCAGCGCCTTTGCCGCGGGGGCAAAGCGCAGCCGTTTTTCCCGCGCCAGCGAGAGCAGCGCCATGACGAGGAAATAGCCGGCCAGGCTGCCCAGCAGGTTGTGGAGCAGGTCATCCAGCTCAAAGATGCCGGTGCCGGTGACCAGCTGAAACAGCTCGATGAAGCCGGTCACCCCCAGAGAGACCGCCAGCGTGACCGGCAGACGCTCCGCCCGTTTCCACAAAAGGGGCAAAAGAAAGCCCAGGGGCGCGAACATGAGCATGTTGAACAGGATGAGCTGCAATTCGCTGAGGGACCAGTTGTTCCAGGCGCTGACATAACCACTGAACAGGTCCGGGTTGAACGCGCCGGTGAAATTCGCGCCCCGGCTCAGCGAGGTGAGGCCGACCACCAGCAGCAGCCAGCAGCACAGCAGCCCGCCGCAGACGGCTTGCCCTTTCCTGACCGTTCCCCTACCGTGGAACACCTTTTTATAAACGCGGTAAGCACCGGCAAGAAGCAGGAGCGCCGCCGCCCCTCCTGCCAGGGCGGGCAGCCCCCAGCGCAACAGCGCCGAGAAAATGGTGATGAAGTCCATGCAAATCCCTCCCGAAAGAGACGTTCTTTATTGTATAGTAGACGAAAAACGGGGGCCGCCGTTTTCATCCCTCCGCCTCGCCACGACGCCGGGGCGGGCCCGCTGCGGGGATTTTGAAAAAAATTTTTTATTATTTTTCAATTTTATATCCCACTCTTCGGGCGGTTTTGATATACTTGGGATGGCCCATCGCTCGCCCGTTTTTTTCAAAAGCCGGCAGCCTCCGGCGTTTTTCGGCGGAACGTGCTTTTGGGCCTCGCGGATGTTCCTGCGGCACAGAGGGCCTTTTTCTTCCGCTTTTTCCTTTAGTCCCGGTTAAGCCGGGTCTGCTATCGTTGAATTCACAGGGCCTGTCGCGCCCGTTTTTTCTGAAAGGAAGTCCTTCGTTTTGAGCGAACTCTGGTTCGAGATACTGATCTGTTTTCTGGCGGGCGCCGGGGCGGGCCTGGGTACGGGCTTTGCCGGCCTGAGCGCCGCCACCGTGATCACCCCCATGCTGGTCACCCTGCTGGGCCTGCCCGCCTACGAGGCCATCGGCATCGCCCTGGCCAGCGACGTGCTGGCCAGCGCCGCCAGCGCCCGCACCTATGCCAAAAACGGCTCCATCGACCTGCGCAACGGGCTGGTGATGATGGCGGGCGTGCTGTGCATGACGGTGGTGGGCAGCTGGCTGTCCACCTATCTGCCGGACAACACCCTCGGCGGATTTTCGGTGGTGATGGCCCTGGTGCTGGGGCTGCGGTTCCTGTTCTTCCCCATCCTGGCCCCCGCCCACCCCGCCGGGCCCGGCGGCGGCAAGCGCCGGGTGTGGATGAGCGCCGCGGGCGGCGCGGCGGTGGGCCTTGTGTGCGGAGTGTTCGGCGCCGGCGGCGGCATGATGATGCTGATGGTGCTGACCTTCGTGCTGGGCTACGAGCTGAAGACCGCCGTGGGCACCAGCGTGTTCATCATGACCTTTTCCGCCCTGCTGGGCGCGGTGAGCCACTTTGCCCTGGGCAGCGCGCCCCGGCTCCTTCCCCTGGCGCTGTGCGTGGTGTTCACCCTCTTCTGGGCGCAGCTGGCGGCCCGCATCGCCGCCAAGGCCGACCCCCTTCTTCTCAACCGCCTCACCGGCGCCATCCTCACGGCAGTGGGGCTGCTCTTGCTGGTGTTGAATCTACTGTAAAGCAGGTGGATACAGAATGAGTGTCAAACGAATATGGAAATGGATGATCCTGGCGGGGGTGGTGCTGCTGGCGCTGGCAGTGCTCATCCCCATCGTTGTGGTGCAGGTCTCCAAGGCCTTCACGGCCCAGGAACAGGCAGCCCGCACCGACTGGACCTTCTCCACAGGCGACGTGGTGGCCCAGAGCAGCCAGTGGCAGGTGGACCTGACCGAAGCCGACCTGGGCGACGGGCTGAAGGCCCTGCAGCTGGTGCCTCAGGACATCGAGGATGAGGACTTCACCTACTACGACGAGGACGTGCAGGAGCGGCTGTATCAGACGGTGCAGGAGCTGAAAAAGAACTCCGACCTGGAATGGACCGCGTCCATGCCCCTGGCCATCCTGAACCCCTACGGCACCGGCAGCAACGGCCTGTACCTCTATTTTGAGACCGACATGGCCACCTCGGTGAGCTACACCGTGCATGTGGACGGGCTGACCGATTTCACCGCCGAGGCGGCGGACGCTTCCGGCAAGGATTACACCCGGACCCACGAGTTCCAGCTCATCGGCCTTGTGCCGGGCGAAGTGAACGAGGTCACCCTGAACATCAGCGGCAAGTGGGGCAACACCCGGCAGACCATCCACTTCACGGTGGACATGCCCGAGACCCGCTCCGGCTACTCCACCCAGCTGAAGGTGACCGAAGGCGAGTCCACGGCGGCCCAGGCCGACGGCCTGTTCACCATGATGCGGGTGAACGGCTATCTGGGCTACGGCTTCTTCTTCGACAACGACGGCGTGATGCGCTATGAGATGGTGCTGGAGGGCTTCGGCCTGGACCGGGTGCTGTTCTGCGGCGACGAGATCCTCACCTGCGTGTCCTCCTCCAAGCTGGCCCGCATCAACGGGCTGGGCCAGGTGACCTGGGTGTGCGACCTGGGCGAATATGACCTGCACCACGACATCGGCTGGGGCGCGGACGGCGAGGTGCTGGCCCTGGCGGAAGAGCGGGGCAACGACACGGTGGAGGACCGGCTGCTCTCCATCGACACCGAGACCGGCGAGGTGACCGAGCTCATCAACTTCAGCACCTTCCTGCAGGAATACTACGACATCACCCGCCCGGTATCCCCCTCCGATGACTTCTTCTGGCAGGCGGGCGAGCAGGACTGGATCCACCTGAACAGCCTGCAGTACATGCCCGAGTCCGACAGCGTCATCCTCTCCTCCCGGGAGACCTCCACCATCCTGAAGGTGGCCGACCTGCACGGCGAGCCCGCGCTGGACTGGCTGGCGGGCGACGAGCGCATCTGGGAGGGCACCGCCTATGAGGACGCGTGTCTTGCCCAGGTGGGCGACTTCGTGCCCCAGTACGGCCAGCACTGCGTGGAGTACTACGCCGACGGCGAGGAAGAGGGCGTTTACTACCTGTCGCTCTATAACAACAACTACCTGTCCATCAACAGCCGCGATTTGGAGCTGACGGTGGACGACAGCGTGGGCCGCGGCCTCTACGGCGGCGAGGGCGACGCAAGCCAGGTGTACATCTACCGCATCGACGAAAACCAGCGTACCTTCTCGCTGGAAAACAGCTTTGACGTGCCCTATTCCAGCATCGTGTCCAACGGGTCCCTCTGCGGCGAGGACGGCAACTGGACGGTGAACAGCGGCGTGGCCATGGTGTTCGGCGAGTACGACTCCACCGGCGCCCTCATCCGGGAATACGCCTACGAGTGCACCATGCAGAATTACCGCACCTTCAAATACGAGATGGACATCTGGTTCCGCTGATAAAAAAACGGGGAGCGCCTTTTCAAAAGGCGCTCCCTCTTTTTATTTCTTCCGGGCGGCAAGGCACCGGGCAAAGCCCTCCACCGTGCCGTCGAATACTGACCCCAGCCGGCGGGCCTTGCCGCCGTCCATAGCAAGGCACCGCTGCCAGCAGGCTTTCTCCACCGGCGGCTCGTCCAGCCCCAGCAGCCGGCAGAACGCAAGGGCGGTGGCGTACATGTCCCCGTCGCTCTCGCAGCCGAAGTTGTAAACGCCGCCCGGCCAGTCCAGCGCGGCGGGCAGGTTCTCCACCGCCTGCCGCACCCAGGTCACGCCCCGGCGGTCGCCGGCGGAAAAGGCCAGCGTTCTGCCCTCGTTTGCCGCCGCCAGCAGGTTGAGGGGCAGGTTGCCCCGGACGGGCAGCCCGTCCCCCGGCAGGTCATACATCCAGGTGGCCCGCAGCAGCACCGCCGAGTCCAGCTGGTCCAGCACCCGCTCTTCCGCCTCCCGCTTGTGGCGGCCGTAGACATTGGCGGGGCGCAGGGGCACGGTCTCGTCGAAGGGACCGGGGCCCTCCAGCCCGGCGTAGACCTGGTCGGAGCTGAAGGCCGCCAGCTTTGCGCCCGCCCGCCGGGCGGCCCGGGCCAGCCACACCGGCAGCTCCACATTGGCCCGCCGGGACTCCTCCGGGTGCTGCTCGCAATAGCCGGTGTCCGAGATGGCCGCCGTGTGCAGAATGACATCTGGGGCGGCGGCGTCCACCAGTCGCTCCACCTCCTCCGGCCCGGCGCTTCGCAGCGCGCCGGCAGGGGCGGCCACCAGTTCCAGCTGACCGCCCAGCTGCGCCATGATGCGCGCGCCCACAAAGCCGCCCGCGCCGGTGACCAGCACCCGTTTCATCCTCATCCCCGCCTTTCGCTTTTCATTATAGCACAAAAAGACCGAGCAGAACGCGTTCCGCGCCGCCCGTTTTTTTTTGAGAAAAAGAGCCCTTTGCACACCGGCAAAGGGCTCTTTCTGTTGGGCTTATTCACGTTCCGGCGGGTTCCAGACCCTCGCCGTTCCAGACATAGCTCACGCCGTACTCCGGCAGGAACTGACGGCCGCCGGGGCCGGGCAGCAGCCGCTCCGGGTTCTGGGAGTGGCTGGGGATGAGCACCTTGGCGCCGATGTTGTCCACATAGTACTTCACCTGACAGGGGTAGGCGTGGGAGAAATAGTTCTGCGCGAAGAAGGTGATGTAGCGGAAGTTCGTGTTCCGCATCACCCGCATCAGGTTCTCGTATTTGGGGTCGTAGGCGCCGATGGGCACGCCGCCCGCGTGGAGATAGCTGGCGTCTTTGTCCGGCAGGCTGAACAGCTCCAGCAGATATTCATAGCTGTTCTGCACCAGATACTTCCAGGGCGCCTGCTCGATCAGGGCCGCCGTGACCTGCTCGTTCTCCGCCATGAGCTCCTTGAACCAGGGCTTGCGGGCATACTCGCCGTCCGGCGCGAAGCGGTCGTCGTCCGGCAGGTAGACGTGCACCGGCTGGCGGAAGAATTTCCAGGCCACATAGGCGGTCTCCGGCTCCAGCACCAGCGTGCGGCCGCAGGCGGCGGCCATGCGGCCGAACACCTCCACGTCCGCCATTTCCCGCTGGTAGAAGTTGATGACGCACAGCCCTTTCTGGGCCCGCAGGATCTTTTCCATCTCCGCGTCCAGGCCGCACTTGTCCAGCATGCCGGCGGGCACCTCCGGGTCCGGCTCCACCGTGACGTCGGTGCGCCCGTAGACCATCTTCAGGGTGGAGTCCATGAAGGTGGTGGCCTCGCACACCAGCACGTCCGGCTTTTGGGCGGCCACCCACTCCATCTCGCTGAGCACCGCGTCCTTGTAGTCGCCGTGCATCATCAGATCGCCGGTGTAGTGCAGCTTCAGGTCCGGCGTCTCCACATAGAAGGACCAGTCCTGATAGCTGGCGCCGCACAGCAGGAAGGGCACCACCTTTATCTCGCCCACCTGCACCGGCTGCCGGTCATGAAGGGGCAGGCAGGGCGCGGTGCGCAGATTATAGTTGCCCATGCCCACCGTTTCCAGCGCAGCCTCGATGCACTGGGCGGGCTCGCTGACATACAGGTCCACCCCGTCGGCCAAAAAGCCCATGCAGGACATGTGGTCCAGGTGCAGGTGAGAGACGAACACCGCGGTGTGCAGGCCGTATTCCTCGGCGCTGGCCAGACCGGCGAAGTCGCCCATGGCCGCCCGCGGATAAAGCCCGTCCACCATGGGCACACGGCGCAGGCGCAGCTCGTCCTCCAGCCGGCGGGCGCGGCGGGGGCGCACCACGCCGTCGTACACGTCGGTGCTGGGCTCATAGGCGGTGCCGATCTCCAGCAGCACCCGGTGCCCGCCGTACACGACGCTCATCACCACGCCGCCGATGGTGTGGATGCCTGCGTAAAACGTGATCTCTGTTTTCATAAACTCCCTCTCTTTCCCCTTTCACCGCCGGGCTTCGGGCGCTGTTTTCAGCGCCCGTGGCGGTACTTCGTGCTGTTGCGCACCACCAGCTCCGGCTGGATGATGCCCGGCGTTTCCATCTCCTCTTCGTCCTCACGGCTGAGGCGGATGGCCAGATCCACCGAACTGCGGGCGATCTGGCGGATGGGCAGCGCCACCGTGGTCAGCGCCGGGGTGAGGATCTGGCTGAGGAGGATGTTGTCGAACCCGATGACCGACAGATCGTCGGGGATGCGCAGGCCGTAGCGGGCGCACTCCTGATAGACGCCCAGGGCCATCATGTCGTTGGAGCAGCAGATGCCGGTGATGTCCCGGCCCAGAAAATACTCCACCGCCTTGGCGCCGGAGGCGATGTCGAAGTTGTCGTTGAACACAAGGCTCTCGTCCAGCTGGCAGCCGAACTCCTCCAGCGCCCGCTTATAACCCGCAAGGCGCTGGCCCGCGATGGCCAGATGGGGCAGGCCCACGCACAGGCCGATGCGCCGGTGCCCCAGCGACAGCAGATGCCTCGTGGCCAGATAGCTGCCGTGCTCGTGGTCGATGGAGAGGTTGAGCACCGCGTCGGGGTTGAGGTGGTGGTCGATGACGATCACCGGGATGCCGCTGGCCCGCACCAGCGAATAGAACTTGTCCGCATGGGCGTCGTCGAAGGTGGAAGAGGGGATCATGATCACCGCGTCCACGCTGCGCTCGATGAACAGGTTCAAATACTCATAGTCTCGCTTGTAAAGGCCGTTGGAATTGCCCAGCAGCAGATGATAGCCGTTCTGGGAGCTGTATTCCTCCACACAGCGGGCCAGATCGGAATAGAAGGCGTTGGAGATGTCCGGCACGAGAAACCCAAAGGTATAGCTGCGCTGGGTCTTGAGGGAGCGCGCCGTCTGGTTGGGCGTATAGTGCAGTTCGCGGGCGGCCTGACGGATCAGTTCCTTGGTCGCCTGGGAGGCGCGGCAAGGCTTGTCGTTCAGCACCATGGACACGGTCGCCACCGACACCCCCGCCCGCTGAGCCACGCTTTTCAGGGTCGCTTTCATCCTTGCTGCCACCTTTCTCTCTGCTTTTCGCGCCTGATAGGTAAAACGTTTTTACATCCTTTTGACCTTATTTTAACACCGAAAATTTGCCTTGTAAAGCAAAATCCCCCTTAACGATTTGTACAAAAAAGTAAGATTTTTCAATGCAAAACGAAATATTTATGTAAAATATGTTGACATCCCATTTTTGCGCGGCTATCATATGAATAAACGTTTAACCAGTTTTTTGCCGCCCGCCGCGGCAAGATCGGAGCGAAGTACATATGAAGAAATACATCCTGTTCGACAGCGACCCCGGCCACGACGACGTGCTGGCGGTGCTGCTGGCCCTGGCGGACCCGGACTGCCGGGTGCTGGGCGTGGTGACCAGCGCCGGCAACCAGACCTCCGCCAAGACCTGCGCCAACATGCTGAAGGTGTTCAGCCACCTGAACATCCACGGCGTGCCGGTGGTGCGGGGGGTGGACAAGCCCTTGTGCCGCCCGCTGCGGGTCGCGGAAGAGGTGCACGGCGAGACCGGGCTGGACGGCGTGGACTTCGGCCCGGTGGACCAGAGCCCCCTGGACGAAAACCCCATCGACTTCATGGCACGGGTGCTGCGCCAGGCCCCTCAGCCGGTGGATCTGGTGGTCACCGGCCCCATGACCAACACCGCGCTGCTTTTGAGCGTGCATCCGGAGCTGAAGGAAAAGATCCGCTGCATCTCCTTCATGGGGGGCGCCTGCTTCGGCGGCAACACCACTCCCCTGGCGGAGTACAACATCTATGTGGACCCGGAGGCGGCGGCCATCGTGTTCAGCGCCGGGGTGCCGCTCATCATGTGCGGGCTGGATGTGACGCTGAAGGCCCAGATCTTTTCCGATGAGATCGAGGCCATCGGGCGGCTGGGCAACAAGGCGGGCGCGATGATCGCCGGGCTGCTGGAATTCTTCCACCGCACCACCACCCCCAACTTCCTGCACCCGGAGCGGGAGGAGGGTGCGCACCTGCACGACCCCTGCGCCATGGCCATTCTGCTGCACCCGGAGAAATTCGTGACCAAGGACCTGTATGGCTACGTCTCCATCGGGGACGGCGACGCCCGGGGCTGCACCGTCATCGACTACGACGGCCAGAGCGGCCTGCCCGCCAACGTGCGGGTGGCCTTTGACATCGACCGGGCCTGGTTCGTGGACTTCCTCACCCGCAGCATCGGGCAGTTCGAGTAAGGGGGCGGCAGCGTGGATCGCAAGGCATTCTGGGCCGTGGTGGGCTCCAACGTGCTGTTCGGCTGCTCCTTCATGGCCACCACCGTGGCCATCGAGACCTCCGACAGCGCCCTGTTCGGCCTGCTGGCCGCCCGCTTCCTCTTCGCCTTCCTGGCCATGGGCGCGCTGGCGCTGGCCGGCGTGGTGAAGGTGGACTACCGGGGCAAGCCCCTGGCAAAGCTGCTGGGCATCTCCCTTTTGTATCCCGGCCTCTACTTCTTTTCCGAGGCCATGTCCCTCACTCAGGTGAGCAGCGCCATCGTGGGGGTGGTCATCGGCATCGCCCCCATCACCACGGCGCTGCTGTCCACCCTGCTGTACCACACCCGCCACACGCCCCGGCAGCTGCTGTTCATGGTGCTGAGCATCGCCGGCGTGGTGGTGATCAACAGCGGCGATGTGACCGGCGAAGGGCTTTCACTGCTGGCGGTGGTGTTCCTGGCGCTGGCGCTGGTGAGCTTTTCCGCCTACTCCATCGGCATCCACAGCGCCGGCAGGCAGTTCACCGCCGGCGAGATCACCCTCTTCATGCTGTTCGCCGGCGCGGTGCAGTTCAACCTGCTGGACGCCGCGGCCCGGGGGCCCTTCGCCTATGTGGCCGATTTTGCCGACCTGCGCTTTTTGGGCGCGGTGCTGTTCCTGGGGGTGGCGGTGTCCGGCGCAAGCAGCCTGGCGCTGAACTACGGGCTGTGCAAGCTGTCCCCGGTCACCGTGTCGGTGCTGAACAACGTCACCTCGCTGGTGGCGGTGCTGTGCGGGCTTTTGTTCCTGCGCGAGCCGCTGGACCTTCTCTCGCTGACCGGCTGCGCGCTGATTCTGGCGGGCTGCACCGGTTACAGCCTGTTCTCAAAGGATACCGGCCGGGCTGACCCCTGACCTGTATATATCCATCCGTCACAAAGCAAAGCGAACATACACACCAGAAAAAGGAGAGAAAAATCATGAAACTGAAAAAGACGCTGGCCCTTCTTGCCGCCGCGACCATGCTGCTGTGCGGCTGTTCCTCCGGCACCGGCTCCGCCGGTTCCACCGCTTCCGGCGCTCAAGACAGCGGCGAGCCCGTGGAAGTGGTGGTGTGGCACACCTTCTCCGAGCACCAGCTGGACGCTTTTGACGCCATCGTGGAGGCCTACAACGCCAGCCAGAGCGCGGTGAAAGTTGTGAGCCAGGCCCAGCCCTACAACGACTACGACCAGAAGCTGATGCAGGCGGTGCGCAACGGCACCGGCCCGGACATCGCCCTGGACTACGCCGGCACCATCGCCAACTACCTGGACGACGGCTTCGTGGCGGACCTCTCCCAGTACATCGACGACCCTGAGATCGGCATCGAGGGCTTTGCCGAGAGCGTGGCCCCCGGCATCTACGACGAGGCCACCCAGTTTGACGAGGCGGGCACCGTGTACATCATGCCCGTGATGACCACCGGCACCGTGTTCTACTACAACAAGACCCTGTACGACGAGCTGGGCCTCTCCGAGCCCACCACCTGGGACGAGATGGTGAGCAACTGCCAGACCATCCGCGACCAGAAGGACATCTACGGCTTCGCCTTTGAGAACCTGATCGACGGCGCCCAGATCCTGCTGATGCAGAGCGGCATCTCCTACTACGACAAGGCCACCAACACCGTGGACATCGACGACCCCGCCGCCGTGGCCACCTACGAGTGGTTCAACGAGCAGATCAGCGCCGAGCTGTTCAAGCTGCAGCCGGACGGCTACTTCGAGTCCGAGTTCGGCGCCCAGGACATCGCCGGCTACATCGGCTCCGTTGCCAGCTTCCCCTACATCAAGGAGGCCGTGGGCGACGCCTTTGAAGTGGGCGTGTGCCCCATCCCCCAGACCGAGAACCCCTGGGCCCCCGCCTGGAACCGCGGCGCCATCCTGTTCACCTCTGACGACGCCACCCAGCGTGCCGCCTACGATTTCCTGAAGTACTTCACCCAGCCGGAAGTGAACGCCGAATGGTGCAGCAAGTTCGGCGCGCTGTCCGCCTACACCGCCGTGAACGAGAGCGAGGCCATGCAGGAGTACCTGAACAGCGACATCTCCATGCAGGCGCTGAGCGCCGGCCTGAATGAGGTGGGCTACATCCCCGCCTTCACCGGCTCCAACACCGTCCGAGATCAGCAAGGCCCTGCAGGAGACCTGCACCGGCCTGAAGACCGCCCAGCAGGCCCTCACCGACTCCGCCGCCGTGTGCAACGCGGAGCTGGCCGGCTGAACCACGCACGCATAACACGAACGGATGACCGCGGCGCGGCCGCGGTCATCCGCATATGGGGGAATTGTTTATGAAGGTTACACTGGAAGGATTGACCAAGCGATACGGCGACACCGTGGCGGTGAACGACCTGTCCATCACTCTGGAGGACGGCCAGCTCACCGCGCTGCTGGGGCCGTCCGGCTGCGGCAAAAGCACCACTCTGTACATGCTGGCCGGCATCGTGCCGGTCACCGAGGGACGGATCTTTTTCGACGATCAGGACGTGACCGACCTCAAGCCCGAAAACCGCGGCATCGGTCTTGTGTTCCAGAACTACGCCTTGTACCCTCATATGACCGTTCTGGAGAACATCTGTTTCCCGCTGGAGATCCAGAAGGTGCGCAAGGCCGAGCGCATCGAGCGGGCGAAGAAGATCGCCGCCCAGGTGCGCATCGACAAGCTGCTGAACCGCCGCCCTGCCGAGCTCAGCGGCGGCCAGCAGCAGCGGGTGGCCATTGCCCGGGCGCTGGTGAAGAACCCCCGGCTGCTTCTGCTGGACGAGCCCCTCTCCAACCTGGACGCCCGGCTGCGCATCGAGATGCGCGAGGAGATCCGCCGCATCCAGCAGGAGACCGGCGTGACCACCATCTTCGTGACCCACGACCAGGAGGAGGCCATGAGCATCTCCGACCGCATCGTGCTCATGCGGGACGGCCTGCTCATGCAGGAGGACCAGCCCCAGCTGCTCTATGACCAGCCGGCCAACTGCTTCGTGGCGGACTTTTTGGGCAACCCGCCCATCAACAAGATCCCCGGGCGCATCGCCGGGGGCGCTTTCGCCGCCGAGAACGGCGAGGTCATCCCCCTGCCGCTGTGCCAGGGGCTGGAGGAGGGCCGGGAGGTCTTTCTCTCCATCCGCGCCGAGAGCTTCGTGCCCGGCGGCGACGCGCCGCTGATGCGCCTGCCGCTGCTGCGCAGCTATGTGATGGGCAAGGAGAAGCTGGCGGTGTTCAGCCTGGGCGGCCGGGAAGTGCGCGCCTATGTGGAGGAGCTGGGCCGCCACCAGCCGGGCGACGCCGTTCCGCTGAGCCTGAAGGACGGCGGCGTGTTCATCTTTGACAGGCAAAGCGGGGTTCGTTTAAAATGAAAAACAGCAAACTGAAGCGCCGGCAGTGGCTGAGCTGGTGCAAGGCCTACGCCTACCTGCTGCCGTTCCTGCTCTCGGTGGGCATCTTCACGGTGTATCCCATGGTGAACGTGCTGCTCACCTCCTTCGAGCACGACTACAACGCCCTGACCGGCGAGTTTTCCGGCGTTGGATTTGAGAACTACGCCGCGGTCATCTCCGACCCCTACTTCCGCAGCGCGGTGGCCAACACGGTGCTCTATGTGGCGCTGGTGGTGCCCATCAGCACGGTGCTGGCGGTGTTCTTTGCCAACCTCATCAACAAAAAGCTGCGGCTGAACAGCCTGTTCCAGACCGCCTATTTCCTGCCGCTGGTCACCAGCACCACCGCCGTGGGCCTTGCCTGGAAGTGGATGTATCATGTGGACTACGGCGTCATCAACTACCTGCTGGGCCTGTTCGGCGTGGAGAAGATCGGCTGGCTCACCGACGTGCACTACGGCATGGCCGCCCTGGTGATCTACGGCATCTGGAGCATCCTGCCCTTCACCATCATCATCGTGCTGTCGGGCATGCAGGGCATCGACGAGAAGCTCAGCGTGGCCGCCCGGGTGGACGGCGCAGGCTCGGCGCGCATCTTCTTCCGCATCACCCTGCCGCTGCTGATGCCCACCATCGGGCTGGTGATCGTGATCAACATCATCAGCACCTTCAAGGTGTTCGCCGAACTGTTCCCCCTGTTCGACGGCGAGCCCGGCGTGGCCTACACCCTCTACACCGTGGTGTACTACATCTATGACATGTTCTATTCCAAGTGGCGGTTCGACAAGGCCTGCGCCGCGGCCATCCTGCTGCTGCTCATCATGGTGGTGTTCACCCGCATCCAGTCCTTCATTCAGAAGAAGTGGAACTATTACGACTGAGAAAGGGGCCGCGCAATGAAAGACAAACTGCTCAAAGCCGCCGCCCGCGCGGCGGACTATCTGCTCATCGCCGTGGGCGCGGTGGTCATGGTGTTCCCCTTCGTGTGGATGATCCTCTCCGCCTTCAAGACCCCCTCGGAGATCTACGCCAGCCCGCCGGTGTGGATCCCGGAGTCCTTCAAGCTGGACAACTTCGCCTATGTGTTCGACACCGCGCCTTTTCTGCGGTATTTCGCCAACCCCCTCATCGTCACCGGCGTGACGGTGGTGCTCACCGCCGTCACCACCATCCTGGCGGCCTTCGCCTTTTCCAAGCTGCGCTTCCCCGGCCGCAAGCAGATCTACACCTCCCTCATCGTGCTGATGATGGTGCCCTTTGAGCTGCTGGTGGTCACCCTCTACTCCATCATCGTGCGCCTGCAGCTGGTGGACAGTCTGGTGGCGCTGATCCTGCCCTTCACCTCCAGCATCTTCTACACCTACATCCTGAAGAATTTCTTCGACAGCATCCCCAACGCGCTGTATCAGTCCGCCAAGGTGGACGGCTCCAGCGACTGGTTCTATCTGTGGCGGGTGCTGGTGCCGGTGGCCAAGCCCTCGCTGGTGGCCATCGTGCTGCTGAACGCCATCAGCTGCTGGAACGCCTTCTTCTGGCCGCTGCTGGTGGTGAACACCACCGAAAAGCGCACGCTGCAGCTGGGCCTTTACTCCTTCATGTCCGAGGGCGGCATCCGCTATGAAAAGCTGATGGCCGCCGCCACCGTGGTGGTGCTGCCCATGATCATCCTGTTCATCTTTTTGCGCAAGAAGATCATCAGCGGCGTGGCCTCGGGAGGGGTCAAGGGATGAGCGGCCCCGGCGTTCGGGCGGTGCTGTTCGACATGGACGGCACCCTCTACCAGGACTTCGACTTCCACCGGGACTATCTGCGCTACCTGCTGGAAGGCACCCCTCACCAGCATCTCACGGAGCAGCTCATCGCCCTCACCGACGACATCCTTTCCCGGGAAAAGCTGCCCATGGACCGCTTTTACCGCACCGGGCTTGCCCCCGACGCCTCCAGCGCCGAGGCGCTGGCCGGCTGGATGGCCACCCGGCTGGTGGACGAAATGCCCTTTGAGCGGTGCTACCGCCAGGGGCTGGGAGAACTGCAGTTTTTGGGTGACCCCTGGGAAGTGCCCACCTTTCTGGCCGGCGCGCTGGGCGTGCTGGAAGAAAAGGGCGAATACGCCTTCCAGCGGGTGCGGCGGGAGATGCTGGGCAAGACCATCCTGCCCAACAAGCCCCTGCTGGACCTGCTGCAGCGGCTGCGGGAGCGGTACGTCACGGTGCTGCTGAGCAACTCGCCCCAGCAGTCCGCCGCCGACTTCATCGACCATCTGGGCTTCACCGGCGCTTTCACCTTCAATCTCTACGACGCCCAGAAGCCCTACCGCCTGTTCGAGAACCTGCGCCGCTGCCCGGCGCTGGAGGGCATCCCCACCGAACAGCTGCTGTCGGTGGGCGACCACGCCTTCAACGAGATCGTGAACGTCCATCTGGCGGGGGGCAAGACCCTTTGGATGGACCCCTACTCCGCCGCGCCGCAGGTGCCCTGCACCGCCCGCGTGCGGGACCTGCCCGCGCTGATGGCGTGGCTGGAAGAAAACCTTCTGGACGGCTGAACCCCGTCCCGCGAGCCTGCGGAGCTTCTCCGCGGGCTTGTTGCGCATCTTTGCCCGGAAAGGAGGACACCCCATGGCGGAGCTTCTGTTCGGCGTGCTGCCCCCCGCCGAAGTGCTGGCGCGGGTGCTGCTGGCCATGCTGCTGGGCGGCGCGCTGGGCCTGGAGCGGGAGCGCAAGCACCGCCCCGCCGGGCTGCGCACCTACATGATCGTGTGCATGTCCTCGGCGCTGGTGATGCTCACCGGCGAGTATGTGTTCCGGCTGTACGGCAGCGGCGACCCCACCCGGCTGGCGGCGCAGGTCATCAGCGGCATCGGCTTTCTGGGCGCGGGCACCATCATCACCACCTCCCGCCACGTGGTGGGCCTGACCACGGCGGCGGCGCTTTGGGCCAGCGCCTGCATCGGCCTTGCCTGCGGGGCGGGGTTCTATGCCGGCGCGGTGGTGTGCGGCGTGCTGGTGATCCTGGTGATGACCGTGCTGCATTTTCTGGATCAGAAGGTCTTTTCCCACGGCAACGCCCTGCACATGATGGCGGTGTTCGACTCGGTGGGGGATTTTTACTCCTTCACCAACGCCATCCAGGACCGGGGCTACCGGCTGTTCAACATCGAATTTCTGGACGGCACCGGCCGGGGCGGCACTCCCCTGCTGGCCAATGTGGACGTCCGCCTGCCCAGCGACCGCAGCGACCGGGAGGCCGCGGTGGCCTGGCTGAAAAGCAATGAATATGTGCGCTGTCTGGAGCGGGTGGAACGCTTCTGACCCGGCGCATAAAGGAGGATACGCTCTTGAAACTGGTGAATTTCGGCTCCCTGAACATCGACCGGGTCTACCGGGTGCAGGCCTTCGTGCGCCCCGGCCAGACCATCCTTGCCCGGGACTTCTCCTGCTGCGCCGGGGGCAAAGGCCTCAACCAGTCGCTGGCGGCGGCCCGGGCCGGGGCACAGGTGCTCCATGCCGGGGCCATCGGTGAGGACGGCGCCATGCTGCAGGCCCTGCTGGAAGAAAGCGGCGCGGACACCTCCCGCCTGCTGCACTGCACCGACGCCGCCACCGGCCACGCGGTCATCCAGGTGGAGGAAGGCGGCCAGAACTGCATCCTGGTGTGGGGCGGCGCGAACCGCGCCCTCACCGAAGAATATGTGGACAGCGTGCTGGAGGTTTGCGAAGCCGGCGACGTGGTGCTGGTGCAGAACGAGACCTCCTGCGTGAAGTACATCCTGGAACAGGCCGCTGCCCGGGGGCTGCAGGCGGCGGTGAACCCCTCCCCCATCGACCCGGCCTGGGCGGACTGGGAGATGGCGGCGGTGCGCTGGTTCATCCTCAACGAGGAGGAGGGCGCCTGCCTTGCGGGCCTTGCCCCCGGCGCGGGCGAGGAGGAAATTCTTGACGCGCTGGCGGCCCGCTGGCCCCACGCCGCGGTGGTGCTGACCCTGGGCGAGCGGGGCGTTGTCTTCCGGGACGGGGACATCCGCTGCGCCCACCGGGCCTACCCGGTGAAGGCGGTGGACACCACCGGCGCGGGCGACACCTTCTGCGGCTATTTTCTGGCCGGCGTTCTGGCAGGCCTTTCGCCTCAGGAATGCCTGCAAAACGCCTCCCGGGCCTCGGCCCTCTGCGTGACGGGGGCGGGCGCCGCGCCCTCCATCCCCACCATGGAGCAGGTGGCCGCCTTCCGGCCGTAAAGACAAAAAGCAAGCCCCGCCCGGCGTCTGCCGGGCGGGGCATTTTGTTTTAGAATGTGATGTTCTTGTTCTTGGAGAACTTGATGAAGATGAGCAGCGAGATGGTGGTCATCACCGTGAGCACACAGGCCATGGCTGCCGCCACGCCGTAGCTGCCCCGGGATACATAGGTGTAGATCTGTATCGTCAGGGTGGTGGTGCGCCAGTTGTAGAGCAGGATGCCGGTGGAAAGTTCGGTGATGATGGCGATCCAGCTGAGCAGCGCGCCGGAGATGATGCCGTTGGCCATCATGGGCATGGTGACCTTGAAGAAGGCTTTCATCTTGCTGCTGCCCAGGGAGATGGCCGCCTCCTCGATGGACATGGGGATCTGCTGCAGGGTGGCCACCGAGGAACGGATGGTGTAAGAGTTTCGGCGGATGACCAGCGCCACGATCATGATGGTGGCGGTGCCCACCAGCACGATGGGTCCGCTGCTGAAGGCCATGATGAGGGCGATGCCCACCACCGAGCCGGGGATGACGTAGGGCACCATCGAGAGGGTGTCGATGAACTTGCTCACGATGTTGCTGCGGCGCACCACCAGATAGGCCACCAGGATGGAGAGGGCCACGATGATGATGAGCGCCACGCCGCCGATGAGGAAGGTGTTGGGGATGGCGTTGCCCAGCTTGGAGAAGGCGTCCACATAGCTGTTCAGGGAGTAGCCGTCCACGAACAGTTTGCCAGAGGTGTTCTGGAAGGAGGTGTAGATAACGTACAGCTGAGGCGCGTAGGCCACCGTGACCACACCGTAGCAGAACAGATGGATGAGCACGCCCTTCACGCCCTTGGCCTTCTTGCGCTCGATGGGGTGCAGCGCGTTCATGGTGAACTGGAACTTGCTGTTCACAAAGCGCTGGAACAGGAAGATGACGGCGGTGATGATGATGGCGATGACCGCCACCGCCGAGGCGAAGTGGGTGTCGCCGCCGGTCTCACTCATGAAGGAGTTGTAGATCTCCACCGGGAAGGTGCGATACCCCTCGCCGATGAACAGCGGGGTGCCGAAGTCGGCAAAGGCGCGCATGAACACCATGAGCATGGCCGCGATGATGGTGGGCGCGCACAGCGGGATGATGACGGTGAAGAACCGCTTGAGGCCGGTGCAGCCCATATTCTCGCTGGCTTCCAGCAGGGTGTTGTCCACGTTTTTCAAAGCGCCTGACACATACAGGAACACCAGCGGATACAGCTGCAGGCACAGCACCAGCAGGATGCCGCCGAAGCCGTAGATGCTGGGCAGCTTGATGCCGGTGAGGTCCTTGACGAAGTTGGTGATGAGGCCGTTGCGCCCCAGCAGCAAGATCCAGGAATAGGCCCCGATGAAGGGGGCGGACATGCTGCACAGGATGATGATGATCTGCAAGAAGCGGGCGCCCTTGATCTCATACATATTGTAGAAATACGCCAGCGGCACCCCGATGACCATGGTCAGGATGGTGGCGCTGATGCTCACCTTGAAGGAGTTGAGCACGGTGCCCAGGTAATACTGCTTGGAGAGGAATTTGACGAAGTAATCCAGCGTGAACTGGCCGCCGCTGTCGATCACCGCGTTGCGCAGAAGCATGAACAGCGGATAGATCATGAACAGGGCATAGAGCGCCAGGATGACCACCGAAATGACCAGCCAGACGTCCTTGCGGGGCTTTGCGCGCCCGTCGCTGAGCCGGCCTTTCATCACACCACCCCTTCAAGACGGTTCTCGTTCACCGTGAGGGTGCGCGCACCGTCGGCGGTGAACACGTTGATCTTGTGGGTCTTCACCGCCAGCTTGATGGCGGTGCCCTTGGGCACCGAGTTCTCGATCTCGGATTCCATCACGATCTCCACCTTTTCGCCGCTGTCCAGATGGACGAAATAGTGGGTGTTCAGGCCCAGGAACACGCTGTCGTCCACGGTGGCGCTCACGCCGGGGGCGCTGGCGTCCCGCTGGATGACGAACTCCTCCGGCCGCACCGACACCTTCACCGCCTGGCTGGCGGCCTCCGGGTCGATGTTGTCCAGCTGGACGGCGTGGCCATCGGTAAAGGTCAGGGTGCCCTTGCCGCCGGCGCACTCCAGTTTCGCGTCCAGAACGTTGGTGCGGCCGATGAAGGTGGCCACGAACAGATTTTCCGGCCGCTGGTAGAGGTCGCGGGGGCGGCCGATCTGCTGGATAACGCCTCCGTCCATCACCGCGATGCGGTCGGAGACCGCCATGGCCTCCTCCTGGTCGTGGGTGACGTAGACGGTGGTGATGCCGATGCGGTTCTGGATCTCTTTGATGGCGGTGCGCATCTCCACCCGGAGCTTGGCGTCCAGGTTGGAAAGGGGCTCGTCCATCAAAAGCACGTCCGGCTTGATGACCAGCGCGCGGGCCAGGGCCACGCGCTGCTGCTGGCCGCCGGAAAGCCGCTCGGGCATGCGGTCCCGGTACTCGTCGATCTGCATGAGTTTGAGGAACTCGTCGGTCTCTTTCTCACACTGGTCCTTGGGGACCTTGCGGTTTTTCAGGCCGAAGGCAACGTTGTCCTTCACGGTCATGTTGGGGAAGATGGCATAGTTCTGGAACACCATGCCGATGTTCCGCTTCGCAGGGTCCATGTCGTTCACGCGGCGCTCGCCAAAGAAGAAGTCGCCCCCTTCGATGGAGTTG
>ENA-ORUO01001671-ORUO01001671.1-human-gut-metagenome-genome-assembly--contig:-NODE-1671-length-20204-cov-24.540473_pt1 | contig 20204 bp, 17 predicted proteins | sample MGYA00242082_ERZ509215 | MGnify/ENA primary metagenome ERZ509215 (study PRJEB26280, sample SAMEA2338829) | human gut metagenome | biome: human gut; feature: human-associated habitat; material: faeces... | reverse complement strand
AAATCCTCTATTTTGCGGCAATATGCAATAAAATACGGCAAACTTCCTCCCTGCCTCGGCGGGGGCTTCCCCCGGACATAAAAAAAGCGCCTCTGCACAAATGTGCAGGGGCGCTGCTGTTTTTCTCAGCCCATGATGCCGGAGATGAAGATCTCCAGACCGATGCCGATGAGGATGACGCCGCCGAGGACGGAGGCTTTGCCGGAGAGCTTGGTGCCGAACTTTTTGCCGATGGCAAGGCCGGCCTCGCAGATGAAGAAGGTGACAGCCGCCACGATGAGGGAGCAGACCAGCGCCATGAACCAGCCGTACTCCGAGATGGTGAAGCCCACCGACAGCGCGTCGATGCTGGTGGCGACGCCCTGCATGAAGAGTGCGCCCGCGCTCAGCTCAGCGGCTTCCTCGGCCTCTTCGCCCTTGATGCCCTCCATGAGCATTTTACCGCCGATGTAGCCCAGCAGGATGAGGGCGATCCAGGGGATGAACTTTTCAAACGAAGAGAACAGCTCCACGATGGTGTGGACGCAGACCCAGCCCGTCATGGGCATGACAGCCTGAAAGATGGCGAAGGTGCCTGCGATCTGGACGCCCCTGCGGCGGGACATCTGAGGGTCATGCAGACCGTTTGCCATCGAGACGGAAAACGCATCCATGGCAAGGCCCACACCCAGCAGGGCGCTGTTGAAGAAAAACAAAAAACTCCATTCCATAACGATGCCTCCTGATTTGACCGGAATTGGCGGGCAGACAAAAGACCCGGGATCGGCGCGCATTTCGCCAATTCCGGGTCGGATTTTTACAAACTGACTCCATGTGGCATGGGCGTGGTACTCGCACCAAAGCACATGAGTCTCGCAAATGAAAGCAAGCCAGACAGCCGCCCGGGCCGTCATTGTGTTGACTTGCTGCGCTGCCTGCAAAACAGCGCCTGCTACTCCCCCATGAGGATCTTTCTTGTTGTCCGGCTATCGTACCACACAAACAGCGGATTTGTCCAGTATAACCGTGATCTTTTGCAAAAAAACCTGCGGGAGAGCACCGCAGAAAGCGTGTACTCCCCCGCAGGGTCAGTTTATGTGTGGAAATGAGGTTTATTCCTCGTCGCCGGTGTCAGCCTCGGGCGCTTCGGCGGCCGATGCCTCATCGGCTGCTTCCATCTCCGCCAGCTGCTCGGCAGTGGGCTCGTCCTCGGTGTCGGCCTCGATGCTCTCGGTCTGTGCCTCGTCGTCGTGGTCGGTGCGGGCCAGCACCATCACCTTATCGTTCTCGCCCAGACGCATGACCCGGACACCGGAGCCGTAGCGGCTCTGGACGGGGATCTCGTTGGCGTGCAGGCGGATGATGATGCCCTCCTGACTGCTCAGCAGCACATCGTCGATGTCGTCCACGATCTTGACGGCCGCCACCTTGTCCTTGGAGGCGTCGTAGTTGCGGATGCCCTTGCCGCCGCGGGCAGTGATACGGTAGGTGTCGATGTCAGAGCGGCGGCCCTTGCCGTTTTCGGTGACGGTGAGCACCGTGCCGCCCTCGCGGCAGATGCAGACACCGACGACCTCGTCGCCCTCGGCCAGCTTGATGGCGCGGACGCCGTGGCCGCTGCGGCCCATCGGGCGGGCATCGGCCTCGTTGAAGCGGATGGCCTGACCGTTGCGGGTAGCCACGATGAGCATATCATTGCCAGTGGTCAGGCGGGTCCATGCCAGCGCGTCGCCCTCGTTGAGCGCAATGCCGATGAGGCCCGTCTTGCGGATGTTGGCGTACTGCTCCAGCGGAGTGCGTTTGATGAGGCCCTGCTTGGTGACCATGGTGACGAAACCGCCCTTGTTGTCCCCGTCCTTCGGGTAGCAGAGCATGTTGGTGACCTTTTCGCCCTCGGCCAGCTGCAGCAGGTTGACGATGTTGCTGCCCTTGCTGGTGCGGCTGCCTTCGGCGATGGTGTAACCCTTGATGCGGAAGAGGCGGCCCTTGTCGGTGACGAACAGGACATAATCATGGGTAGAGCCCACGAACATCTCCTGCACGATGTCCTCTTCCTTCCGGGTCATGCCGGAGATGCCGCGGCCGCCGCGCTTCTGGGCCTGATAGGTGGCCTTGAGCTGGCGCTTGATATAGCCGGCCTCGGTGAGGGTGTAGACGCACTGCTCCTCGGCGATGAGGTCTTCGATGTCCACTTCGCCGGTGACGGACTGGATCTCGGTGCGGCGCTCGTCGCCGAAGCGCTTCTTCATGTCCAGCAGCTCGTTCTTGACGATCTCCAGCACCCGGGCGTCGTTGGCGAGGATGTCCTCCCAATCCTTGATTTTTGCCTGTAAGCCGGACAGCTCTTCCTCGATTTTAAGAATTTCCAGACCAGCCAGACGGCCCAGCTGCAATTTCACGATAGCGTCGGCCTGCGGGTCATCGAAGCCGAACTGCTCCATGATCGCGGCCTTTGCCTCGGCCATGCCGCCCTTGCAGGCGCGGATGGTGGCGATGAGCTCGTCCACGATGTCGGTGGCCTTTTTCAGACCCTCGAGGATGTGGGCGCGCTCCTTGGCCTTCTTCAAATCATACTGCGTGCGGCGGCGGACGACTTCATCCTGGAACTCGACGTACTTCTGTATCATCTGTTTCAGGGTCATGACCTTCGGCACCTTATGGTCGATGGCCAGCATGATGACGCCCACGGTATCCTGCAGCTGGGTGTACTGGTACAGCTGGTTCAGAATGACCTGCGCGTTGGCATCCTTGCGGATGTCCACCACGATGCGCATACCCTTGCGGTTGGTCTCATCGTTCAGGCCGGTGATGCCCTCGATCCGCTTGTCCTTGACCAGCTCTGCCATGTTCTCGATGAGGCGGGCCTTGTTGACCATATACGGAATTTCCGTAATGATGATCTGGGTACGGCCATTCTTGGTCTCTTCGATGGTAGCACGGCCCCGCAGGGTGATTTTGCCGCGGCCGGTGGCGTAGGCGGCGCGGATGCCGCTGCGGCCCATGATGATGCCGGCAGTGGGGAAGTCCGGTCCCTTGATGTGCTCCATCAGGCCGGGCAGGTCGATGTCGGGGTCCTCGATATAGGCCACGCAGCCGTCGATGACCTCACTGAGGTTGTGGGGCGGGATGTTGGTGGCCATACCGACGGCGATGCCCTGACTGCCGTTGACCAGCAGGTTGGGGAAGCGGCAGGGCAGGACGCTGGGTTCTTTCTTCGTCTCGTCGAAGTTGGGGTCCCAGTTGATGGTGTCCTTGTCGATGTCGGTCAGCATCTCGACCGCCATGCGGCTCATGCGGGCCTCGGTGTAACGGTAAGCAGCCGGAGGGTCGCCATCCACCGAGCCGAAGTTACCCTGACCATCCACCAGCGGGTAGCGCAGGGAGAAATCCTGTGCCAGACGGACCATGGCGTCGTAAACGGAGGCGTCGCCGTGGGGGTGGTAAGAGCCCAGCACCGCACCGACGGTATCCGCCGACTTGCGGTAGGGATGGCTGGGGTCGTTGCCGCGTTCGTGCATGGTGTAGAGGATGCGGCGGTGGACGGGCTTCAGGCCGTCACGCACATCCGGCAGGGCGCGGGCCACGATGACCGACATGGAGTAATCCAGAAACGCCGTCTCGATCTCCTTCTTGACGTCCCGGATGATCATCTTGGTACCGCTGCCCGGTATCATCACATAATCTTCTTCCATTGTTTCCTCCAATTACACGTCGAGCTTTGCGTACTGGGCGTTGGTCTCGATAAAGCGGCGGCGGGGCTCCACCTGATCGCCCATCAGGATGGTGAACGCCTCATCGGCCTTCTCGGCATCCTCGATGGTGATGCGGACGATGACGCGGTTGTCCGGGTTCATGGTGGTCTCCCAGAGCTGCTCCGGGTTCATCTCACCAAGGCCCTTATAGCGGTTTATCTTCGCGCCGGGCATCTCCTGCGAGAGCAGGGCCATTTCGGCGTCGTTGTAAGCGTATTTGATGGTGCTGCCCTTCTGCACCTTGAACAGCGGGGGCTGTGCCACATAGACATGGCCCTGCTCGATGAGGGGGCGCATATAGCGGAAGAAGAAGGTGAGCATCAGGGTGCAGATGTGAGAACCATCGACATCGGCATCGGCCATGATGAACACTTTGTCATACCGCAGCTTGGAAATATCGAACTCGTCGCCGATGCCGCAGCCCAGTGCCAGCACGACAGGCATCAGCTTGTCGTTGCCGTAGATGCGGTCGGCACGGGCCTTTTCGACGTTGAGCATCTTGCCCCACAGGGGGAGGATGGCCTGAATGGCCGAGTCACGGCCCATCTTGGCCGAGCCGCCTGCAGAATCACCCTCGACGATGAAGATCTCGGTGCGGGTGGGGTCTTTTTCGCGGCAGTCCGCCAGCTTGCCGGGCATCCGGCTGGTCTCGAGGGCGCTCTTGCGGCGCACCAGCTCACGGGCCTTTTTGGCGGCGGCTCGGGCGCGGGCGGCCTGGGTGGCCTTTTCAAAGATAGCCTTGGCCACGCCGGGGTTCTCCTCGAAGAACTCCATCAGCTTGGAGTAGACCATGTTGGAGACAAGGGTCCGAATTTCCGTATTTCCCAGCTTTGCCTTGGTCTGGCCCTCGAACTCGGCCTCCTGCAGCTTGACGGAGATGACACAGATGAGACCCTCCCGGACGTCAGCGCCGGAGAGGTTCTCGTCCTTGTCCTTCAGCAGACCGTGGCTGCGGCCATAATCGTTGAAGACGCGGGTGAGGCTGCTGCGGAAGCCCTCTTCGTGGGTGCCGCCGTCGGGGGTGTTGACATTGTTGGCGAAGCTCAGCAGCAGCTCGTTGTAGCTGGAATTGTACTGCAGGGCGATCTCTGCCATGCCCCGGTCGGTCTGGCCCTTGAGATAGATGACGTTGGGGTGGAGCACCTCGAGGTCGCGCTTCTCGCCCAGATAGGTGACGAAGCTCTTGATGCCGCCCTCGTAGCACATGACCTCGGTGCGGTAGGTGGGCTCGCCCTCCTTGCCGTCCTCGAGTACGGGGGTGTAAAGCTCGCGCTCGTCGGTCAGGGTGATCTTGACACCGGCGTTCAGGAAGCTCTCTTCCCGCAGGCGCTTTTCCAGCGTTTCGAAGTTGTAGACGGTGGTGTCCTTGAACATCTCCGGGTCGGGCTTGAAGGTGACGCGGGTGCCGGTGACACTGGGGTCCACGGTGCCGATGCACTTCAGCGGGCCGTCCGGGTCGCCGCGGCGGAAGGTCTGCTCGTACTCGCGGCCGTCGCGGCGGACGTTGACGGTCAGCCACTCCGAGCAGGCGTTGACGACGGACGCGCCGACGCCGTGCAGGCCGCCGGCCACCTTGTAGCCGGAGTTCTCGCCGCCGAACTTTCCGCCGGCGTGGAGGATGGTATAGACGACGGTGACGGCAGGCAGACCGGTATCAGCCTGGATGTCCACGGGGATGCCGCGGCCATTGTCCGTGACCTGAATGATGTCGCCCTTCAGGATCTTGACCTCGATGTGGTCGCAGTAACCGGCCAGAGCCTCGTCGATGGCGTTGTCCACGATCTCGTACACCAGATGGTGCAGGCCGCGTTCGCCGGTGGAGCCGATATACATACCGGGGCGCTTGCGCACTGCCTCCAGACCTTTCAGGACCTGGATCTCGCTGGCGTTGTATTCATGGTCCGTCGCAGTTTCTGCGTTGGTACTGGTAATGATTTCCTCTGCCATTTCCTTTCTCCCTTTTGTTTTGTTTCGTTTTTTCGTTACTATTTGTAAAAGCGATCAATCGCTGGTTGGCTTATTCCAGTTTCATCTCCGTGCGCCGTTTGAGCGCAGCCGGCGACAGCTCCGAGAGATAGATCGTATCCACCGGGGAATCTGCCAGCACATAGCTCTGGGGCAGCTCATCGGACAGGCTCACCACCGCCCCGTTTTTCTGGGCGTAGTTCAGAAACTCCCGCCCCCGGGGCGAGATGGTCGTCGTTTCCAGATTGAAGATGCCGATGATGTCCCGGTCGTTCAGGACATAATCGCGGCCAAGGTGTACATACATTGCATCACACTTTCGTCAGCACGCCGCCGTTCATCCGGTAGACCTCGCCGTCTGTTTTGAGGAAAGCGGTGTCGTCGCAGCTGGTCACGAAGGTCTGTTTTTCCCGCATCCGGGTGAGCAGATACTGCTTGCGGCCATCGTCCAGCTCGCTGAGCACGTCGTCCAGCAGCATCACCGGGTGTTCGCCCGTGATGGAGGCAGCTGCGGCGGCTTCGGCCATTTTCAGGCTGAGCACGACGCTCCGTTGCTGTCCCTGACTCGCATACACTTTTGCAGGCTGGCCGTCCAGAAGAAGGTCCAGATCTTCCCGGTGAGGGCCGCAGAGGCTCTGCCCGGCCCGCAGCTCTTCGGGCATTTTCTGCCGCAGAAGCTGGGCCAGACCGCCCGGCTCGAACTGGGCCGCATACCGCAGGCTCAGTGTTTCCGCCCCGCGGGAAAGCTCCTCATAGTTGGCACAGGCCAGCGGGGAGAGGGCGGCGAGATAGGCTCTGCGCCGCTGCTGGATGGCCTCGCCCTGCTGGGCAAGCTCCACATTCAGCACTTCTAATAAGGCCCGCTTTTCGGCATAAGGCCGCTCAATGCCATTGGAAGAGCGTCGAAGCAGCGCGTTTTTCTGCTGCAAGGCCCGGACATAGCGGCGGTAGAGGGTCAGGTAGCCGGGGTAGAGCTGGCAGAGGGCAGCGTCCAGAAATTTCCGCCGCCCTTCCGGCGCGCCCTTCACGAGACTCAGGTGTCCGGGGTCGAAGACCACCGCCGGGAAGCTGCCTGCAAGGCTGGCCGCCCGCTTGACTGCGCCCCCATTCACCGAGACTGTCCGGCCCGGGCGGGGAGAGTCCGGCGCACCCACCGTCAGGCGGACGCGGTTCGGCTCTTCCTTTTCCTGCTCTTCCTGCTGTGCGCGGAGGGTGGACGCTTTGAGCACGGCGAAGGGTTCGCCCCGGCGCACCAGCTCTGCGTCCTTGCCGCCCCGGAAGCTCTTGCCGCCGGTGAGCATCCAGATGGCTTCCAGGAGGTTCGTCTTACCCTGGCCGTTGTTGCCGCAGATGACAGTCAGCTCCCGGCCCGGCGTCAGGCTGGCCGAGGCGATGTTCCGGTAATTTTCGACTTCGAGAGAGAGCAGCCGCATCAGCCGCCCATCCCGATCTCGATGGTCTGGCCGTCCAGCTCCACGGTATCGCCCGGGCGGCACTTCTTGCCGCGCATGGTGCAGACTTCGCCGTTGACCTTCACGGCCCCGCCCTGAACGAGCTCCTTGGCTTCGCCGCCGGTCTCGCACAGGCCCGCATATTTCAGCAGGGCGTCCAGCTTGATGAATTCGGTATGGATGAGGATCTTTTGCATTTTATTACGCCTCTCAGTCGTTTTTGAAGCGGACGGGCAGGACCAGATACAGGAAGTCATTGCCCTCCACCGGCAGCACTTTCACCGGGCTCAGCGGGCCGCTGATCTCCATCCGCACTTTCTCGGTGCGGGCATTGCGCAGCGCGTCCAACAGGTAGCGGTTATTAAAGCCGATCTCCACCTCGTCGCCCTCGCACTCGGCGTTGAACTCATCGACGACGCGGCCCAGATTGGTCTGGCAGCGGACGACGACTTTACCCTCTGTAAAAGTGATGCGGAGGGGATTTTTTAAACGCTCTGTAATAATCAGAGAAGCGCGCTCGATGGTCTCGATGAACTCCTTGGTGTCGATGGTCACACGGGTGCGGTTGCCGGCGGGGATGACATTGTGATAGTTGAGGAACTCGCCCTCGATGAGGCGGCTCATGATGGTGTAGCCGGCGGTCATGAACACGACGTAGCGGCGGTTGGCACAGATGTGGACCGGCTCTTCGTCGTCGTTGGGCAGCAGATGAGACACTTCGGTCATGGTCTTGCTGGGGACGATGATCCGGATGTCCTTGACAGCAGTGACGGGCCGCTCCACGATGGCCAGACGGTAGCCGTCCAGGGCAACGATGGTCATTTTATCCGGCTCTATTTCAAAAAGTTCACCGGTATGCGCAGGTTTTTTCTCATCCTGGCTGACGGCGTAGAGGGTGCGGTCGATCATATCGCGGAGCACGCCGGTCTTGATGGTCAGGGTCTCCTCGGCGCCGGTGTTGGGCAGCTCGGGGAAATCGGTGGCCGACATGGACTGGATCTCGAACTGCGCCACCCCGCTCTGGATGGTGGTCTTGCCATTATCGGCAGACTGGATGGTGATCTGGCCTGCCGGCATCCGGCTGATCATGCTGCTGAGCAGCTTGGCATTCAGCACGATCTCACCGGGTTCTTTGACATTGGCTTCGATGGTGGTCACGATGCCCATTTCGAGGTCGTAGCCGGTAAGGGTCAGCTGGAAGCCTTCTGCCTTCAGTAAAATGCCCTCCAGTACCGGGATGGTAGAGCGCAGAGTGACTGCTTTGGATACGCCGTCAATGGCTGCACTCAGAAGAGTTTTGTCGCAGATGATGTTCAAATCTTCTTCTCTCCTTTTTTGCGTCAGTTTTGCTGTCGTTCCTCATGGGATCCGATGCAAAAACCTGTTTTCTTTATTGAACTTGTTGTAGTAATCGTAGTAGGGGGTGGGGAAGATGTGGAAAACTCTGCAAACCCTTGCCGGGATGCGGGGATTTGGTTTTCCACGGAGATGTTGAGGAACTGTGAATGGAATGTTGAATCGGGAAGAGCTGTGGTTCTTTCCACATCCGCTGTGAAAAACGGAAGTTGAATGTTGAAAACCATGTGGAAAGAGTGGAAAGTTTCGGCTTTTCACCACAATATCTAGGTCTATTTTCCCCTTTTTGTTCCTCTTTCTCCCCATATTTTGGGGTTTGACCCCTGAATGAGTATGACTTTTACACCGGCTCTGGTGCGTTAAGCCTTCACATTCTTGATGATGTCGCTCACCGTCTCCCGCAGGTGCTGGTCGTTCTTCATGTCCCGCTCCATGGTCTTGAGGGAGTAGACGATGGTGGAATGGTCACGGCCCGAGAATTCCCGGCCGATCTCCTCCATGCTCATGCCGGTGACCTCGCGCAGGATGTAGATGGCCACGCGGCGGGCGGAGGCCACATTGGCGTTCCGCTTGGTGCCGCGGATGTCGGCAGGGGAGACGTTGAAGGTGCGGGATACCTCGCCCACGATCTTCTCGATGGTGACAGGCACGGGCTGGGTCTCGTTGAGAATGTCCTTGATGGCATTCTGTGCCACGCTGATGACCGGCTGGATGCCCTCGAGCATATAGTAGGCGTTGAGCTTTTTGACCGCGCCTTCCAGCTGGCGGATGTTATTTTTCAGATGGTTGGCGATGAACTCGGCCACATCCTCGGGCAGGTCGAGGTGGAGAAGCTCCGCCTTGCGCTTGACGATGGCCACGCGGGTCTCGAAATCCGGCGGCTGGACGTCGGCGGTCAGGCCCCACTCGAAGCGGGTGCGCAGACGCTCTTCCAGGCTCTTGATCTCCTTGGCCGGGCGGTCAGATGCGATGACGATCTGCTTGTGGGCATCGTGGAGGGAGTTGAAGGTGTGGAAGAATTCTTCCTGGGTGGACTCCTTGCCCGCGATGAACTGGATGTCGTCCACCAGCAGCAGGTCGGCCACGCGGTACTTCATCCGGAAGTCCTCGGTGCTGCCGGCGCGGATGGCCGCGATCAGCTCGTTGGTGAACTGCTCACAGGTGACATACATGATGACGAAGTCGGGGTGGGTGCGCTTGATCTCGGTCTGGATGGCCGTCAGCAGATGGGTCTTGCCGAGGCCCGAGCCGCCGTAGATGAACAGCGGGTTGTAGGCACCGGAGGGGTTGGCCGCAACAGCCTGCGCCGCAGCAAACGCAAACTGGTTGGATGGGCCTTTGATGAAGTTCTCGAAGGTGAATTCATAGTTGCCCTGCGGGGAGGCGGGGTTCGCCTCGTACTGCTGGGCCAGCACCACTTCGTGGGGCGGTGTGCTGGGGACGACGAGGGTGATGTCCACGTCAAAGCCCAGCACTGTTTTGAAGGCCTCTTTGAGCAGGCCGAGATAACGGTCCGTCACGATCTTGCAGATGAAGTCGTTGCGCACCGAGAGGGTGATATGGCTGGAGTCCTCAAAGCTGATAGGCTCCAACCCGTCGATATAGAGATTATACGTCGGCTCCGCCATCTGCGCCTTGCAGTAGCTCTGGGCAGCCTCTAAAACGTCCTTGAAAGAATCCATAGTACATCCACTCCATTGAAGTTTTCAACAATGCTGCTGATACCAGGTTAGTATACCACAAAAATCCCCCTGCGTCTATATTATATAAGGTAATTTATAATACATAAAAAAGACATACCTGCGTCTGGGAAACGGCCTTGTGTCCAAGGAGGAGAAAAGCCACAAGATATTGTGGATAAAAAGTTTTCCACGGGAAATGGGTGAAAAAGTTGAAAGTTTCTCCACAGAGGTTTTTCAAAAAAGTTTGAAGGAAAGCGAAAAAAATGCTTGACAGAAGGCCATAGTGTGCGATATACTGTTGAATTGCAAGCCTGTCCCCATTTTGGGACCAGAATAGACCCCATACCGGGGACGAGTTTTTACGGAGGAAATACACCATGAAGAGAACTTTTCAGCCCAAGAAGCGTCAGCGCAAGGAAGTTCATGGCTTCCTGACCCGCATGAGCACCAAGAACGGCCGCAAGGTCATCAACGCACGCCGTGCTAAGGGCCGCAAGAGCCTGACCGTCTGATCCTGAGCAGGATGCATCAGGTCCGGCGCAGAATGGAATATGCGCAAAAAGGCCGCTGATATTGGATTGGCGGTCTTATTTTTTTACCCGGCATTCAGGAAAAAGGCCGGAAAGCTGCGGTGAATAGTCGCATTGCCTAAAAAAACTGTCAAAGATTTGGCAGAGAAAACGCCCGGATGAGCTTTTCATGTCGGCGTTTTTTTGCTATACTGAACACTGAGCATTGCTTTTTTCCGGGCAGATGCTCCCACATCACCTGAAGGGAGGCGCACAGGATGCGCTATCGTCCCATCCGCCGCAACGGCGAGTTTGGCCGCGTGTATGCCCGCGGCAAGTCCTATGTCAACCAGGCGCTGGTGCTCTACGTGCTCAAAACGCGGAGCAAGCGCACCCGGGTGGGCCTGACGGCCACCAAAAAGATCGGCCACGCCGTGCAGCGCAACCGCGCCCGCCGCGTTATGAAGGCCGCCATCGACGAGCATCTCGACTACAACATCGGCGGCTACGACCTCGTTTTCGTGGCCCGGGGCATGACCCCCCGGCTCAAGAGCTGGCAGCTCAGCGCCATCGTGGCGAAGCTCTTCGCCCAGGCCGGCCTGCCGGATAAGGCAAAGCAGCCGGGCGCAAAGCCCCCTGCCACCCTGCCGCCGGTCCGGAAGCCTGAGGCGTGAGCATCTTTCAGAAAGCCCTCTGCGGGCTCATCCGGCTCTACCAGAAGTTCATCAGCCCGGGGCTGGGGCGGAACTGCCGCTTTTCGCCCTCCTGCAGCCAGTACGGCATCGAGGCCATCCGCACCCACGGCTGCATCAAAGGGCTGCTGCTGACGGCGTGGCGCATCGCCCGGTGCAATCCGCTGGGCCGCTGGGGCTACGACCCCGTACCGGAAAAGGGCCGCTGGAAAAATCCGGCCCGGCATCTCTCGGCCTCGGCTCTGTTTTCCACCAGACACGAAAAATAAGTGGAAAACCTCTTCGCCGATGCTCTTTGGAAGAGCACTGAAGCGGGGAAGACCTCTTTGTCAATGCTCTTTGGAAGAACACAAAAGAGGGAAAAACCTCTCCGTCACGGCTTCGCCGTACCATCTCCCCCAGCGAGGGGAGGCTGAGAGGAAAAGCTATTATAATTGCTTCTTGTGACGTGCTGAACTGTGGGCGGCGTGTCCTACGATAAAAATAACCGTCCCGCACCACAGGCGGGGCAGAATGGACAGAGACATGAATATTTTGTACATCCTCGGTGTACCTCTCGGCTATGTGATGGAGTGGATCTACAACCTCATCCCGAACTACGGCTGGGACATCATCATCTTCACCATCGTCATCCGCCTGCTCAGCATCCCTCTGCAGCTCAACCAGCAGAAGAGCATGGCCAAGATGTCCGCTTTCCAGCCGATGATCGCCGACATCCAGAAAAAGTACAAGGACAAGCCCGAAAAGCAGCAGGAAGAGCTGGTGAAGCTCCAGCAGGAGTTTGGCTATAAGCCCACCGCCGGCTGTATGCCCATGCTGGTCAACTTCCTCGTCATGTTCGGCGTCATCGAGGTCGTGTACCGCCCGCTGCAGCGCATCTTCCACATCGGCGCCGACGCCATCACCGCCGCAGGTGATGCCATGACCGCTCTGGGCATCAGCTTCACTCAGGTGACCCGCGACACCAATATCATCGCACAGGTGCTGGCCGGTGAGTCCACCGTCACCTCTGTGTTCACCGCAGACCAGCTGAACACCATCACGGAGTTCGGCCAGCACATGGACTTCTTCGGCATCGACCTGACCCGTGTGCCGCAGTACAGCCTGGCAGCGGACAACCTGCCCCTGCTGATCTTCCCCATCCTGGCTGTCGTCACCATGTTCATCTCCACCCACATCAGCATGAAGGCCTCCGGCCAGGAGATGCAGGGCAGCATGAAGCTGACCATGTATATGATGCCTCTGATGTACGTCTTCTTCTGCTTTACCGTTCCCTGCGCATTCTCTCTGTACTACGTCATTTCCAACATCGTGATGACCGTCCAGACCCAGGTCATGCGCAAGATCTATGACCCCGAGAAGATGAAGGAGCAGGTCAAGGCCGAGATCGCTTCCCGCAAGAAGGAAGAGAAGCGCGGCGTGAAGAGCACCACCATCAAGGTCAAGGACGAGAAGACCGGTGAGGTCGTGGAAAAGAACATCTCCGCCAGCGAGATGAACAAGCGCCGCCTCGAGTATGCCCGCCAGCAGGATGCTGAGCGCTACAAGGACGAGCGCACTGTCCCGCTGAGCGAGCTGCAGAACAAAAAGGAGGATTGACGGTTATGATCCGTACGCAGGAAGCGACCGGCAAGACGGTCGATGAAGCACGCACCAACGCCTGCGCTTTGCTGGGCGTGGAAAAGGACGACATCAACGTCAGCTACGAAGTGCTGGAAATGCCCCAGAAGACCGGTTTTCTGGGCCTGAAGCTCACTCCCGCCAAGGTCCGCGTCAGCGTCGAGCTGCCGGACGAGCCTGTGGCAGCTCCTGCTGCCCCCGTTGAGGAGCCCGCTCCCGTTGTGGAGGAGAAGGCTGCTCCTGTGGCGGCTGAGCCTGTCGTCGAAGAGACTGCCCCTGAGGCTCCCGCTGCTGTGGAAGAGCCTGCCGCTCCCGCTGAGGAAGCTGCCCCTGCCGAAGAGCAGGCTGCTTCCGCCGCAGAGGGCGAAGAGGTGGAAGTCCCCATCAACATCGAGGAGAACGCCAAGGTCAAGGCCGCTGTGGACTACCTGCAGGAAGTCATCGAGAAGATGGGCGTGCAGGACGTCAAGTTCAGCGCTGTGCAGAAGGGTGAGGCTACCATCATCCGTCTGGACGGCGAGAAGATGGGCGCCCTCATCGGCCGCCGCGGCGAGACGATGGAGAGCCTGTCCTATCTGGCAAGCCTCGTGGCAAACCGCCTCGAGGGCGACTACATCAAGCTGGGCCTCGATGTGGCCGGCTACCGCGACAAGCGCGAGAGCGACCTGACCGCACTGGCACAGCGCATTGGTGCCAAGGTGCGCAAGACCGGCCGCAGCTTTGCCATGGAGCCCATGAACCCCTACGAGCGCCGCATCATCCACTCTGCCATCGGCAAGATGGAGGGCGTCCGCAGTGAGAGCAAGGGCGAGGGCCGTGACCGCCGTGTGGTCATCTACTCCACCGACCCCAACGCTGTGGCTGAGAGCGCAAATGCACGTCCCCGCGGACCCCGCGGCGGCCGTGACCGCAACGGAAATGGCCGCAATGGCGGTTATCATCGCGGCGGCGAGCGCCATGGTGACCGGAATGGCCGCGGCCCGCGCAATGGCAGCGGTCGTGGCGGTTACCGCTCCAATGTGCCTGAGCGCACCTACACCCCGCGCGATGCCGAGAATGCTGCCCCTGTGGCACCCAAGCGCACCGAGCGTGTGGATGACTTCGCGGATCTGAGCTTCGGCAAGATCGAGCTGTAAAAGCTGAAGGATAAGACCCTCTCCCGCATGGCGGAAGCCGTGCAGGGGAGGGTCTTTTTTTGTACGAGGAACACTATAAATTTACACGTCTTTTGCAGGAAGATGGTTTACGATGAAAAGCAAATCTGAAAGAATGATTTCGAAAGAAAAGTCATTCTTATCGGAAAATTGGAGAATATGCCCAATTTCGGAAGAAATTTTTCTCCTATTTGCACATTGTAAAACAATATCGGCAAGCCTTATACTAGAGCTACAAATGCTTCGGAGTGTATACCAAGCAAAAAGGAGAGGAATTATTATGGAACAGAATAAGATCTCCCGCCGTAATTTCCTGCGCGTGGCCGGTGCATCGGCTACCGCCGCCGCAATGAGCGGTCTGGTCCCGGCTGCTTCCGCTGCCGGCATCAAAGACCTGTGGAGCATGGACCTGCAGATCCTTGCCACCAGCGATACCCACGGTAAGTTTGACCCCTGGGATTACGCCGCCAACAAGGCCGACGCCTCCGGCAGCGTGGCCCAGCAGGCAACTGCCATCAAGGAGAACCGCACCAAGACCACGCTGGTCGTGGATGCAGGCGACACCATTCAGGCAAACTCCGCTGAACTGTTCCTGAACGACGATGTCCACCCCATGATCGCTGCTCAGAACGCCATCGGCTACGATGTCTACGTCACCGGCAACCATGAGTACAACTATGGCATGGCCACGCTGGAAAAGGTGCTCTCCCAGCAGAAGGCCAAGGTGCTGACCGGCAACGTCTACAGCCCCGAAGGCAAGCCTCTGGCTGACGGCTACACCATCATCAACAAGGGCGGCGTCAAGATCGGCGTCATCGGTATGGTCACTCCCAACATCACCCGCTGGGACGCCAAGAACCTCGAGGGCTGGACTGTCACCAACCCGGTGGACGAGAGCCGCAAGATCATTGATAAGATCAAGAACGATGTGGATGTCATCATCGGCGTTATGCATATGGATGTTGACAATGAGTACGGCGTCTATGGCTCCGGCGTCACCGACCTGGCAAATGCCTGCCCTGAGTTCGACGTCATCGTCGCTGCTCACGGCCACAAGAGCATCCCCAACAAGATGATCAACGGTGTGCTGGTGGTCGAGAACAAGAATGCCGGTGCCACCGTCTCCGACATCCACGTCTATCTCGAGCGCGGCCTGAACGGCAAGTGGAAGGTGAAGGACCGTACCTCTGAGAACCTGACCATCAAGGACTACGCTCCCGACCCCGAGCTGACTGCTCTGCTGGCGGAGTACGACCAGCGCGCCAAGGACGACGCCGTGACCCCCATCGGCCAGCTGGTCGGCGGTGATCTGGCCCCCGAAAACGAGATCGACTGCCTGCCGCAGGCCATGGTGCAGGATACTGCTCTGCTGGACTTCATCAACGAGGTACAGATGTACTACACCGACGCTCAGGTGGCCGCAACGGCTCTGACCTCCATGACCTCCCAGATGCGCGAGGGTACCATCCGCAAGTGCGACATGGCAAGCATCTACACCTACCAGAACACCCTGTACAAGCTGCAGATGAACGGCTGGCAGCTGCGTCAGTTCATGGAGTGGTCTGCTGCCTTCTTCAAGACCTGGGAGCCGGGCGATGTGACTATCGCATTCGACTCTTCCGTCCGCTATTACCTGTACGATGCCTTTGCAGGCGTCAAGTATGACCTCGACATCTCCAAGCAGCCCGGCAACCGCATCCAGAACCTGACCTGGATGGATGGCCGTCCGGTGCAGGACGATGACAGCTTCGTGGTGGCCGTCAACAACTACCGTGCCACCACCCAGCTGCTGGCTTATGCTGACATCTTCAAGGAGGGCGACGAGCTGCCCAAGCTGCTGGAGATCGACGTGCGCGGCGATGTGGGCGGCATCCGCGAACTGCTGGGCGAGTACATCCGCACCGTCAAGGGCGGCACCATCGAGCCGCACGTGGACAACAACTGGAAGCTCGTGGGCAACAACTGGAACGCTGCTGACCACGAGAAGGCCGTCAAGCTGCTGCGCGAGGGCAAGCTGGCCCTGTCGGAGAACGCCGACAGCCGCACCCTGCCCGGCAAGGCCATCACTACGGCCGATATTGCCGCATTCTGATTTTTCTTTCACACGCAACGGGGTGTGCAGTCTCTTAGGGGCTGCACACCCTTTTTTGCGCAGCATATTTCTTTTTTTGGCGGTTCGTGGTAGAATATACTGTATTCATCTGCGCATAAGGAGGGGAGAAGATGCAGCATTCGACCATTGCGGCCATTGCTACCGCTCCGGGTGCGGGCGGCATCGCCATCGTGCGGCTGTCCGGCCCGGAAAGCTATGAAGTGGCAGCGAAGGTGTTCCGACCGGCCAACCCGGCCAAAAAAGTCGCGGACGCCAAAGGCTATACCGCCATGTTCGGTGCGTTCGTGGAAGGGGAAGAGGCTTTCGATGAGGGCGTGGCGCTGTTTTTCCGCGCGCCCCACAGCTACACCGGCGAGGATGTGGTGGAGCTTTCCTGCCACGGCGGCAGTGCAGTCGCCCGGCGGCTGGTGGAAGCCTGCATTGCGGCGGGCGCGTCGCCTGCCGCTCCCGGCGAGTACACCCGCCGCGCTTTCCTGAACGGCAAGCTCAGTCTGACCCAGGCCGAAGCCGTCATGGACATCATCTCCGCCGATGGCCGACAGGGGGCCGCGCTGGCAAATGCCTCCCTGAACGGTGCGCTAGCCCGGAAGATAGCGGCCCAGAAAGATGCTCTGACGGCCTTGCAGGCCCATCTGGCCGCCTGGGTGGACTTCCCTGAGGAAGATGTCCCGGAACTGAGCCAGAGCCACCTCTGCGACGTTTTAGGCGGGGTAGAGCAGGAGCTGGACGCCCTCATCCAGAGCTACGACGCAGGTGCCGTCCTCCGCGAGGGCGTGGACTGTGCCATCGTGGGCAAGCCCAATGCGGGCAAATCCACCCTGCTCAACCTGCTGGCCGGATTCGACCGGGCTATCGTCACGCCGGTGGCCGGAACCACCCGCGATGTGGTGGAGCAGGCCGTTCAGCTGGGCGACGTCCGGCTGAATCTCTTCGATACCGCCGGTCTGCGTCAGACGGAAGACGAGATCGAAGCCGAAGGCATCCGCCGCAGCTGGAAGAAGCTGGACGAGGCAGGGCTTATCCTCGCCGTCTTCGACGGCTCGGAGCGCCCGACCCGGGAGGACATGGAGCTGGCTCAGCGCTGCGCGGGTCGTCCGGCCATCGCGCTGGTCAATAAAGAGGACAAGCCCACCCGGTTTGACGCAGAGCTCATTGCACCCTATTTTGCGATGGTGCTGCCGGTCTGCTGTCAGGAAGAAGGGGCGCGGAAGGTCATCGCGGCGGCGGTAGCCCGCCTTCTGGGGACCAACCAAATCGCCCCCCACGCCGCCAGCCTCTCGGGGCAGCGGCAGCTTTCCGCTGCCACCCGCGCCCGGGATGCCGTAGCCGGAGCGCTGGACGCCGCGCAGGGGCTCGGGCTGGACGCTGTGTCGGTCTGCGTGGACGACGCGCTGGATGCACTTTGTGAGCTGACAGGGGAGAATGCCTCGGAGGCGGTCATTAACGAAGTATTTGAAAAATTCTGCGTGGGGAAATAAAAATCAATTTTACGCAGGGCTTAGTTCTCTTTTGCGCACCAAAAGAGAACCAGAAAAGCCGCTTTGAGAGGCTCGGCGGTGGCGAAGCCATGAAAGCCCCAGTGGGGCTTTTAAGCCGACAGTCCGGTTTGCGAAGCAAATGCCGCGTGTTTAGCGCGGCAAGGACAGGGAGGCACGAATCAAGGGCTGCTCGCCCTTGATAATCCCACAGAGGTGGGCTCCAACTCAAAATGCTGGAGATTCACGCCATTCGGCGTGAAGATCTCTTAACCGCATTTTGAGCCTCCGCCGTTTTACGGCTTCGCCGAAGATTTCAGGCTTTAGCAGAACTTTACCGTCAGCAGAGAGGTAACACCAGCTGCGGAGCAGCAAATCGGAGAAGTGAGAAAAATGCGCTCTGCCCCGCGCACAGGCGCGATATGCACATAAAAACTCAGAGGAAAAAATAGACAACAATGAACCATTTAGGAGACTACGACGTTATCGTCATCGGTGCCGGCCATGCGGGCATTGAGGCGGCCCATGCTGCCGCGATGCTGGGCGCAAAGACGGCGGTGTTCACCATGAGCTTGGACGCCATCGGCAATATGCCCTGCAACCCCAGCATCGGCGGCACGGCAAAAGGCACGTTGGTACGCGAATTGGATGCTCTTGGCGGCGTGATGGGCCTTGCGGCAGATGCCACCTATTTACAGAGCCGGATGCTCAACAAGGGCAAAGGCCCCGCTGTCCACGCTCTGCGCGTCCAGACCGACCGCAAGCGCTATCATGAATATATGAAGCACGCCCTTGAGCTGACGCCGGGGCTGGCCATCCATCAGGCGGAAATCATTTCCATCGAGGTGGAGGACGGCCATGTGAAGGGCGTCGTCACCCAGCTGAACGGGGAGTATGGCGCAAAGTGCGTGGTCATCGCCACCGGCACCAACCTCGGCGGAAAAATTTTTGTGGGCGATGCATGGTACGCCTCTGGCCCCGACGGGATGCACGCGGCCAACGCCCTCACCGAGAGCCTGAAAGCCGCCGGTCTGCCGCTGCGCCGCTTCAAGACCGGTACGCCTGCCCGGGTGCATCGGCGGAGCATCGACTTTTCTAAGCTGGAATGCCAGCCCGGCGACCCGGACAATGAACTTCAGCCTTTCAGCTTCATGACCGATGCCCCTATGCACAACAAGGTGGAGTGCTGGATCGCCTACACCAACCCTGAGACGCACAGGATCATTCTGGACAATATCCAGCGCAGCCCACTCTACGGCGGTATGATCGAGGGCGTCGGCCCGCGCTACTGCCCGTCGATCGAGGACAAGGTAGTGCGGTTTGCAGGGAAGGACAGGCATCCCATCTTCGTGGAGCCTTGCGGCGAGAACACCGAGGAAATGTATCTGCAGGGTGCGTCCAGCAGTCTGCCGGAGGATGTGCAGAACGCATTCTACCGGAGCATCAAGGGCTTCGAGAATATTGAGATCATGCGCCCGGCCTACGCCATCGAGTACGACTGCGTAGACCCCACCAGCCTCGAAGCTACGCTGGAAAGCAAGGTGGTGCGGGGCCTCTACGGCGCGGGACAGTTCAACGGCACTTCGGGCTACGAGGAAGCCGCCGCGCAGGGCCTGCTGGCCGGTCTGAATGCTGCCCGGAACGCATTGGGCGAAAGCCAGCTCATCCTGCCCAGGCAGTCGAGCTATCTCGGCACACTGGTGGATGACCTTGTGACCAAGGGCGTCATGGACCCCTACCGGATGATGACCAGCCGCAGCGAGTACCGCCTGACCCTCCGTCAGGACAACGCCGACACCCGGTTGACGCCCATCGGCAGGGAATATGGCCTCGTGCAGGATGACCGCTGGACAAAGTACCAGCAGACGCAGGCTGTGCTGGACGCAGAGCGCCGCCGTCTGCATGACGCCCATCTGCGCACGGCGGACCTGCGCGCCGCGATGGAAGCAGCGGGCCTCGCCCCGGCCGCAGAGGGCGGCATTGCCGAAGAGCTGCTGCGCCGGCCGGAGATCGACTATCCGCTCATCGCGGGCATGATCGGCTGGGGTGAGGGCATCACGCCCATGCTGGCTGAGCGTCTGGAAACTGAGATCAAGTACGCGGGTTACATTGCCCGGCAGGACCGGATGATACACGAGGTGGCCCGCCACGAGAAGACCCTCATCCCGGAGGATTTCTCTTACACAGAGCTCACCGGCCTGACATTGGAAGCCCGCGAGAAGCTGGCCCGCATCCGCCCGAAAAACTTGGGGCAGGCGGGACGCATTCCCGGTGTGTCGCCGTCGGATGTGGCACAGCTGAGTATTGCGCTGGCGGCGAAGAGAAGCTAAAGTTCTCTTTTGCGCGCCAAAAGAGAATCAGAAATGGTTCTCGCGCCTGTGCGCGGGGCAGAGCGCGTTCGCATTAAGGCTAATGTTCTCTTTTGATGTCAAAAGAGAACCAGAAAACCACCAGCG